>MKWU01005845.1_pt1 | contig 12999 bp, 15 predicted proteins | sample 809101 | NCBI WGS metagenome assembly MKWU01 (sample SAMN05860141, study PRJNA318959) | sponge metagenome | host: Aplysina aerophoba | place: Slovenia: Piran, Adriatic Sea, Gulf of Piran | collected 2013-05-07 | reverse complement strand
TAGGCAGGCATATATACGTATATGATGCATGCATAGTCCCTACCCTGCACAGTTACCTACTTTGGTAACTGGTACTGAATTACTGTATATTCACTCTGACAGCATGATGTCCCCGTACACTAGCACCTGCCTAACCTGAGCTACAGACCTACAGCTGACCGCACTGAATGCACTCGACTGGATAGTCTTAATACACTTTTTGACCAATAGGGTTACACTGCTGTGTCAATGCTTCTTTTGCTGATCTTTTTGATCAAAACATATACATACGTTTATATATTAGAAGGCCACAGTGGCACATTGCTTCTGCGATAAGCTTACACAACACCAGTAGTTGTAATTGGCAATTATCATCCTCCCAGTTCTGGGGGCTCTGCCCAAGGCATGCATAGGCATCATACCAGATCCTTTCCCTCCTGGTGAAAGCACTCTGGCACCGTAAGACTAGTCTTCTGCAGAGGTTGCTCTATTACTGGCATCGCACAATGCCAGCAATGGGGCCCCCATGATGAATGAACACGCAGTAGTCATTGGATATCACCTTTGGCAGGTGCCCAACCACCTTTGCGTCTCTTAGAAATTATAAAATAAACATCATCTATATACAGTTCCTTTTTCAAGTCTAGACAGCCTTCAAGAACTCACAGGAGTGAGCAGCTGCAATAGGACTTGAAAGCACCAATGCAATGCCCAGCATACAGTGTGTAAGAAAGACAAGCTCACATACTAAGAGGCTGAATACAGTACCAAAAAAGTACATGTGCAGATAGTGACTCACATCGACATCACTCATGACGTCATTCTCTTCACTCAGATTGGGTATTTCAACTGTTCCCTTGATGGAGTGCTCACTGTCGGCTGGCACTGACTTCCACTTCAGCTTGATGTGCCAGTCATAGAAAAAGATGATCTTGCCCTTACGATTGCTGAACAAGAAGGTGGAGCATTGCAAGAGAAGTTGTTAGTCGGGTCACCTACAGGAAGAGCATGCAACACACTCACACATGCATACACACATACGCATACGCACACATGCCATGATCAAGTGCCAGGAACATTGCAAATGCTGGTGAGCACCATGAGTCTTCACACTAAGGCAAGGAAACCTTGAAACGCATAATTACCCTTTAAATTAGTGTTCAGAAATGGCTCGTCCTTAGAATACATAGATATGTAACCTTCAATACCCTCAACTGTGTAGGCACAAAGTTAGCAGTATCTCGTTACTGACATCTTAGCTAGTTTACAATCCTTGCACAATGTCTACTCCCGGCAATTTCCTTTAGACATCTTGAATCTTCTTAACATGCTGTGTTCTCTCTGTGATAGTCTGTCTAGTTCAGTACAATACGGACTGCTGAGTTGCTTACACTATTATGCCTGATCTTATTCAAACCTTGTGGCCAAGACCCTTTTCACGGCCCACCTTACACTTTTACTCAATTGCAGCGAAGCTGTCCTACAGTAGCAATGAACAGAACCTACTTGTCACCTAATCTACATATTCAATTAACATTGCAAAGCCGACAATCAAGATGGTAGTTGGAGCTCTGTCACCCTGTTTGCTTGCCTTGTACATTAATGTTGGTGGCAACTGAGGATAGGTACACAGGAGGTTCATGAGGAGGATGGCCTAGAGGAGACAGATTGCACAGGTGACGCTGTGGTAAATGTGGAATGGGCAATTCTTGAACCATTTTGAAACTGCTCTCATGGTGGTCCTCAAGATCATACCCAGACTCAACCCCTACACTGTTTCAGCAAAGGCGGTCAGTGGCTTCCTTATATTTCTTTTTCAGGGATTCTATCTTCTCCCGACATTGGTTCAGGTCATGTGAATGCCCTCGCTCTTGCAGGTTGATCAAAATCGTTCTGCCACTGCTCTGGCACTGTCTGTTCCCAACTTCCCAGTAACTGCTTTTGAATCTTATCCTCAACCAAATAGCCAACAAAACATGTATTTCATCATCAGATCCAATATACTACACACACCTCATAACCACAGTTAACATGTAAGTGTGAACAGGTTAACCCAGGTTTGACCCAGGTCACCTCAGATTAGTGGCTCATGTGAAAGAGCTAATAGGGTGGGTGACAATAGAAAAAACAGCTGGAGTACAATCATTTGGTGTCAAACAGGTCATGTGTAACTCACTTTGCAGATGCCTCCCCATCGATTGAGGACACTTCTGTCACCTTCCCAGTCCCAGCTGCATCATCCACACTCACAGACATGAGCAAGTCCTTGAGCATGTCGGTGGACCAGCCAGAGGCATTCTTCTCTGTCCTGCACCAACCAAACAGTGAAATGGAAGACATTCAACAAGGCTAAATCTTCTAGGAAGACTCAGAGCTATTTCCGTCATGACATCAAGCACTGGCAAACTATATATGCTGATGCACAAGTACGAAGTGGTGTGAGACGTTGGATCCACTTGTATGGGGCGTTGTTTGTACCAAAACTCGTGAAAAGAGGAACCCGCGGACAAACTGAACGATGTACTAAATCGTGTCTACGATATACTAAATCGTGCCCACGATTTACTGAATGGTCGATATACATAGTGACGATTTACTACATCCTTGCAACGACTTACTAAGCGGCTCTTTCAGACATTTCACATTTCAGTGATGATGTAAGGCCTACGAATCTCGAAGTGGCTATGCTCTCAGTTGACAGCCGCCATTTTGACCAAGCACGTGGGGGGCGGCTCTACAGATTTTGTTGCAGCAGTTTGAGCTAAAATTGCACGTTGCCATTCCACATGGTGAGCGCTCCGGATCAGAACACTGTAACCGCTGGCCCAGATTCAGCAACAAGTACAGGCTCAAGGCCAGCCTTCCAGCTCCTCTGCAACCACCCCCTCCACCACTCGAGCTCCTGCTGCAAGTGTGGACCAACATAGCAGGTGAGCTGGTGGTGGATAAGTAAACTGAATATATGTACATGCCATGCATCCAGTAAATAAATAATAATAATATGAATTATTAATAGTATAAAATGCACATGTACATGCAGCAGTCACTCCAAAATAATAATTGAAACATATGTATACCTGCTTGTGTGCAGCATTCCATTGCCATCAATTCTTGGAAGAAGGAGAAGAATGCAGGCCACTGCTAGGGGCCGGGTCAAAGTCTGCAGAAGTCACAACTTGGGATCGCACAATAGTGTGCCTTCCGCAGACATACCCCAATGTTGGTGAGGACACCATTACAATTCCCCGTAAGAAGCGGCCAATACTGTCTTGGCATGGATTGATTGGCAAAATTCACCTGGAGAGTGATTGGAGCGAGGATGCCATCTTTGCGGAGGTGCGATCTGTCTTCAGGGATGCGATGGGTGCACAGTGCAGCTGTTTCCTTGTACACAATGTACAAGCGTTAGCCAGTAGGAAGTTTTTCTGTGAAGGCCTCCTTGTCGCTGTGTCCCTGGCCAATGGTGGACCAGGTCTTGCCTGTTTGGCTGAGGACGTTTTGCCTACTTTGGCAATGGCATTCAAGGCGCAATCCACCCAGACCTCAGACTCATCCCTGATGAGGCAATTCGAGAAAGCTTGGAGGCAGTGAGTCTTTGTCACCCAATTGCTACCATATGACACCACATAATGTTTAGCTATTCCCTATATAGATGCAAAATGCCACAACAGTTGAGGAGCTGCGGGAGTTGTTGCTAGATGACAAGTGTGCGTTCGTTGTGGAAGGCGGATTCCTGAATTCATTCCGGAATCTTAAGTTGCTTACTTCAACAGCCTCAGTAGCCGATGGCAAAATGGTGTCATGTGCCTGGCTAATGTCTCCTTCACTGTCACTTGTAAGTTCCTCATTTTCATGTCCCACTATAAAAGCTGCTTGGGTGACATGTTGTGCTCAGTAGATATTGAGTGGTTGTTGCAGCTTGTCACAAACTCAGACAAACACTTGTTAATGCAGCATGCATGTGAAAATCTCGTGCAGGCAAAACAGGTCAATGTCATTGTTAACGTCTAAAATGTCTTCTCTCTCAAGCCTCATGAACAGCTCCTTAAAGGGGGACACAACAGCACAATGTACATCTCACCATAATCTTTCAATGCGCTCATTGTGCACTGAGCTTCCTACAATCACACACCTTTCATTTCCATGCTGCTGTATCATGTAATGCCAAGCATCAACATATTCACCTCCCATGTCAGTGCGCAGTTTTCGCGGCAAGCCATAAGTTAAAGTTGCAGTTTCCAATCCCTGCAAAACGGTCTCCTCTCTGTTGTTTGTTGAACATTTCAAGAAAGCAATCAATCTAGAGAAACCATCTATGGCACCATGAATAACAAACTTCCACCGTATTAATTTATGATTGCCATCCATATGCCATACTTCATTTGGTGCATCAACATGATACCTTCTGTTCTAATTGTTGTGCGAGCTCTTTCTTCCACTCCAGCAGGATCTACTCGATGAATTGATTCTCTGATCCTTCTCCTTGGGATGCACATTCTTACCGACCTGAGGTAATCCAGTTATTATTTGCTCTCCATCATTGGGATGTGTTGCCTTGTAGGACTGAATGATACCATAGGAACAGGGAGGCTTCTGGAAGCAGAGAGGGTGTAGAAACCAGGTGTTATCATTGGTGTTATTGGGGCAGATGGAGATGCTAAAGAAATTACATGGAATGATGGTTGCTTTCATTGACTTCTCCAAAGCGTATGACAAGATAGATAGGGACAAGCTGTGGGGGTGTCTGGAACAGTTAGGCGCGGGTGGGAAATTCTTGGACTTATTGCAATCTCTGTATCAGGGAACATCATGCCAGGTTAGAATTGGGGACATGCAGAGTAGGGTATTTGAGGTCAATGTAGGTCTTCGTCAAGGCTGTGTTCTGTCTTCTTTGCTATTTTCGCTATACTCAATGGTTTGGTGAAAGAACTGAAGGAAGCATCTTGTGGAGTTGAGTGTGGTGGAGCTGTGATACCGAGTCTTTTATTCGCTGATGATACTTCGTTGTTTGTGTCTGACGGGCCAGGGGTTAAGAATAGCTTAGATGTTTTGGTCAGATTGTGTGATGAATGGGGCGCGAAGATAAATGTACAGAAATCTGGGATTATGCACATACGGCAAAAGAAGATGGAGAGGGCAGATGTGCGGTATGTAATTGACAATGTAGAGATTCCAGTAGTGAGCCAGTACAAGCACTTGGGGTGTGCAATTGATGAGCATCTAGAGTTAAATGGTATGGTTGAAGAGAAGGCTATGGCAGGGAAGAAAGCATTGGGAGCTTGGTTCAGTCGATGTAGAGTAGAATTAGGTGACATAGGTGTAGGGACGTTTAGGAAGCTGATGACATCGCTGGTGGAGTCCGCTATGTTGTATGGCGCCGAGATCTGGGGGTGCAATAGAAACATGGAGGGGGTTGAGCAGACTCAGTTGAGAGCTCTGAGAATGTGCTTTGGTGTCGGAACACTACATCCCAAAGCTTCTCTGTTAGCAGAGATGGGGGAACTACCAGTGAGATGGCGAGCTAAGCTGCGGTGTATGTTGTTCTGGGTCAGGGTATTGTTCAGTGATGCATATGATGGTCGTTTGATAAGGTGAGTGGCTACAGAAGCTGTTTAGTTTGGCAGACACAGTTGGCTGCGTAAGATTAGTGCACATTAATCATTGAATTGATACCATCCAACTCCTCATCAGTCACATCAGTGAAGCCCATCAAACCAGATCCATTCAAATGCCGGTACAAAGTTTGCTTACTAACGTTCAAAATATTAGCAATTTTGGTCCATGTAAAACTGAGCATTCTCAAATCCCTTATTACTTCCATGTTCATCTCAATGAGTGGTCGTCCAGGTGATGACAGTACCTCTTGGCTAATTGAAAGAAATTGAAGTTTGCATTAATTAGCAGTAGTTTAATCAATATGCGCTGTGCTGCTAGGTCACCTGCTGTCTTGTTGATTGCTTGCAGCAGACGTGTCGGAGGTAGTAACTGCGGAGCTGGAAGACTGGCCAGGAGCTTAGGCATGTTGTGGAATCTGAGCCAGAAGGCTTGCAGCGAGTGCAGTCAAGGTGTTCTGCTTGGGGGCGTACGCCATGCCACGTGCATGAACAAAATGGCGGCCGTCGCTGAGATCATAGCCCGCTTCAATTCACAGCCCTTATGTCATCACTTAGTCACCGCTGTCAGCATGATTTAGTGTATCGGCAATTCAGTAAAGTGTGAGCACGATTTAGGAAATCGTCGATACAATTTAGTATATCGGCAATTCAGTAAATCGTCAGCACGATTTAGTATATGGTTCAGCTTGTTCGCGGGTTCCTCTTTTCACGTGTTTTGGTACAAACGGCGCCCCATACACTTGCTGCAGAACTAGACACACTAGTTCCGCATAAGCAGACCGCTACCTCCCTTGGAGCTCCCAGTCACCTCTGTCAATGACACAGGCATGAAGTCACCATACATGCTGGAGGGAGTGTAGCGGTCCGGCCATGAGGGACTATAATATGTCCAGTTTCTGGTTCAGTACAGCTACATGCAGCAATGCTGCACCAAACACCCGCATATGGACCAACACACGGCTCTTTAGACAGCCCCATTCCTGCAAGAGCTCATGCATCATTGCATTCCATATGCCCACACTGCTCTTTACACATACAAATGATAAGAGTGTGTGCTATCTATTTGCAGCTCGCTGACGTGTCCCATCCTTTGTACACAAGTACGCACAACGCATACTCGAAGCACTGTGCACCGTCTCTCAAAGGAGCCTACGGGTTCTGTTCACTACAGGTCACTCTGGCGGCGCGGGGGACCACCAGGTTCATGCCCACGTCCCCGTACATAAAAGAGAAATAGTGTGACCGCGGACTTCTCGTTCAGACAAGCAGCATGTGGTACGCTCCAACTCACCAGTGCCAGTTATTGACATTTGTTGCGTCCGGTCTCTCCTCGACTATCCATCTCGGGTCACCTTCTCCCCACTTTGCCATCCTTCACCACACGCATAGGGTAGTGGTATATGGTTCCCCGCAATACGATTATATCACATACGGTCTAGCAACGAGCTGGAGGAAGAATATTCTGGAATCCCTTGAAACGCCGCAGCCACAGCTTCCAGAGAGGAAATCCCTGGTGCCATTTACTTTGGTCAAACCCACGAGATAACAATGTCTGCTAGTTATGGCCCAGTAATCCAAGGCGATGTGAGCTTCACGTTGTTCGAGTTGTTGCATATGGAAATTATACAGTATTTCCAAACGAAGTGTGCGGATGACAGTGAAGACGAAGTTAGCAAGAGTGGAGTCATAGAGAAACTCGAGAGATTGGGCTTTAGAGTTGGACAGAGTGTGTGCGAGTTGCTAATGCGAGAGGAGACTAGGCACATGAAGGACGACAAAGAATCGGTTCCAGAGAAGACCATGAAGTTTGTGGCCAAACGCATGTGGCAATACCTCTTCAACCCTCCCGAGCACCCTCACCTTAGCCGCAGCAAAAATAAGCGCAAGGATGTGTTTGTGTTGGAAGACCGGCAATTTCGTCTACTACAGAGAATATCGGCAGGGAAGCAGTATGCGGAGCATGCACAACTGGTATGCTGACTTGTCTTGTGTGGATGAATGCACGCCTTCTACCAGAAAAGATAGCAGTAGAGGACGTGGCTGCATTGTCTGTCAGTGCGTATGTGTCTAGCTAGCAGCATGCACTTGAGTTAGCTGGGCTGGGACATGCATGTATGTACAAATACGGCTTGCAACTGCATAGAGCAGCTTTTCACTGAGTATGGCTTTACAGGATTTACTTTTGCCTGTTGAGTATATAGTTCCTTGTTTGTTTGTGTGTGTAGTACCTTGCCTTCACCTGCGGCATACTAAGAGGAGCCCTGGCCAACACTGGCCTCAATGCAAGAGTCCAAGCACAGGTTAAACCCAATGCAATACAATGTAAGTTGGACCCCATTCTCCCCACCACAAAACTCATGCACTTTGATGAAATGTATATACTCTTCAGGAGCCATCTTAACCTCCCTCTCCCTGTACACCCCCAATGCAGGCACAACATTCCACATACAGGTGCTCAGCTAACAGACTCGATACAAACCAAACTTTATAAAGGAACATTTGTTTCCTCCTGTATGTACTAGTGCACCTACATGCTTGATTGTTCCCTCACATATATTGAAAAACGACAGCACACTTCTCTCATACGTATGTTCCTTGAGGTGAGCAAATCAGTCAGAATCCATCTTGGTAGAGCCAGTTGGTGTACTGGACATTGCTTCTGGCGTCTCGTCTCCCGGACCCCCACCCACTGCTACATGGTCGGAAACACTGCCACTTACCTCATCTACCCCCACCCCCTCACCCTTCTCACCCCCAGTAAGTCCGCTACCCAACCCACTACCATCACCCTCCTGTTGGACCGATGCCTCCTCCTCATGCTGGGCTGTGATGTTCAGCTCAGCCGGCTTCCCTTCCAGCTCCCCCAAGTCCTGGTCTTTGGAGTCGTCATCCATCGACTCGTTTAATGTCCTACTGTTGACGGGAGGAGCTTGCGGCATGGGCAGGTCCCGGTCCTCCACCATGTCTCTGAGTTCTTGCTGCATCTTCTCAAGGTGACCTGGACCCAGGAAGATCACAGTCAAACCAGCAGTAGTGTTTTCACTAATTTATCATTATCTATCGTGTGTGAGTGCTGCCTCCAGATGCCAGTCAGCTGTGACCTAGACCTCTAGAGCTCATTTGAGGAAGCAATATTTGCAGCAGACATTTCAGCCAGTACAAATATGCTGATCAAAAGATGACACAATATAATTCTATGAAATGTTAGGGCTCACGTTTGCGCGATCCATAGGTGTTTACTCAGTACGTGCGTGTATGTGCTACACCCGTTGCGTAATCAAGAAACGCCCGTTCGCATATGCGTACTATACCCGTACGTAATTGAAAGAACGTCCGTTGTACGCTAACCTTTTTCTAAGAGGTACCGTATGTACGTACCTTGAATTTCCAACTTTGTAGCATCAAGCTGCTCTGTGGTCTTCTTATTGTGGGACTTGGGGAGGTAGAAGATGCGAGGTGTCGTTTGTGTCTTGATGTAGCCGCCAAGCAAACTATAGTGCAGCTCCCACTCTTCAAACTGTACACAGAAATGCCATACACAACAAATTACATGCATGCATATGTATGTGCCTATATTCACATTACAGCTATTGTGCTGTCCATTGCCTCTACAAATCTACAAACAAAATAGCCGCCCCGGAGGCTTCTGCTCATCCGGTTAAAAATTGTCTTTATACCATTTTGCCGTCTGCCCAACGAGAGAAAGTTGTTCACAGAGAAGTTCAAGAAGGATAATGTTGCTTAGGAGCTTAATTAAGACAGCTCCAAATGTTACTGAGGCTAAATAGTCATATCATGGTATAATCGGTACCTGGTTTCCGGTATGACAAACGTACAAATATACACAGGAGTGGTATCAATGCAATACCGCGATACTACTACATACCGGTATACCGCCCACTCCTGGATTAGAGCCACCCTGTTACACGCAAGCAACGGACCGGACCAATGGTACCTTTCTAAGTTTCTAGGTGAATTCACATACCACATACATACGTACATCGGTCAACAACAGCCAAAACTCGTGAATCAGTAAACTTCTTATATGCCATGTCAAACCAACTGGAGAGCTATCAATGATCCCTCCCATTTCACCATTCCAGTCTTCATCACCCCTCTCTAACTAATGAACACGTAACCAAGTGGTGTGACAGTCATCCTCCACACTTGTGGCTGTCTGCACACGAGTGACTCACAGCACTGGCTAGCTCCATCTTCTTCTGCAGTTGCATGACCTCCCTCTGCTGTGACTTGCGCTGCAGGAACAGCTCCCTGCGCTCAATGGCCGCCTTCTCTCTCGCCGCCACACGCTCCTCCTCCACTCTGGCTTCTATCTCCAGACGCTTCTGGTCCTACACAGACAGTAAGATCGCCAGGTGTACGAGATGACTCACAAAGCACACAATCTTGCAGTATTGTACATGATACAAGCAATACGTATGTACAATAAAACGCACCAATGATGGCATGAAGTCTGTGCTACATGCACGTTAATTTTACTATTACTACTGTACTGCTAAAATCAATTCCTGGGATCAATCTGCTGGCTGTTTTAAATCTGGCAAATTTGGTATGAGAATGTCAACTCTTATTGACGCCAGTGCACAACATCTCAGATCACCATGGTGGATGGCTGCTGCAGACGTTTTGGAGGTGTCATACTATCAGAATCGCTATCTTCTGGTCGTCCACGACTAATTCACTAAATGGGCAGATGCCATTTCTATTTCCAATCAGACAGCCACCACCATCACTGCAGAATTGGTGAAGGAGTTCAGCATGTTTGGTCTGCCGGACATCCTCTTCTCTGACCAAGGTCGTAACATTTTCGAAGAAGTCTGTGACGACAGCACATCATCCTCAAGGCAACGGGATGGATGAGAGGTTCAACCGGTCACTGCTCCAGATGCTCCAGATGTATGTTCAATCAATCAATAAATCAAGCTGATTGTGAGTGCTATTTACTACTTGTGCTCTTCCCCTATCACACAGCAGTGCATTCGTCGACCAGGTCCTCAACCTTTGAACTCGTATTTGCCGGTCCTGCCCTCACCTTGCCACTACCACCCTCTAACGCCATCGATGTGAATACGTAACAATTCCAGCTACGTTCTACCCTTGTAGTTACACACGCACATTAGGACCTTGAACACATGTTGTAGCCTGCAGTGCAGTGAGTGCTTGATTCAATGTTCATAGTTCCTTAAGTCACTCGTCCGGCGGATCGTACCACATTACATAGTAAAACCACCACATTTACATGCCACACCAATAGACTATTGTACCTTTCCAGTATCAGCTTGCTTTTGCTGATCAACTCTGAACTGCTGGAGAGTGCCCAACAACATACCCAGCATTCTCTTGTTCCTGCACCAAACAGAAGGCACATAGCCGTCACACACACACACACACACACATTCAACCACTAAACCAACCACCCCTCCTCTCCTTCTCACCTCGCCTTGCCCTTCTTGTCTTCTTGCCCACTGTCTGACTGGGTCCTGCTGCTCCGCACTGCCACTCTGGCCACTGACCCTCCGGCTACCACCGAGGAGAGAGAGGGCTGAGCAAGGAAGGGGGGAACAGTGATGTGCACAGCGTAGACCGAAGGGACAGAACCATAGCAGTAACAATGGGCAAGGGATACGAGACCAAACTGTCCTGTTCCATTAATGGCATGTACGCTAAATCAGTGAACTTGGCCATAAGCTACTGTTGCTTGTCCACGAATGGGACAAATAACAACAATACACACAAGTTTCAGTAAGTACAGTCAAACACCACCTTCAAAGTGCACCACAACTGTGACTGTGTACATACGTACGTACGTACAAACTACGTAATACAATGCCCAAGTGAATGTTGCACAGTTGAGCAATGACATGACCATGAGCATGTACAGACACATGTACCCTATCCACACTCTCCTACTAAGTTTACCTTCTCCTCGTCACTGCTCACGGTCTCTCCTTCCTCTCTCTCTTCCAGGCGTCCTGCAAACCTACATACACATTACATTTTCACAGACTTCACAAACAGTCTATGCACAGCCATGCAACACCTGGTACCCCACCTGCTAAGAGACCCAACAGTGTCCCTCCTCTTGGGTGTAGTCTCATCAGTGCTTTGAGTCCTGCACAGTGAGTGACACATGCACACACACATTATACCATGACCACATGCTGGGCTCCTCACTCTCTTCTCCATTCCATACCAGCTTCTGGTCCTAGCCCGAAGAAGGGGTCTGACATCACCGCCAGATGGAAGCCGCCCTCTGGGGATATCCCTGCAAAGAAACAGTGCTCTTTTGGGTAGGGACGTATGTACAACTAAAACATTAATAAGAGTTGCTGCAGGACATCACAACTCAAAGTGAGAGGAGATAAAGGAGCAGCATCGGCTGAGCTCGAACTTGGGACATCCATACACTCTAACACAAAGTTTCAGCCACATGAGCTATACATCCTTCTCACGACCCTCAATCTCCCATATCTACTAGTCACAACTGCGCTGCTGTCTGGAAACATTGAGAACCCACGCCTTGAGGCTTGTACTGTGCGGTGTGATTGTAGTGAGCTCAGTGGGAACTAGCATATTGTATGAACTTACGAGCCTGAGGTGGACGGTGGAACTGTCTTCAAACTCTAACTGGCCACACAAGAACGTGATACTGTGGCAGTTAATATATGACTTGCAAGAAGGCAACTTCCAACAAATTATTAACCAATACACTCCTAAACCAGAGGCAAACCAGGACTGCTCTGCATTACGAGTGGATCTGGTTAAAGCACTGCTCAACTGAGGACCAGCACATGAAGAACGGGCGATTTTGGCGTGCTTTTCTTATGACACATAACCATAGGTGATATTACAATGACAAAGGCTTAGCTAGAGGGAGGAGTGACTTTTATTATGAACTAAATACACTTACACAGATTCAAAGCATCTATTATATTCCACACCTTGAATTCAGTGGCTTTCTCCCTGTCAGTTTATGTATCCTGTTGTCTGTATTGGTAAGACTCTTTTGCGCATCTTCCAAAGATCGTTGTAGAATTCTTAATTCGGCAGCCATTTTCTCTCACTACACGCGGTAACTAGTCATGTGACAGATTTATGCGCCAGTTCTCACGTGATAAAGAAAAACCGTCGATCTTGGTTTGGAGCTGTTCTAGTTCTCATGATAATTTTTGTGTGAAAAATTCGTTGTCGAATTGATGTTCACCTCACGAGTCATCACCTACTCCAATGTGCGATGTATGTTGAGACCCAGGTACTTTTGGTCTTGGCTAAACTTTGTGTCAAACAAGTGAGTAAGGAGGGCTTAGCTAGCTAGCTCACCATAGATTATCTATGATGTAACTAGCTACATGTCATTTGAGGGACTAGAGCTTTGGTCGTTGTG
>MKWU01005841.1_pt1 | contig 13004 bp, 13 predicted proteins | sample 809101 | NCBI WGS metagenome assembly MKWU01 (sample SAMN05860141, study PRJNA318959) | sponge metagenome | host: Aplysina aerophoba | place: Slovenia: Piran, Adriatic Sea, Gulf of Piran | collected 2013-05-07 | reverse complement strand
GCCCGTTGGAGCCCCGTCGGGAATGGACCCACCAGAACTCCCTGAACGTCACCCCCGACGGCGATCTGCTGGTGAGCTATCGCCTGACCAGCACTATCGGCATCGTCGACCGGGAGACGGGGGCGTTCAAGTGGAAGTGGGGGCCGGGTGAGCTTTACCACCAGCACCATCCGACGTGGCTGGACAGCGGCCGCGTGCTGGTTTTCGACAACGGCGGCCACCGCCGCGGCGCCAGCCACTCCCGCATCGTGGAGGTGGATCCCGAAACAAGCGAGATTCACTGGCAATACCTGGGAGCGCCGCCCATCTCGTTCTACAGCTACAACATCAGCAGCGCTGAGCGGCAGCCCAACGGCAACACCCTGATCTGCGAGGGCGCGCCGGGCCGCATGTTCGAGGTGACCCCCCGTGGCGAGATAGTTTGGGAATATATCAACCCGTTCCCCGTGTTCAACGACGGCCCCGGAGGCCAGGGCGGTATGGAATTGTCCAACGCCACCTTCCGCTGCCACCGGTACTGTCCCGACCATCCCGCGCTGGCCGGCCGCGACCTGGATCCCGCCCGACACTCAGGGTTGAATCGTCTGCTGGGATAAGCGGTTCCCGACGCAGATCGGCCGTCAACTATAACTACGGCGTAACGACGTACTGGACATCCACGACCTTTCGGTCTGCGTCAAATACCTGCACCTGGTGCCAGCCGACGGCCCAGGGTTCTCCGGGGGCGGGACCGATTTGCAGCCACTGGGTGCCGCCGCTATACCCGGGTCGCGCGCTGATGTTCCCCGTCCGGCGGCGGTACACGAAACCGTCCTGGTACGCCTCGACGACCTCGAACCGGATCTCCTGGTCAGCTTCGGCGTTCTGGTAGGAGTATTCCAGGTTGAGCAATATCGGACCCCGAACGTCATTTGAGGAAAACTGGTCCACCGGCGGGTCCTGCTGGGCCAGGCTCACGTACGCGCGGTCAATCTGCCCGTTGATCTGAGGCAGCGCCGGTTCTGCCGCGCTGAAATCAAGAGCCGCGGCATCGTATGGCTGCGATCCATCGTACCAACGGGCGACGATAGGGTCGGAAGCCCCGTCGGATACCTCGCCGAACGCTGCGCGGAGGTCATCAACTGTGGCGCCAACGCTCGGAGGATTGTCCAATTCGTTGGCCAGAGCCGAACGATGGTAAATGTGCCGGAATGCTTGCTGAAATTCGGCATCCCCCATGTTCCGGTACAAGTCCAGAAAAATGCGCTCCCCAAACGAGTAGTTGCACGTGAACGCCTCTGACTCAGGAACGGCGTTGAGCGTTTCCAGGGCCGCGAGATTGGGCGCGTGCGGACACGGGTAGTTGGTGGCTGCCAGGGGCCGTCCGGCCCGCGCATGTTCCGACAGGGATGCCAACAGTTCGGCCGCACCCTCGTCGATCCAATCGACGTTGTTGTTCCAGTAGTAATGAGCGACCTCGTGGGCAATGATGTGTCCGGCGGAGTCCGCCTCGTGGCTGCCGTCGTTCACGTCGAATTTCGGCCGTATGGCTATGCTGGCCCCGCCGAAGTTGGTGCCTGCGGAGGAACCTGCCACCGCCAATTCAAAGAGGACGCCCACGTAGCCGACGGGCAGGGGCGCGCCCATGGTGTCCTCGGCATTCAGTACCGCGGTTCCGAGCAGGTCCATGCTTCGGGGCGCTCCGGGTTGGGTGCGGATGATCGCCAGCACCACTTCGCCGGATAAGGGCAGATTGACCGTGCGTGTTTCCACCGACACTTGATCGGGGTCCAAAAGAGTCCCGATGAGGGCTGGGTTCGTCCTGCTGACTCCGCCCAGCGTGGCAACGACCATGGCCCAGTCATCGCTGATGCCCACGCTGACCGTTGGGTGCGCCATGACTCGCTGGAACGTCCCCGCATCGAAAAGGGCAAGTTGTTGCAGTGATTGCATCGCGGCGACGTCCGGAGAATCGACAGTCGCAAGGAACGGCATGGTGGCCAGCCGCAGCGTTGATTCGACGTCGGATTGGGAAATCAGGGCAAGGTCTTCCGCCACCGATCCCTCCGCGGCGGTAACATCGTCAGACAGCCACCGCTTTTCCGCCACCTTTTCCGCTGTTTCAACGTCGTACTGCGCGATGATTAACACGCTGAGCAGCACGGAGGATTCGGGCTCGGTCAGGCCGTCCTGGATCCAGGGATAGTCGATCAGCTTCCAGAAGAGCGCCTGGTAGAACGCCGCCAACTGAGTCAGATGCTCGGCGGGCTCCACTTCCCGGTCGGACACGCCGTCGGCAATCCACCGCAAATTGCGGATCGCTTCGGCCGACTGGGGTTCAACCTGCTCAAGGTATGCGGCGTTGTCCAAAACCGAGAAGTCGCGTACCCGGTCTCCGGATGCTTGCGGCGAAGTTGGGTTGCCGTCCTGCGCTGGTGAAAAGTCTGGCGTCGATGGGCCGGTTCCTCCCGTGGTGGGGATCCGAGCCGTGCGATCGTCCGGTTCTATCGTGGCGCTGATCCTGGCTACGGCTGCTTCGATGGTGGCCTGCGCTGAACCATCGCTTCCCGCATCGGAACCGCCGCAAGCCAACACGGCGCCCAATAGAGTAACAACGATGAGGACTTGCGCGTGTCGCATGGTTTAAGTATAGGGCAATGGAAACCGTAGGCTATAATGCGGGCGATGGCATCAAGAATCGTGTTTTGAGGAGACGTAAAAATGGGTAAGTTGGATGGCAGAGTAGCGTTGATCACCGGATCGGGTCGTAACATCGGACGCGCCACGGCCTTGATGATGGCCTCGGAGGGCGCGAACATCGTGGTGAACGCCCGCAGCAATCGGGACGAAGCCGAGGCGACCGCGGCCGCTGTGGAGGAGTTGGGGGTCAAAGCGCTCCCCGTCCTGGCCGACGTCTCCAAAAAAGAAGAGGTGGACGCGATGATCGACGCGGCGATGTCCACCTTCGGCCACATCGACATTCTCATCAACAACGCCGCGATCCGCCCCCACAAGCCCTTTACTGAACTGACCCTGGAGGACTGGGAACACGTGCGAGGCGTGGTGCTGGACGGATCTTTCTACACCACTCGGGGCGTTATCCAGCAGATGGTGGACAACAACTTCGGACGCATTGTGTACCTGACTGGCGACGGAGCCTTCCGTGGGACCGCTCTGCGAGCGCATGTGTCGGCGGCCAAGATGGGCCTGGTGGGAATGGCGCGGGCCCTGGCGTCGGAATTCGCGCCCCACAACATCCGCGTCAACGTGATCGCGCCCGGGAGCATTGACACGTCCCGGGCCAACCCCGAATGGTACGCCGGCCGTGTCCCGGATAATTCGGGAATCCCGTTGGGCCGGCAGGGCAAGCCTGAGGAGATCGCATCGGCCGTCACGTTCCTGTGCACCGACGACGGCGGCTTCGTAACCGGCCAAACCCTCCACGTCAACGGTGGTCAGGGCTATTTCGGGTAGGGAATTGCAGCTTACGTTGTCGCTCGACTCCGATGAGCATGGGCCATGATCATCAACCGGATACAGGTGCTCAACTACGGTTGTCTTCGGTACGTGGACGTACCGATGGATCGCTTTCACGTGCTCATCGGACCCAACGCCAGCGGCAAGAGCACGCTGATGGACGCCATCAAGTTCGTGTCTGACGTAGTGCGGGACGGAGTCGAAGCGGCGTGGATGAAACGCACCTCCAACTTCGCCGACTTGGTGTGGGGCCGTCCGGATGCGCCGGAGGAACAGAGATTTGAAATTGCGCTGGAGTTCGGCCTGTCGGATGAGGTGCGTGGACAGTTGCCCGCTGACCGGGCCTTTACTCTCTTCCGTTACGAAATGGCGATAGGAGTGAATCCGGAAACCGACGGAGTGAGCTTGCTTGAGGAACGGGGAGATTTGCATCCCGACACCCGATATCGTCCGCGGCAGTTATCGTTCTTCCCTTCGCCGATTAATCCTCCGGACACCCTGATGACGCGCCGCGTAACTCAAGGCCGACGCAATGTGTTTCGGAGGCATCAAACCACTCTCAGTCGGTTCAGCGTTGAAACAGTTGACAAAACCGGCAGCATCAATTGGAGCCCCGGGTTCAATCTCAGTTCCGACAGGTCGATGATGACTTTTCTTCCCGACCGGGGGAATGAGTTTCCGGCATCTACACTTGTGATGACCCACCTCCGCGATCATGTAGTCACGATTGCATTAAGCAGTGCGTTGTTGCGGGAGGCGAGCCCGCCGGGACTCGGGATTGCGCTTCGCCCTGATGGTTCAAATGTGCCTTGGGTGGTTGAAAGATTGCACCAGGCTGCTCCGGAACGGTGGGAGTGGTGGATGGGCCACATCCAATGTGCGCTAGATGGGTTTGAGATGGTACGTACAATCCGCCGTGAAGACGATGCCCACCGCTACTTGATGGTGAACTACACTAACGGATTACAAACACCGTCATGGAAAGTCTCAGATGGCACGCTTCGATTGTTGGCGTTGACAATGCTGGCTTACTTGCCCGACGCAAACGGTCTCTACCTGATTGAAGAGCCGGAGAACGGCATACACCCCGGCGTATTGGAGGCGCTCTACGATTCGCTTTCCTGCGTGTATGACGCGCAGGTTTTGTTGGCCAGTCATTCGCCGGAGTTTGTGGCTATTGCTAATGTTGACCATCTATTATGTTTTGGAAAAACTAGAGATGGAGTGGTCGATCTAGTTCGAGGAGAGGCACATCCGCTTTTGGTGGACTGGCAGCACGAAACGGATTTGGGTACATTTTTTGCGTCTGGGATTCTTGCTTGATCAATAATCGAAAAGACCTCATAGTGCTTGCGGCTGACCCCACGATGCAGCGCACCATCCAGACACTGTTCGATCATAGACGCGAAGCACTAGGAATATCGTCGTTCTCCGTAGACGTCCAGGCTCACCGGAATCGCGACCCCGGTTGCAGAACCGCGGCCGGCGATGTCCTGAACCCAGCTCGCCACTCCCACCGCAAAGCTATCGTGGTTTTTGATCTTCATGGTTGTGGTGAAAATCTCCGCACTGCCGGTCAATTGGAAATCGCCCTTGAGCACGAGTTCGAAGATCGCGGTTGGGAGGACGATAGTGTAGCTTTTGTGGTCATTGAACCTGAGCTAGAAACGTGGTTATTTGGTGCCGCTTTCCAGCGTATTGAAACTGCAATTGGATGGTCACAGACAACGCCGCTTAGAGAATGGCTGGAATCTAATGGGCACCTGTCAGCCGGAGAAATTAAACCAGTAGATCCGCAAGCCGCTGTCGATGCAGCATTAGAACAAGAAAGACGGCCGCGCACAGCTAGGATGTTCGCTGACCTCGCACGCCGCGTGAGCCTCGCACACTGCCAGGACCGTGCCTTCCAAAAGTTTAGATCGACACTCCAACGTTGGTTTCCGGCTCAATGAAAATGAGCGGCACAAGATGTGCCGCCCAGTCTTGTTACGTGGTTCTGTTGGCCTTATTCCGGCCGCACCCGCATCTCTCGCAGGTCGTCGGCGATGATGAGTTGCGCTTCGGTCTGCTCCTGGATGTCTTCGGGGGACCAGCCGGGAGCGTGTTCTTTCAGCACGAACCCCTGCTCCGTTATCTCGAACAGCCCCAGATCTGTTGCCAGCAGCTTCACCGCGCCCGGCGCCGTGATGGGCAGGTTGCAACTCTTGAGCACCCGGGGCGCTCCGTTGCGCTGGTTGTGTTCCATGGCGATGAACACGCGCTTGGCGCACGCCGCCAGGTCCATCGCGCCGCCGATGCCGCCGCCCTTGCGTACCGGTATGCGCCAGTTGGCAAAGTCGCCGTTCTCCGAGACCTCGTAGGCTCCCATCACGGTGACGTCCACCATGCCCTTGCGAATCAACCCGAACGAATCGGCGTGGTGGACAATGGCCATGCCCGGCAGGGCGACGACGTTCTGCCCGCCCGCGTTGACCAGATGCCGGTCCTCCTCACCTGCCGGAGCCAACGGCCCGAACCCGATCACGCCATTCTCCGAGTGGAATATGATCTCCTTGTCGGGCTCGCATTCTAGGTAGTTTGAGCACAACGTCGGCATTCCGACACCCAGGTTCACGATCCACCCGTCCTGGAATTCCATGGCCAGCCGGTCGCACATGGTCTGGCGGGACAGGCGAGGCTTATCGGCGGTAGTCATCGTTTACCCTCCTTGGTTGATGGCACGGCGCGTAGTTCATCCGGTGGTCTGGATTTGGTGGGAACTCTCGTCTCAACGGCGCGGGCGTCACTCAGATTTAATCCCACATGCCGTCGTCGGGGATTTTAATCAGGCGATCGACGTACACGCCGGGCACATGCACGCAGTCCGGATCAATCTCGCCAGGCTCGACGATGCTGTCCTCGACCTCCACCACCGTTATGTCGGCGGCCATCGCCATGATCGGGTTGAAGTTGCGCTGCGTGAGCCGGAACTGCAGGTTGCCGAATGTATCGGCGCGGTAGGCTCGGATGAGCGCGAAATCGGCGGGTAGCGGGTATTCCAAAACGTAGGTGCGCCCGTTGATTTCCCGGTGCTCCTTGCCCTCTGCAAGCTCGGTGCCGACGCTGGCCGGAGTGTAGAAACCGCCAATTCCGGCGGCGGCGGCGCGCATCCGCTCGGCCAGCGTGCCCTGGGGCACCAGCTCAGCGTCCAGCAGGTCATCATTGTACATCTGGACGAACGGGGTGATTTGCGATGGGTGCGTGGGTGCGGTGAAGGCGCAGATCATCTTTTTGACCTGCCCCGCTTCGATCAGGGTGCCCACGTCAACTCGATCATCGAGGCTGCCGGCATTGTTTGAAATCCCGGTCAATTCCTTGACGCCCAGGCGATGCACGGCGGCCAAAAGGTTGCGGGCGAGCCCCACGTTGCCAAAACCGGGTGACATAAAAGTCATGCCGTCCTTCATGTCTGCGACGGCGGAATCGAAATCGGGATAGACCTTGTTCTTCATCGGGAACGGCTCCCAGCTCAGTTTGCGCCGGCAAGCCAGCGACGCGGGCCATTATACAAGCAACGAGAGCCGCGACAAGCGCAGGCCCGCCATCTAAGGTTCGGTGTCGTACACGACCTTGCCGTCGCGCCAAGTGGCGACGTAGCCGTTCAGGGCAATGGCACGCCGGCGCGCTTTCTTGGCCGCATTGCGCAAGCCGGATTCAACACCGATGAAGAAGGGGGCGCGCGACTGGGATTCCGGCTGTTGCGGCTGATCTTCTACATCCGTCTTTGACGTAGTCATAAGTTTTCCCCTTCGATCAACAACATCGGGGAGTCGCCCGAGTTGTCGTAGAGCGCCCATTGGTTGACCAACGGTCGGTAGATCGTGTCAAAGTTGCGCCGCCCCGCTTCAAACCGCCGCCTGATTACGTCCTCTGGTATGTTGTGGCCCCCGTCCTGAACCCGTTGCCTAACTCGTTCTATGGCGACTTCCGGCGACGACAGGCTCAAGAATACCAGACTGACCTGGTATCCCCGCTCCTGCCAGCGTGGAATCATACTAGCATAGGTCCGCCCGCTCAACGTGGTTTCCAGAGCGAAGCTGCGGCCTTCGTTGGAGTACCGGCGTATCATGGCCAACATCATCCGGCCGGCCGCCACAGCTTCCTGCTCTGGCTGCATTGGATTGAGACCTGCCGCTATCAAATCGGCGTTGACGAAGGTAGTGAAATCCGCCTCGTTGAGTAGGTACTCGCGGGCGAATGTGGTTTTGCCCGCCCCGTTGGGACCGGCGATGATCAGGATCACCATGTCGTTTGGCACGTCGAATGACGAACGACGCGATTACAGCTCGAGGCGGTTGATGCCATTCAGAGCAGCGGTCAGGTAGCATTCTGCCAGGCTGGGATAGCTGGTGACCGCCTCGGTGAAATAATCAATCGTCCCGCCGAACGCCATCACCGCCTGCCCGATGTGGATCAACTCGGACGCGTCCTCTCCCAGGATGTGGACACCATAGATCTTCCGTGTTTCGGCGTCGAATAGCAGTTTCAGAAGGCCGGCGTTGTCCCCCTGCATCACGCTGCTCATCGTCTCCTGATAGTTGGCTTTGCCCACCTCGTACGATACGCCGGCGTCGGTGAGATCCTGTTCGGTCTTTCCCACCATCGCCACTTCGGGAATCGTCCGGACCGTGTAGGGAAGCAGGTCGGGAAACGGGTTGGTGGGGGCGTCAAAGGCGTGGCTGGCGGCCAGTCGCCCCTGCATGCGAGAGGTGGACGTCAGGTCGGGAAAGCCGATGACGCCGCCCACTGCGTATATTCCATCCACACAGGTCTGGTAGTTCTCGTCCACGCTGATCCGCCCACGGGAATCGGCCTGCAACCCTGCGGCTTCCAGGTTCAGGGCATCGGTGTTGCCGGTGCGCCCGACGCAATACATCACGGAATCGCTGATAATCTGCTTGCCGCTTTCGAGGTGGACACGTACGCCGTCGCCGCGGCGTTCCCGTATGTACTCGATGTCGTCGACGGTCTCGTTGAGGCGCAGCGTCACGCCGTTTTGGCGCAGGTGATAGACCAGCGTGTCCACTATCTCGTCGTCGGCGAACGGCAGGAGTCGCGGGTTTCTGTCCACCAGTGTCACTCGAACCCCGAGGGCCGCAAATGTGCTGCAATACTCCAGACCGATGGCGCCGCCGCCCACGACGGTGAGATTGCGCGGGATCTCCGGCAGGTTCAGAACGTCGTCACTGACGAAAATCCGGCGGCCGTCCTCCATCACCACCGGTGGCGTGGTCGAATGCGATCCGGCGGCGATGATCACCTTGTCGGCGGTGATGGTCCGGTTCAACCTGCTGTCGGGAAAGGAGAGGGCTATGGTGTGTGCGTCGACAAAAGAACCTTCCGCATGAAACACGTCAATTCGATTGCTGAGGAAATGGACGCGTAACATATCCACTTGTTGCTGCATCACATAACCCGTCCGCACCATGAGATCGCTCATGGTGATGTTCTGCTTAACCGAGTAAGAGTCTCCGTATATGTTGCGTTCCCGAAAGCCGGTGAGGTGCAGAACCGCCTCCCTCATGGTCTTGCTGGCGGTGCCGGTATTCACGTCCACGCCCCCCAGCATGGACAGGCGTTCAAGTACCGCAACTTTTTTGTCCAGCTTGGCGGCCTGAATGGAGGCTCTCTGACCGGCCGGTCCCGAACCGATCACTACCAGATCATATAGGTACTCATCCAACTCGGCGCTCCGCTCTCAGGTGTTATTCGGTGGCGATTCTGTATCGTGGCGTCATTCTGTAACGCGGCGGGGCGCGTGTCAAACGTGCCCCACACCAGGTATCCGGCATTGTAACGGCGGCCGGTGACCCTGCTGTGTTATATTTTTGAGCGAAATTATGCAGGAGAATTTTCCATGTCCGATACCGCAGCCCTCGTGAAAGATGCAGCCGCCGACGGCCAGGTCGACGCGGACGGTCACATCCTGCTGCGGCGAGACGGCGCAATTGCCACGGTGACCATCAACCGGCCGGCTCAGCGCAACGCGATATCGTTCACCATGTGGACGCGACTGACCGAACTGATGCGGGATCTGGACGCCGACCGGAACGTGCGGTGCGTAGTGATCTGCGGCGCGGGCGGCGAGGCGTTCTCGGCCGGCGCCGACATCAGCGATTTTGACGAGTATCGCAGCGACTCCACCAGGGGGCGGGTCTACAACCGCGCGGTGGACGGCCTGCTGGAAACGGTGGCGGAGATCGGAACGCCGGTGATTTCAATGATCCGTGGCTTCGCCGCTGGAGGCGGCTGTGAACTGGCCGTAGCCACCGATCTGCGCATCGCTACGGAAGAGAGCCGGCTCGGAATTCCGGTGGCTCGGCTGGGCATCACCATCGGGCACCGGGAGATGTATGGGTTGGTCAACCTGGTGGGCAAGGGCAACGCGATGTACATTCTCCTCTCCGGACGGCTGCTCGATGCCGACGAGGCGCTCCGCATCGGCCTAGTCAACCAGGTCGTGCCGTCGGATCAACTGGAGGATGTCACCTACAAACTGGCCTCCGACATCGCCAACCTGGCCCCGTTGTCCCACGCCGTCAACAAAAAGACCATGAACCAGGTGCTGGCCAAGCCGTCCCTCAACCTGACGCCTGAGGAGGCGGACCTGCCCCTCACGCAATTCGACACCCGCGATTACCACGAGGGGTTCCGTGCGTTCCTGGAAAAACGGCGCCCGGAATTTATCGGCGAATAGGCGCGCCTGCCATGCCACCAGTGGACCGACCGGGAACCAAAAAGCGGGCTGGTCGCCAACGGGCTGACGTACTGCTCGTGGAGCGGGGACTGGTCGAGAGCCGGGAGCAAGCGCAGGCGTTGATAATGGCCGGGGCGGTGCTCGCTCCCACCGGCCCCGTGCAGAAGGCCGGCGCGTTTCTCAGTCCGGACACGCCCCTGGAACTCAGGGAGCGCCTGCCCTACGTCAGCCGCGGCGGCGTCAAGCTGGCCCGCGGACTGGATGTCTGGGTGGACGAGTACGCAATAGAACTGGACGGCATCACGGCGCTGGACGTCGGGGCATCCACCGGCGGTTTCACCGACTGCCTGCTGCAGCGCGGGGTCTCCCGGGTCTACGCGGTGGACGTGGGCTACGGCCAACTGCACTACAAACTGCGCAGCGACCCGCGGGTGGTTTGCATGGAAAAGGTCAACGTGCGCTACCCGTTCGACCTGCCCGACAGCGTGGACCTGCTGGTGGCCGACGTGTCGTTCATCTCGCTGACGATGAGCCTGCCCGAGCCGTTGGGTTGGCTGCGCTCGGACGGCTATGCCATCGTACTGATCAAGCCGCAGTTCGAGGCTCGGAAAGGCGAGGTTGGCAGGGGCGGCATCGTTCGCGACGACGCCCTGCGCGCTGACATCCTTTCTCGCGTTCAGGGCTGGCTGACGGCTCGCGACGACATCTTCCTGCTGGATACCATAGATTCGCCCATCACCGGCGACGCCGGGAACCGCGAATACCTGGCGCTGTTGCGGAAGCAATGACAGGTGGGCCGGTGTGAAAACCGTCCCGGTGTAGCGCGCGAAATCGGGTATGATATTCGCGTTTGCAATTCTGACTAACCAATCAAGCGAGGAGCATTAGCATGTACGTATTGCGGAGGATCTTCAAGACCAAGCAGCCCAGCGATGCGCGGCGAGTGGCGAGTCTGCTCCAGAAGCAGGCGCAGATCTATCACGAAGCCGGACAGCGCAGCGAGTTCAAGGTCTATTTCAACGGCGGAACCGTGCCGGGCGAACCCGGTGAGGTTGTGCTGGAGTGGACCGACGAAGCCCTGATGTCCCCCATGCGTGGCGGGCACCAGTTGCCTGCGGCCGCGCTGGAAATCGGTGGGGAGATCCGTCCCCTCGTGGAATCCAACCGCATCGAGTTCATGGAACTGATGACGCCCGACAAAATGATGGATGTCTAGCCCATACGGAATTACCCAGCATCCCGTACCCGGTACGGGCCGAGCCCTGCCCCTTCCGTCTGGCGAGAAGGGGATTGAGGAGGCGAAATTATGGAAGTCAAAGCGGTAGCGGAAATCCTGTTGGAGCGGCATCAAACTGTATCGGTGGCGGAGGCCTGCACCAATGGCCTTTTGGGTTACACCCTGGGCACCATCCCGGGAGCGTCCCGGTTCTTCCCCGGCGGCGTGGTCGCCTACACGGGTGGTTTGAAGGAGAAAGTGCTGGGGGTGCCTGAGTCACTCTACGATACCGCCGGCAGCGTCAGCCGCGAGATGGCAATCGCCATGGCGCGCGGCGCGCTGGAACTCACCGGCACCGACTACGCGCTGTCCACGACGGGCGTCACCGGTCCGGCTCCCGGCCGCAGCGGTTTGCCCATCGGCACCTTCTGGGTCGGGCTGGCAGTCAAGGATGGCGAAGACTCGGCCATCGAGATCCGCGTCGGCGGCGACCGCGACGCTACCAAGCGCGGCGCGGTACAGGCGGCCATCGACCTGCTGGGCAATCACCTGAACAGTTGACACTCACGGACGCACAACGATCGCCATCCCGCCATTCTCGGTGGGGTGGCGTCGCATTTCCATCGACACCAAAAGAGGAACGGCTATGAAGTTCGGAGTCTCCCTTTCCGCCATCGCCCAGCAACCGGCCGGCGCGGACATGCAGCAGGCCTTCGCCGATATCTGCACCTATGTGGGCTCGGCGCGCGACCTCGGTTTTGACATGGTCTACCAGGGCCAGCACTACCTGACCGACCCTTACCAGCAGTTGCAGACGATGCCGTTGCTGGCGCGGATATCCGCCGAGGCCCGGGGCATGGGACTGGTGGCGACGCTGCTGGTGCCGCTGCACCATCCCGTCGACCTGGCGGAACGGGTGGCGACCATGGACGTCATCACCGGCGGCAACTTCACGCTGTCGGCGGCCCTGGGTTATCGGGACGAGGAGTACGACAACTTCGGAGTGCCCAGACGCTCACGGGTCAGCCGGTACCTGGAATGCCTGGAGGCCATGCGCCTGCTGTGGTCGGGCGAACGGATAGACTTCGACGGGCAGTACTTCCAGCTCAGGGATGCCCAACTGATGCTGCGGCCGGTGCAGCAGCCACACCCGCCCGTCTGGGTCGCCGCCAACAGCGACGCCGCCATCACCCGCGCGGCCCGGCTCGGCTATACCTGGTACGTGAACCCCCACGCCAAGTTCGAGACCATCAGCCAGCAAGTCGAGATGTACCACGAGGCCGCCGGCGCCTCCAACTCAGGCGCGCCCGAAAGGCTGCCCCTGGGTCGCGAGGTGTTCGTGGGCCGGACGCATGAGGAGGCCTTCGCCACCGCCGAGCCTTACCTGGGCGGCAAGTACGAGGCCTACGCCCAATGGGGCCAGGACAAGGCCCTGCCGGGTGATGAAAACTTCCGTGAACCGTTCGAGGACCTGGCCCGCGACCGGTTCGTCATCGGCAGTCCCGACGAGGTGGTCGAGGAGCTTTCACGCTACCGCGAGTTGGGAATGTCCCGCGGCTGCTTCCGGATGATGTGGCCGGGGATGCCGCTGGCCGA
>MKWU01005839.1_pt1 | contig 13011 bp, 12 predicted proteins | sample 809101 | NCBI WGS metagenome assembly MKWU01 (sample SAMN05860141, study PRJNA318959) | sponge metagenome | host: Aplysina aerophoba | place: Slovenia: Piran, Adriatic Sea, Gulf of Piran | collected 2013-05-07 | reverse complement strand
TTGCGGCTGACAGCGTTCAATTGCTCAAGCAACGGCAGGATGTCAGTAATCGACGAGATCTTCTCCGAAGTCAACAGGATGTATGGCTCATCAATCTCTGTAACCATCTTTTCCAAGTCAGTTACAAAATGAGGTGAAAGATAGCCTCGGTCAATCTCCATACCCTCGACATATTCAGTCTCGTAGCCCATAGTTCTGGATTCTTCAACTGTGATGGTTCCATGGGCCCCAACCTTGTCGAGAACGCCTGCGATAAGCGTGCCCATCTCGTCTTCATGGGCAGCGAGTATGGCGATTTGTTGAATCTGCTCGTGACCGGACACCGGTATTGACAGATTAGCAATCTCGTCCTTCATCGCACTCACGGCGAGGTCGATGCCAGTCTTGAGAGCCATCGGATTCGCGCCGGCCGCCATGTTCTTAAAGCCCTGCTGAATGATGCTCTGGGCGAGGATGGTTGATGTGGTCGTGCCATCTCCCACCACATCGTTAGTCTTGCTCGCGGCAACTTTGACCAACTGCGCGCCAATGTTCTCGAAAGGCTCGACGAGTTCGATTTCTTTGGCGATGGTTACGCCATCGCTGCAAATCTGTGGAGGACCAAATTCCTTGTCAAGGACGACATTCCGCCCGCTTGGGCCCAGCGTCGCGCCCACAGCCTTTGCCAGCGTGCCTATTCCATCAAGCAGCTGTCCCCATGCTTCTTCTCGGTCTCGAAACTGCTTCGCCATCTTTGACACCTCTTTGCTGGTTTGTCAATATTTCCTGTATGTATTTCCATAATTGAAGCGACGAAATGCCCATCTACCAAGGCTTCCTGCAAATCTCATTTGCAGGCTGGTCACCAACCGCAATTATACAGGGAGCAGACCGAGGCTGCCAACAGAATCTAATCCACCGCCTATATCATCCCGCCTATTACTACTGGTGGACTGCCAATCCGGCGCCTCCACCTGCGGCGATGGCTTCACCCGTGATGGAGCCCGCCTTGGGCGACGCAATGAATGCCGCAACATAGGCGACCTCAGATGAGTCTATGATACGTCCCACGGCAATGCCTGAGGCGACCTGCGCCTCAACCTCTTCACGGGTTACCCCTCTCCGCTGCGCCTGCTCTTCGTACATTGGCGCTGACCGCTCCGTGATAGTCGTCCCTGGGTGGATGACATTCACGGTAATACCGAATTGCCCCAGTTCTGACGACATCGTCTTCGTCATATGCACAAGAGAGAGGTTGCGAAGGCCACTGTATGTCCCCGCGTTCCGTGCCGCGAGACCGCCAATGTTGATGATTCGGCCCCATCCGGCGTGCTGCATATGTGGCGCAGCAGCCTTTGCGCAACGCAAATAACCCACGATCTTTGTGTCGATGTCTGCAAGCAGATCATCCGTGTTCGCATGGGCTAGGCCGCCGCCGACTAGGCCTCCCGGCGCAGCAGCATTGTTCACGAGAATGTCTATCCCTTCCAGTTCGTCTGCAGCTATGCCCACCAGAGTCTGCACGTCGTCGTCGCTCGTCGTGTCAGCACGAACGGCAACGAGTTTGCGACCGGTCGTTGAAAGATTGTATCTGCGCGCTCGGAATCCCGGACCGAAGGCCGTAGAAGTTACCCTGTCCTGGCCCATCTCGGACGCAATATCCCGCGCCGCCTCACCAAGGGCATCGAGATCACGCGCTGCAATTGCTATCTCAACGCCCTCCCTCGCAAGTTCCAGCGCAATGGCTTTGCCGATACCACGGCTCCCCCCTGTAATGAGTGCCTTCTTGCCGGTTAGTTCCAGATCCATAGCTATCTCCTTGGGAACTTGCGGTATCCTGCCGTATTTCAATCAACTTCAGTGTGCATACAGAATTCGCTTACAGATACTTCTCGAAGAAATCAAACGCCTTGTTCGACGCAAATGCATGTCCTCCGGGATGGATGTCCTCCCATAACTCATTGGAAGCTCCCGCCGCCGCATAGATAGGCTTCACACCATCGTAGCCTTTTAGCAGGTCTTCGATTGGAAACGTCGTGTCGTGAACGCCCATCTCAAGGAGCAAAGGACGGGGCGCGATAAGCCCTGCGATGTCGTGCGTATCCAGGTACCGATAGATTTCCGGCACAATCTGAGACCCGCAGAAGTCGGCATCTCTGACACCGAAGCCCGCCCAAGGATTCACATAGCCCATTACATCGGCAGCCTTAATTCGTTCGTCCACCGCCGCCGTAAAGGTTGTCATCGTCCCGCCCTGCGACAAGCCCATCATGCCTATTCTGTTTGGGTCAACCTCAGGCCTGCCTTCCAGATAATCTATGCAGCGCATCATATCCCAGATGTTCAGCGTGAGCGTGTACACACCCAGAATCGCCCCACGCACGAAATGCACATTGCACCTGTCTCGTCCGGGATACGGGTCAGTCCCATCTGCACGTTCCCCGAAGCAGCGAAGATCTGGGCTGATGGTCAAGAATCCTCTGCGTGCCATCTGCTCGGCATAGTTGTAGTTGTGCCGGTCCATGTTCTCGCGCAAAGCGCCGGAAGAGGCATTGCCCGATACGGGCTCCTTGCCGAACGGCCCGTGCCCGTGGCTACAAAGAATAGCGGGTGCGCTCCCATCGTTCGGCAGGTCCGCGGGCTTAAGCACAATGCAGGGAACGGACATATACTCTTCCGAGTCGAAGACAATGCGCTCTCGAACAAGTCCATCGTCTTCTATGGAATAAAGGACCTCTGGCGCAAGGTCAACGGACTCGGGAAAATCACCCAGCAGCTCTAGCAGTTTTTCGAGCGCCTCTCCCCTCCACCGCTCCCAATCAGCTTCCGTCTGTCCTCGAAACGTAAGTCGCGGCATCCAGGATTCGGCGCGGCGATTGAAGTACTCTATCATCGAGAAGTTGCGGTGCGCCAAAGTGAACTCCCGTCGGTGTTACGTCAGCCTCCGAACGCGCGCAAATCATATCATACTCCCGAGCCATCCACAGATTGCGCGCCCTCACTTGGCACTCGGCGTCCCTATGGATATAATCTTGCAAATGCACCAATGGCACCCTATTACCAAGAGACTAACACCACCTGAATGATCAGGAGTAATAAAATGGCAAGTCCACAATTGCAGGAACTATTGGAAATGTTCGCTGAGCGCGCAGCGACATTTGCTGAGACTCCCCCCTCTCTGGAAGAGCGGCGCATGGGCGCCAACATGATGGGCGCCAGATTCCAGAACCTTGACGGCATCAGCACAGAAGCTGTGGATGCGGACGGAGTTCCGGCGGAATGGGTGGCAGCCCCCGGCGCGAACAATGGTGCAGTGCTTTACCTGCACGGCGGCGGATATGTAACTGGTTCCGTAATAAGTCACAGAGGCATGGCTGCGAATCTGTCGAGGACGAGCGGCTGCCGTGTGCTAACCATCGATTACCGACTCGCCCCAGAGAATAAGCATCCCGCTCAGGTTCAGGACGCGCACACCGCTTACCGCTGGATGCTTAGCAACGGCGCAGAACCGTCAACGACCATCGTCGCTGGTGACTCGGCTGGCGGTGGACTGACTGTGGCAACGCTTCTTTCCGTAAGAGACGGGGGCGACCCATTGCCTGCCGCAGGTGTGTGTATCTCGCCCTGGGTTGATATGGAAGGCACGGGCGATTCCATGAAGTCCAAAGCAGGTGTGGACCCAATGGTCTCCAGGGACGGCTTGATCGATATGGCGCAGAGTTTCCTGGGTGATGGCGACCGGCGCGACCCGCTCGCAGCCCCGCTTCACGCTGACCTCACCGGACTGCCGCCGCTATTGATCATCGTTGGCACAGCTGAAGTCCTGCTCGACGACGCCAAGAGGCTGCATGAGAATGCGGAATCGGTGGGAGTAGATAGCACACTGGAAATCTGGGATGACATGGTCCATATCTGGCCATGGTTCGCGCCATTCCTGCCCGAAGGTCAGCAGGCGATGGAGCAAATGGGCGACTTCATAAAGGAACGGATTGGCTCGGCTGTCGCCCAAGCATAACACTCCAGCCATAACACCCCAGCCAAGAAACACGAAATGATAGGACAGCGCATGAGCACTCTTACCTCGGCGAGAGTCCGACACTCGGGCTATGCTGACGCCCAGGAATACTACATGTCCGAAGGGATGGGAGACGGACTGCCCGTCGTGCCACCCACGGATGCCAACGTCTGGGCAATGCTCGACCACGTAGGACTCGCGCCTTCAGACATCGTCGCCGAAGAAGGAGTGCGAGGCGTCAGATTTACGGCTGAGAAAGTCGCAATCAACGCGGTCATGGCCGGCTGTAAGCCGGAATACATGCCTGTGATAGTAGCGGCTGTGCAGGCAGTGTCCGAAGAACCGTTCAACTTCCATGCCAACAGCACTTCGACTAATGGCGTAGGCGTGCTGGTCATCGTCAGCGGAGACATCGCGAAACGGATAGGAATTAACTCAAGCACAGTGGCGATGGGACACGGATTTCGTGCCAATGCTACCATCGGTCGCGCAATGGGCCTTATCAAGATCAACGTGTATGGCTCCATACCGCACGGAATGGATAAGAGCACATTCGGGCACCCAGGCAAGTATTCGTTCTGCTTCGCGGAAAACGACGATGTGATCCCCTGGGAGCCTTTGCGTGTCGAAAAGGGCTACGGCGAGTCTGAAAGCACCGTGACAGTGTTCGCCGCAAACTCGCCCGTCCAGGTGAACACGCAGAACGAGAGCGCGCCGGAAGACTTTCTGAGCATCGCGGCGGATGCCTCAATCGTACTTGGTGAGCGACACTCCGAATTCGTTCTCGCGCTCAGCCCGGAGCTTATGAATTACATTCGTGGGGCAGGATGGACTAAGCAGAGAATAAAGGACTTTGTCCTTGAGCGTGGAACGCGTACTGGGCGCGAGTTGAACGAGAAGCACAGGCGTATCACTCTGTACACTGGCGATGATCTTGAAAGGCGCATTCCTGTTGTTGAGAGTACGGATGAGATAACTGTTGTTGGGGCTGGGGGAGATGCCGGACCATTCGCCATGCTTATCGGCGCGTGGGGCGATGTTATCTCTATAACTAAGCAGATTCACATGTAGAGGTGGGGTTATGACTCAACAGAACGAAATTGTAACACTTGACCCGCGCGGCACCAGCACGCACGAAAATACTGGCATCGCGCCGCGTCCCGGTAGTCTCGATGGTCTGGTAATTGGGTTGCTATCGAACAATAAGCCTAATTCCGAACTGCTGCTCCGCGATGTGGCTGAGCTAGTAGGACGGCAATACGCTGTCAAGGATGTGGTAGAGGCCAACAAGGGCAGTCACCGTATTCCCGCACCGGCCGAGATGATTGCCGACCTTGCGGACCGGTGCGATGTGGTGATCACCGCAACCGCTGAGTGAGGGAGTTGTACATCCTGCTGTATGCAGGACGCAGCTGCACTCGAAAAGCTGGGCATCCCCTGCTCGGTACTGGTCACAAGGCCATTTAACACCCAGGCACGGGCGATGACCAACCTTCTGGCAATGCCGAACTACGAGTACGCCGTCATTGGGCATCCTATGGGAAGTCTGAACGAGCAGCAGGTGATGGCGCGGGCAGAAGAGGCAGTTCCCCAATGCCTCAGCCACTTGATCGGCTAGTCGCCGCTCCTTTCTCCAACTGCTCTTAGTTTGCAATACGGCAGGGGTGCCGAGACCAGGAGTCGACGCGCTTGGTCGGACACGACGCCCGAATCATTCATTCGCATTAAGGAAGGCTTGCACTTCCTTCATCGATGGCATGGCCGCCGTATCGCCGCGCCGCGTGCAGGTCAGAGCGCCGCACACATTGGCGACTTTGAGAGCGTGGGCAAGTATCGAGGCGCGTTCTCTCGCATCCATTGAAAGAAGTCGTTTCAGCGGGGTGAGCTCAAGTATTCCGCCAAGCAGCCCAGCGACGAAGGCATCTCCCGCGCCAACGGGATCGACGACCTGAATTCTGAACCCTTCGTGCCGCAGAAGATTCATACCATCGAATGCCACCGCCCCTTCCATGCCCCGTGTCACGACGACAAGACCGGCGTTCATGTCCTGAAAGTTTCGCGCATATTCTTCTGCTGTCCAACCCTTGCGCCATATCGCTTCCGCTTCATCGTGCCCCAGCTTGAATATATCTGTACTTCTCACCATTCGTTCGAATACCCTTGCGGCCTCTGGCGGAGCCCAAAGTTGTTCGCGGTAGTTGAGGTCGAAGCTCACTGGAATCGAGTTGGCGCGGGCGAAAGCCAGAGAGTCAATGATCGCATTGTGGCAGGAATTACTGAGGGCCGGTGTAATTCCCGTCACATGTAGAATATCTGCGCCCCTGAGATGCGGCTCGACGTCGGCGAAGGTCAGGCGACTTGCCGCGCTCTCCTTACGGAAGTAAGTCTTGAAGTGTTCGCCATCCTCGTGGTGGTTCAGGTAGGAAGTGCCGGTTTTCTCACCTCTGTGCTTCCTTGCACGTACGGTAATGCGTTGCTGCAATTCGTCGAGAACGAACTGGCCTGCCTCGTCATCACCTAATCTGCTTATCCAGACTGCCTCAACGTCTGGCAGACCGAGCGTCTGCAATCCAACGGCCACATTGGACTCGGCACCGGCACAATCGAGCAAATAGGATCCCTCAGCGCCATAGACTCCTACGAATTCAGCGTTGTACTGTCCCATAGTTTCGCCGAATGTTAAGAATTTGGTCATGCATTTAACCTGCGTCTACTTTGAATAATGGAATTATACTATCAACGCAATCGCACAGGATGACTGAGCGCAAATACTTGTGCGTCTTTGACTTCGATGTTTATACTGCACTGAAATACCTGAATAAGTTTGCATACATAGCCAATCTACCGCGCACGGTGGCCCCTAGCAGACTACGCCATAAGCAAAGGGCGCGCTACTGTCCCAGAAACGAGGACACAGGAATTTGGCTCAAGAAGCGATTAGAAGCCCAGCCGCAGCGGCTCCGTCCCAGCCCGAAGAAGCGCAACCTCCTGTAACAGAGAATCCACGCAGAAGAAGAGATTCAATTCTCTCATCGCCAATATTCGAAACGCTTCAGATTGCTGACTTCCGCTGGATATGGGTTGGATCGTTCGTGTCCTTCATGGCGATGAATATGCAGATGATCACGCGCGGCTGGTTGGTGCTGCGTCTCGAGAACGACTCTCCGCTCGCGCTTGTCCTGGTTATGGTGTCCTTTGCCGCGCCGATGACCATCGTATCGCTTGTAGGCGGCGCGCTTGCGGACCGGTTTCCTAAGAAGAACCTCGTAATCATCAGCCAGAGCGCAAATGCCATAATGACTCTCGTGTTGGCGATGATGGACGCGAGCGGGACTATATGGTTTGGCGCGGTTCTTCTGATTGGAGTCGCCAACGGCTCCATGATGGCAATCAACATGCCGAGCCGCCAGGCGCTAATCTCTGACATCGTGCCTGAGAACAGGCTGATGAATGCGGTAGCGCTGAACAACTCGGCGATGAACCTCACCCGCATCATCGGTCCTGCAGTGGCGGGCTTTCTCATCATTTTCATCGGCACATCCGGCGTGTTTTATCTCATTTCCATCATCTATATTTTCGCGGTGCTCTCCCTGTTTATGGTCCGGACCAACACCGTGCAGGCCCGAACTACTAAGAAGAGCGTGGGCAAGGACATCTTCGAAGGCTTACGCTATTCGTGGGCGGATGTTAATCTGCGCGGGCTGATACTGATGGCGTTCCTTCCGTCGCTGTTCGGTTTCACATTGTTCGCTCTCCTCCCCGTCTGGGCGCGGGAGGCACTGAATGTGAATTCGTCAGACCTCGGAATCCTGATGACGATGATGGGTGTAGGCGCGCTAATTGGCACCCTTGGGCTGGCAGGCATTCGCAAGTTCAGCAGGCGTGGCCTATTGCTGCTTGGCTGTGGCGTCGTCTGGGGTATTGCGCTGGTCGGCTTGGCAAATTCCATGAATTTTCCAGTGGCGGTGCCGTTCCTGTTGATCATCGGGCTGATAAGCTCGATTCATATGTCCCTGAACATGACGCTGACGCAGTTAATCGCCGCTCCGGAGATGCGGGGACGCGTGATGAGCATCATGATGATGACATTTGGCCTGATGCCTATCGGGGCGCTCCCGTTCGGCACCATCGCTGAGTATATCGGCACTGCGAACGCGCTGACTATAAGCGGCGCGCTGCTGTCAATTCTTGTGCTGGTGTTCGCTTTCACCTACCCCGCTTTTCGAAGGATTGAGTAGCGGTTCGTCGCATGTTACCCTTCCGTACCATCAGCGAAAGGAGTAACGGCATGCCCTCTACTGAACTTCAAGGGCTGGTGCAGACCGTACTGGGTCCGATCGAGCCAGCCGAGCTTGGCGCAACAACGACTCATGAGCACCTCTTTATCGATTTCTCGTTCATGTACAGGCCACCGCAGTATTCGGCCCGGGACATGGCGGACGAGCCGATAGCGCTTAGTAACCTTGGCTGGGTCAAGTACAACTACTACAGCAACCACGCCAACCTTCAGCTCATGGACGTGGATGCCGCCATCTCCGAGGTGTCGCTCTACAAGGCGGCTGGCGGAGGCGCGATAGTGGAGGCGACCTCGATGGGCATCGGGCGCGACCCGAAGGCGCTGGAACGGATTTCGCGGGAGTCCGGAGTACATGTGATTATGGGTGCGGGATTCTATGTGGACGCTGTACATCCGGATGACATGACCGCACGGGATGTGGAGGACCTGGCGCAGCGCATAGTCGCGGACATCCGAGACGGGGTGGACGGAACCGGCATCAGAGCTGGCATTATCGGGGAGGTGGGCTGCACCTGGCCACTAACCGACAATGAGCGCAAGTCGCTGGCGGCGGCGGCTATGGCACAGCGCGAAACCGGAGCGGCGATTCTCATTCATCCGGGACGACATCCGGACGCGCCGGCGGAGATACTGGATATACTTGGCAGTAACGGGGCCGACATATCTCGCGTGATTATGGGGCACCTCGACAGGACGGTTTTCGAACCGGAGCAGTTGCTCAGCATCGCGGCGTCGGGCTGCTACCTTGAATGGGACTTGTTCGGCAATGAGGGGTCGTATTATCCGCTGGCGGAGCTGGATATGCCGAGCGACGCGCAGCGGCTGGACTTGATCAAGGGCGTCACGGATGCCGGGTATGGGAACAAGGTGGTCATCGCGCAGGACATCTGCACGAATCACCGGCTAGTCCGTTACGGCGGGCACGGGTATGGTCACATCCTGGAGAACATCGTCCCCAGGATGCGGAGCAGGGGTTTTTCGGATGAGGTCGTCGAGGCGATAACGGTCGGCAATCCTGCCAGCATATTGACCTTTGCCTAGACGAGGACGCCGAAGCCCGACTTGGTGCAGATTTCGATGCGGTTGCCTTCGGTGTCGGAAATGAAGAAGACGCGCTGCCCGTCGTTTCGGACGCCAATCTCGGGGCTTTCGATTTTGACGCCCTTCTCCTTCAGGAGCTCGTAGGCGGCGTCGATGTCATCGACTTCGAATGCGCCGTGGTGGGACGGCTCCGAGATTCCGTCGGCGTTCTCGATAAGGTGGACCATCGTGCCGCTAGGGAGCTGGAGCCAGATGATGTGCTCGCCGTTCACTGCGCTTGGGATCTGCTTAACGCCAAGCACATCCACCCAGAAGCGGGTCGCCCGCTCCTTGTCTAAGACGTTGTAGGTGAGGTGGTTGACTGCCGTAAGCCTGACCGATGGGTCTGCGAGTACCATGAAGCTCTCCTTTTCCAGTCCTGAACTGTCTGAGCCATTGATTAGAGTTCGCAGAACATCTTAACACGGGCGGCAATGGTTGGTGCTATCACGCCGAATCGGCTAGACTTGGGGCTGGAGTGCCTGCATAGATTCAGCATCCATATCTACGAGGACGGACCCCTGTAATGTGTCAGCATAAGCATAACAATGGCACGGAAGACGAAAGTCATCCGTGGTCTCCGTTTACGAATATACCCGGCAGCGGGTTACCGTGGAAGGTGGTGCTCGCACGCCTCGCCACTAACAACTGGATCAAGATCAGAACGCTCAGTATGTGCTGCGGCAACTATAACGAGCCGGGATGTTGACGCACCTGACATGTTTCCGGCGTGTCCGGGCAAATCAGGACTGCTCTCTACTGAATCTGTGGGACGTTCAATCTCTTTAATGTAAAGAATTCTCGGTGCAGGCACTAGGGGCTGCGGATGGTGGGGGCGTGTAGGGTGCCGGCTAGGGGGTTGGGGAGGATTGGGATGCCTTCGGCTTCGGCGGCTTCCTTGATTTGCTTGAGGGCGATGGCGTAGTCGCGGTGGGCTGCCTCTGACGGCGGCACGAAGGTGATTTCGCTTTCTTCGAATTCGCCGGATTCTATGAGCGAGTTGTAGTTGAAGATTGCCTGGTCTTCGGGGGTTAGGGGTTCGTAGTAGCAGTCTAGGTCGTCGGGGAAAACTAACATCGATGTACAGGATGGGGAGGATGTGTTGTCCTGTTCTGCTTTATCGCTTCTTTGCTCTGTCGAAGGGTTAGAGGTGATTTGACTTCCCCTCACCCTAACCCTCTCCCGCGGGGAGAGGGGACTTTTTCCGGGGGCAGAGGCAGCTTTGAAGTCTGCGGCTTCTTCGCGGTCTTCTTGGTCGCGGATGGCGTCGGCTATGGCATGGTAGTCCTCGTGGTCGTACTGATCGTATTCGTCGAGGAATGTGGGGAGGCCGGCTAGTTGCTTTTTCTGGCCTATGCTGAGGCGGGTTGATTGCTGGTCTTGCCAGTAGGCTTGCAGCATTTCCGGGGTGATGTTGTCGTAGTTGGTGTCCCAGCCTCGGCGGATTAGCTCGTGGGCTGCTGACATCTTGTGGTGCCAGGTGTAGCCTTCCTCGGGGTCGAGGCTGGTGTCGTTCATCACATCCAACAGGAAGCGGACGGCGTCTGTGCCGTGCTCGTTGTATTCTCGCATTCGCTTGGCTAGGTCGGTGTGCAGGGTGTCGTAGTCGTTGGTGTCTTCCACATCGTCGGCATAGACTTTGAGCTTGGGCTTTCTGCCCCAGTGTCCGTGGCCTCGTCTCAGGATTTCTCTTGCTGCTGCCATTCGGTCTGTGTGCTTGATGCGGAGTTTCCTGGGTGTGAAGGGCTGGTCCCTTCGGGTCATGACATGGGATAGGAATTCTGCGATGGTGTGACCTTCGGCTGTTTCCTGCCTGATTAGGTGGGCTATGTCGTAGTTGAGGATGTCGAGGTGGGTGACGGGAGAGTTTCCAGTTTCCAGTTCTGAGTTGTCAGTCTCCCCGCCCTGCCCCTGTGGATTCCTGCTTTCGCAGGAATGACGAGAATGGGATTCTGCGAGTTCTTCGGGTGTGGGGATTAGGCCCCAGAATTGGGATTGTTCGTTGTGGGAATGGCCGGCGTGAGATTGGTCGTCGCCGGTGGTGCCGTAGCGCACGAGATATTTCATGGCTTCGAGCTTGTGGTGGTATTTGGCGTCTGGGTACTCTCCGCGGATGGTGTCCGCGAGGAACTGGGCGATTAGGTCGCCGTTGTTTGTGTGCTTGCGGATTTTCTGTTGTAGTGCGTTTGTGATGCACATACTCTTCTCTACATCAATATGTAGGATGGAAAGGAGTTATCACCCCCATCCTAGCCTTCCCCCGTCGAGGGGGAAGGGACTCTCAGCGAATAAATGTTCTTACAATGGACATCTATGATACGGACGGATGTTTGGGTTGTCAAGGGCAATTTTATAGACGAAAGAGAAGCCGGTCGAATTGCTGCTTGTGCAGAATGGTGACCGGCTTTAGGTTGAGATGATATTGGTTGGATGGGTCTAGGCGTTTACTTTGTGGCGCGATTTATTTCCAGTGCCTCGGTAGAAGAGGTTGACCTTTTCGGTTTTGCCTGAATCGACCGTCCATAGCCCGACCTGGGAGTTGCCTTCTCCACTATAGACCCAACCCGTTGCCGGATTGGCGTCGGGGTCGCCTGCCTCGACGCTTATGCCGTCTGTGTCTGTGTCGCCTTCCTGCACTTCGTAACCGAATATGATCCTGCCGCCGCCGTTGCCGTCGTTGCCACGCAGGAATCGGGCGACCTTGCGCTCGTCTCCTACAAGAATGTGTATGCCGGTGTAGTCTGCCGGGCCGTCGCTGCCGCTGAATTGCGTACTCACGTCGCCTGTAAAGTATGCGGCGATTTCGATCATCTCGCCCGCAGCGTAGGCATTGCCACTTTTGGGACTAGAAAACATCTCCATCCTGTAGAAGCCAACAGGGTCATTGTCAAGAATTCTCACGCCGCAGTGGTCGGTCTCGGGGCCTCTTTCTGAGGTGCTGAACCATACCTTGAAAATCTCCTCCCTCTCAGAATAGGGATCATCCGTAGTCTGGAAGGTGTGTGCCATTCTACGCACTTCAGTTTCATACGGAGTGCTCGTCTGGACTTCCGAGTGCAGGGGTTCGTAGTCCGATTCGCTTGCAGACATCGGGGTGGTATTCCAGAAGACGCGCAATTCCCTGTGTATTGACATATTTCCGGTCCGTTCCACAACGAGTTCGAAGTCGTCGCCTTCTGCGACATCGTGGCCGGCGCACCTCAATACAAGGTTGGTGTTGTAGCCACGCGGTCCATCGGCGAATGCAGTGTGCCGCTGGAACAGGACGAACGCCACTGCCAGCAGGATTGCAATGATGGTGGGCAAATAGAGCAAGCCCAGCACTAATTTCCAAGTTACCTCGTGCGTCCGTGATCTTCTAACTTGCCGCTTCTGGAATCTCATCATTTTCCCCCTCCATATCCTCAATTGAATCCACATTATGCGGTCGTGATTTATCTCAGTTTTATATATATAAAGTTTAGTTAATACTAATTGCAGTGTCAACGGCGGTATCAACGACCTGTTGAAAAAGCCTAGGTTGAAGGGGGACATGCTGGCGTCGTAGAATGGCACGAACATCAGGCAATAGGAGTTGAATGATGCTCGATCCTTTAGACCGCCACAGCAGAGACTCCACACTGTTCCAGTTCACGACCAA
>MKWU01005838.1_pt1 | contig 13011 bp, 14 predicted proteins | sample 809101 | NCBI WGS metagenome assembly MKWU01 (sample SAMN05860141, study PRJNA318959) | sponge metagenome | host: Aplysina aerophoba | place: Slovenia: Piran, Adriatic Sea, Gulf of Piran | collected 2013-05-07 | reverse complement strand
AGCTGGGCATCGCGCCCATCGCCTGGTGGAACGACGACCTGGTTGAGCTTTCCGACGACGTGAGCCTGGAGGAGTGCCTGCGCCAGGCCTCGGTTGCGGGGTTCAGCGGGATGGAGACCGGCCGGCGCTTTCCGATGGACATGGACGAGCTCGGGCCGATCCTGGACCGCTACGGGATCTCGGTCTGCGGCGGCTGGCATTCGGGCCGTCTGCTGGAGGGCGACATCGAGGCGGAGAAGGAGCGCATCCGGCCGATGATGGACTTCTTCATCGCGGCCGGGGCGCCCTGCATCGTCTATGGCGAGATCGCGGGCGCCATCCAGGGCGAGCGCAGCGCCCCGCTCACGACCAGGCCCCGGATCGCCGACGACGAGCGGATGAGGGCGTACGGCCGCACCATGACCGCGTTTGCGGAGTGGTGCGCGGAGGAGGGCATGCCGATCGCCTATCACCACCACATGGGGGCGGTGATCGAGACCGAGGCGGAGCTCGACGGCCTGATGAGCCAGAGCGGCGAGGCGCTTCGGCTGGCCTACGACACCGGCCACCTCGCCTTTGCGGGCGGCGACGGGCTGCGCGTGATCGAGCGCCACCGTGAGCGCCTCGGCCATATCCATACCAAGGACGTGCGCCAGGGCGTGGTCGACGGCCTCGACCGCAGCCGGGAGAGTTTTCTGGACGCGGTGATCAAGGGAGCGTTCACGGTGCCGGGCGACGGCGACCTGGACTTCGAGACCATCGTGGGCCGCCTCGCCGAGGTCGGCTACGAGGGCTGGTTCGTGGTCGAGGCGGAGCAGGACCCGGTGCCCAACCCCCCGCTCGAGATGGCCAAGAAAGGACACGCCGAACTCCGCCGCATCATGGCCAAAGCCGGATACAGGGTCACGCAATGAATAGAATCGGAGTCCCGCTCCGGACCTGAATCCCACGAGACCCGAAGGTACGCCCGATGCCCTGGATAGACGTCTGCTCGGCCGACGACATCGACCTCGAGGATGCCATGGCCTTCGATCACGGCGGGCGCGCGTTCGCCCTCTTCCGCAACGACAAGGGCGACTTCTTCTGCACCGACGGCCTGTGCACCCATGAAGACATCCACCTTGCCGACGGCATCGTGGAGGGAAACACGATCGAATGTCCGAGGCACGCGAGCGTCTTCGACTTCACCACCGGTGAAGTGGATTCGCCGCCGGCCTTCGAGGACCTGTGCACCTATCCGGCAGAGGTCCGGGACGGCCGGGTCTTCGTCGAGATCTGACGCCATGACACAGCCCTTCACGCTCGCGGCCTGCGCCGAGATGCTCTGGCCGGAGCAGCCCATCGAATGGCGCGCGCGCCGGCTCACCGAGCTCGGGTTCGGCGTCGGCCTCTGGAACTGGCCGGATCTCGACCTGGCTGCGCTGGAGCGCACGAGCGCGACCTTCACGATCATGAACGGCTACCTGCAGGGCCGCCTCGCCGACGACGAGGGAGCGGACGCGCTGCTCGCCAGCGCGCGGGAGACCGCAGCGGTCGGCCAGCGTCTCGGCGTCGACCGGCTCAACCTGCACGGGACCGCGCTGGGCGAGGGCGGAATTCCGCTCGTCCAGCGCGATGCCGTCAGCGGCGCCATGTGGCTCAAGGCCCGCGACACGCTCAACCGGATCGCCGATCTCGGGGCGGAGCTGGGCGTGACCTTCACGCTCGAGAACCTGAACCCGACCGACCATCCGCGCTGCCCCTTCGGCACCACGGCCGACGTGCTGGCGCTCGTCGCGTCGGTCGACAGGCTGGAACTGCGGATCAACCTCGACCTCTATCACACGCAGATGGGCGAGGGAGACCTGATCGGCTGGTGCCGCCGCTGCCTCCCCTGGATCGGCGAGGTTCAGGTGGCGGATGTCCCCGGCCGCTGCGAGCCGGGGACCGGCGAAGTCAACTGGCCGGCCGTCGCGCGCGCGTTGAACGAGATGGGCTATCGCGGCCCGGTCGGGATGGAGGCCTACGCCGCCGGCGATTCCGAGGCGGCGCTGGAGGCGTTCCGCCAGGCGTTCACGATCTGAGGCGTGCGGACCCGTCGATCCGGTGGCGTTCGGCGCGTCGTCCGCTAAGCTGAAAGAGGAATTGGGAGGCCGGACAGACAGGGAGGGTCTGAACCGTGGTGGATTTTATCGACAGAAATCGCAGGACAGTGGCCGACATGCGCGCGATGAAGGCCAGGGGCGAAAAGATCACGATGCTCTATGTCCAGACGCTGGAGGAGGCGGCTGCGGCGGACCAGGCCGGCATCGACATGCTCTCGATCGAAGAACGCTTCTTCTCGCCCGAAATGCGCGAGGCGGCGGGACGTTGCTTCGTACAAGTGGGCCTGCCCTACGGGCAGTTCGGCAATTACGTGACCGCCGAGGACTACCTGCGGGGGGCATTCCACCAAGTGCGCATGGGGGCCGATTGCATCTATTGCTCGGCGTCCTTCGACATCCAGAAGGTGCTCTGCGACAACCATGTGCCGATCGTGGCCCACGTGGGCTTTGTCCCGGCCAACGTGACCTGGACCGGGTGGCGGGCCGTCGGCAAGACGGCGGCCGAGGCGCTGGCCGTCTGGAAGCACATCAAGCGGCTGGAGGCCATCGGCGCCTTCGGCGCCGAGCTCGAGGCCGTGCCCGACCGGGTCGGCGAGATGATCTCGAAGAACACCACGATGCTCATGCTCGGCATGGGCGCGGGCCCCGGCGCAGACGCGCAGTACCTCTTCACCGAAGACGTGCTGGGCCACACCTCCGGCCACAAGCCGCGCCACGCCAAGACCCACCGGAACTTCGCCGCCGAGTACGAACGGCTGCAGAACGAGCGCGTCGCCGCCTTCGAGGAGTTCATCGCCGACGTGCACTCCGGCGCCTACCCCGCGCCCGAGCACATCGTCCCCATCGCGGACGAGGAGTTCGAAGGGTTCCTCGCGGGCATGGAGGACTGAGAGTTCCGGGGCCGGACTCGCGGTATCGGAGTAGGCACAGCCAGGAAAGTCGCCCCCGCCGGCTCGGACACGCACAAGCTTGGTTAGCCGGAGATAGGGCTGCCGTGGCCGTCTTCTTGTCTTGGACACGCGCGTTCGATAGCGTGCTCGGCGGTACGGCGCGTGTCACGCCTCGCTCGGCGGCCCTCGCCCGGTCCGACCGCCGGAGCAGGAGGAAGGCGTAAGGCGTAAGGCGTAAGGCGTAAGGCGTAAGGCGTAAGGCGTAAGGCGTAAGGCACGCAGCCTGCGCGCCGCCGATCCGGGAGAGAGACGATGGCGGATTCAACCCTCGGTACCCGTGACAAGCGCGGCAACTGGCGGCCGCCCTACATCATCCAGAGGCCGATCTTCATGACCTGGCCGCTCAAACCGGTCGCGGTCCTCAAATTCTTCTTCGGATGGCCGGGCTACCTCTGGCCGTGGAACGTCCTCTTCTTCGCGTTCCCCGCGGTGGCGTGGTTCTACCTGACGCCGCCGCTGGCCGACATGCAGACCTTCGAGGCGTGGTGGATCGCCATCGTCTTCGCCCGCAACCTGGGGTTCACGGTGCTCCTCTTCGGAGCGTGGCACCTGTGGTTCTACGTCTTCAAGGGCCAGGGCACGCACACCAAGTACACGCTCCGCCCGCTTGCGAAGAACAACAAGGTCTTCGCGTTCAACAATCAGCTCGCGGACAACATCTTCTGGTGCCTGGGCAGCGGCGTGCCCATCTGGACGGCCTACGAGGTCGTCTCCCTGTGGCTCTTCGCCAACGGCTACGTGCCCTTCGTCGAGCTGCGCACTGACCCGGTGTGGTTCGTCATCTTCATGCTGCTGATCCCGCTGATCCGGGAGTTTCACTTCTACTTCGTGCACCGACTGCTGCACTGGCGGCCGCTCTACGAGCTGGCCCACAAGGTGCATCACCGCAACGTCAATGTCGGCCCATGGGCCGGCATGTCGATGCACCCGGTGGAGCACGTGCTCTACTTCTCCGGCGCGCTCCTGCACTGGGTCGTTCCCTCGCACCCGCTGCACATGATGTTTCACCTGCACCACGCCTCGCTCTCGGCGCCCCAGGGCCATCACGGCTTCGAGAGCTTCGGGCCCGAGGGCAAGTCCGTGACCTTCGGCGCCTATGGCCACTACCTCCACCACAAGTATTTCGAGTGCAACTACGGCGGCGGCGACGGCCTGATGATCTGGGACGCCCTGTTCGGCACCTGGCACGACGGCTCCGACGAGGCCCACGAGCGCATGAAACGGCGCCTGGCCGAACGCAGCTGGGCGGAGAAAGCGGCAGGCGCCGCATAGACCCGCGTTCGCCGGGCTGCCGGGGACGTTCTCGGCGCACTATCCGGAGGAGCAGCGACCCCGAGCCTGTGCTACCGGCCCAAAGCGCGGCAGGATTATCCCGGACGTCCGCGTTGCGGCCGACATTTCGGTTCACCGCTGAAGCGAGGAGCGAACCATGACACAGAAGATCGGCTGGGGCCTGATCGGCGCCTCGCGCATCGCGGCGGATTGGATGATCGACGCGATCCGCTCCCAGGGCGACAGCGACGTCGTCGCCGTCATGAGCAGCGATCAGGAACGGGGCAACGCCTACGCGCGCGAGCACGGCATCGCGCGTGCCTACGGCGATCTCGACGCGCTGCTCGCGGATTCGGGCGCGGACGCCGTCTACATCAGCACCACCAACGAGCTTCACTGCGCGCAGACCGTTGCGGCGGCGGAAGCGGGCAAGCACGTGCTGTGCGAGAAGCCGCTCGCGCTCACCGTCGCCGACGGGCAGCGCATGGTGGACGCCTGCGTGTCGGCCGGCGTGCAGATGGGGACCAACCACCACCTGCGCAGCACGGTGGGCCAACGCGCCATCCGCGACATCGTGAGGGAGGGACGCATCGGGCGCATTCTCTCGGCACGCATCTGCTTCGCGGTCGTGCTGCCGGAGCGCTTTCGTGACTGGCGCGTCCGCGATCGGGAGGGCGGCGGCCCGATCCTGGACCTCGGCGTGCACGCAGCCGACACGATGCGCTTCCTGCTCGACGACGAGCCGCGCGACGTCGTCGCCCAGTCAGTGAACCACGGCATGACCGTGGCGGGTCTGGAGGACGAGGCGATGTCCGTGGTGCGGCTGCGTGGCGGCGCGCTGGTCCAGCTGTTCCAGTCCTGGGCGGCGACCTACACGGAGTCCGACATCGAGATCCTCGGCAGCGAGGGCTTCGTGCGCGCCCGGAACGCGATGATGCCGACCACGCTTGCCGAGGTGGTGCTCGGCACCGCGGCGGGCCAGACGACCCTCGATCTTGAGGACGAGCCCGTCTACGAGCGTGTCGTCCGCCTCTTCAACGGGGCGATACGGGGCGACGGTGAGCCGTCCTGCACTGGCCTGGACGGCGTGCGCTCGCTCGCGCTCGCGCTCGCCACCCGCGAGGCGGCCGCAACCGGCACCCGCGTGACGGTCGAGCCCTGAAGGCGCGGCCCAGCAGGTCTCTGGAATCGTCCCAGGCTACGAGGACCTGACCGACCACGACGCGGTGTGTCGCGATCCTGTGCATGGGCTAGAGTGTGCGGCTCACGAACGCGGACCGGATCGAGGAGGGCACACCATGCTGAAACGGCACAACCCCGCCACCGTCGTCGAGGCCTATGGCGGCGGCTACAGCCAGGCGCTGGAAATACCCGCCGGCGCTCGGGTCATGTTCACCGCAGGCCAGGTGGGCGTGGCGCCCGACGGCACGACGGCGGAGGGCTTCGCCGGCCAGGCCGATCAGACCTGGGCCAACGTGCTCGCGCTGCTCGCCGAGGGCGGCATGGGTGTCGAGGATATCGTCAAGATCACCGGCTACATCGTGGGCGCGGAGAACTTCCCGGCCTACGCGGCGGCGCGCAAGAAGGCGCTCGGCGGCATCCGCCCAGCGTCGACCGGGATCATCGTGCCGGCGCTGGCGCTCCCCGAATGGCTGGTCGAGATCGAGGCGGTGGCTGCGAAGGTGGACTGAGCGGGCACGCCGCCGGGCGCTGGCCGCGGGAGGAGAGGGACCATGGTAACGCCATCCATGCAATTGATCGGCGAGGCGCTGGCCGAAATCTCCAGCATCTCGGTGGACGAAGCGCTGGCGCTCGTGGACGGCGGGGATGCCGTCTTCGTCGATGTGCGCGAGCGGGCCGAGCACGATGCCGGCGCCATCGCCGGCGCCGTGGCCGCGCCGCGCGGCTTCCTGGAGTTCGTCGCCGACCCCACCTCGCCGATGCACAACGCGGCGCTCTCGTCGGGCAAGCGGCTGGTGATCTATTGCGCCTCTGGCGGGCGCTCCGCGCTCGCCACCAAGACCTTGCAGGACATGGGGTATTCGGAGGTCGCGAACCTCACCGGCGGCTTCCAGGCCTGGACCGAGGCCGGCGGCCCCACCGCGTGACGCAGGGTGCGTCGGTCGGTACGACCGCATCATGACTGAGTGCGGAACGACTGCGTCATGACTGAGTGCGGCACCTCTCCGCCGCTCGATACCGCCTTCGCCCGCGCGCACTTTCCGGCGCTCGCGGGCCCCTGGGCGTTGTTCGAGAACGCGGGCGGCACCCTCGCCGCATCGCAGGTGCTGGACCGCATCCGCACCTACATGACCGAGTATCAGGTGCAGCCGGGCGCGGCCTACCCCGCGTCCGCCCGCGCCGCCGAGATGATCGCGGAGAGCCATCGGGCGATGGCCGCGATGATCAACGCCCGGCCCGAAGAGGTGGTGATCGGGCCCTCCACCTCCATGAACGTCTTCCTCCTCGCCCAGGCGCTCAGGCCCGGCTTCCGCGAGGGCGACGAGATCGTCGTCACCAACCTCGACCACGAGGCGAACGTCGGCGCCTGGCGCAAGCTCGCGGCGGCAGGCATGACCGTGCGCGAGTGGCGCTTCGATCCCGACAGTCTGGCGCTGGAGCCAGAGGGGCTCGCGGCCCTGCTGAACGAGCGCACCCGCCTGGTCTGCTTCGGCCACTGCTCCAACATCACCGGCGGCTTGACCGACGTGCCGGCGCTGGTGCGCATGATCCACGACGCGGGCGCGCTCGCCTGTGTGGACGGCGTCGCCTACGCGCCGCACCGCGCCATCGACGTGAAGGCGTGGGACGTCGACTTCTACCTCTGCTCCACCTACAAGCTCTACGGGCCGCATCTGGCGCTCCTCTACGGCAAGCGCGCGCACTTCGAGCGGGCGGCGCCGCTCAACCATTTCTTCCTCGACGACGAGCTGCCGCTGAAGCTCAATCCAGGTGGCCCCAACCACGAGCTGAGCGCGGGCCTCGCCGGCGTTACCGCCTATCTCGACGGGCTTCATGCCCACCACGAGGGGGAGACCAATCTCCCGCTCCACGCTCGCCTCGCCGCGATATTCGAGCGCATCGCGGCGCATGAGGAGGCCCTGGTTGCGCCGCTGCTGGACTTCATCGCGACGAAGCCCGGTGTCCGCCTGATCGGCAACCCAAGAGCCGACCGGCGCTTGCGAGCGCCCACGGTCGCCTTCGCGTTGGAGGGACGGGATGCCGGTGAGATCGCCCGCGCGGTGGCTTCGCACCAGGTCGCCATCGGCGCCGCCGACTTCTATGCCGCCCGCTGCATCGAGGCCCTGGGCCTCGCCGACCGGGGCGGTGTGGTCCGCGCCAGCATGGTCCACTACAACACGGCGGACGAGGTCCAACGCCTAATTCGCGCCCTCGACGAGGCGATCTAGTCATTTGTCGCTCACGGCAGTCGGCCTGCGGTCGCGGCCTGTCGCGAGTCCGTCAATGACGAACTCGCTGTAGCATTTCTCGCTCGCGGCGACCGCGCCCCTGATTCCGCAGCAGCAAGGCGTCCTTGAACCTCGAGCCGGTATGACGCACCCTTCAGGAACTCCGGTTCAGTTCCGACAGGGGGGACGCGGGCATGGGGATCGTGACGGACGTCGTACTGCCGATTGCCCTCGCGGTCATCATGCTCTCGCTCGGGCTCGGGCTCACCGTGGGCGACTTCGCCCGGGTCGCGAAGCATCCGCGCGACTTCCTTGTGGGCGCCGTGGCGCAGGTGGTGCTCCTGCCGGCGGTGGCCTTCGGCCTCGTCAGCATTTGGCCGCTCGCGCCCGAGCTCGCGCTTGGGGTCATGATCATCGCCGCCGCGCCCGGCGGGGTGACCTCCAATCTGCTCGCCGCCTTCGGGCGCGGCGACGTGGCACTGTCCATCTCGCTCACCGCCGTCATCAGTCTGCTCAGCGTCGTCACGATCCCCTTCATCGTCGTGTTCAGTTACGCCAGTCTCGTGGGCGGCGACGCGGGCGACATCTCCGTCGTCGAGACCGCGCTCGGCGTCTTCCTGATCGTCACCTTGCCCGTGCTGATCGGTCTCGCGGTTCGCCGCTGGGCCGAGCGCTTCGCCACGCGGGTCCAGCCCAGTGCGCGGCGGATCTCGGCGCTGCTCTTCGTGTTGGTGCTGGCCGCAGCCATCTACCAGGAGCACGAGAACGCGCTCGAGTACATGGGCCAGGCCGGGCCGGTGACGGCCGTGCTGAACGTGGTGATGATGGCCTTGGCCTACCTGCTCGCGCGCTTCCTGGCCACCGGCCCGCGCCAGCGCATTTCCATCTCCATCGAATGCGGGGTGCAGAACGGCACGCTCGCCATTGCCGTGTCGACTCTCCTGTTTGGTGGCGGGCTTACCGTCGTGCCGGCGGCCACCTACAGCCTGATCATGTTCGGGAGCGCACTCATCTTCATCGCCTTGCTCAGGCGCGGCACCGCACCCTAGAGCTTGCGCGCCTGGGCGATAGGCAGACTAGAGATCCGAGCGAACTCGCCGCTCTCGAGCATGGTCGGATCGTTCAGGTAATCCAGTACCAGATCGGTCGTATCGAGACCCCAGAAGACCTCGTCGCCGATGACGAAGGTGGGGATCCCGAAGACCCCGCGCGCTGCGGCCTCCTCGGTGGCCCGCCGCAGCGCCTCCTTGACCTCAGGCCTGGCGATCATCTCGTCGCCGTCCGCTATGCCGAGTCGCCCGGTCAGTCCTTGCCACTCCTCGTCCTGGGAGGGATCGCGCCCCTCGGCCCATATGGCGTCGAACAGTGCGCGTATCAGCGCAGGCTCGGCGTCCTGGGCGATGGCGAGGCGGAGCGGGCGCAGCGGGTTGAAGGGGTGCGCCGGCGGCATGCGAAAGGGAATGCCGTGGCGCGCCGCGTACCAGTGGCACCAGCGATAGGTCTGCACGCGCTTGGCCGGAATTTCCGCAGGCCCCTTGTGCTCCCAGTGGGCCAGGAGCCCCGCGAAGAGCACCGGCCGGTAGGTCACCTCCAGGTCCGGCGGCAACCTGTCGAACTGTGCGAGTTGCAGATAGGAAAAGGGAGAGAGAAAATCGAAGTACCAGTCTGCGGCCGGCATCGGCCCGTCCTTTGCGCTCAGGTGTGGCGATTACCGGGCGATTGTGCCCGCTTTGGCCCGGCCGCGCGAGGACGAGCGGTGGGCCTGCGAGCAGAAGCGGCGGAGGGACCATGAGCGAGACGGAGCGCGAAGCGCGGATCGACCTGGCGGCGGCCTACCGGATTGCCTGCCACCACGGGTTAAACGAGGGCGTCTGCAACCACTTCTCCCTCATGCTGCCGGGGAGCGACGATCGCTTTCTGTTGGTCGCCTACGGCACCCATTGGAGCGAGGTGCGCGCCAGCACGCTCCTGGTCGTCGACATGGACGGCCGCGTGATCGAGGGCGAGGGCGACGTGGAAGAGACCGCCATCTGTCTTCACGCTCCCCTCCACAAGGCGCGGCCGGACCTGCGCTGCCTGATGCACACCCATCAGCCGCAGGTGCTGGCGCTCGCCATGATCGAGGACGGCAAGCTGGAGCCGGCAAGCCAGAACGCGCTCCGCTTCAGCCGTCGCGTCGCCTACGACCGGGACTACGGCGGCGTCGCCCTGGCCGAGAGCGAGGGCGATCGCGTGGCGCGTGCGATGGACGGCGCCGACATCCTCTTCATGGGCAATCACGGCGTAATGGTGGGAGCCAACGACGTCGCCAAGGCCTACGACGACCTCTACTACCTGGAGCGCGCGGCGATGGTTCAGATCCTCGCCATGAGCACCGGCCGCCCGCTCAAGCCGATCCCGCGCGAGATGGAAGAGGAAGCCGTGCGCCAGCTGTCGCGGGACAACAGGCACCGCTACGCGGTCGAGCACTTCACGGCGATCAAGCGGATCCTCGACCGCACCGAGCCCGACTATCGGGACTAGAGAGCGTCCGACTTGGACGGATGCACGACAGGCCGCGACCGCGGCCCGCCGCTTATGCGGCGCGCCCGCGCAGGCGCCGGCCGCTGGCCGGCTGCCGTGAGCGACAAAGAGTCAGAGCGTTTCCGTGTGAAACGGATACGCTATAGAGCGATGGGTCAGGGCCGCGCCCGATAGCCGGTGGCGAGCACGTAGCTCTCGGCGGAGTCTGAGCGGCTCGCGGGCGGCTTGGCGTTGCGCACCCGTGCGAAGGCCTGGCGCAGCCGCACCTGAAGCGCGCCGTCGCCCCCTTGCCGCAGCTTGGCGAGGAAGCAGCCGCCCGGAGTGAGCAGCGGCTCCGCGATATCGAGCGCGGTCTCGCAGAGCGCCGAGACCCGCAGCCGGTCGGTCGCCGCGTGGCCGGTGGTCGGCGCCGCCATGTCGCTCATCACCAGGTCCGCCGGGCCGCCGAGCGCCGCGCGAATCTCCTCGAGCGCGTCCGCGCCGCAGGCATCCATTGTGAGAATGGTGACGCCCTCGATCGGCTCGATCTCCGTGGTGTCGACCGCGACCACGCGGCCGCGCCTACCCACCCGCTGGGCCGCCACCTGGCTCCAGCCGCCGGGCGCTGCGCCGAGATCGACCACCCGCCGCCCCGGCTTCAGGATGTCGGCGCCCTCGGCGAGGCCGATCAGCTTGTAGGCGGCGCGGGAGCGGTAGCCGGACTCCAGCGCTGCGCGGACGTAGGGGTCGTTGAGCTGGCGTTCGAGCCAGCGGGTGGAGGATGCCTTGCGCCGGCGCGCGCGCTTGAGCTTGACCGGCGCGCGGCGCCTTTGGGGGCTGCCTTCATCGCGGGCGCTCATGTGCGCGCTTCCTGTCCGTGATCGGCACGGGCCGCCCGCATCATGCGCAGCAGCATCCCCTCGCGGAGCCCCCGGTCGGCGACATCAAGCTGCCCGGCCGGGCAGGCGGCCATGACCGCTTCCAGGATGGCGCAGCCGGCGATCATCACGTCGCCCCGCCCGGGGCCGATGCAGGGCTGCGCCGCGCGAGCCTCGTAGTCCTGGTCGATGACCGTGTCGATCACCGCCCGCACGTCGCCAAACTGCAGCCTGAGGCCGTCCACCCGGTCCCGGTCGTAGCGCGGCAGCCCGAGGTGGATGCCGGCGATGGTGGTGACGGTGCCGGATGTGCCGAGGAGCTGGACCGTGCCGGCGGCCGCACCTGCTGAGATGTCATGAGGCTCCGCGAAGGGACCGATCGCGGCCCCGATCTCGGCGACCATCGCGGCGTAGGACGCGCGGGCGACGCGGTCGCCGCCGTAACGTTCGGCCAGCGTCACGACGCCGTGGCCGATCGAGGTCCACCCTGCGAGCGCGGGCGGTTGGCCGTCATCGAGGCGGACCCAGATGAGTTCGGTGCTGCCGCCACCAATATCGAGCAGCAGCACGTGCTGCATCGTCCTGTCGAAGAGGGGCGTGCAGCCGTCGAGGGCCAGCTGCACTTCCTCGGCCGGCGAGATGATCTCCATCGAGAGCCCGGTTTCGTGGTCGACGCGGTCGACGAAGGCCTGGCGGTTCTCGGCGCGACGGCAGGCTTCGGTCGCCACCGCGCGGTAGCGGCTGACGCTGCCCCGTCTCAACTTGCCGGCGCAGACCCGGAGCGCGCCGATGGTGCGCTCGACCGCCTCCTCCGAGAGCCGTCCCGATTGTGCCACGCCTTCGCCGAGCCGCACGATGCGGGAGAAGGCATCGACGACGCGAAAGCCCGTGCCCCTCGGCCGCGCGACGAGGAGCCGGCAGTTGTTCGTGCCGAGGTCGAGCGCGCCGAATGATGGGCCGGGCCGATCGCTCACTGTGCCTGCTCCGATTGACGGGGCGCCCGCTCCCCGGCGCCGGCTTGAGTGCCATTACAGCGCGTGTGCCCCCGCCTGGCAACGCGCGGAGGGTCCGGCGGGGGAAGGGAGGCCGCCGCCCGGCGCGCACGCTCGGCTCCCGCGGCCCGCAATTTCCGTTGTCTCCGGGTCACTGGCGTCGCGTGCCCGGGCAAGAACTTTCCGAAGCCCTTGAGTTGATCGTCCCCGGAGCGATGCGTATCGTGCAACGAAAGAACGACAAGACTGCGGCGCACTATTCGCTCGACTCGTCCGTAGGCAGGACTTGAGCGAGTGGACGCCCGCGCATGGGAGGAGGAACGAAGATGCTCGACTATGCACACCTGAAGGACGAGGGCGGCCTCGAGCCATGGCCGCCGCTGAACGAACTGCCGTTTGCAGAGGTGCTCGAGGGAAACCCGGAGCATTCGGGGCGTTTCGATCTCGGTGGTTTCGGCACGCGGACGATGGCGGGTATCTGGCAATGCACGCCGGGCAAGTTCGCCTACACCTATCCGGGCGACGAGATTTGCACGCTGCTGGCAGGCAAGATACGGGTGACCGAGCAGGACGGTACGGCCCACACCTATAGCGCCGGCGATATCTTCTACACGTCGAAGGGCGAGCAGGTGACCTGGGAAGTGCTGGAGACTGTCCGCAAGGTCTTCTTCATTCACGACCCCGAGGCCGAGCAGCTCGCAGCGTGAGCGGCGGCCTTTAGGCTGGGTGGGGCCGCGCCTCCCGCACGTCGCCGGCCGAGTAGTGCCGCGCCGGTCTCGGCTTGGCGAGAGGTCCGGGCGAGAACCGCGCTATGATTGGTTGACACGGCTGCCCCATGCCATAATTTCCAGGCCAAGCCCTGCTGGGGGATAGTCTAACGGTAGGACAGCGGACTCTGACTCCGTAGGTCCAGGTTCGAATCCTGGTCCCCCAGCCATCTCTTC
>MKWU01005835.1_pt1 | contig 13013 bp, 10 predicted proteins | sample 809101 | NCBI WGS metagenome assembly MKWU01 (sample SAMN05860141, study PRJNA318959) | sponge metagenome | host: Aplysina aerophoba | place: Slovenia: Piran, Adriatic Sea, Gulf of Piran | collected 2013-05-07 | reverse complement strand
CCAGCCGCCCGGACGCGCTGTAAAGCGGCGCCCGCCCCAGATAGCGCACCCGCACCGTGCTGCTGCCAGACTGAAACAGACCCAGATATTTGGCGCTGGCGAGCGACAAATCAATCTCGCGGTCTTTTGCAAACGGCCCGCGGTCATTCACCCGCACCGCCAATTTGCGCCCATTTTGCAGATTGGTGACCTCCACCCAGCTCGGCAGCGGCAGCGTCGGATGGGCGGCGGTGAACAGGCGCATATCATAGCGCTCGCCATTGGCGGTGGGGCGGCCGTGAAACTCTTCCGCATACCAGGAGGCAACGCCGGTGCGGTCATACGCAGGGTCAGCGCGCGGCGTGTGCCATGTGCCGGCAATCTGGTAGGGCTTGCCAATCTTGCGATGCCCGCCCGAGGCGGCGAGGATTTCCTCCGCCGTCGGCTGATAGAGCGGTGCGGGCGGCAGGCTGCATGCCGCGAGCGCACCCGCGCACACAAGCGCGAATGCCCAATGCGCGCGGGCAAAATGCGCCGCGCGCCTGGCTTTCCCCCGCCGATACCAGCGTTCGCCTGCCGCCATGCTCGCCTCAGTTCCAGCTGCCAACGGTTTTGCTGTCCCGCTGGCGTTCAAGTCAGTCGTGTTGGATGATGTCGCCCGTGTCGGATAATCTTTTTCCACGAAGATGGAGCGCGCTCATTCCACGAAGATTGAGCAAGCTCAATGCGCCCCGTTCGCCTGCCAACGCCGCATAGAAAGCCGATTTTGTGCGAAAATGCAAGCGATTTTCGTCTTGGGCGAGGGTTGCGCATGGGTGCGCGCTTGTTTTGTTGGCGGCAGCTGGGCTATGGATAGGCATGGGAGGGGTGGCCGAGTGGTTGAAGGCACTGGTCTTGAAAACCAGCAAGCGGGCAACCGTTTCGAGGGTTCGAATCCCTCCCCCTCCGCCACCCTGGCTCAATTTTTCATGCTCAGCTGGCTTTCACGCTCAGCTGCCCCGTCATGTCCACATGCCCATAAAAGGCGGAATGCGGCCAGACATGCTGCCGGCCTGCTATGCTCACGCGTCCTGACACGTTTCCCCTGCGCTGCCAGCCCGCCAAACGCAGGCGGTCTTTCGCCATGGTGAAGCAATCGTCAGGCTCAAAGCGCGACAGACACTCGCGATGAAACATGCGCCGCTGCCCCAGAGGCAGCGTGCGTCCGCTCGCGAGACGTTTGCGGTTTTTCTCAACTTGGTCAAGATAGATGCGCGCGCGTTCAAAATTTCCGTACCTTTGAAAGCGGGGATGTTCTTGCCGCGGCGTGCGGCTGGGCTGAGCCAGATAGCGCAGATAGAGCGCATCATCTTCATGCACGCGCATCACATGGCGCGCCAGGCTCTCCAGAGTGTCAAAATCAAACGCGTTGATAAAGCGCTCGGGATTGTGATATTTCGCAATCTGCGGATTGCCCCAATAGATTGGCACGGTGCGGGCCCTCAATGCGAACCAGAGTTTTTCGCTGGCATAATCCAGGGCCAGGGAATTTTCAAATGCGAGTACAAATTTGTAGGGACGATAGAATTCAATCGTTCGCGAACTGGGACGCGGCACGATGGGGCGATTGGGCAAGGCTGGTCCGGCGCTGTCCACGCGATGATAGTGTCCCAGAATTTCCAAAAGCCGGTTGCGGGTGGCGCAGAATGGATTGCTGCTGACGAACGCACAAAATTTCGTTTTCTCGCGCAAAACCTCGTGCGCATCCGCCATGGGTTTAGTTCCGCCGCCGACATGATTTGTATGCGCATTGTTGGAATCGGTCGGGGCCGTTGTGCGCGTCAAATCAAAAAATTCAAAATCGGGGGTGATATTCTCCTGAGTCTGCAAAAATTTGCTCGTCAACACATGCAAGGTCTCAACATGCAAGTCCGTGCAAGCATTTTTGCCGGTGCCATGGATGATGGTTTCATCCCAGCCTGCGGGCGCGGCTGCCCTGCGCGCACGCACAAGCGCGCGCCGCATGCGCCGTTGCATTCGCTTCCAGAAAGTCTTGCGCATGGGGTAATCTTTTCCTCTCAGCTGGCTTTCGCGTCCAGCTGGCCCGCCATATCCACCACCTCATAAAAAGCGGGATGCGGCCAGACATGATGCCGGCTTATGGCGTGGCGTCTTTGCATCATCCCCCTGCGCTGCCAGCCCGCCAAGGTCAGGCGCTCTTCTGCAATGCTCATGCATGCCCCCTGCGCAAAACGCGACAGGCACTCGCGATGAAACATGCCCCGCTGCGCCAGAGGCAGCGCGCGCCCCCGCAAGAGGCGGTGATGCTGGTGCAAAAACCCTCTGTGGTGCTTGTTCCATGCGGGCCAGGCGGCCCATATCGGCCATGCGGACCGTGCGGACAAAAAATCCGGGCTCTGTCGCCCTTCTGCACGCACTTTCTTGCGAAACGCTGCGAACGTGTTTGCAGAAGACTCAGGTATCACATTGCGGGGTTTCTGCTGCAATGTGCGCGTCGGCTGGGACAGATAGCGCATATAGAGCGCATCATCCCTATGCACCCGCACCACATGGCGCGCCAGGCTCTCCAGACTGTCAAAATCAAACGCGTTGATGAAGCGCTCGGGATTGAAATACTCCGCAACCTGCGGATTGCCCCAATAGATTGGCACAGTGTGGGCGCGCAGCGCATAGCTCAGTTTTTCGCTGGTATAATGCAGCCCCAGGGAATTTTCAAAGGCAATCACAAATTTGTAGGAACGATAGAAATCCACCGAGGCGTGCCAAAGATACCGGGGATGGGTTGACCGCGGCGGCGCATGGCGCAGACTGCGCAGCATCAGCCCGCCGCCATCCACATGCACATGGTGCGAAAGAATTTCCGCAAAGCGATTGCGGGTGGCGCACATAGTATAGCTGTAGGCGAACGCACAAAATTTTGTCTTCGCGCGCAAAACCTCGTGCGCATCCGACACAGGCTCCCCCGGGGACCCGGCATGATTTCTGTGCCAGTTCTTCGCATCCGCCGGGGCTGTTGTCATCGCCAGGTCGCAGAACTCAAAATCCGGCGTCGCATTTTCCTCGGTCTCCATGAATTTGCATGCCAGAATATGCCACAGCCTGTGAAAATCGTGGGGGTGAGGACAGACGAACGCGTCATCCAGGCGTTTCAGCATGGACGCCGCTCGCGCCTGCGCAAATGCGCGCCGCAGCTGCCGTTTCGCTCGCCTCCAGAAAATCCCGCGCATGGGCTCAGACTTTCCCTCTCAGCTGGCTTTCGCGTCCAGTTCGCCGTGCATGTCCACGACTTTATAAAAATCGGGATGCGGCCAGATATGGCTGTGGCTTATCTGGCGGCGCCCAGGCATCCTGCCCTCCAAAAACCATCGCTCCTGCACAATTTTGCCGCATGTCTCATGCTCAAAGCGCGACAGGCACTCGCGGTGAAACATGCGCCGCTGCGCCAAAGGCAGCGCGCGCGCCGTCATCAGGCGGATATACCGGTGAAGAAAGCTCTTGCGATTCTTTTCGGTCAACCCCTGATAAAAGCCGACAAACGCACTGCGCTCGGCGCGAAAAGCTCGTTGCAAATCAGGAAAGTTGACAAAATATCGGTGGTTTGTGAATCGGGCCGCCCCCTGGCACAAGGTTCGATTTGGTGCCGACAGATAGCGCAGATACAGCGCATCATCTTCATGCACCCGCATCACATGGCGCGCCAGGCTTTCCAGCGTGTCAAAATCAAACGCGTTGATGAAGCGCTCAGGGTTGAAATAGTTTGCGATAAGCGGATTGCCCCAATAGACAGGCACGGTGTGGGCGTGAAGCGCCGTGCCAAGCTTTTCGCTGGCATAATGCAGGCTCAGCGTGTTTTCAAACGCCAGCACAAATTTATAGGGACGATAGAAATCCTGCACGGATGCGGGATAGTCTATCTTTTCGCGCGTGCCCAGCGCATGCCGCACGGAGCGCATCGTGCGTCCGCCTGCCTCCACGCGCATATGCGCCGACAAAATTTCCAAAAAGCGATTGCGGCTCGCGCACCCGTGATTCTCAAACACGAAGGCGCAAAATTTCGTTTTGCCGGACAAGACCCGGATGGCATCGGCGGCGGCAAGATGCGCGCAAGGGTCTGCAGCCTCTTTCTTCCTTTTGCCTGCAACTGTCTTGCGGTTGGCAAGAACTATATGCTGATGGGCATGATTGGTATGGTTTGTGTGCCAGTTTTTTTCGCTTCCCGCTGCCGTTGTCATTGCCAAATCACAAAATTCAAAATCCGGCGTGGCATTCTCCTCGGTCTGCACAAATTTGCACCCCAGCACATGGCAATCCTTGTTGCCTGGCGACCATGGATTATACACCCGGGGCCCCGCCGCTTTCTCAAAGCGTGTGCATAATCTGCGCGCACGCAAAAGCGCACGCCGCAGCTGCCTTTTTCCTCGCCTCCAGAAAGTTGCGCCCATCGGTCAATCTTTCGCGTCCAGCTGGCCGTGCATGTCCACGACTTGATAAAAAGCGGGATGCGGCCAGACATGACGCCAACTTGCGGCATGGCGTCCTTGTGGCTCCCTCCTGCTCTCCCAGCCCGCCAAATGCAGGCGGTCTTGCGCAATCCTCTCGCATGCCGCCTGCCCAAAGCGCGACAGGCACTCGCGCGAAAACATGCACCGCTGCGACAGAGGCAGCATGCGCCCCGTCATCAAGCGGTTATAGCGGTGAAGAAAGCTCTTGCGATGCTTTTCGGTCAACCCCTGATAAAAGCCGACAAACGCCTTGCGATCAGTGTGAAAATCTCGCGCGATATCCGACAATTTGACATAATAGCGGCACCTTGCGAATGGGGCCACGTCCTGGCGCAAGGTTCGGGCTGGTGCCGACAGATAGCGCAGATACAGCGCATTATCTTGATGCACGCGCATCGCATGGCGCGCCAAATTGTCCAGATTGTCAAAATCAAACGCGTTGATGAAGCGCTCGGGATTACACCAGTTTGCAATCTGCGGATTGCCCCAATATATCGGCACGGCATCAGCCTGAATAGCCGTCCAAACCTTCTCGCTGGCATAATCCAGGGCCAGGGAGTTTTCAAAGGCAATCACAAATTTATAGGGACGATAGAAATCCGCCACGCCAGCGGGATAATTGGGTGCCTCGCGCGGTTCCAGCGCATACCGCACGGAGCGCATCACTCGCCCGCCGGCTTCCACGCGCATGGAGCGCGACAGAATTTCCACAAAGCGATGGCGGGTGCGACACAAGGGATCATAGCTCACAAATGCACAAAATTTCGTTTTCTCGCGCAAAACCCGGGCGGCATCGGCGACGGCAAGCTGCGCGAAAGGGTCAGGCTCATCGTGCCCCCTTTCGCGTTCAGATGGGATGCGTTGGTCAGGAGGTCCATAGGGAGCGTAAACACTTGTATTCTCTGTATGCCAGTTCTTTTTGCTGCCGGCTGCCATTGTCATTGCAAAATCGCAAAACTCAAAATCCGGCGACGCATTTTCCTCGGTCTCAAAGGATTTGCCTCTCAGAACATGCCAGTCGCTGCGACTGTGATAGGGCAAAGTTTTATGGCTGATGGGCTGTGACGCATGTGCTCGCGGCCCGGTGATGGCCGAGCGCGCACGCGCATGCGCACGCCGCAGCTGCCGTTGCATTCGCTTCCAGAGAGATTGCCGCATGGGCTCAGACTTTCCCTCTCAGCTGGCTTTCGCGTCCAGCTGGCCTGCCATATCCACGACCTTGTAAAAGACTGGATGCGGCCAGATATGCGCATGGCTTATGCGATGGCGTCCAGAAGGATGGATAGCAGACCTCCAGCCCGTCAAACGCAGGCGCTCTGCTGCAATCTTGTTACATCCCGCATGCGCAAAGCGCGACAGACATTCGCGATGAAACATGCGCCGCTGCGCCAGAGGCAGCGCGCGCCCGCGCACGAGGCGCGTGTAGTTCTTCTCAAACTGGCAATGCAATCTGTCTGTGCGCTCTGGACTTTTCCTCTCTTGAAAGCGAGGGCGTTCTTGTTGCGGCGTGCGGCTTGGCTGGGACAAATAGCGCAGATAGAGCGCATCATCCTTATGCACGCGCATCACATGAGCCGCCAGGCTCTCCAGATTGTCAAAATCAAACGCGTTGATGAAGCGTTCGGGGTTGCAATGGTGCGTGATATGTGGATTGCCCCAATATATCGGCACGGCTTCGGCCTCAAAAGCCAGCCGAATCTTCTCGCTCGTATAATGCAGCCCCAGGGAATTTTCAAAGGCTATCACAAATTTGTAAGGGCGATAGAAGTCTCTCGCAGTCCCATGAGAATCGGGCCCGTGGCGCGGCGGCGCGGGGCGCGAGCAGCGCAATACGGGGCCAGCGGCATCCACATGCATATGGTGCGACAAAATCTCCACAAAACGATGGCGCGTGGCGCAGAAGCTGGTGCTGGCGATGAACGCACAAAATTTCGTCTTCTTGCTCAGAGTTTGGGTGGCATCCGCAACTGGCGGAACCGGATTGTTGGCATGATTGGTGTGCAGATTCTTTGTATCGTTCGGAGCGATTGAGCGCCCAAAATCAGTAAATTCAAAATCCGGCGATATATTTTCCCACGTCGCAAAAAATTCGCTGGACAGAATATGCCAACGCCTGGGAAAACAAAGCAGCCCACCATGGAGTCGTGAGGCCCCCGTGCTGTCCGGGCTTTCCTGGATGGATAAGTGTGTCGCGCTGTCGGCTGCGCCAAGGGCGCACCCCTGCCCAAACGCGCGCCGGGCTTTCCTGTATGTGCGCATCCAGACATTCTCTCGCATGGGCTCAAACTCTCACATCCAACCGACCCGCCATATCCACAGCCTCATAAAAAGCAGGATGCGGCCAGATATGCGCATGGCTTATGCGATGGCGTCCCGACTGCGGCAGCTCGTTTGGCACGCCCGCCAATTTCAAGCGTTCTTTTATGATTCTGTCGCATGCCTCATGCGCAAAGCGCGCCAGACACTCGCGATGAAACATGCTCAGCTGCGCCAGAGGCAGCATGCGCCCCGTCATCAGGCGGGCATATTGCTCAAGAAAATCCTTGCGGATTTTTTGCGGCAAATGCGCCCAAAATGCCAGGAAATTCTCGCGCGTATCACGAAACACGTTCTGCATGGCCAGGAAATTTTCATGCCTGGGGAAAAAGATGACTCTTTCCCCCCTTTGTTGCGGCGTGCCGCTTGGCACCGACAGATAGCGCAGATACAGCGCATCATCCTCATGCACCCGCATCACATGGCGCGCCAGGCTTTCCAGATTGTCAAAATCAAATGCGTTGATGAATCGATCAGGATTAAAGTAATTCTCCATATGCGGATTGCCCCAATATATCGGCACGGTGTGGGCGCGCAGCGCATAGCTCAGTTTTTCGGTGGTATAATGCAGCCCCAGAGAATTTTCAAAGGCAATCACAAATTTGTAGGGGCGATAGAAGTCCACTGTGGCCTGGTAGCCATACCAGGTGTTGGTTGGCCGCGGCGGAGCATGGCGCAAACTGCGCAGCGTGAGCCCGCCTGCCTCCACGCGCATATGCGCCGACAGAATTTCCAAAAAACGATTGCGGGTCTGGCACTCATGATTCTGAAATACAAACGCACAAAATTTCGTTTTCTCCGTCAAAGCCCGGGCGGCATCGGCGGCGGCAAGATTCGCGAAAGGGTCAACCCCATCACCCTCGCTCTCTCGTTCAGATTGCATACGCTGGGCAAGGTCTCCATAATACTGGAAAATAGTTGTATGATTCGTATGCCAGTTTTTTGTGGTCCCCGCTGCCGTTGTCATGGCAAAATCGCAAAACTCAAAATCCGGCGTCACATTTTCCTCGGACTCAAAGGATTTGCATGTCAGGACATGCCAGTCGCTGCGACTCCTGTATGATGCCGTGTGATGGCTGATTGGCTGTGACGAAAGTGCTGGATCCCCAATGATGGCCGCGCCCGCACGCGCAAGCGCGCGCCGCAGATTCCGTTTCATTCGCTTCCAGAAAGATTGCAGCATGGGCTCAATCTTTCCCTCTCAGCTGGCCTTCACGCCCAGCCGGCCGTGCATGTCCACGACCTCATAAAAGGCGGGATGCGGCCAGACATGGCTGCGGCTTGTTTGCCCCACGCGCCGCGACACGCCGCCCTCGCCTGGCCATCCTGCCCTGCTCAGACGCTCGTCCACAATCCTGTCGCATCCCTCATGCGCAAAGCGCGACAGGCATTCGCGATGAAACATGCGCCGCTGCGCCAAAGGCAGCGCGCGCCCCGTCATCAGGCGCAGCCAGGTCTCAAAAAAACTCCGGCACCTCTTATCGGGCAGATGTTGATAAACGTCGGACAATCCCTTGCGGTCAGGGCGCATCTTGCCGTTCATCGCGGCAGACACAAGCCTGAAAGGACGCCCAATCCTGAATCGCTCCATCTCTTGGCGCGAAGTCTGGCTGGATGCCGACAGATAGCGCAGATACAGCCCATCATCCTTGTGCACCCGCACCACATGGCGCGCCAGGCTTTCCAGACTGTCAAAATCAAACGCGTTGATGAAGCGCTCAGGATTGACATAGTTGGCAATCTGCGGATTGCCCCAATATATCGGCACGGTGTCGGCCTTGATAGCCATCGCCAGTTTTTCACTCACATAATGCAGGCCCAGGGAATTTTCAAAGGCAATCACAAATTTGTAGGCGCGGTACAAGTTTGTTGCCGGCTCCAGAAAATTCGGCCGGCGCGGCGGCGCACCGCGCACGCACGACAACATCCTCCCGGCCGTCTCCACCCGCATATGGTGCGACAAAATTTCCGCAAAGTGATTGCGGGTTGCGCAAGCGACACTGCGGTACAAAAAAACGCAAAATTTCGTTTTCTCGCGCAAAGCCTGGTGCGCATCCGCCACTGGTGCCATGCGCCCGGCTGCATACCGTGTATTCCAATTGCGGGAATCGTGCGGTGCCGTTGTGTGCGCCAAATCACAAAATTCAAAATCGGGGGTGACATTTTCCTCCGTTCTCACAAATTTGCTCTCCAGCACGTGCCAGCGCCTGCACAGCCGAAACGGATTGCGATAGAATTTGGGTGGCGCCGCATCCTTCGGCGGCATGGAACCCGTGCGCGCACGCACAAGCAAGCGCCGCATATCTCCTGTCCTTCGCCTCCAGAAAGCGCACCCCATGGCTCAATCCTCCGCGCCCAGCCGGCCGTGCATATCCACGACTTTATAAAACGCGGGATGCGGCCAGACATGGCAGCGGCTGGCGAAAAAGCGCTCGGACATCGTGGTCTGCTGCTGGCGGCGCTCCGGCAGATAGACGGCGCATTGGCGGCCCGTCAAAATGAGCCGGTCGGCAGCAATGCTCCGACAGGCTGACCGCGCACACCGCGACAGGCACTCGCGATGGAACGCGCGCCGCTGCGCCAGAGGCAGCGCGCGCCCTTCCAGCAAGCGCCTGTAATGGCGGAGAAATGCCCCATCCTCGCCATCCAGCAGGGCAGAAAATTTTTCGCGCGCATCGCACAACAGGCGATGCAAATCGGCAAAATTTTCCCGCGGCTGCGAGTTTTTGAGACTGAGCTGCGCCTGCTGCAATGTCTGAATCGGCTGCGACACATAGCGCAGATATAATTCGTCATCTTCATCCACGCGCAGCACATGGCGCACCAGGCTGTCCAGCGTGTCAAAATCAAAGGCGTTGATGAAGCGCTCGGGATTGAACCAGGCCGCAATCTGCGGATTGCCCCAATAGACGGGCACGGTGTGCGCGCTGAGCGCAAAGCTCAGTTTTTCGCTCACATAATGCAGGCCGAGAGAATTCTCAAATGCGACCACAAATTTGTAGGGGCGATACAGCCCGACCTGGGTGCCCATTTGCAAAAGACTGGCGTGCCTTGGGCCAGCCCTGCGTGCGGCGCGCCACGCGCGGCGCTGCGCGGGCGCATCCTGGTCGCGCAGGGCGGCCGCCTCCGCCTGGTTGGAAAAAAGCGGCCCTGCGCTGTCCACGCGACGATGGCGCGACAAAAGCTCAAACACCCGATTGCGAGTCTCGCATTTATAGTTTCTGAACATAAAGGCGCAAAATTTTGTTTTGCGACGCAGCAGGTCCTGCGGATTCGCAACCGTCTCAATGCCGCCATCCTCCGCGCGCTCGCTGAATCGATGCCGCGCGTCCATCTGGCTGGTGTGCCGATTTCTGGCGCTGGGCAGCATGCTCGTCGTCGCCAAATCATAAAACTCAAAATCAGGCGTTCGGTTTTCTTCGCTCTCCACAAATTTGCCTGCCAGCACATGCCAGTCATGGTCGCCCAAAAACAGTTTGCGATAAATGTGCGGCTCGGCGGGACGCAGGCGCAGGGCGGCCATCCGCGCCCACCCAAGCGCGCGCCAGGCCGTCTTGCACACCCGCATCCAGAAACTATCGCGCATGGGTCACGCCTTGCCCTGCAGTCGGCCGTGCATGTCCACGACTTTATAAAACACAGGATGCGGCCAGACATGATGCCGGCTCACGCGATGCCGGCCCGACTCGAACGCCATGCCGTGCCAGCCAGCTGCAACCAGCCGCTCCTCAAAAATATGATTGCAGGCTTTGTGCGTGCACCGCGACAGAACCTCGCGATGGAACGCGTGCCGCTGCGCCAGAGGAAGCGCGCGCCCGGTCAACAAATGTGTGCGCGCGGTCGCAAAGTTGCGCCGCACGCGGCGCGCCTGCTCAGAATTGTCGCACTGTGCGAGCTGCGCCTGCTCTTGCTGCACGGTGCGGCTGGGCTGGGACAAATAGCGCAGATACAACTCATCATCTTCATGCACGCGCATCACATGAGCCGCCAGGCTGTCCAGCGTGTCAAAATCAAAGGCGTTGATGAAGCGCTCAGGATTGAACCAGGTCGCAATCTGCGGATTGCCCCAATAAATCGGCACCGTGCGGGCGTTGAGCGCCTGCCAAAGTTTTTCGCTGGTATAATGCAGGCCGAGCGAGTTTTCAAACGCAACCACGAATTTGTAGGGGCGATAAAACTCCATGGTCCGGGCAATCGGATAGGACAGTCTGGGCTGATTGCCGAGGACTTTCCCGGCGCTGTCAATGCGATGATGCTGCGAGAGAATTTCAAGAAACCGATTGCGAGTCGCACAGCGGCGATTGTGAAAGATGAAGGCGCAAAATTTCGTCTTGGCGCACAAAGCCTGCCGCACATCCCCCATCGGCGCCACCGCGTTGACCGCGTGATTTGCATGCCAATTGCCGGCCCCCGCCGGCGCGGTGGTCACCGCCAAATCAAAAACCTCAAAATCCGGCGTCAGATTTTCCTCGGTCTCCAGGAAATTGGCCGTCAGAACATGCCAGGCATTGTTGGGATGCCGCAGCGCGCGGCAAACCTTCGGTTTCGTCAAAGCCGTCATGACGCAATCTCACCCCGCGCATCCGCCCCCCCTGAGCGCAGACGCACCATGCGGCAGGGCCGCGGCTTTATCCGCATCCTGGTCGCTCTCATCTGCGCACCTTACGGCGTCTCGCCTTGCCAGATGCGGGACAGTTGCACATCTGTCACACCTCGCATCGGACGCAAATCCAGTTCGGGCGCAGCCATGAGGCGCGCGCTGGCGGCGCTGTCCAGACGCGAGATGGTTTCGCGCAAAAACCCATCGCGCTGCGCCCGCGGCGCATATGCCCCCACAGGCCGCGTGAGCAAAGCGGTGCGCAAAAACCTGATATAGCGCGCATCATGGGTGCGCGCCGCGGCGCATTGCGCCTCGTTCAAGCGCGGCTGCGACAGATAGCGCAGATACAGCGCATCATCTTCATGCACCCGCATCACATGGCGCGCCAGGCTGTCCAGATTGTCAAAATCGCGCGCATGAATGAATGCTTCGGGATTATACCGTTTGGCGATATGCGGGTCCCCCAGATAGATTGGCACGGCATCGGCGCCAAACGCCGTCCAAATCTTCTCGCTGGCATAGCCCGGCGCGCGCACATTTTCAAAGGCAATCACAAATTTGTAGGGGCGATAGAAATCCGTCACCGTTTTGATGAAATTCACCTGGTCCCGCGGCGGCGCATGCCCCACCGAGCGCAGCACGCGCCCGGCGGCATCCACGCGCATGGCACGCGACAGACGCTCACAAAAAGCAATGCGGCTGGCGCAGTGATGCTCAGAATATACAAAGGCGCAGAATTTTGTTTTGCTCGCCAGAACAGCCGCCGGCGCTGGCGGCGGCGCAGCCCGCTCCGCTTGCGCCCGCGGCAGCGGGCGCAGTTCAGCGGAATTCATATGGAAATTTCTCTCCCCCTGTGCATCAAAACTCACCCCCCAATCGGCATAGCGCCAATCCGGCGCGATATTGTCTTTCACAAAAAACACCTTGCGGGTCAAATGGCAAAAATGGTCTTGCCTGTCGGGCTCAAGCGCACAATAGAAAATGACCTCAGGGTCGTCGCGCGCCAGCGTGATGGGCGGCAGGTTTTTGACATAGGCGCACTTTGCCTGCGGGTCAATGCGCATCCCCAGCGCATCAATCAGGATGGCGGGCTGCCCCTCTGAACGGTCATGCGCCGCCAAACTGCCTGGCACGCCATACTGCATATTATAGAAATCCACGCGCACGGGACGCCCCTGGCGCTGCGGCATGCCTTGCAATGAGCGACGCGGCGGGCGCATCAGGGGCTTTCTCTGTGGCGGCTCTATGCCGGGCTCAATGCCGGGCGGACTGGCGGCGCAATGTCTGCTCCCAGGCCCAGGCATGGGCTATCATCGCGCTCAGGTCGGGCCAAGCTGGCTTCCAGCCCAGCTGCGCCTTCGCCTTGTCGGAAGCCGCAAACAGCAGCGGCGGGTCGCCAGCGCGGCGCGGGCGGATGGTTTTCGGCAGCCGCCGCCGCAGCACCTCTTCCACCGTCTCCACCACATCCATCACCGAAAACCCCTTGCCAATGCCGAGATTGAAGAGGTGAAAGCCGCCCTCGCCGCTCTCTATCTGGCGCTGCAAGAAATCCAGCGCACAGCCATGCGCCGCGGCGACATCGCTGACATGGATATAGTCCCGCACCGCGGTGCCGT
>MKWU01005833.1_pt1 | contig 13019 bp, 12 predicted proteins | sample 809101 | NCBI WGS metagenome assembly MKWU01 (sample SAMN05860141, study PRJNA318959) | sponge metagenome | host: Aplysina aerophoba | place: Slovenia: Piran, Adriatic Sea, Gulf of Piran | collected 2013-05-07 | reverse complement strand
GGACGACGCCCCTCCCCTGGCTTTCCGCGCGGGTGCCGCGCAGGAGCGCCGGGTGGAGCCGCACCGCTCCGCCGGCTTTCCTATTGGCGCCCCAGTGGCGGCCACCGGGGCGGAGCCGCTGGCATGGGCCCTGGACGATCCCGAGGGCCTCTTCGCCATCGACCCCGCCACGGGGCAGGTGCACCTGGCTGTGGACGGTGCAGCGGTCTTCGAGGTGCTCGCCGACGGCGCGTTCCGTCAGCACGACGACCCGACAACCTCCTATCTGTCCCTGGTGTTCGACCTGACGGTGACGGTGACGGACTCCTTGGGCCGGGCCATCGAGACGGCGGTGACCATCCGCGTGACTGCGGACACGCCGGGCGACGTCAGCCTGTCCACCTACGCACCGGAGGTAGGCACGACGATCACCGCCAGCGTGTCGGATGTGGACGGGGTGCTGTCAGAGTCGGTGCGGTGGCAGTGGGAGTACGACGACGGGAACTGGGTAGAAGACGCTCCGGGCTGGTTTGTGCCGGACTGGCAGGTGGTGGCGGGGGCGACCGGCGCCACCTTTACCCCCTCGGCGGACCTGGCGGGCTACGCGGTGCGGGCGGTGGTTCGTTACGCCGACGGCTTGAGCGGGCCGGACGAGCTGGCCAAGCAGGTGACCAGCGCCTCTACGGACGCCATCCAGTAGCGCGGGGGGCGGGCCGCCCCCCGGCGGTGGTTGTCCGGCTGGTGACGGAAGCGGGCGCCGGGGATGTCAAGGTAGCCGGCGGTTTGCCGATTTTCATTTGTCCTCTCTCAGAGGCGGTTGAGCAGGCATCCTCCAGGGTTGCCTGCAGATTACAAAACTACACATGGGACATAGGGGCCTGCGCCCCTATACCTCCGGCTGTCGGGTGTGCCATTCGGTTGCCTGTTCGTAGGCGTGGGCAGCCTGCATGATCGTGCCCTCTTCTCCATGCCGGCCAACAAGCTGAAGACTGAGCGGCAGGCCGTCGTCCGTAAATCCGCACGGCAGGCTGACCGTCGGGCTGCCACTGAAATCCATCGGCGCGGTAAAGGCCAACAGGGACGGGATATTATCGGGCGGGAGCACGGCTTGCGGCGAGAAGTCCTTGACCGCCATGGGCGGGGTCGCCATAGCCGGGCACAGCAGCATATCCACCTTTTGCAATGTCTCGTCAATCAACCGGCGGGTATACTGGCGGGCAACATGCGCTTTGACGTAGTGGGCGCCGGTGACGTTGACTCCGTCCTCCAAGAACGCCCGGAACGTGGGTCCGTATTCATCCGCCCGAGACGGAAAGGTCTCTGAGTGCGCCGCCGCGGCCTCTGCCGCGCACATGGCATACCAGAGGGGTGTGGCGTCATTGATCTGCGACACGTCCACCTCGTGAATCTCGGCTCCCAAGTCCCGGAAAACCTGAACTGTGGCCAGCACGGCGTTGCGCACGACCGGGTCAACACCTTTGGTACAGTAGGCTTCATCCACCCCGATCTGGAGACCCTCGGCTCCGTTGTAGACGGTGTCCATATAATCACGCACCGTTTCGCGACGGGTGGTCGGATCGTTGGGGTCAAAGCCGGCAATCGTTCGTAAAATCACGGCGGCATCGGCTACGCTGCGTGTCATCGGACCGACATGATCCAGGGTTTCTCCCAAGGGAAACACGCCATAGCGGCTGACCTTGCCATAGGTCGGTTTGACGCCCACAATGCCGCAGGCCGCAGATGGGAACCGGATCGAACCGCCCGTGTCCGAGCCCAATGAGCCAAAACACAGCGAGGCCGCGGTCGCCACCCCCGACCCGCTCGACGACGCGCCCGGCCAGTGCTCGGCGCTCCACGGATTGACCGGCGGCTGCATGGACGGGTGGTAGCCGGACAGGGCAAACTCGGTCATCGCCAGTTTGCCCAGCATGACGGCGCCGGCTTCATAAAATTTCTCCACGACGGTTGCGTTGAAATCCGGCTTGAAATCCGCATACATCGGCGAGGCCGCAGTGGTGGGAATGCCCGTGGTGTAACACAGGTCTTTGACGGCAATCGGCACCCCGTGCAGCAGCCCGCGATACGTTCCGCTCTGGATTTCCTGTTCCGCGGCTTTGGCCTGCTCCAGGGCGAGGTCGGCCGTAACCGTAATATAGCTGTGGAGCGCGCCGTCGAGTGCGTTAATACGTTCAAGCATGGCCTGGGTCAACTCGACCGGCGAGACCTCCTTGGTCTTGATCAGCCCGGCAACCTCGATCAGCGTTTTCGTACACAGTTCAGCAACGTTCGCCATAGCGTGGCCCTCCTTATTGGGTTATGTCTGAGCACTGTTTCTTATCAGAGGAAAAGCTACAATACCTGACCATGACATACCACCCTGCCCTGCTCAGCGCCGTCAAGGATTTTAATTCCGGTCGCTATTTTGAGGCCCACGAGCATCTGGAAGAGGCCCTGGATGACGTGGAAGACGATGACAATACCTGGGAGCTGTTCGTCGGCCTGATTCAAATCGCGGTGGGCTATCATAAATACGTCTCCGGCTATCCGGGCGGGGTAAAAATGCTGGGAAAGGGGCTCAGGAAAGTCTCGCCACTCCCGGAGGAATGCGCCGGAGTCCGCCTGGAGTCACTCCGCCGGCGCGTGCGGCAGGACCTGGAGAATGAGAGGAATATCCTGGCTTCTCCGCCAAGAGTTCAATTAATACGTCCTTAAACAGGCCTGAAAGGAGCATTTATGGAACGCGGAACGACTATTTGCATACTCACAAACGCCAGGGTCTGGCTCATGACAACGCTTATCGTCGCCAGCTTCGGTTTCCAGCCCTTCCCGTCGTATGGAGATCAGCATGCGGCTGCCGACAACGGGGAGGTACAGTCTACCTCACTGGCCGCCCCGCTTGATCTTACCGTTGTCGATAAATTACTGACGACCACGCGCACGGTGCGGAGACGGCTCGACCTGACTCGTCCGGTTGAACCGGAGGTTATTGAGGAAGTCATAGAAATCGCTCTCCAGGCACCGAGCGGTAGCAATATGCAGAACTGGCGTTTTATGGTCGTGACCGACCCGGACAAGAAAAAGGTCGTCGCGGATCTGTACCGGCAAAGTTTTGAGAGTTACGCCGGCCCACGTCCCACCGGTACACCGACAACTTCGGGGCAGCGCATTGCCGCTTCGGCGTGGCATCTGTCCGATCATATGCATGAGGTGCCCGTGCTGATTATCGGCTGCATTGAGGGCCGGCCGGACGATCCGAGCCCAGCGGCGCAAGCTGGTTTGTACGGCTCGATCCTGCCGTCGGCCTGGTCGCTGATGTTAGCCCTGCGTGCCCGCGGACTTGGCTCCGCCTGGACCACACTGCACTTGGTTGAAGAACGCAAAGTTGCCGAAGCCCTCGGCATCCCCGACTCCGTCACCCAGGCCGTCCTGCTGCCGGTCGCCTATTACACGGGAGAAGACTTCAAGCCCGCGAAGCGACGACCAGGGAAAGAGGTGACCTATTGGAATACCTGGGGGGAGGGCCACGAATAGACAGGGTTAATAAAAAATGTGTCGTACCTGGATCGGACAAATCTGAGCGGGCTTCCTCAGAATCACAGCCGCAAAATAGCTCCACGAGCTTCGAGTTGCTGTTGGAGTTTTTTCACATCCAGGGCTTTCGGACCGAGGCCGTTTTGCACGGCCAGAGCGGCCGCGGTTCCCGCGGCTTCGCCGGTTGCCATGCAAGGCGGGATTTCCTTGGTGGCATGGTGGACGCGGTGATCGACCGAGATGCAGCGACCGGCCACCAGCAGGTTTGAGAATTCTTTGGGCAGGAGGGAGCGGTACGGAATATAGTAGAGGCTTTCGTATTTGGTCCAATGGCCGGTGATGGCAATCACGTCCTCACAGGGGATATCCACCTCCTCCCGGCTGAGCATATATTCGCCAACCAGGCGCCGGCTTTCGGTAATCCCGAGTTGATCGGCAATATGACACAAATAGGCATGCCGAAAGCCGGGGGCTTCTTTGCGCAGACGATCAACCTCGGCCATGACCTGCTTGCGGCATTCCAACTCGGCATAGGTCAGGTCGTCGGGATCGGTGGCATCAATCTTTCTGGAGACCTTGTCGGTCGCTCCCCACGGCAACAAGACCTTGTCCTTCCCGATAGTATGGAAAAACCAGCCGCCAGCGCGAATGGCGTCATCGGAGTTGTCCACCCCGCCCATGGAGAACCACAGCCAGGGCAGCACCTTTTCCTTTTCATAGGCAGAGCCGGCTGAGACAAAAATATCGCCGTCCCCGCTGGCATCGATGACGACGTCGGCAAGGATGGCAAAACGGCCGGATTTACTCTGAAACGTCACCCCCGCAATGCGATCGCCCTCGACGAGGGCCTCACAGGCATGTGTGTGCAGCAGCAGTTGGACCTGGGCGTCCTCAACCATACCGTTCAGGGCAAACTTGAGCTCTTCGGGATCGTAGGCAACCGAATAGCGCACACGATGCGGGCCGTGGCCCCAGACCAGCCCCCAGGACTGGTCGCGTTGTACCAGCGATTCATCCGCGCTGCCCCATTCGTCTTGGGATGGAAATTGGGCCGCGCCGCGCTGGTCCAAGCGCTCGGTCACTTCCTGGCATAAACCACCGACCACCTGCCGCCCGCGCCCGTCATCAAGCGTCAGCAGCAGAATAATCATGCCGCCAGAGGCCAGACCGCCGAGATAGCCGAGGCGCTCAACCAGGATAACGTCAGCCCCCTGACGGGCCGCGGCGACAGCCGCCGATACGCCGGCCGAGCCGCCGCCACTCACCAGGCAGACGCCGCCCCCCCTGGGGGCCGGGGGCCACCCCCGCCGATACGCCGGCCGAGCCGCCGCCAATCACCAGGACCTGGGTCTCGGCCTTTACCGGTGTTGAGCGCGCAGGCTCTTCGATGAAACGGAGCGGCTTTGACATTGGCCCCTCACCCCAACCCTCTCCCCCTGGGAGAGGGAGTCAGGAATCTATCGCTATGGCTCGTTCCAACCCCTAATCCCCAGTCCCCACCTACCACATCTGCCGGAGCAGTCCGAGCAGCGCTTCCTCTCCCCCCTGTTGGTTATGCCACAGGGAACTCTCTTTGATCACTTCCTCGGCAACGATAGGCAGCTCTTCTTCTATGGCCCCCACATCGCGCAGGCGAGTCGGCACGTCGAGCGACCGGATAAAGGCTTCAACCGCGTCCGCGGCTTCGGCCGCCACGGCTTCAGGACTACGCCCGTTGGCCTGAAGCCCCAGGGCCTCGGCGATCATGCCCTGCTGTTTTAAGGTTTGCGGAGCCAGAAAACGCATACAGTGGGGGATGGTGATGCACGAGGTCACCCCGTGCGGCACGTCCCAGCGTGCGCCGATCTGATGCCCGAAAATATGACTCAGGCGTACCCCCACATTGGTCAGCCCGAAGATGGACAGCCAGGCGGCAACCTGACATTCACCCCGCGCTTCAAGGTTGTCGGGTTCCGTAATCGACAGGGGAAGATAGCGATGCAGTTTGCGAATGGCCTCCATGGCCAGCGCGTCCGTCACCGGTTGGGGGTTGACCGACCAGATGGCTTCGATGGCATGGTCCAGGGCCTTCATGCCGGTGGCGGTCCAGAGTTGCTTGGGCGTCGGCAGGGTGACTTCAGGATCGAGAATCACGGTCTTGGGACAAATGCGCGGGTCCGTCCGCAGTCCCTTGACCCGCGTGTCTTCGTCGGTAATACCGGCAAAGGGCGTAAACTCACCCGCGGACAGGGTCGTGGAAATCGCAATCTGGGGCATGGCCTCCTGGGGCTGGCCCTCCTGGAGTAATTCCATGGCCACAATTTTTGCCGCATCAATCGGACTGCCGCCGCCAAAGGCAATAATGGAGTCGGCCCGGACCTCGCGCGCCTGGGCGACCGCGGCGGTGACGGTCTGGCTCGGTACATGTTGGCGAATGCCATTATTCGTTCCGGCCCAGCGTTCTCCCAGCAGGGTTTCCAGTTTTTTCACCAGATCGGTCTTGGTCGAAAGGCTGTGGCCCGTCAGGATGAGCGCTCGTTTTTTGCCTAAACGGTCCAGTTCTTCCGTGACTTTTTCCAGCGCTCCAACCCCAAAGATCACTTTTTCAAGCATGGGGAATTTATATTCGCGAATCATAGTGCCTCCTTACGACTCTGAGTGCGCCGCCATTATTCGGGTGTGGCTTCGGGTTTGTCAATCGGCTGCGGCGGAGGTGGGCACGATACCGGCACGCACAGGCATAGACTTGCCTGGCACGGTCTGCTTCGACACAGTATAGTCAAGGCAACACGGCTGAGGAGGATGATCGATGAAACGGTCCCTGACATTGTTTGTGCTGTTTGGTCTGTGGCTGATGAGCCGGCCGGGACTGGCTCTCGACGAAAGCAAAATTATTGATCTGACATATCCGTACGATGAACACACCATCTCGTGGCCCACGGCCAAACCGTATGCACTCGAAGTCGTAGCCGCACAAAGAACGGACGCGGGTTATTGGTATGCGGCCAATAATATCTGTCTGGCCGAGCATAGCGGTACGCATATGGACGCCCCGATTCATTTTGCGGAAGGCAAACGGACCGCCAGCGAGGTGCCGGTCACACAGCTCATCGGCCCGGCGGTGGTGATTGACGTCAGCGCCAAGGCCGCTCAGGATGCTGACTACCGTGTCACTGCGGCGGATATTCAGGCCTGGGAGTCCACCCACGGTGAGATTCCCCCAGGCGCACTCGTGCTCATGTTCAGCGGCTGGGGAAAATACTGGCCGGATAAAAAACGCTACTTGGGCACGGACCAGCCGGGAGATGTGGCCAATCTCCACTTTCCGGGCTTTTCACGAGAGGCCGCCGAGTTCCTTGTTTCGCAACGCGACATAGATGCGGTAGGGGTGGATACGCCCAGCCTCGACTACGGCCAGTCGCAAGACTTTATTGCCCACCAAGTTCTGAATAGTGCCAATAAACCGGGTTTGGAAAATATCGCCAATCTGGACCAACTGCCGCCACGTGGGGCAACGCTTATTGCGCTGCCTATGAAGATCGTCAAAGGCTCGGGCGCACCGGTTCGGATTATTGCGATTTTACCCTGAGAAAGAGGAAGATGTCTCTTCTAGGCGAGCATACGCTTCATCCAGTTGCGCCCGTATACGGTCGAGCTTGGCTTCGAGTCTGTCATGCTGCTCTCGGACTTCGGACAGCCTGGAGGTGAGGTCAGCGGGACGTGCGGGAGCGTCCTGATTCCACCCACGCAGGCGGCGCTCAACCTCGTCGATGCCTCGTCCAAGACGGATGACGGCAACCCGCCAGGTGCGGTATTCCGCTTCGAGTGCGTCGATCTGTTGGAGGTCCTGCGTCAACTGGGTGTTGTCATCCATAACCACGAGACACGATATGTCTAACCAGAAGCCGCTGACAGCCTATCTGATCCGACACGGAGAAACAGCCTGGAATGCAGAGGGTCGCTGCCAGGGCGTGACGGATATTCCGCTGACCGAGAAAGGCCGTCGCCAGGCCCGGGCGGTGGCGAAAGCACTTGAGCGCCAGCCCATCGGTCGCATCCTGACCAGCCCGCTGCAACGCGCGCGCGATACTGCGGCGTTGATCGCCCAATCGCATGCGCTCTCGCTTGAGTGTTATGACGAACTCAAGGAATGGGATCAAGGCAGATTAGAGGGACTGACCGGCCCCGAGTTGATGCAAGATTATCCGGGCTTTTTTGAGCGCTGGCTGGCCGACCCGGCCGGGACGGCGCCACCAGGGGGCGAGCCGTTAAGCGCCGTTCAACAGCGTGCCTGGCCGATTCTTGACCGGCTGCGGCAGCTCGATCCAAACGAGTTGACCGGGCCGGTTGTTGTGGTCAGCCACACGCTGACGACCGCGGTCATGCTCTGCGCCGCGCTCGGTCTTGATCTCGCTCAGGTCCACCGTCTCAAAATTGATCTGGCCTCGATCAGCAGCCTGATTTTTACCGAGTTCGGCCCCTTTGCGATGTGGCGGCTGGCTGCATTGAACGACCGGCATCATTTGTCCGACGATTTAGGTTAGAGGGCGCCCGCCATTTCTCACCGTGGGGCTTTCTGGTACACTACCCGGCAATCTTCACTAGAACAGGGAGCGTTCACATGGGCGGAACGAAAATAGGTATTGGCTTTGGGTTGTGGGGACTGGGCTTACCGAGTCCGGACACAATCTGTGACTACGCGGAGCGGGCCGAGGATCAGGGGATCGACTCCATCTGGCTGTCCGATCATATTGTGGCGCGCAATCCTTCGTTTGATACGGCCTGTATCATGGCAATGTGGGCCGGGCGCACGAAGAAAATCAAAATGGGCCCGAGTGTGTTGACCATGCCGGCCCGCGATCCTGTTCAGGTCGCCAAAACCTATGCCACCCTGGATTATCTGTCTGGCAGTTGTAATCGGGTGATCATGGCGGTCGGCCTGGGGAGCGACCCCAAAGACTGTCAAGCCTGCGGCGTGCCACTGGAAAAACGGGGCAAACGCATGGCGGAAGCGGTTGAAGTCATGCGCAAGCTCTGGGCAGGCCCCAATGTGACGCATCAGGGCGAGTTTTATCAGTTTGAAGACGTGACCATTGAACCCCGCCCGGCAAAGGGCGCCCTCGATGTCTGGATTGGCGGCGGCAGCGATTTGGCCATCAAACGCACGGCGCGCTATGGCGACGGCTGGTTTCCGTCGCTCGTCACTCCCCAGGAATATGCGGTTGGGTTGGAGAAGCTGATCTCGTACGGCAAACAGTATGACCGCGAAGTGGACCCGGACGAAACCGGCGTACTGATTTTTACCCACATCAATGAGAACCAAAAAAAGGCCGATGAGATCGCGCGTGCGTTTCTGTCTGATTTTCCCACCATGTCAGCCGAACCGCTCATCGCCCGCTCGGCGATCGGGCCGGCAGAGATGTGCATGGAGAAAGTCCAGTCCTATATTGATGAAGGCTGCTCCAAATTCGTACTCTGGCCCATTGCCCCACCGGATCAGTTGGTGGGCCAGGTCGAGACCTTTGGACAAAAAATTGTTCCCCACTTCGTCTCGTGATGGTTCTGGAGCGATAGGAAGAGGTTGCATCCGCCTCCCCTTCTTGTCGCTCAGTTCCCGGAGCCCGCTTCTCCATCATTCATCACTGTTTGTTAGCAATCGTTATGGATCGCATTGAAAGCAAGATCAAAACGCGCTCACCCGAGTTCCAGGACAACACGGCCCATATGACCACCTTGGTGGACAGCCTCAAAAAAGAGACGGCTGCGGCCCGGCTGGGTGGGCCGGAAGCGTCGCGCGAGCGGCATAAGGCCCGAGGGAAACTGCTGGCGCGCGAACGGATAGAGGCCCTGCTTGACCCGAACACGCCGTTTCTGGAGCTGTCTCCCCTGGCCGCTCACGGCATGTATGACAATCCGCCCTCGGCCGGCATTGTCACCGGTGTCGGGCTGATTCAGGGCCGCGAGACCGTCATTGTTTCCAACGATGCAACGGTCAAAGGCGGCACCTATTATCCCATGACCGTCAAAAAGCACCTGCGTGCCCAGGAAATCGGTCAGGAGAACCGCCTGCCGTGTGTGTATCTGGTCGATTCCGGCGGTGCCAACCTGCCCTTCCAGGCCGATATTTTTCCGGACCGCGAACACTTTGGGCGGATTTTCTACAACGAAGCCCGCATGTCCGCCCTGGGCATCCCCCAGATCGCCGTGGTGATGGGGTCGTGCACGGCCGGGGGAGCGTATGTGCCGGCCATGGCGGATGAGAACGTAATCGTCAAAGGTCAGGGCACCATTTTTCTGGGCGGTCCGCCGCTGGTGAAGGCGGCCACGGGTGAGGAAGTGACGGCGGAAGAACTCGGCGGCGGAGACGTGCATACACGGGTGTCCGGCGTATCGGACCACCTGGCCGAGGATGATGCCCACGCCCTGGAAATCACCCGCTCTATTTTTGAGAATTTACCCCGCCCCCAGAAATTCCCGCTTGACCGTGAAACGCCGGAAGACCCGGCCTATGATCCGGCTGAACTCTACGGCGTGATTCCGCACGATACCCGCGTCCCATACGATATACACGAGGTCATTGCGCGCCTGGTCGATGGCAGCCGTTTCCACGAGTTCAAACCGCGCTACAGCCCGACAGTCGTGACAGGATTTGCCCGCCTGCATGGCTATCTGATCGGTATTGTGGCCAATAATGGCGTACTGTTCTCCGAGTCGGCCCTCAAAGCCACCCACTTCATTGAGCTGTGTAACCAGCGGAAAATCCCGCTGCTGTTCCTCCAGAACATCACCGGCTTTATGGTTGGCAAGCAGTACGAACAGGGGGGCATCGCCAAGGATGGAGCCAAAATGGTCCATGCCGTAGCCAACGCCCAGGTACCCAAGTTCAGCCTGCTCATTGGCGCGTCGCATGGCGCGGGTAACTATGGGATGTGTGGTCGGGCGTACTCTCCGCGTTTGCTCTTTATGTGGCCGAATTCCCGGATTTCGGTCATGGGCGGAGAGCAGGCGTCGTCGGTTCTGCTGACCGTCAAGTTGCAGCAACTGGCGGCCAGAGGAGAGACGATGAGCGCGGAGGAGCAGCAGGCATTTACCGCGCCAACGCTGGCGAAATATGAGGAAGAGGGCAGCCCCTACTACTCGACCGCGCGGTTGTGGGACGACGGCATCCTTGATCCTAAAGAGACGAGGGACGTTCTCGGGCTCAGCATTGCCATGTCACTCAACGCACCCATTCCCGATCATCAGGTCGGAGTCTTTCGTATGTAATGCTGGGAGCACCCCAGTTATCCAGACTGTCCAGACCCGCTATAGTGTTTCCCTTCTCCCCTTGGCCATAACGGTATATGCAGTAAGGAGCGGTATATTCGTATGGAATCGCGGCACTCACAACCTGGTATCGAGGACTACGTGCGCAACATTCTCCAACACATGGGAGAAGACCCGGACCGGGAGGGCTTACTCAAGACTCCGTATCGGGTGGCCCGCGCGTTTGAATATCTCACCAAAGGCTATCAACAGGATCCGAAAGAAGTCATTAACGGGGCCATTTTTACCGAAGAAGACTACTCCGAAATGATTGTCGTCAAAGACATCGATTTCTTCTCGATGTGCGAGCACCATATCCTGCCCTTTTTTGGCCGGGCCAATGTGGCCTATATCCCGGACAAGCAGATCGTGGGGATCAGCAAGATTGCCCGCCTGGTTGACGTGTACGCCCGGCGCTTGCAGGTCCAGGAACGGATCACCACCCAAGTGGCCAATACCCTCATGGAAGAGCTGAAACCGCTCGGCGTTGGCGTCATCATCACCGCCGAACACCTGTGCATGCGGATGCGGGGAGTGGAAAAGCAGAACTCGATCGTCACGACCAGCGCCACCCTGGGCGCCTTTCGGACCCATCAGGAGACGCGCGAAGAATTTATCACTCTCGTCAACGGGCGTCAGCGTTGAGGCAGGTAGTCCTGGGCGAAGACCCCAATGGCGTTGTCGAGATTCAGTAAGGCGATCTGGTAGGTATAGGTCTGATCGATCAACTGCGTCCGGACCTGGTTGAGCGCATTGAGGGCGGTGTTGACATCGAGGCTGGTCGAGAGTCCGACCCGGTACTGCTTCGACGTCATCTCATAATTCTCGCGAGCAAGCGCGACCTCTTTGTGCAAGGTCTCCAGCGTCGTGTGTAAGGTCTCAACACTCAACAGTGCCCCCCGGACCTCAACTCGAATCTGTTTCTCCAGTTCGGTCACGCGCAGTTTCGTCTGAGAGAGCGTCTCGTTGGCATCAAGCAGGTCAAGTTCCCGATTCCCGCCGTCAAAGAGCGGCCAGCGGAGATTCACAAACAAGGTCCAGAATTCATCCCGGTTGGCAAAGGTTTCCGGATCGAGCCGGGGGTAGGAGAATTGGGCGTTGACCTGTGGGAAATAACGGGTCAGGACCAGGTTTTTACGCTCACTGGCAACCCGGACGGCTAGATTCTGAGCGCGCAGATCCTGACGATGGGCATACGCCTGGTCAAGCAGGCTGGCGTATTCACTCTCGGCGGGCTGTGGTGGAGTGGGTTCCATAACCCCCACCATTTCCGACAGCCCCACAGTTCGGGCCAGAACCGTCCGGGCGAGTTTCAGACGGTTCCGGTCAACGACCAGGGCCCGTCCGGCGCGTTCGACGGCAACCTCGGCGCGCAAGATGTCGGTCTTGGTGACCTCGCCGACGCGAAATCGGACGTGCGCCCGTTTCAGTTCCTCTTGGGCGAGATTCAGGGTATCTTGCGCCACCTTGACTTGAGCCTCAAACCGCAACACTTCGTAATAGGCTTGGGCAACGCCGAACAGCACGCCACGAATCGTGAACTCGTAGCGCTCCTCCTCCTCGCGAACCGCGTCTTTGCCGAGTCGCCAGGACGGGAAAAATGAGGGTTCAATAAGCGGCTGGGTGACTTGAAACGTGGTCAGCCAGTTATTCCGGGGGCGAATGACCGAGGAGCCACCAAAAAGACTCCGCGCCTCAGGTGGGGCATTAAAGGCGATCTCATCCTTATTGCGGGAATAGGCACCGCCGATTTCTCCGCGCGGTGTCATCAGCGCCACCGCCCGCCAGGGCAAGAGTTTCGCTTTTGCCAACTCACGCGCCGCTATGGCGACCTGTTCCTCGTTGACGACAGCAAGTTGATATGCCTCTTCCAAGGCGATCACCCGGCTCGGACTCTCGACGAGGGGTTGGATGATCGCGGTCGCCCGTGTTGTGGTTTGCTCCGCTTCCGCCTCCTCCGGCTGGGGTGTCTTGGCAGCCGTTTGCGCAGCCGCCTCCGGTGGCTGTACTGTCGACTCTATGGACGGTGTAGCTACGGGAGCCTCAGGACTCTCCTCTTCGACGCGAGCGACAGCCTCTTCGGGTTCAGTTGTCGCATCAGCCCGAGGGGTTTCTTCTGCGGGAGGGCCGATTGAAATCTGCAAACGTGGCGGGTCAGATAAGAGCGTCACCTGACACTCACGTGAGGAAACAAGGTCCAGAACGACCCGGACCGTATCGGCTCG
>MKWU01005832.1_pt1 | contig 13020 bp, 10 predicted proteins | sample 809101 | NCBI WGS metagenome assembly MKWU01 (sample SAMN05860141, study PRJNA318959) | sponge metagenome | host: Aplysina aerophoba | place: Slovenia: Piran, Adriatic Sea, Gulf of Piran | collected 2013-05-07 | reverse complement strand
ACGTCTTTAACCACAGAGGGCCGCGGAAGGGCGCTAAGGTATGTATTCCCAGATTGGCGTAGGGACGAGGGCAGGCACAAGGCCTGCCCCTACGGGGATGGTCGGGGGGAACACTTTTGGGTAGAATTTTGATGGGAAAGGATTAGCAAGGCGGCGAGACTGGGCGGGGCGTTGCGGGGGCGCAGCCCCTGTGCAAGGGAGGGCCGAAGGCCCGGAACTGCAGGGGTCAGGGGTCAGTGATCAGTAACTTCTGCGGTTGGAGGCCGATGGTCGGTGGGTTGAAGCGGCAAGTGGGGGAGTAGACTCCGTTCGCCAGACATGATGCTGGGGAAGTGTAAACACGGTCGGTGAGGGATGGTTTTGTAGGGGGGCGTTGCGGGGGCGCAGCCCCTGCACAAGGGGGGGCCGAAGGCCCGACCGCCCAGAAGAGCGAGGTAAGAGGGGAGAGGAGTGGGGAGAGAGATGGTGGCCTGTGACGGGGCGAACTGGCGAACTGGAGGTAAATTGATCCGGTTAGCGAATTGGTCTCCACTGTGCTAATATTTGGCTTGTGGACCCTCTGTTAGCATACCCCACTTCCAGGATGAAATGAACTGTAGAAAAGGAGAATGCAAGATGAAGGACCAAGTTTCGAACACTGTATCGCGACGTGGATTTCTGCGTCTTTCCGCCCTCGGTGTTGGGGCATCGGCGCTGGCGGCGTGTATGCCGGTGGCGGCACCTGCTGGAGGCGATGGCGGGGCAATGGCTGAGCCGACGGCGGTGTCGTTCCTGACGCAGGGAGGAGGCGAGATTTCTTTTCTGCGCTATGAGCCGCTTATAGAGGATTTTCAGGCGGCTAACACCGGGATTACGATCGACCCGATTTGGGAACCGGGCGGCGCGATTGAGATTCAGACGAAGCTGCTGACGTTGATTGCGGCGGGCGATGCACCGGACTCTTACTGGGCGCACAGTTACACGAACTCGGGTCAGGCGGTGCGGAATATCCAGCTGGATGTCAATCCATTCCTCGATGCCGACGACGACATCAGCGGGGATGACTTTTTGCTGGCCGCGTTAAAGGATTTCCAGTATGAAGGCCGACAGATTGGATTCCCGCGCGAGACGACCAGCACTGTGATCATTTACAACGCCGAGCTTTTCGACGCGGCGGGCGCGGCGCGGCCGGCGGACGGCTGGACGTGGGGCGACTTTGAAGAGGCCGCGGCGGCGATTACCCAGGGTGAAGGCACTGACCGTGTCTTTGGAACGGCGGACTGGCACCGGAATCGCAATACGTGGATAAAGATGTGGCAGAAGGGCGGCGACGTACTGAGCGAGGACCGGACCAAGTTCACGATGAACCAGGAGCCGGGTCTGTCGCAGGTCGTCGAGATCCAGGACTGGCACCAGGACGGGGGCATTCATGTGCCGGCCACGGTGACGGAGGCGGGCGGATTCAGCACTGGTGACCTGTTCACGACGGGGCGGATCGGCATGTTCCCGCAGTTCTCTGTGTTCTCGAATGTGATGAGTTCGGAGTTTGAGTGGGATATTGCGCACTTCCCGGTTGATGAGGGTGACACGCGGACCACGCGCGTCGCTTCAGCGGGGCACAGTCTTTACGGCGGCACCGAAAATCCGGACGAGGCGTGGCAGTGGATGAAATTCCTCGGCGGCGAGAATGCCTTCCGCCACTGGGTGGAGGCTACAGGGTTGAACGTACCGTCGCTGAAGGTCGTGGCCGAGAGCCTGTTGGAGACGATGGCAGACGTACTGCCGGCCAGTGCGCAGATCATGTTGGACGCGTTCGAGTACGGCAGGCCGGAGCCGGTCGCGGGCGACTGGATCGGCGTGCATCGTGAAGTGCAGCCGGCATTGAACTCGATCAACGGTATCGAGAAGGCGGATGCACAGGAAACGCTTGATGCTATTGCCGGCCGGGTGGAGGAGCTGGCGGTATACGTGCCGGGTGTTTAGGGTTAGCTAAGCATTGTGCTGGCAGCTATCCACCGGCTGCCAGCACCCTTGATCACTCATCCATTTGATGGACAGCCCTGGAAGCAACCCAGTCAAAGAGAAGAAGGGACGGGGCCTGCTCTGGTCTGAAACCAGGGACGGCTACCTGTTTATCCTGCCGTGGATATTTGGATTCCTCATATTCACGGCCGGGCCGATGCTGGCGTCGCTTTATATCTCCTTGACGCGCTGGGAGATCGTGACGCCTTCGGTTTGGGTAGGCGGGGCGCAGTATGTGAAGTTGTTCAATGACGACCGTTTCTGGCTAAGTTTATACAACACAAGTTACTACGTGTTTATCGGGGTGCCGCTGCATTTGTTCATGGCGCTGCTGGCGGCACTGGCGGTGAACATGAACTTGCGGGGCATTCACTACTTCCGCACGGCTTACTATGTGCCTTCGTTGACGCCGGTTGTGGCTAATTCGATCCTGTGGGTGTGGATATTCCACCCTTCGTGGGGGCTGGCCAACGCTTTTCTGGAGTGGATCGGTCTGGAGGGGCTGTACTGGCTGCAGGATCCGCGGCTGGCGAAGCCGGCGTTGATCATTATGAGCTTCTGGTCGATTGGGGGCCAGATGGTGATTCTGCTGGCAGGGCTAAAGGGCATCCCGATACCGCTCTACGAGGCGGCGGCGATCGACGGGGCCAATTGGTGGGACCGGTTCTGGCGCATCACGCTGCCGCTTTTGACGCCGGCACTGTTTTTCAACCTGATCATTGCCATCATTGGCGCGTTTCAGATATTTACGCAGGCGTACATCATGACCGAGGGCGGTCCGAACTACTCGACTCTCTTTTACCTACTCTATTTGTTCCGCGCCGCTTTCGAGAATTTCCGTATGGGCTACGCGTCGGCGATGGCCTGGGTTCTATTTATAATCGTTCTGTTATTCACCATCATCCAGTTTATGCTGTCGGACCGGTGGGTCTTCTACGAAGGCGATCTGCGCCGCTAGAACTGAAAAGACTATATTCGGATGACATCAATAAGCGGCAGAGCTACGTTAGAGATTCTGAGGGCCGGATTCTGGTACGCGATTCTGTGCTTCTTCGCTTTGACGCTGGCGCTACCCTTGGTCTGGCTGATTTCGACCTCGTTGAAGACGGGAGGGCAGACTTTTCTGATGCCTCCCAAATGGATACCGGATCCGTTTGTGTGGAGCAACTACGCGGAGGCGTTCAGGGCTGTTGCCTTTCACGAATATTTCTGGAACACGATTCGCATCGTCTTCTTTGCCACGACTGGCACGCTATTTACGGCGTCGCTGGCGGCCTATGCTTTTGCCCGTCTGCGGTTTCCGTTGCGCGGGACGCTTTTTCTGCTGGTGCTGTCCACGATCATGCTGCCGTCGATCGTGACGCTGATCCCAACTTTCATAGTCTTTCGCACGCTGGGTTGGATTGATACTTTCTTGCCTCTGATCGTGCCGCTGTGGTTTGGAGGGGGCGCGTTCAACATCTTTCTGTTCCGGCAGTTCTTTATGACGATACCACTTGAACTGGATGAGGCGGCCCGGATCGACGGGGCCAGCAATCTTCGCATCTATTGGGGCGTGATTCTGCCCCTTTCCAAGCCTGTGCTGGCGACGATTGCGGTCTTTGCCTTCATCCATAATTGGAACGATTTCTTTGAGCCCCTGATCTATCTGCAGAGCCCTGAGAACTGGACGATGGCGATCGGATTGCGGGGGTTTCGAGGGCTCTATTCTACTGAGTGGAACCTGATGATGGCGGCGTCGACGGCGATGATTCTGCCGCTGTTGATTCTCTTTTTCTTTGCTCAGCGCTACTTTGTGAGTGGCATTCAGATGAGCGGACTGGCGGGAAGATGACAAATAAAAATGGGAACCTGGTGGTCGACACGGACATTCATCCGGTCGTGAACGCTAAAAGCGTGCAGGCGCGTCTGCCAGAGCCTTGGCGTACTCGATACGCCGGGGGGAATCGCGGCCCGGGCAATTTGGGCTGGTGGAATCCGATGGGCGTGGAGAGGGCGGACGTGCGATTGGAGAACGGGCAGACGATTCAGAGTGACCCGGGACTGTTGGAAGAGCACTTTCTGGACAAGTATGGGATTGACTACGGGGTGCTGCTTCCGGGCGGCATTCTGCATACGGCGCAATCGCCTGAGCCTGACTATGCGGCGGCGGTGATCAGCGCGGTCAATGACGTCTATGTGGAGGAGTGGCTGGCGCAGAGCCCGCGGATGCTTTCATCGTTGGGGGTCTATCCGCATTTGCCGGAGATGGCGGTGGCGGAAATACACCGGCTGGGCGGGCATCCTCAGTTTGTGCAGGTGCAGCTGCCGAGCGCGGCGCGCATCCCGTGGGGCCAGCGGATTTTTCATCCGATATATGAGGCGGCCAGCGAGTATGGGTTGGCGATTGCGATTCATCCCGGGTCGGAGGGGGTGGGGCTGTCGGGTCCGCCGAATGCTGCTGGCTATCCTACGAGCTATTTCGAGTGGCATACGACTTTGGTGAACAGCTACATTGCGCATGTGACGAGTATGCTGGCGGAAGGTGTGTTCGCTAAGTTTCCCAAGCTCAAGTTCGTGCTGGTGGAAGGGGGAATTTCGTGGCTGCCGCCAATTCTGTGGCGCATGGACAAGAATTGGAAGGCGCTGCACTCTACCATTCCGTGGTTGAATGAACTGCCGAGCGAAGTCGCGGCCAGGCACATCCGCCTGACAACGCAGCCGCTGGAGGAGCCGCCGAACGCGGAGCATTTCCACGCGATGCTGGAGATGTTTCCGGCTGAGCAGATGCTGATGTTTTCGAGTGATTTTCCACATTGGGATGGTGACGCGCCTGATTTTGCGGTACGGCAGTTTCCTGAGCACATGCGGACCCGAATTATGGGTCAGACGGCGGCTGAGCTTTATGGGTTGGAGGCAGGGTAGGCGTCTTTGGTATGTCCACTGAGGGCCACGGAGAACTGCAACACCGTTATCCGCGAAGGGCCGCGAAGAGACGCTAAGAACTGCAACGTCAAGGTCTTTTTCCACGAAGGGCCGCGAAGAACTGCAACTGCAACACCTTTATCCGCGAAGGGCCACGAAGGGCCGCGAAGAACTGCAACTGCAACACCTTTTTCTGCGAAGGGCCGCGAAGAGCCACGAAGGGCCGCGAAGAACTGCAACTGCAACACCTTTATCCGCGAAGGGCCACGAAGGGCCGCGAAGAACTGCAACTGCAACACCTTTATCCGCGAAGGGCCGCGAAGAGACGCTAAGAACTGCAACGTCAACGTCTTTTTCCACGAAGGGCCGCGAAGAGCCACGAAGGGCCGCGAAGACACGCTAAGACACGCTAAGAACTGCAACGTCAACATCTTTATCCACGGAGGGCCACGGAGGGCCACGGAGAACTGCAACTGCAGAACTGCGACACCTTTTGTCCAAGGTGGGACGCGAAGGACCGGGACGAGAACATGTTGGTGTGAGGGGGAGTTGAGGATTCGTTTTGCAATCGGCAATTGGGGAGTTGGTGGGGCGGGTACGTTATACGGTGCTGCGGGTCGAGGGTAGGGTGCTGCATGTTACGCTCAACCGGCCACAGGTGCTCAACGCGTTGCATCCGCCGGCCCACTTTGAGCTGGCTCAGGTATTTGACTCGTTTGCGGCCGATGCTGAACTGTGGATTGCGGTGGTTCGCGGGGCAGGGGAGCGCAGTTTCTGTACGGGGACTGACCTGAAGGTACGCGCTGAAGAGGGGCGGGACGAATATCCGGAAAGCGGCTTTGCAGGGCTGACGCGGCGCTTCGATCTGGACAAGCCGGTTGTTGCCGCGGTCAATGGTCTGGCACTGGGAGGCGGTCTGGAGATCGCTTTGGCTTGCGATTTGATCATCGCGGTCGAGCAGGCGCGGTTTGGCTTTCCTGAACCGAGGGTTGGGCTGGCTGCGATGGGCGGCGGGATTCATCGCCTGGTGCGGCAGTTGCCTGACAAGGTAGCAATGGGTCTGCTGCTCACTGGCCGGCAGTTCAGCGCGCAGGAGGCACTGGCCTATGGGCTTGTTAATGCGGTGGTGCCTGCGGGGAAGCTTGATTGTGCGGTTCAGGCCTGGGTGGAGGATATGCTGGCGTGTGCGCCGCTGGCACTGCGGGCGACGAAGCAGGTAGCACGTCGGAATCTTGACTTTCCGACTTTGGCGGAGGCATTGCGGGGCAACTATCCGGCGGCGGCTGAGATGTTGGAAAGCCTTGATGCGGTGGAAGGACCGCGCGCTTTTGCAGAGAAGAGAGCTCCGCAGTGGCGGGGTAGTTGAAGTAGGAGCGTAGACAGATTGTCTATTTTGGGTCGGGACGGGACGGGACGTGAAATGTCACGCCCGTGGGACCGGCGTTGTAAGACAGAGTTCCTCAGGAAGATGACATGGATGAAGAGCATTATCGACAGGCTGGCCGTCTGCTAGCGAAGGCCTGGCTGGAAGAGACGACGATCGACATGCCTGCTGAATTGCTGCCGGAGGACCGGGAGGCGGCCTATGCCACGCAGGATGAAATGGCGCAACAGTTAGCGATTGAACCTGCGAATTCGGCAATCGGCTGGAAAGTTGGCGCGACCAGCCTGGGCGTTCAAGAGGCAGAAGGTTATGACGGCCCGATTCCAGGCCGCATATTCGCCTCGTCGGTCTATGGGAACGGCGCGACTGTCTCGCATACTCGATGCCTTCCCGCCAAAGCTGAAGCGGAGATCGCTTTCAGGTTTGTTTCCGCCCCGTTTCAGCAAGACTATCCGTTCAACCAGGAGCGCCTGGCCGACATTGTCAATGTGCTACCCGCCTTCGATATCACCGGCACACGCTACTCGCCATCTTGCCGGGCCGGCTGGGACGGCAGGCAGAATATGCTGGCGGGCATCGCCGACAATGGGAACGGCGGTGTGATCGTGCTGGGCGCGGAGGCTGCGTTTGGGAGAGGAATTGAGCTGATGCAGTTGGCGGTAGAGCTGCGGGTCAATGACGGCGAGCCTGCCCCCAACCTGTGGGACGACTCGCGAGGCGATCCGCTGGCGGCGCTGGCGTGGACGGTAAATCATGTCTACGAACGCGGATTCGTTATTAACGCCGGTGACGTCTTTCTGACCGGTTCGTTGACGGAGCCTCTTGCTCTGGAGCCCGGGGATCTGGTGGAATGCAGCATGCCGGGCCTGGGGAACCTCAGTTGTCAGGTCAGCCGCGCGTAAACGTCTCCGCTGGGTTCGTGGGCGCCCACAGAAACTAATTTAGCGGTCATTTCGGCGGGAGAGAGCCAGATTTGCTCTTGCAACCGCTGAGATTCGCCGCGGCTCCAGTTGTATTCGTAGTCGCCGAGGCTTTCCAGGCGGGCAACGCAGGCGACGGCGACGGAGGCGACTGCTGGAATGTACTCGAAAGAGAGCAGGGGAAGTGGTCTGCTAAGGCCCTGTAAGACGGTCAGCTCCGATCCTTCGACGTCGATCTTGCACAGGTCGGGCGGGCCGAAGCGTTCGATGAGAGAATCCAGGGTCTCGACCTCGGTGGATATGGACTCATCCCAGGAGACGCCGGCAAAGGAGGGTGAGCGCCCGACCTGGTCCTGCCATTCGGAAGAGGTCGTGGAAACGGTAGGTGTGCGACGGCTGATGTGGAGGGCGGTGGAACCCGGTGCGCTGCCGAGCGCGGCCTCCACGAGGTTGAAGGCGGGATGGCGCCGGTAGAGCGTCTGCAGGATTGCTGCAAAGGAAGGTTGCGGCTCGACGGCAACACAGGTTGCCCCCAGCTGCAGGAAGACGCCCACTCGATTGCCGACGTGGGCGCCGATGTCAAAGACGAGTGCGCCGCGGCCGATGAACTGGTTATAGAATTGGCGGTCTCGGCGGGCGCGGCCGGGTTTACAGTAGTATATAAGAAGTGAGCGCGCAATCCCCCAGAGGCTCCAGAATATGGCAACCGGTCTCACTCTTCAGAAGCCCCACTGTGCTCATCTGCAGAAGGCGGCGTCGGATTCTTGAAATGCTCAGGGGTGGGAGGCTGTAACTGCGTCAGGCGGGCAATCCACGGTGGCAGGGCGAAGAGAAAGTCGTGGCGCTTTCTAAGCATCTCGGCCCCCTTCATCAACTGGGCGTGGGGGCGCGGCGGTTGGTCGGTGGCAAAGAGCACTGAGGTGCTGCCGCGGCCGCGGCAGGTGTAAACAGTTTGGAACAGGTCATGGAGGGCGTCCACGACCTTCATGAAGGCAGGGTCATGGTTCCCAAGGTTCATTGCCAGCAGACCTCTTGCGCGGATGCGGGCGCGACACAGGGCGAGGAAATCCATTTCGGTGGCGTGGCTCGGGGTAACGCCGTGATCGCAGAAGACGTCGAGATACATGATGTCGTATTCTGAACTGTCCTGCTCGAGGAAATCGCGGACGTCACTGACGACGAGAGACATTCGTTCATCCTCCTGGAAGCCGAAGAATCGGGATGCCGCGGTCGCGATGGGCGTTGCGATCTCGACGCAGACGAAGTCGGCCCAATTCAGGTGATGGTGGAGCGTGGTGGCAAGGCAACCGCCACCCAGTCCGCTAAGAAACAGTTTCTGTGGAAGCGGCTGCCAAAGCAGTGACAGAACCATTGCCTGGGTGTAGGAGCTCTGCAGGCGAAGCGGCTCGGCCAGGTCCATCGCACTTTGGATCCAATCGGTATTAGCGACATCAGCGTCCAACATCCAGAGAATCAGGCGCGAGCCCTCGCGGGTTACCGCGACATAGTAGCCTTCCCACTCTTCGGTAAATAGCGTTGTGTCGCGGCTTTGGACCCATTGTTGAGCGTTGCGGCGCAAGCGGTCTTCGTTGGCTTGCTGCCAGATGTCGACGGGTCTGTTTTCAGTAGGGCCCGGTGCGTTCATGGATTGGCGCGCTCGCCATGCGTTGGACTGAAGTGACAGGTAGACGGCGTTTCGTGTTTGCTTCTCTCAGGTATTTCGTCTGGAATACGGGACGCCGAATGCGAGTTCGAACTTGCTGACGGCGGTTGCTGATCTTGCTGCCGCTTGGAATGTGAACCTCAAGTCAAGCATAGTGAAGGTGAAAATGTCAAGCCTTGTGAACCCGGAAGGGCCAACATTTTATTTTATCGGTGTGACGACAGGTCAATCTTCATCACGGCGTGTTTTTCCTTTGTGGATGGAGGCCTTGGGCCGCGAGGAGGTGATGCTGGCCGGGATCGACATGGAGATTCATGCGGAACCTGCGCGCTATCGACAGGTGGTGGCAGGAATCAAGGCGGAGCCGATGGCGCTGGGCGCGCTTGTCACAACGCATAAGATCGACCTGCTGGCGGCGGCAGGGGACCTTTTTGACGATTTAGGGCCCTTTGCGAGGGCGACGCAGGAGGTGTCGAGCATCGCCAAAGACGGGGGCAAGCTTATCGGACGGGCGACGGACCCGGTTGCGGGCGGGTTGAGCATGGATGCCATTCTTGGCGAGGATTACTTCGGCCGCACCGGAGGGGAACTGCTGATGCTGGGCGCTGGCGGGTCTGCGGTCGCATTAGTTCTGCATCTGATGCAGAAGACGAAGGAGTCGGATCGTCCAGGGCGAATTGTGGTGGTCAACCGATCGGCGCCGCGACTGGCGCGACTGAGGGAGATGGTGGAGAGGACCGGCGTCGAAGGGGGCCGGGAGATTCAGTTTGCGTATATTCAGAACAATGTGGCGGCGCGCAACGACGAGATTATGGCTGAGCTGACGCCGGGCAGTGTAGTGGTCAATGCGACGGGGATGGGGAAGGACACGCCTGGTTCACCTTTGACTGACAGTGCTCTTTTTCCGCGGGACGGTGTTGCGTGGGAGCTTAATTATCGCGGGGAATTGGATTTCATGCAGCAGGCGGAGAGGCAGATGCGCAGCCGCGGACTGACTGTAGCGGATGGTTGGGCGTATTTTGTGCATGGCTGGTCGCAGGTGATTTCGCATGTGCTGCATGTGGAGATCGATGATGTGATGTTTGAGCGGCTGTCGGGGTTGGCGGCGGGTGTGAGGTGAAGGGTGGCAATTCAAGTGCGCGGGGGTTGTTGGGAATACTTTTTGAACCACGGAGGGCCGGGGAGAACGGCAACGTCAACATCCTTATCCACGGAGAAAGGCAACTGCAACACCTTTTTCCACGAAGGGCCGCGAAGGGCCGCGAAGGGCCACGAAGAACTGCAACTACAGCTCCTTTATACGCGAAGGGCCACGGATAACGGCAACTGCAACACCTTAATCCGCGAAGACACGCGAAGAAACGCGAAGAACTGCAACGTCAACATCTTTATCCACGAAGGGCCACGAAGGGCCACGAAGAACTGCAATTGCAACTCCTTTATCCGTGAGGGGCCGCGAAGAACTGCAACATCTTTATCCACGGAGGGCCACGGAGGGCCACGGAGAAAGGCAACTGCAATACGTTTTTCCGCGATGGGTCGCGAAGGGCCGCGAAGAACTGCAACACCTTTATCCACTTAGGGCCGCGAAGGGCCACCTGGAACAGCCTTCCTTTGTAGGCGGAGGGCGGTGAGAATGCTCTCCAGGTCGCGCAGGGCGCGTTATTTCAGGAGGGAAATAGGACGTGGTCGACGCTGGTTTAAGTCGTCGACCACGTGAATGCAGTTGGGCATGAGACTGGCCGGGCCGGTGTCGCCCCGATTGAATCACTTGGTGGCTGCGTTTCTTCGGCGACTCCGAAGCACAGCTAGTGCATTAGAACGCGGTTGACTCCAACCTATCCAATACCTTAATGCAAACTGGCCTTGTTCACCTTCGCCATGGGAAGGCGAGGGTGGGTGTGTTTGCGTAGCGGTCGGTTGCGATTTCGATGGTGGCGCCGCAACCGGGGGCGATGGTGACTTCGAATGTGTCGTCCGAAACATCATCGGTCTGCCCGTTGACGGTGACCGAGCCGAATTGGTGCTCGGCGTATGCGCCGCCCTGGACGGTGACGCGGCGGGAGGATACTTGGCTGGTATTGACAAGGGTTACGGTGACGGCGTCGGCGGTCATTTTTTCTACGAGCGCGGCCACGTCGGCGGGGACGCCGGCCCTTCTCTGGTCGGGGTCGAAGTAGCGCAGGCGGCAGTGGAGAGGGCCGCCGGTTCGGCCTGTGGGCAGTCCGCCGAGCATGAGCTTGGTCAGGTTTTCGGTGACGGCCGGGTTGATGTGGTTCATGTCGTCGGAGAGGCGGGTGTCGGGGGTGGCGGTGTCGGCTCGCATGACTTCGAGATTGTGTCTGAGCTCGTCGAAGTCGGAAAGGAGCGCCTGCTCGGGAAAGTGGGGGTTAGTACCATCGAGGTACTGAATCCACGGGTCGCCGGCGAGGAGGTCGCGGTGGTCGGGGTTCATGGACCAGAAGTAGACTTCGAGCGCGCCGGATGTGAAGGGCTCGGGCTTGAATGCGTACCAGTCCTCTTCGCCAAAGTAGTCACCGTAGGCATCCGGATACATCAGCTGGCCGTCGATTTCGCGGGCGTTGCTGTTGACGTGGTCGATTACGCCGCGCCAGGAATCGGCGTAGCGCTGATCGCCGGTGAGTATCATGGCGTTGCCGAAGCCGTGGATGGCGCGGGTGTGGAAGTAGGTGCGGTGGGCGAGCTCACCGGTCTGGGGAACGGTGACGGTGAAGCCCCAGCCGTAGACGCCGCCGTACCAGCGGCCGCCGCATTCGCTGCCGATGACGTTGTCGAGGCCGACGTTGGTGGGGATGATGCCGCCGTTCTGCTCTGTGCGCTCGACCCACTGGTCGACATAGTCGATGACCCACCGGCGGTACTTATCTTCGTGACCGAGCATGAATGCGTTTAGAGGAAGAATGGTGGCGGCCATGTTGATGGGGTGGTCGCCGACAACGTCGTTGTAGTCCTTGAAGTGGGCCACCATTTCGTCGTAGTTGCGCTCGCCGTGTCCGAGGCGGAATCTTCCTTCAATTTCGATGGGGTCGCCGGCCCAGTCGAGACCGGTAGCCTTGCGGAGGAGGGGGCCTCGGCTGCCGTTGAACATGCTGCGGATAAGCTTGTGTTCGGGGTCATAGTTTTTGGCTATGGGGTCTTCGTCCATGTAGAAACCGGCGAAACGGCGGCAACGGCGTTGGAAGTCGGGGTTGTCGGGGTCGGAGAGGCCCTGGAGGAAGAAGGCGGAGAAGCCTTCGGCGTTGTGGAACCAGTCGAACATGACTGGGAATTCTTTGAAGTACATGCCGTCGCGGGCCATAGGCACTTCGACTGTTTTGGCTTCGGTGTACTGCAGGAGGTGACCCTCCCAGCCCAGTTTGTAGAGGTCGAGGATGTCGTCGTCGGCGCCGAGGGCATGGAGCATGGTCCAGTTGAGGATGTTTTCGGCGGCGTCGTCGGGGCCGTCGTCGCCGCCCCAGCGGGGGACGCAGAGTAGGTAGCCGCGGTCGTCGAAGTAGTGGTCGAAGAAGGCGCGGCAGCCTTCGGCTTGCTCGCGGAGGAGTCTTCTTTGGAGGAGGGCCCAGTGGGGCGGGGGCATTGGTGATTTGATGTCGAGTGTGGTTGTCATTTTGGGTGGTCCTTCTGTTTGGGATCGGCTTTGGTTGGAACTTGCTGGTGATTGGGGCTCGGTACTGATCTGCAGTGGTTAAGGGTGAATACCTTCTTTTGTCCACGGAGGGCTACTGAGAACTGCAACGTCAACATCCTTATCGACGAAGGGCCACGGAGGGCCACGGAAAACTGCAACGTCAACATCCTTATCCACGGAGGGCCACGGAGGGCCACGGAGAACTGCAACGTCAACATCCTTATCCACGAAGGGCCGCGAAGGGCCGCGAAGAACTGCAACGTCAACAACCTTATCCACGGAGGGCCACGGAGGGCCACGGAGAACGGCAACTTCAACAGCTTTTTTCCACGGAGGGCCACGGAGGGCCACGGAGAACTGCAACGTCAACATCCTTATCCACGAAGGGCCGCGAAGGGCCGCGAAGAACTGCAACGTCAACAACCTTATCCACGGAGGGCCACGGAGGGCCACGGAGAACGGCAACTTCAACAGCTTTTTTCCACGGAGGGCCACGGAG
>MKWU01005831.1_pt1 | contig 13021 bp, 8 predicted proteins | sample 809101 | NCBI WGS metagenome assembly MKWU01 (sample SAMN05860141, study PRJNA318959) | sponge metagenome | host: Aplysina aerophoba | place: Slovenia: Piran, Adriatic Sea, Gulf of Piran | collected 2013-05-07 | reverse complement strand
TGAGCCCGGCCTTGTCAAGCAATGCGCGGTCTTTCTGTTCCATGTCGCTCCCTCCTCCAACAACGTTTTTTGAGCCTGAAGGGCTCACCAGAGCCCGGCCCTTCAGGTCAAAAAACATTTCTCCTCCGCGCGCCGCGCGCAATGTTCCCCGGATAGGGACGTACTGGTCCGAACTCGTTGTTTGAACGACTGACAAAACTGGAGGCTTGGCGGAGGTTTTGGCGGGAGTGAGTCACCCGCACGTCTCGGCATAGGTGGATTGCTGACAGGATTCTTCTTTTCCTTGCCCATGTGTTCCCAGCCCACTTTGCTATCGAAGCGCCTACTGGTGTCCATTATTCATCCGGAGCGGGACTGACCGCTTGCGGAAATACGGCCGAAGCCCATAGAGAAAACGAGTCCGGCCAGGGCTGGCAAATCTTCTCTCCACGATCCCCTCGCGTTCAAGCTGCTGGAGCCACCGGCCGGCGCGACACGCCGAGACCGGCGGCCAAAAGCGTCTGCGTCCACCAGAATTCATCGCCGCGGGTCCGCATGAAACCGACGAATGTGTATTTGGTCGGCTTCCCTGTGAGCAAATCCGACAAGTGAGACTGTTGCTTGCTTCTGCTTATGGGCAGGCCTCCTTGCAGGCCAAACGAGCTCCCAAGGCGGACCAACGCTGCGGGAATTGCTCGCCCAGGCCCTCGCCCTGTGTGACGGTGAGCCGCGCCATGTAATCTATGAGTGCTTGCATAGGTTCTTCAGCTATGTAGCTCTTCGTCTAGACGCCGTATCGAAAGAATTATTCCCTCCAGCTCATCTATCTCACTCCTCTTCCTTCCGAGATGTGGATTCCCTTTATAGGCATCTAGCAAGCGGGCCACTTCGGCCAGGTATTCATCGGGGTGCTCACGCACGATCTTATATAGGGTGTAGATTCCACCAAGACGAATAGAAGCAATATCGTTATCGAGCATTTCTACGGCCCGCTGGTATTGGTTAGAGGCTAGACCCCTTTGCGCGATTTCGGCCTGCCGCAGTGCGGTTTCGGCTTGCTTCTGAGCGACTTTGACTTGCCTCTCCGCAACCATGCTGCGCCAAAGCGCTAAGAGTATCGCCAAGGGCGTGCCCCAGATCAGGACAAGGTTTCTGAGCACCCCGAGATCGTCCCGGAAGAGGAACGAAAGAATTACCATCACGATGCCGATCACGATGCCGATTGTTACTCCCATCCCGCTTCATCGTCCTTCCCACGGCTCGCTGTTTGTTTGCCTCTAGTATTCAATAGAGGCCCGGTCAATAAACACGGGGTATGGATAGCTCCGCCTCACCCCGTTTCGCAGCGTGACGTTGCTAATCTCGACCTCATAAAGGTGTCATATTCCCAGCCTTCGACCTGCTAACTCAGGACGTTGGGCACGCCCCGCACCCGGGTATCTGTATACCGGTCAGTGATTACCAGACTCGCTTCGTCGGACGTGCGGACCACGCTAATGGTCGCGTTCTCGAAGTAAGCATATTGGTTGCCCTGTATAGTATATTACGCTTGTCTTCGACCACGCTGAAGCTCCACGGTGTGCCCTCCTCTACAAGATGAAAGGGGTAGGTCTCATACGGGCAGGCAACATAATCGACCTCAACCTGCGGGTTGATATCGGGCTCACGATCGAAGCCGAATACCTTCTGCACCGTCCAGCCGCTCACTTGACCATAACTCACATAGGTCGCGAAGGGATTGAGCAGCCAGCGCCGCCTCCCGGCCCTGGCTGAATTAGAGCTAAAAGCGACGTGGGTCCAGCGGATCATGTTGGCGACCGGATAAGTATGAAATCTTCCACTACCGAAAGATGAAAGACTTGGTGCGGACATTGCTTGAACGGGAATGCGCCCCATCTTGACCGCGTGCGGTGTTGTTGGCGGCCGCCAAATCCGCTAGGGCAGAAATATGAATTGGACAGAACTTGCCCCGTTCCTGGTCGTCCTGGGGGGGCTGGGCACCATGTGGTGGCGGCTCAATAGCCGCATTGATACCCTGGACGCCAAAATCGGCCGGATTGACGCGAAATTCGACGCGAAATTCGATGCCCTCAATAAACTCCTGACGGACAATTTACTGGTCCTCAACCGCGATGACCGACGCAAGGGAGAAGATCGCATGAGCGGCCTCAAAGTGCTGGACTTCGTGGCGGAAGAACTGCGGGGACGAATACTCACCGTGTCGTCCCTGTCGGCCTTCGTGGCTGCGGAGAGGGCTGCGAACTCCCTGGATATGGCGGTGGTTTCGAGGCAGGCGGCGGAGCTTGCCGTCCTATTGCCGAAGGGCCCATTTGACCGCGTCCCAGAAGCGTTCGGGGCGCCGGTTGCCGAGATCGTCAAGGCGCTACGAAGAAGCGGCGCGTCCTCGACGATTGCGCCCGAGGCAATGTCGCTGTACGGGCGGTCGTCCAACGACCGGATATGCAGGGACGCTTCGATCGCGGCTATTGCAGCGGAGATTGCGGTCGCGTCGGCAGAAGACCGCCAAGAGCTGGCAACTGCACTGGACCTTATGTCCGCCAAGGAGCGCGACGCTGGACGGCAGGCATTCGTCGAGGAGTTGCGCGAGCGAATGTCCGGCGCTGGCGTGGCCGAGGACGGAGCGGCGGGGCGAGGCGGTCGAACGCGGGTCATTTCGATCTCAATGGACGTCTGCGGATCGACGGCCGTCAAAGCGCGAATGAGGCAACGCGCGCGGGACGACGAAAAAAAGCTGAGTCAGTGGTACGAGGATTTCCATCAGCAGTTCCTTTGGGCAGAGTGGCGCTTCTACGAGTCGCTATTTTGCGCGGGCCCCGGGGAGATCAACTGGGACTGGAAGCGCGCGTTTGTCGTGAAAGGCATCGGCGACGAGATCTGGCTCTTGTATGAGGTCGGGGAGGATGACAATTGGAAGCTGCCCGCGCTTGTAGCACGTTTGTTGCGCGGGGCGCTGGACGCGGCGCGCCGACTGATCTCCTGGACGGCGGCGACGGACGAGGATGAAGAGGACGAGGTCCGCGGCGACAAGCCGCGGGAGATGAAGGAGCTCCCGCTCAAGTTCTACGTCGACATCATCGATGACGCGTTCGAGATCACCGGTCCGCGGCTCGACTTCATGATGAAGCGATTGCCCCAGATCCTCGGAGAGGAGGACGCTTGGGCGAGCGAGGACTTCATTGAGTTGGGAAACCGGCTGCATGCTGGCAGCCTCCTGAGGGACGGGAGGATGTTGGTGACGGGGACCCGCACTGACTACATCGGCTGGGAGGTGGACCGGTTCTTCCGGATGACGAAGTATGCGTTGCCGTGCGTGGTCGCCGTCGGACAGAACCTGTTCGAAGAGGCCGTGGAGGGGTCGCCGTCGAACGCCGCTCGGATCGGAGGGACCGAGCTGTGCGAGGCGGTGTTCGCGTGTCCCACCCCTGAAAGAACGGGTACGCGGTACGACCGCTTCCGCTTCGTAAAGGAGGAGATCGACGCCGAGTGTCTAAAGGGGGTCGGCGAAGAGTACGCGGTTTACCGCGTGCTGGGGGAACACGACCTGCTCGGACTGCATCACACTGGCGCGGATGAGGAGGTTATGAAGGACACGTACAAGGTGTTCACCAAGGAGATGGAGGACGCCGTACGAGCCGCGCGATAGCCATATTTCGTTCACGGACGAGCGCGGAGCACGTGTGGACCCCCCGCCAAATCGGCTAGGGCAGAAATATGAGATGGACAGAACTGGCTCCCTTTCTTGCGGTCCTGGGTGCCTTGGGCGCGATGTGGTGGCGACTCAATAGCCGGATCGACACGCTGGCAGCGAAATTCGACGCGAAATTCGCTGCGCTCAACAAGCTGCTGACCGACAATTTGCTGGCCCTCAATCGCGATATTGGCGAGTTGCGAGGGCAGGCCCACACCCACGCCGAATAATATTCGGCAGCGCCCAGGCCCCGCCGCGGGGAGGCCGGCCGGCCCGACCTGAACGGCCCGGCCGGCCGCTCTCGAAACCCGACCTTAAAATCTTCGGAGAGCTGGGCTTTCTGCCAAACATTCGCAAAAACCGCGCGCCGCGCTTTACGCGCCTGTTTCAACACCGGCCTTTCCGGGCGAAATCGCCGGTGTTGATATTCTCGGCCGATCCGGCCAAAAACCGAAGCCCATATTGACCGGATACGGGCCGATCTCACTTGGCCGAAGGGGAACGGACCTGGGTTTTTGGCCCCTCTGGAGAGCGGCCGTCCTCCTGCCCCATCATTTTGGCGGCCATCTCCTTGACGATCTCGTACAACTCTTGGGGGGTCGTCCGAAACCACTCAGTGCCGAGTGCCTCGTCTATATGGTGACCGCGCTGATCCAATTCCAGGTGCAGCCATTTCTCCAGCACTGCGGCGTGTTTGATCTTCCACACAAACCCAAGCTTGGGCTTCTCCGGCGCGGTCCCGATATGGACGCGCATCCGTTTGGAGGGATTCGCCGTGGTGGTCCCCACCTTCATGGGAAAGCGGTCCTCCTCCTTGAGCGTGGCCAGTTCGCGGTAGGTGGGCAGATACCAGCCGTACACCGATTCCGGCCCCTCCCCTATGCTGATTTCCGCCGTTGCCTCGGTGGCCGCCTGGGCCGCCTCATACGTGGGGAGGCCGTCTAGATCAACGAGGCCCCGCCACCATCCCTCCCTGACCTCCTCCATCAGCCCTTCGGTGGTGAGTTCTTCGAGAACCTCACCCACGAGGACCTCTAGCTTTTCCTCTTCGTCAGTGGTCAAGGTGCGGCCACTCTTCCCCTCGAAGGCCTTCGAGATAAACCACGCGAATTGGTCCGCTGAGTAGGCGACCAGCATTCTCGCGTCGTGGGGCAGTTGCTCGACTCCCTTGTCGCGGAGCACGAGATTCAGCTTCAGCAGCAGGGTGCGAACAACAGGCCGAGTGAGGGGTGTTTTCGTCCAGTCCATGGGGTCTCCTTTATAGGGTCCGAACCATAGGTCAAGATAAATGGGGGCTATCATTGGCGGTGACAAAAAAGAATTTCCCCCCCACCCGCTCTACCTGAGGGAAGACCTCAAACCGGTCGAATATCCCGGCCGATGAGGTGAGTGGTGTCAAATATATTATTCCTTTACCATTCGTCTCGGTACTCCTGGCGGTCGCGTTTGGCGATAAGTTTGTCAATGAGCTTGCTTGCCTCCTCTTTGTTATCCGGGTCAAGATGGTAACGGGCTGCCAGATCGTACAGTTCCGTGTCCGTGTCGGCGCAAAGTTTGTCCATGAAGGCGTATTGTCTCTGCGTCGTCTTCAGACTCTCCCGGTATGCCCTTACAAGAGCCTTTGACGTAACTTCGTTTCCCATCTTTCTCAGTATCTCCAGCACAAGGCGACAATCCTGCTCTGCACGATGGCCATATCCTCTGGGGACCGTAATTCCTTCTCGGCGTGCAGAGGTGGTCAACTGGGCGTTTTTGCCCGGTCTCATTGACCTGTACTCGGAGCATAGGTCGCGCCACGGAAAGGCCGCTGCATCGAAGTGACCCCCCTGTTTTGCGACAGTCTGGGCCAGTAGCCGAGAGTCAAAGTCGGTGTTCCATCCGACAATGACCGACGCTGACCGAAGGGACATGCCTAATCTATCAACGATGGACTCCCAGGGCGGTGCATTGTTTTTCTTCAGAAATGCCCTGGTCAGACCGTTGATAGCGGAAGCGTCTGCCTGAATACGCAGTCTCTTCGGTGGGGCTACTAGTGAGGAAAAAACGGTCGCACCCATCGTATTGACAAGGGCTATTTCCAGAACCTGCGCCCCCTGGCCGAGTCCCGATGTTTCCGTATCGCAGATGAGAACATCACTCCTATCAAGTAGGTCTGCCCACCCTGACGTTCTTGCTTCTGGTGCAAATATCTTTTTTAACCAACTCCAGACCATCCTGCCCTCTCCAACGCCATCGTTTTTGGCGTAGACATGACAAAGGTACTCACGGCCATTGTCGGGCGAGTTGACCCTTCTCCCCCCGGAGAAACGCAGAGGTCAGGCGGGAGGTGGGGTTATTCCGCGAAGAGAGACTGGAGATAGTCCGGCAGGGTCGCCTGCTCCCAATTTACGGCCTCCCGAACCTGTTCTTCTGTGAGATTCTCTACCTTTCTCAGGTGGGCCTCGTGCAGGTCGGCCCCGTACAGGTTGGCTCCACTCAGGTTGCCCCCACCCAGGCTAGCCCTGCTCAGGTCGGCCAGGTGCAGGTCGGCCCCGTGCAGCTTGACCCCAGTCAGGTTGGCCCCGCTCAGGCTGACCTCGTGCAGCTTGGCCCCACTCAGGTTGACCCGGATCAACGTGGCTCCGCTCAAATCGACTCCAATCAGCACGGCCGTGCTCAGATTGACTCCGTGCAGCTTGGCCCCGCTCAGGTCGGCTCCGCTTAGGTTAGCATCGTATAAAGCGACCCCGGCCTTTGATCCTGCTACAACAGGACAGAAGTGTCCGAATGGCAACCGCCGTCTCGTGAGGCGCCCGGTTCCATTTTGCCACCCTGTCATTGAGCATCCGCGACACAGATTCCTGAAAGGGGTAAATCACACACCTCTTCCCGTCTTTGGTCCCCTGTCCTCCCCGTCTGGTCGCAGTGTCATTTCCCCTCCCCTTATCCGGCATAGGACGGCGACTGCGCTGGGCCAGGGGCCGGTTACTTTTATCCAACTCCGTGTGTGTTGACACGACGAGCACGAGGCGGCCCCACCTGCCTCACCGAGCCGTGCGCCTGTGCGGCTCAAAGACCAGTTCCGGCACGACCACCTCCCAGTCATCACACTGGAGGCGGTCCTGATAGCCTGGTTCCGAGGCGTCGCGGCTCCAATCCACAATGGCGAGGACACTGGCCGAGCTGCACCGCACCCCACCCGGGGGCGTAAAGCCTTTCGCCAGACGCCCCACCACCGTTCCGGCTCGGTTCAGCAATGCCCAGCGTCCTGACTTCTCCACCCGTGCTGTCAGCGGGTCGCCGGGCGACAAGGCCGTAATGGCCCGATGTACTGGATGGCGGGCCGGATAACGTCCGGCAAAGCCGAGATTGATCTCGTGCAGACCGGGGCGGCGATACTGGCGTGCAAACGCCGGCGCATGCGCCACCGAGCCGTCGACAGTGCGGCGGAGGACCGAGCGGCTGTCTGGAAAGGCCTGCGGCAAGGGATGCAAGGGCTCCACAGCGTCTCGCGGCGGAGGGCCTGCAAAGCGTGCGAGGACAAGGGTCTGCCGAGCCCGCGTCATGGCCACATAGTAGAGCCGGCGCGCCGCGTCCGGATCCTCGTCCCTGTTGGAACGACCCCAGCCGCCATCCAGCACCGCCACGTGATCGAACTCCAATCCCTTGGCGCCGTGCGCGGTCAACAGCAGGAGGCCGCGTTGGCGCCGCCGCACCTCTCGTCCCCACTCCGCCAGCCACTCGATACAATGGCTCACGGGCATTGTGGCCCCGCCGGTTTCGAGCGCATAGTCGTCCACCGCTTCCTGCAGGAGCGCGATCCAGGGGCCCGGAGAACAGGTCTCCAGCCACGCGCACAGGGCCGCCGTGTCCACTAACCGGCTCTCGCGTCCGCGCAGCCATGCCACCAGCGCCCGGGTCTCCCGTAGCCGCCAGAATCGCGGGATTTCTTCGCTGCCCAGGTGCACGGGAATGCGGTGGACCTCACAGAACGCGCGCACCGGATCCAGATAGTGCCACTCGCGGGCGATCACCGCGCATGTTGCCCAGTCCCACTCTGGCGACAGGGCGGCCAGGCGCTGCAATTCCGTCATGACGGCCTGCGCCTGGGCAATCGGATCGTGTTGCACTGCCAGCATCTGGACACGGCCACGGGCCACCGGGTCCCGCTTCTCCCAGACCCCACCGGGCGCCTCTTTCGCACGCGCCCGGTTGATGCCGATGGGATGGTCGGTCTTCATCCGCTGGCGCGCCGGCGCGATCCAGGCATTGGCCGCAGCAATGATGTGGCCGGTGGAGCGGTAGTTGTCGGTCAGAAAGGCCGGCTTTGGCCCGTAGTCCGCCTCAAAGCGACGGATGAACTCCACCGACGCCCCGTTGAAGGCGTAGATGTTCTGGTCATCGTCGCCGACCGCGAAGAGAGTGAGCTTGCGATCCTCGTCCTCCAGGGTGCGGCCAGCCAGGGCTGCGATGAGCGCATACTGTTCTGCGTTAATGTCCTGGTACTCGTCCACCAGAATCCAGCGAAAGCCGGCCAGCAGCCGCTCTCGCTGCTCATCAGCGTCCTCCGGCAGCAACCCGTCTCCACGCAGCAGGGTGATCGCCTGGCGTATGACCTCCCGAAACACTTCCTGATCCGGCCGTTCTCGTTCTGCCCGAGCGGTAAAGCTGGCACCGACCAGCCGCATGGCGAGCGCATGACAGGTGAGCACGGTCACCCCTCGGGCCTCATTCCCGATCAGGTCCGTCAAGCGGCGGCGAATCTCGGTTGCCGCATGCCGATTGTAGGCCAAAGCCAGGATACCGCGGGGATGCTCACGCCGGACGCGGATCAAGTAGGCGATGCGATGCACCAGCACGCGCGTCTTACCGGAGCCGGGACCGGCGAGCACCAGCACGTTCTGCTCCCGCTCGTCCGTGACGATCTGTCGCTGGGTCGGATTCCGCAGGCTCTCGACAATGGCCCGCCACGATTCAGGGGTGGTCTCCCGTACGATCTCCCTGGCCCGGGTCGGCAGCCAGCGGCGCAGGAACTCCTCCTCCTGCATGCAGAAGTAGTCCATAGCGAGCTGCAGCGCTTCTGCCATAGTGTCGAGGCCCCGTCGTGCAAACTCCATCATCACATGGACTTGGCGGACCCGTCCGTCATAGTAGAGCCGCAGCGGCTCGAAGTCGGCTTTGGCAAAGCCGCGTCTGGGCTGTTCCTGTGCCAGCTGAATGGTCATGGCCTGCCGGAAGACCGACAGACCCCGGTGGAGGTGGATGACCTCCTGCTCGTGCAGCCACAGCAGGGCACGCTCCAGCAGCTTCTCGGGCCGTTTGCTGCGGCTCTTCAGCGCGGGATCGGCCGTCAGTGCCGCCAACAGCCGGCCGAGGGTGGTCTCGGCCAGCAGGTCCGTGCCCCGACTCCCGGACGGCAGACAGGTGAGCAGGTGTTCCAGCAGGTGCTTTGCCGCCGCGCGCCGGCGCGTGGCCATCTCCTCCAGCGTCCGCCACGCGCGGAGCAGCGTCACCTGCACGGTCTCCGCATCCCGCTTGCGGACGGTCAGGCTGCCGGCGTCGCCGCCTTCCCCACGGCCGTCAGAGGCCAGGCTGCGCAGGATACGCCAGAGCCGTTCCGGCAGGGGATTGGCGATGTCCGCGTCTCGCAGGACCTGGGCGGCAACCCGTAAATGCAGGAGCGAGGTGTCGCCTTTGCCGAGGTCCGGGGCGGCTTGACGTAGGTGGTCGATCAAGGCGGTCTCCAGGCTTTCCGCTTCCTCGAAGCGCTTCTGCGAGCTGCGTTCCACCCAGGTGTGGACGAAGGCGGTCAGCACGGTATCGTTGCTGGCAATGCCGAGCCGCTCCAGGTCGTACAGGACACTGCGCACCTCTTCGGCCCGCAGCCCCGAGACGCCTAGCAACTCGTCGGTGGAGATGCCGTCGTCCGGGTCCGCGTCGATCAGCCTGGCGGTCACTGCCAGCTGCTGCTGGCGATAGGCATCCGTCATGGCATGCCGAGTGAGCTTGGCGCGTGCCTCCTCTAGCGATTTGATCCGGAGGGAGGACGGAAACACCTGCACGCGGTTCTCCTCCCGGGTCAGCAGTGTCGCATCCTCCAGCCAGGCGATGGCGGTACGCACACGAGTATCATCGGTGACGGCGTCTCGCTCGAATTCCTTGTCCTCGTCTTCGGTGAGAATCTCGCCAGCGGTGGCCACAACCTCCCCGTCCAACCGTTTCTTCCGGTCCAGATTACGCAGCGCTCTCAGGACGCCGTGGATCTCTCGCCGGGTGAGCCGTGAGCGCGCCGACATGCCGAACTGCCGCTCAACATCGTCCGGCGCATAGAGGAGCACGCAGCGCGCTGTCTGTCGGTCGCGGCCGGCGCGGCCCGCCTCCTGCAGGTAGTTCTCCAGCGACCCTGGGATGTCGGCGTGGATCACCAGGCGCACATCCGGCTTGTCGATACCCATACCAAAGGCGTTGGTGGCCACGATCACCTGCAACGCGCCGCCGATGAAGCGCTGCTGGACACTCTTCTTGGTCTCGGGCGGCAACTTGGCGTGGAAGAAGTCGGCCGCTACATCTTGGTACTGCAGAAACTCCGCTACTTCTTCGGTTCGTCGGCGCGTCGCGCAGTAGACGATGGCACCGCCGGGTGTGTCCGGTGGCAGATCGGACAGCAGGACTTGGTGGATATACGCAAGCTTCTCTCCGCCGGTCGTCGGGATGACCATAAAATCCAGGTTGGTGCGCTGAGCGCCGCCGTCGAAGACGGTCAGCGCAATGCCGAGTTCGTCCCGGAAGTGCCGGGTGAGATCCTCCACCACATCGGGCTTGGCGGTCGCGGTCAGGCACAGGATCGGCGGGACCGGCTCCTGTCCCGCCTTCTCGCGGATAAAGCGCCCGACGTGGCGATAATCGGGCCGGAAGTCGTGGCCCCACCGTGAGAGACAGTGGGCCTCGTCCAGCACCCACGCGCCGATCTCGCGTTGATGCAGCACCCGGCGAAAGGACTGGCTGCGGAGCTGTTCGGGGGAGACGAGTACGATGCTCGCGTCCCCGAGCCGAACCCGGTCCAGGGCATCTGCCCGCTCGGGCAGAGACAGGAGCCCGTTGATGGCCACGCAGGAGCTGATGCCGTGCGCGTCGAGGCCTGCTACCTGATCGGCCATGAGCGCGACCAGGGGCGAGATGACGACGGTCAGAGCACCAGTCTTGTCGTAGCGGGACAGGGCTGGGATCTGGTAGCACAGCGATTTGCCGGTACCGGTGGGCAGGATCCCCAGGACATGCTCTCCGGCCAGGGCGGCCTCGACGATAGCTTGTTGCATGGGGCGACCGTCTGGTTGTGCTGGCTCTGAACGAAAGTCAGCAAAGCCGAACCAGCGGGTGAGTTCCTTACGGGCGTCGTGTCGTTCTCGGCACCAGGTGCAGGCGGGATCGGGGCAGGCCGTGTCCCGTAAGCGACGCACCAACTGGCCGGCCACTGGGAACTGGTGGCGGACCCAGGGCGGCATGACGGAGTTGCTGCCGGACACCGACAGCCAAGCCAGGGCGTAGGCCAGTGGCCAGCCGAGTTGGGCGGCCTCCTGCATGATCGCGCGACCGTGGGTCAGGCCGGCCCTCCCCTCCAGCCGTTTCCTGATCGCGGCACGGGCCTCGGTGTCTGCGGGGCGGTGTGTGCGCCGCAGATTGGAGAAGACACGGTTGAAGCCGGCTCCCTGCTTGTCGGCCGTGGTCAGCCAGTGCCAGGCCAACAGGAAGTCCGGCGATGCCTTGCGCAGGGCCTGGCATTGGTCCCGGAAGACGTCCAGTGCGAGCCGAGCGTCCAGCTCCGGGTCGTTCAATCTGCCGCGTGTGAGCTGGCCGTCCTGGTAGTGCTTGACGAGGTGGTGGTAGGGATTGCGGGGAAAGGCTAGCGGGTTGAGCCACAGGGTATCGACGGCCGGCAGCTGCAACAGCCGCAGATCGGACTTGGCCGCGGCCAGGTGCGGGAGATCGAAGGTGATCAGATTGTGGCCCAGCAGGAAGTTGGCTCCCTGGGCCAGCGCGTCTAACTGGGTCAATGCTGCGGTTAGATTCCCGCCACCAAAGATCAGGCGCTGGTCGGTGTCCGGGCGGACGGCGCCGAAGGCGTGAATGCGAGAGTCTTGGGTGCCGACTTCAAGGTCGAGCGAGAGACAGGGTGGCGTAAAAGGGGCACTGGTGTCCAAATGCGAGGAGCGGTCTATGGTGGTGCCGGGAGCCGACGGAGGTGGGGTTTCGCGGGCGGCACCTGGGCGTATTGTCATCCGTCATGCTCCATGTGACTGCACAGCGCCAACAAGGGAAGCCTCAGTGCTTTCCCAGCCTTTTTTCGGCGGAAGGCTTCTGAGCCACATCTCTGCTATCACGTCGGTGTGGGGGCGTCTTGTAGACCAGTAGGGGAATTTGTCCGCGAACACCCCGGCTCGCTGACGGAGCTGCCGCGCCGTCCGGGTGAGGTTCCCCCTCATACGGCGCGGTGTCCCATTTTTCTGGCGCGTCAGTAAGTATATGCCACACAGATTCCCAAGACGGGTCAATAGCACACGTTGTCCAGTCCTCGTCCCCCTGCCCTGCCCTTCTTGCTGCTGTGTCACAAAATCCCCGTTTCTAGGTCCTGAGCCTAAAAATCGAGAGTTTAGGTTCTTCTACATTCCGGGGTAGAAGAACAAAGAACCATTCTGGCCTTTTTGGGATCAAAACCAGCCGGAAATTTTGTATCCTGATCGTAATAGGCACCCTTTAGTTCGGCCGCCTCTAGCGATCTTACTCCGCTAAGATCGGTTCCAAGCAAATACGCTTTTGTGAGATCCGTTTCAAAAAAATTGACGTTGTTAAATGTCGCTCCGTTAAGTTCTGCTCTTTGAAGATCTGCTGAACCGAAATCCCCATCGATAAAAGTGGCTTTTTGGAGTTTGGCCCTTCTGAGAGTGGCATAGCTGAGATCAAAGGATTCAAAAGTTGAATCGACGAGATTGGCTCTCTCCAAATTGGCGTTCATAAAAGATGTCTCACGGAAAGTCTGACCCTCAAAACTGGCCCATTCCAATTGACACCCCGCACCAGTCTTCTTGAGCAAGTTTAATCTTTTTTTGCTTGCACCGCGCTTAACATAGCTTAGGTAGTTGTTTTCATCACAGGAAAGCTGATCCGAAGCCTCGGCTTGCCGGGCAAGGCGTAAAAGCCTTTCCAGGGTTTCAACGTCCAAAATCGGGTCACTCCCATCCCGGCAGATTCCCTGGTTTGCAGAGAGGGCCGGCACCGTTACCAATAAGCTGAAAAGTGCGACAAACATTCCCGTTTTTATTGTCCTCATCTCCATTTCCCCTGGTAAAAAACCGACGT
>MKWU01005830.1_pt1 | contig 13022 bp, 12 predicted proteins | sample 809101 | NCBI WGS metagenome assembly MKWU01 (sample SAMN05860141, study PRJNA318959) | sponge metagenome | host: Aplysina aerophoba | place: Slovenia: Piran, Adriatic Sea, Gulf of Piran | collected 2013-05-07 | reverse complement strand
CAGCGCGACCAGCCGCGCTAGCTTTTGCGCGCCGATGATGTTGTAGGGGATCAGGATGTCGCGATTGACCCCGCCCGCGGCCATGACCTCGGCTTCCCCTAACTTCTGGCAGGTGATGCCGATCGCCCCGCGCCGCATTTGCATATGGGCGATGGCCACGCACTTGTGGGTCTTGATGTGGGGCCGCAAGCCAATGCCGTGCTCGTCAAAGTAGCGTTGGTAGCGGTCGAGGTTGTCCTCCAAGCCGTCGAGATCGACGAGGAGGGCGGGCGTGTCGAGGTCTTCTATGCGCATAGTGGCCTTTCCTGATGGTAATTTCTGGTGATCAATGTCTAGGATTTGCATCGTAAACGCAACGAGTACAAGCTGCAGGAAAGCTGGAACACGGAGACCATATAGCTATATTTGCCGATTTGGCTATGTTCAAAATGAATTATATTACTTGACTAACGGACCAAAACTCCCTATTCAAAGACCTCTGCCGTACTCAAGGACACTGCATTGGGCGAAACTGCCGCCAATCAATCGTCTGGCCAAAGAGGGAACCGTATGATTCGCTATCTGGATTAGTAAATGCTGGATTTGAACGAACTGGACACTGACGACATCCCAGGTATCTCACGAGCAAAGGGTAACGAGTTGGCCGAAGCTGGAGCCGTTTGCCTAGAATCTCAGGGTCATACACTAGGTACTTGCCTTACTGTCCGTAATGGCGCTAACAACAGTTATCGACTAGATTGGCCGCAGGTCACTGACCAAGCCCGCCGGACTTGGAATGACGATGAGGAGGCTACCGAAGACGGTGCTGCCGGCATTGCTGTCCTATTGGCAAGTCGGGAAATCGGTTACACGGTTGTATTGCGTTCACGAAAGGGTACTGGATTCGATTATTGGCTCGGGGACGATGCACTAGACTTTAAAGCAAGGATGGAAGTGTCCGGCATCCGAAATGGTAATGATGGCCAAATCAAGACAAGAGTGAAACAGAAATTGCGCCAGATGAATCGGTCGGATGATCAGGAATTACCGGCTTACGCAATAGTAGTTGAATTCGGGCGGCCACTTGCCGAAATAAAAAAGAAATGAACTCAGTTAATGATCTCCACAAAAAAGCTATGGAATTCGCAGACCTCGGTCTCAGAAGAAGGGCGCGTGGCAATGCGGAAGAATCCATAGAGTATTTTGAGCAGGCACTTCACTATGAATTGGCTGCCATTGACGAGCTTGACAGAACAGAGGCGTTGGCTTGGGCAGTGTTGCATCGCAGCGCTGGTACCTTGGCCTTAGATTGCAGGGACTTTCTCCAAGCCGAGAAAATAGTAGCCACTGCTCTGGCGCAGGAACCGCATCCAGAGGTTGCGGAGGAGTTGCGCGACCTTTTGGAGCAGATTTACTTCCAAAGGCACCTCGATCTGAAAGGCATTACTTTGCAGGAGGATGAGATTCAGTTGAGTCTCTCAGGCCAAGAAGTGGGAAATGGTTTTGTCAACGTGGAGGAAGTATATGAGCGTATCAGTAACTCGTCGAAACTGATTCACCGTACCGTTGAGCGAAAGCAAAACCGGCCTTTCCGGGAGAGAGGGCCTGTACAAAAAGCAATACGGGAAAATTACCAGACGCTGGTTTCTGTGCCTAGGAGCGGGAGTTTCTCAGTGACGCTTAAATTCAGCAGGCCACAACTGTCTTTTTCGGGAATGCTTGAGACAACTGCTATCATCGATGAGTTCATGGACTTACTTACATTGATCAACAACTCCCACATCATCGAGATACAGAAGCGTATTCCTGACCCTGCTTATCTGCGGAACTTCTTTGGTCTGGCAAAAAGAATCGCGCCCGATGGCGAACGAATCAGTCAAGTGGGTTTTACCGCAATTCGTGACGGAGTACAACGTTCTGTAGGGCTTACCATGCCAGCGGAGGAACTTCCATCACTGCCACCAGAAATATTATCATCGCCGCAAGTCACGCTGAAGCAGACTCCAAGCGAACCTATAGAAATACGCGGGGTATTACGCCACGCGGATGCGATGCGCGAAGACAGCAATGTCATACAAGTCATTGATAGCAAAAAAAAATACATCGTACAGGTGCCACAGGGCATGATGAATGACATCGTGCGCCCCATGTGGGATTCGCACGTAATAATACAAGGTGTAGATACTGGCGAACATATCATGCTAGAAGACATCCGGCTAGACGACTCAGCTTGAGACTGCTGGATTACCTTACCCTCCCGATCCCACCGCAGAAATTGACGCAATTCGGTCCCTTGCCTTTTGTTGCAAGATGCCCATCGATCTCCAACCCTCCACATCCGTCGCACTAGTCTGCGCGATATTGGCCGACTCCGATGATACGTTCGCCGACGCCAAAATCGGCCTCATCGAATGCTTTGGCCCCCTGCGCACGACAAGTGCGACCTATGATTTTGATTTTACCGCGTACTACGAAGCGGAAATGGGCGCGGGGCTGCGCAAACAGCTCGTGTGTTTTGCCGAACGGATCGACCCCGCCGAGCTAGCGGCCGTCAAGGCGCAGACCATGGCGTTGGAACGGGCGATGAGCCGAGGACAGTGCCGCCGCGCCAATATCGACCCGGGACTGCTGTCGATCGAGAGCTTGGTGTTGGCTACGACTAAATATGCTGGCCATCGGGTGTGCATTGCCCCGCAGCTCTACGCCGAGGTGACCCTGCTCTATCAGCGGGGATACTACCGGCCTTTGGAGTGGACGTATCCCGACTACCAAGGCGATACAGTGCAGCGGTTCTTGCTCGATGTGCGGCCTTGGTTGCTAAGAGTGCGCGGATAAAATTAGTGGCCGGTGGTCAGTGATCAGTTCCCTACCTCTCGCATCCTTGGGGTAGGGAGCGAGGACTGGTCACCGGGCACCGGCCATTGACCACTAAGCTCGACTTTATCCAAAAGCAATGACATCGGTCCGAGGATTTCCTAATATACTTGAAAACGACAGGTTCCAGTCTTACTATTTTCATAACTGACTGCCCAACAACGAGTTATACAGATTAAATTTTGGAAATGGAAAATCCCGATTTTCAATCAGTATTCTTCTAGCTTCCCGAAGTGTGCCCAGAAAATCTCGATTTGAGGCAAACCCGTCGTTTTCAAGTAATATAGATGGCGTTGAATCATCCCTACGATCAAAGAGCTTGTCATGGGACCGCTGCCACCGGCTATAATACAATGTATGTCGTATTTTGCCCCCCTTTTTCTTCTCGGGTATGGCCTCATGCCCAAGTGTTATTGACCGGCGCGATCTTGGCCCCGAGCAAGCGCACGGTTAGTGCCTTTTTGCGCGTGATGGGTTTGGACCACCGATCTGATTTTCAAACCTATCACTGGGTGCTCAATCGCTGCGTATGGTCGCCTCTGAAAGACAGCCGGCTCCTGTTGCAGGTACTGCTGGCTACTTTTACTCCCCGCGGCGCACCTTGCTGGTCGGTCAACACCGACCGTTTGGTGCCCTTTTTACCCCAATCTACCGGGAAAGTACCGGTATTCTCGCCGCCCAACGACGCTTTGGTGATCACCCCATCGAGCGCTTGCCATTTCCAAGCAATATCCACTTCCTTATCATAGTAATGCAGCACCGTCTGCCAAGCTCGGAGGAACACGCCTTGTTGCACCCACCGGCGGAACCGGCCGTGGACAGTCGATCCGGGTGCGTAGGTTCCCGCGGAATGGCCTGCCCCTGACAGCCGTTACGCAACACAAAGATCATGGCGTCGAAAATGACGCGATTGGGCGTGGGCGGGCGTCCGACAGTGCCGGTTTTTTTTAGACCCAGAATCGGTGTGATCTGAGCCCACAAGGCATCCGGGGTACGCCCAATCGTGTCCCGCGAATGGGTCTTGGTGGCCATGACTTTCCTCCTCTTGGTTGAGGTCAAATTCTCTGACCACATAGGAGATCGGACCATGAAGTGGTTACTCATGTTGTCGTTACTTATGCCCCTTACTGCTTGTCAATCTGAAACCTACAAGAAAGGCTATGCCGATGCGATAGCAGACGGGAAGACTACACGCTATGCCAAAGCCTATGCCAGAGTCTATGCCGATGCGATAGCACACGGGAAGCCGGAACCCTATGCCAGAGTCTATGCCGATGCGATAGCACGCGGAAGGAGAGAAACCGATGCTGAATCCTATGCTGATGCTTATGTCAAAGCCTATGCCGAGGCGCGAGCACGCGGGAAGGATGAAGTCTACGCCTATGCCTATGCCGAGGCGCGAGAACGCGACTGGAAGACTAAAGCCTATGCTGATGCTTATGCCGAGGCGCGAGCACGCGGGAAGGATAAAGCCTATGCTGATGCTATTGCTGCTATTGCCGCTAAAAAAAAACAAGAGGAAGACTACAACAAGTCCCGTCTTTCCAAGGCTAAAGCCTTTGCCGATTCCGGAGATTTTATGACAGCCTACGGGATTATGGAGGCTCTGCCTGACTCGCTCATAAAGGAAGAAGACCTAGACAATGTGGTAGAACCAGCGCTTCGTCAGTCTATTAAGAATTTTAACGCAGTAGGAGCGACTAAGGCGTTATCCGCCTTGCCGCTTGACCTTGAGCATCGACCTTTATATGTCCAAGCTGTTGAAGTGCTTAATGCGTACAAGGTGGCGTCTCGGGAACTGGATTATATAGATGTAGACGAGATAGATAAGGAAATAGAGAGATTGCGACGCCTTAGAACGCAAAACTGTAGGCTCCCCTTCGCGGGGTACATCACAAAAAAATGGTCAGACCATATGTATGAAGCCCAGACCAGTAACGGCGAATTATTTGTACTCAAGACAGAGAAGACTGTTTTTACATCAGCCGGATTTTTCACTCTTCATATAGACTGTCTTCATAAAGAACCCATGAAATTGAGCAGTGGTTTTACGAAAGAAGTCCCTATATGTGTAGAAGACAGCGAAAGACCCGAAAGATGCCGTCAGGTTACCCAAGAATTAAAGGAGTGGGAGGATACTAAAAAAGAAATTCCCTCACTTAACAAAAAGAAGAGGCTGGCCTATCAGAAATTGCGACAGGCTGTCCAAGCCTTGGACTTGTCTATCCCCACCGAAAACACTGAATAGCTCAGAACTCATCCCTTGTTCTGTTCTTTTGATTTTGTTCTATATTTTGGGGATTTACATACATAACTGCACATGCTTTCCATATTGTAAGGTCTCCCAATGGAGACCTTGGGTTTTTGCCTGCCAACGTCCCGGCGCAAGTCCCAGACGGGTCAAAGTTCGTTTTGAGGAAGCCGCCTATCCGGTAGAGGATTGGGACTCCGACGATGGAGTTCAACCGCTTTATTTTTCCCACTTGGATTTAGGAATGGCCTTAACCGTTTAGGAATGGCCTCTGACGATTGATCTTGAGGGCGGGCGAAGCATAGAGCGTCGGTTTGAAGCAGCCGAAATTGGTCCATCGACGACGGCTGGTACATTCGGACCCGTACCAAACTTTTCTCTTTTTAGGAGTAACCTTGCATGTATGGATGGTCGCTTCTTTTTATTCCTTGGTTTTTTTTCCATTCTATAAAGCATCGGATTGTCTTAATTCTTTCTTCTCTGGTCGAGTTGTCTCCAATAACAGCTACTACGTTCCAATCACTTTTAATCCCATTACACTCACGACAGGCTTCGATTAGGTTTTCTTCATCATCGGAACCACCCTTCGATCGTGGAACGATGTGCTCTTTCTCTAGATAAATGGGGTCAAAGGATCGATCACAGTAAGGGCATTGTGTTGTACTCATCTTCTTATCTCCTGTGCTTGAAGGTGATTTAGATGAAATTATTCTTCTAGGATAGGCTCTAAGTCAGCCCCGCTCGCCGAGCGCGACAAACGCGCGGTGATCCGGCCCGGTGTAGATGTGGTTGGGGCGGATGAGCCGGTTGGCGTCGTGCTGTTCGATCACGTGCGCCGCCCAGCCTACCACGCGGCTGGCCACGAAGATGGGGGTGTAGAGCGGGATCGGAATGCCCATCATGTAGTAAGTGTACGCGCAGGGAAAATCGACGTTGGGGAAGATGCCTTTTTCGCGCATCATCGTCTCTTCGACCACGTCGGCTAGGTCCGGCCACTTGGTGTCGCCGATGGCTGCGGCGATCTGACGGCCAACCTTCTTCATGGTCGGCACCCGCGAGTCGCCGCTTTTGTATTCCCGGTGCCCAAAGCCCATGATCTTCTTCTTTTGCGCCAGCGCGTCGAGGACCCACTGCTCGGCCGCCGCGGGCGAATCTACCCCCAAGAGCATGTGCATGGCCGCCTCGTTGGCACCGCCGTGCAAGGGGCCGTGCAGGGCACCGATGGCCGCGGTCATGGCCGCGTACATGTCGGCGAGGGTTGAAGCTACGACCCGTGCAGTGAACGTGGAGGCGTTGTATCCGTGCTCGGCGTAGAGGATCAGCGAAGTGTTCATGGCTTCTACTTCGTACGCGGGCGGTGCTTCGCCGCGCAGCATGTAGAGCAGATTGGCTGCGTGATCCAGCTCGGCGTCGGGGGCCACCGGCTCTAGGCCCTGCGAGAAGCGATAGCCATAGGCGAGTGCGGTGGGGATTTTGGCCAGCAAGCGCACGGATTTGTGCACATTAGCTGCGTGGCTGTTGTCAGGGGTCTCGGCGTCGAAAAACGCCAGGGATGATACGGCCGTGCGCAATAGGTCCATCGGATGGGCGTCTGCTGGAGCGGAGCGCAAGAGGTCAACCACCGGGCCGGGCAGGTCGCGCTGTGAGCGCAGTTGTTGGTTGAATTCTGCCAACTCGGCAACTGTCGGCAACTCGCCGTAGAGCAGCAAGTAGGCGACCTCTTCGTAGGAAGCGTTTTCGGTCAGTTCGACTAGGTCGTAGCCATGCAGGATCAGGCGGTTGATATCGATATCGATACGCGAAAGGGCGGACTCGCCGGCGATGACGCCTTCGAGGCCGGGGCTGTAGGATTTGTCGGTCATTGTAGGTCTCTCTATGGAAAGTGTTGGTCGTGGGCGAATTTGATATGGTAGGGGCGCCTCTCAGAGTCGCCCCTACTGCGTAAGGTCGTTAGTAATTCAGCGGTTTTTTCCGTTCGCTGGAAAACGATCGGCCAATGCTGCGTCTAGTTTGGTGTATTCGTCGTAGCCGAGTAGTTCGTAGAGTTCGTCTCGCGTCTGCATCTGCCCGAGGGCACCTTCTAAAGTGCCCTTTTCCTTCAGTTCGTGGAACAACCCTTCGACGGCTTTCATCATGGTGCGGAACGCGCTCATTGGGAAAATCACGAGGCGGTATCCCATGGCGGCGAACTCCGCGACCGATAGGTACGGCGATTTGCCGAATTCGGTCATGTTGGCGAGGAGCGGGCCTTTGACTTGCTCGGCGTAGCGGGCGAATTCCTCGGCGCTCTGCATGGCTTCGGGAAAGACGGCGTCCGCGCCGGCTGCCAAGTAGCGCTGGCCGCGCTCGACGCTTTGTTCAAAGCCCTCGACGGCGCGGGCGTCGCAGCGGGCGATGATCACAAAGTCCGGGTCTTGCCGCGCCGCGCAGGCCGCGGCGATCTTGCGCTCCATTTCCTCGACCCCGATCAGGGCCTTGCCGTCGAGGTGGCCGCAGCGCTTGGGCATGACTTGGTCCTCTAAGTGCAGCCCGGCCAAGCCCTCGCGCTCGTACGCGCGCACCGTGCGCATCACCTGCCAGACCTCGCCAAACCCGGTGTCTGCATCGCAAATGCAGGGCACTTGGACGGCATTGGCAATGTAGCCGGCTTGGCGGGCCATTTCGTCCATGCCCAACAGTCCGACGTCTGGGTAGCCGGCCGTGCCGTTGGCCAGCCCGGCCCCGGAGATGTACACGGCCTCAAACCCGATGCGCTCGGCCAGCATGGCCACGGGCGCGTTGAAGGCCCCGGGCAAGGTCAGGGTCTTCTCGGCCATCAGACGGCGCAAGGTCTGCGGTTTGGACTCAGCGGACGCGGGGTTGAGTAGCATGGCTCAGGCGAGGGGGATGGTGGCTTCGCGCTCCGGTCCTACGGAAATAAGGGAAACCGGCGCTCGGCTCAGTTCGGCGACCCGTTCTACGTAAGCCTGCGCCTTTGGCGGTAGGTCGTCGAAGCGGCGCGCATGGGTGGTTGGAGTGCACCACCCCTCGACCTCCTCGTAGATTGGTTCGCACTGCTCTAAGACTTGCGGGTCGGCGGGGAATTCCTCCAACACTTGATCGCCGCAGCGGTAGCCAATACCCAGTTTGAGGTGCTCGCATTGGTCGAGTATATCGAGCCGGGTCAGGGCGATGCTGGTCAGGCCGTTGATGCGCGTTGAAACCCGCAAAATGGCGGCGTCGAACCAGCCGCAGCGCCGCGGCCGGCCGGTAGTGGCTCCGAACTCGCGGCCCAAGGCGCGCAAACGCTCGCCTTCTTCCCCTAGTAACTCAGTGGGGAAAGGCCCGTTGCCCACTCGCGTGGTGTACGCTTTAGCCACGCCTACTACCTCGGCGATCCGCGTGGGACCGATACCAGTGCCGGTGCAGGCTCCACCCGCAGTGGTGTTCGAGGAGGTGACGTAGGGATAGGTGCCGTGGTCGATGTCGAGCAAGGTTCCTTGCGCCCCTTCGCAGAGGACTGTTTTGCCTTGGTCGAGGGCTTGGTTGAGCAAGACCGAGGTGTCGGCGACGTATGGGGCGAGTTGCTCGCCGTAGCCGATGTACGCGTCGATGATGGGGCCGGCCTCTAGCGGCTCTTGGCCGAAGACCTTGGTCAGGATTTCGTTTTTGGCGCAGATGCTGGCGCGGAGTTTGTCGCGCAAGCGCACCGGATTGCACAAGTCCATGACGCGCACCCCGTGACTGCGCTCGACTTTGTCGCGGTACGCCGGACCGATACCGCGGCCAGTCGTGCCGATGGCGACGCTGTTTTCGCTCTCTTCTCCGGCCTTTTCCAAGACCTTGTGATAGGGCATTACGACGTGGGCAACTTGGCTGAGGAAGAAGCGGTCGGCCACTGAAAAGCCCTTGGCCTCCAACTCGGCGATCTCATCGAGCATGACGGCTGGATCGACGACCACCCCATTGCCCACCACGCAAATTTTGCCCTCGTGCATGATGCCCGAGGGAATGGCGTGGAAGATGAACTCAGTGTCGCCAGTGACGACCGTGTGTCCGGCGTTGGCCCCTCCTTGATAGCGCACCACCACGTCGGCGGTGGACGTGAGGTAATCTACTACTTTGGCCTTGCCCTCGTCGCCCCACTGCGCTCCTAATACTATGTTTGCGGGCATTGTGTACTCCCGTGCTTAAAGACTGACTTGTTTGGCCCAGGAGATGTACTCCCGGGAGAGAATATCGTCAACTACGTCGGTGGTGATCGGCTCATCGACGTTGAGGATGGTCAGGGCTTGGCCGCCCATTTGGCGACGCCCACACGACATTTGGGCGATGTTGACATTGTGGCTGCCCATGACCGTGCCGATTTGGCCGATGATGCCTGGGACGTCGTCGTTGATGTAAAAGAGCATGTGGCCCTCGGGGACGGCGTCGAAAATGTACTCGTCGAGGTGCACGAGGCGCGGGTCGCTCTTGCCGAAGATCGTGCCCGCGAGCAGGCGCTGCCCTTTGCTGGTGTGGTACACCACGGTGATAAGGCTGGCGTAGTCCTCGTGCTCGCTGCTGAGCCGCTCATCGACTTGCACGCCGCGCTCCTGCGCGAAAAGAAGCGCATTGACCACGTTGACTGCCGCATCCGAGATGGTCTCCATGATGCCCTTGAGTACAGCCGAAGTCAGCGGCGAGGTTGGGTAGGCGGTGATGTCGCCTTGGTATTCAATGGTGATGCGCTCTAGCTGGCCTTCGCCGAGCTGGGCTTGCAGGCGTCCTAGCCGCTCGGCTAGCACGAGATAGGGCTGTATTTTGCCGTGGATTTCGGGATCGACCGAGGGGGCGTTGACTGCGTTGCGAATGACGCGGCCCATCAGCACGTCGCCAACCTGCTCGGCCACCTGCAAGGCGACATTGGCTTGGGCTTCCTTGGTGGAGGCGGCCAAGTGCGGCGTGCAGATCACGCGGTCGTCAACCAAGAGATCCACGAGGGTCGGTGGCTCCTCCTCGAAGACGTCTAAGGCGGCACCGGCGATCTTGCCCGAGTTCAAGCCGCTCAGGAGGGCCTCCTCGTCAATGATGCCGCCGCGCGCGCAGTTGATTAGATAGACCCCGTCTTTGCACTGAGCTATCTCGGCGTCGGAAATTAGGTGCCGGGTTTGGTCGCTGAGATGGGTGTGGACCGTGATGAAATCTGCGGTAGCGTAGATTTCGTCGAGGGATGCCAGATGCGCACCGTAGGAGAGGGCCATCTCTTGGCCGATATAGGGATCGTAGCCGAGGACCTTCATGCGAAAGGCCGCGGCGCGCTTAGCCACCTCCCTCCCCACTCGGCCCAAGCCGACCACGGCGAGAATCTTACCGGCCAGCTCGACGCCGACGAATTGACTCCGCTCCCATAGCCCCTTTTTAAGCGAGGACGTCGCCTGCGGAATATGCCGCGCCAAGGAGGCTATGAGCGCAAAGGTGTGCTCGGCGGTCGATAGGGAATTGCCGCCCGGAGTGTTCATGACGATGATGCCGTGGCGCGTTGCCGCCTCCACGTCGATGTTGTCAAAGCCCGTACCAGCGCGGCCAATGACCCGGAGGCGTGACGCGGCGGCGATTACCTCGGCCGTCACCGTGGTCGCGCTGCGCACGACTAGTCCTTCGTAGTTGCCGATGCAGTCTAGGAGCGCACTCGGCGACAATCCACTGCGCACATCTACTGCGACCCCATCATTGGCTTCGAGAATCTCGACGCAGCGAGGGTCCATCTTGTCGCTGATCAGTACCTTCAAATGGTCCTCTTTAGGTTGCGTTGCCAGATAGCGCCTCGGCGATCCATCCTGTAATGTCGTCCTGCCCGCGGCCGTCGACCGCGGAGAAGGGCACAAAGGAAAGGCCGGCGAGCGACCCTTGGGCATCGAGTTGGTCGAACAGATGTTGCAGCTTGTTACGCGACAGTTTGTCCGCTTTGGTAAAGACCAGCAGAAAAGGCTTATCGAGGGTGCGCAAATGGTCAATCATCTGCTGGTCCAAATCGGTGGGACCGCGCCGGGCATCGACGAGTTGCAACACCGCGCACAATGCTGCGCGATTGGCCATGTAGCTGCGGATGAGCTGGCCGAGCTGTAAGCGCAAGCCCACGCCGCCGCGCACGTACCCATAGCCAGGTAGATCGACCAAGTAGAACTGCCCGTTGGCCAGATAGTAGTTCAATTGCTGGGTCTTGCCGGGTACCGTGCTGGTGCGCGCCAGCTTCTTGCGCTGCACCAACCTGTTGATCAGCGAGGACTTGCCGACGTTGGAACGGCCCACTAAGGCGATTTCGGGCAAGCCGTCCTTGGGCAGATCGGCCGTGCGGACGGCACCAATTTTGAATTCGACAGAGGAAAAGCGCATCGCCGGGGCTTGGAGATTAGGCGCGTTTGCGCTGTATCTCTTCGTCTTCGCTGCTGTACTGCTCGATCCCGCGCTCGATCATCTCGCCCGTAACTTGCAGACGCGTCACGCCCTCCTGAGAGGGAATGTCGAACATGATGTCCATCATGGCCTGCTCTAGGACGGAGCGCAGGCCGCGGGCCCCCGTGCCCTTGTGAACGGTCAAGGCCACTATCTTGCGCAGGGCTTCCTCGGTGAACTCGACCTCGACTCCGTCCATGGCGAAGAGCCGTTGCGACTGCTTGATGATGGCGTCGTGCGGCTCGGTGAGGATGCGGAGCAAGTCGCCCTCGACCAGCTCGTCCATGGTGGTGATGACCGGTACGCGGCCGACAAATTCGGGGATCATGCCGTAGGCGAGCAGATCTTCGGGCTGCACCAGCGGCAATACGTCTGGGGCGTCGGAGTCGTGTTCGTCGTCGGCCCCAAAGCCCATGGTGCGCTTGCCGACCCGTTGGCTGATGACCTTGTCTAGCCCCTCGAAGGCTCCGCCGCAGACGAAAAGGATGTTGCGGGTATCCATCTGGATCATCGGCTGCTCAGGGTGCTTGCGGCCCCCCTTGGGCGGGATGTTGGCGGTGGTGCCCTCCAAAATTTTGAGCAGTGCTTGCTGCACGCCCTCGCCCGACACGTCGCGGCCGACCGAAGGCGTGGCACTCTTGCGGGCGATCTTGTCAACCTCGTCGAGATAGAGGATGCCCCTTTCGGCGCGGGGCACATCGTAATCGGCTGCTTGCAAAAGGCCTACGAGGATGTTCTCCACGTCCTCGCCCACGTAGCCGGCCTCGGTGAGAATGGTCGCGTCGGCAATGGAGAAGGGGACTTGCAGGAATTTTGCGAGGGTTTTGGCCAGTTCGGTCTTGCCAGTGCCAGTGGGGCCGATGAGCATTACGTTGCTTTTTTCGAGCTCCACCTCGTCTAAGTCAACTTTGGTGCGGATGCGCTTGTAGTGGTTGTACACGGCGACCGCGAGGATTTTCTTGGCCCGCTCTTGGGCAATCACGTATTCGTCGAGAAAATCCTTGATTTGGCCCGGCTTGGGCATCTCTGCGGTCTCCCAAGGGAGGGTCTTTTGCCGCTCTTCGGCCAGTACGTCGTTGCACAGCTTGACGCACTCGTTGCAGATATAGACCTGGGGGCCGGTTATGATCTTGTCAACTTGGCTGTCACTGCGCCCGCAGAACGAGCAGCGCGGATCGCTTTTGGGGGGCCGACGGCGCAAAATAGGCTCCTATACGGAGGAAGGGGCTACCTCGACGCGAGATGGAGCGATGATCTCGTCGATGATGCCGTATTCGACGGCTGCTGCGGCCGACATGAAGAAGTCGCGCTCGGTGTCGTGCTCGATGCGCTCTAGTGGCTGCCCGGTACACTCAACTAATACCTCGTTGATCTGCTGGCGCATGGCGATGATCTCGCGGGCATGGATTTCCATGTCGGCCGCTTGACCGCCGATCCCCCCCATGGGCTGGTGCAGTAAGACGCGGGCGTTGGGCAGAGCTTGGCGCTTGCCCTTGGTGCCGCC
>MKWU01005829.1_pt1 | contig 13025 bp, 6 predicted proteins | sample 809101 | NCBI WGS metagenome assembly MKWU01 (sample SAMN05860141, study PRJNA318959) | sponge metagenome | host: Aplysina aerophoba | place: Slovenia: Piran, Adriatic Sea, Gulf of Piran | collected 2013-05-07 | reverse complement strand
TCCACCCCGGCGCGGTAGATCAGAACTCCGATGTTCTACCCTAGCGGCCGGAGCGGCACAGACTCCGGGCACCCGTCAGCCGACGCTGCCCTCCATCTGGAGCTCGATCAAGCGGCTCCACTCCACCGCGTACTCCATGGCCATGGTGCGGGTCGCCGGCTCGATAAACTACAGGCCGCGGCGTTGAGCTTCGGCTCTCCGGTCGTGCACTGCCGCCTCGTCCTCATATGTGCCGGCCAGGCTGTCGAAGATGGCGGAGGTGCGCGGCCATCGGCTGAAGCGGCGGCTCTGCTCACGGTAGCGGGCGGCCAACTCGCGCTCTTGGCCGCCTCCGTCGGTGGGAGCGCGTGTGGTGCCCCCACGCTGGTTGCACACGGCGATGGTCAAGCCGCGATCGAGGTCGTCGCTGTTCACCCGTTCGATCAGGTCGCGTACCGCGGCGCTGGGCCACTCGCCGTCGGAGTCCGCGGGTGACGCCGCGAGCGCGGCGCCGATCAGCGTGTCGCCGATCCCTTGCCGGTCGATTTGTTCGAGGCGTTTGCGGACATGGTCCACCCAGCCGTCGAGCCGCTCGGCGTCGACGCTCTGCTGCCCGTCGCCGCCGGGCGAGAACGTCCCCGAGGGCCAGGAGTGCAGCAGGCGGTGGGCGCTGAGCGCCCGCTGGCGGGCGGTCCCGTCAGGCTCGGGGCCGTCTTCCGGCACCGAGGAAGCGGGCTTGTAGGCAGTCTCCACGAGCGAGACGAAGAAGTCGGGGTCCTGGGCGAGATGCCGGTACAGGTTGGGGGTGCCGGTGTCGTCGGCGCAAGCGAGCGCTGGCAGGTATCGCCACTCGAGAGTGGCCACCCGCCCAGTGCCGAGATGGCCGCGATGCCGGTCGAGCATCTTCAAGAGCCTGGACAGGTGATGCCGCGACACTCGGGTGGGATCCTCCGGACCCTGCTGCTGAAGCCAGTCTTCGAGGCACGCCGCGGCCTCCTCGGCCACCTCCGGCGCCGAGTCGTGGCGGTGCTCCCACACGCGGATCAGATGGATCGCGGCGCGGGCGCGCCCCGCGTTCCTCAGGCGGCCCGACACTTCGCGCAGCCGATCCGGACTCGTCGGCGGTCCCAGTTCTCGAGGGCTGACCCGCGTCCAGTACTCGTTGGCGACGCCCGCACCCAGCGCATCGGCCCTCCGCCAGGGCGTCTCAACCGCTGGGACCGCCCTCAGGAGGTCTGCGACGACCCGCTCGGAGGGGGCGTGATGCGCGACCAGCCGGTCGAGGAGTTCCCATCCGCACTCGCGGAAACGGGACTCGAAGTATGTCAAGGCAGCCACAGTGACCGGCTCGCTCGCTTCATGAAGGGCTTCGAGCATGTCCGTGTCCAAGGCCGGTCCTTGAGTCGCCGCCGCTACGCCTACCTCATAGGGAGCTTCCGCCGTCTCGATGAGTTCCAGCACGCCGTTGACCCCGCCGGCTGCGAGGATCGCGCCGATCGCTGCGGTCTGCTTGGCTGCCAACGCCGCACGGTGGGCTTCGTGATCGTCCGCCCACCGCTTGCCATCGACCATCATGAGGTTCGACGAGAAGAGCCAGGCGTACGCGCTCGCGGGCGCGGCAGGCCGCAGCTGCTCCAAGAGCCCATCGAACTCCTTGAGCTCGCTCTCGGGCAACGCCCAGCCGGCGTCGTAGTGCTCGCGGTGATCCGAGACCACCTCACGCAGGTCCGGCCACACGGCAGCCTTGAAGGCTTCGCCGGGATCCGATGCGGCGATCCTGGACAGCGCGCCGACCAGTGCTCTGCGGGCATCGACCGTGAGATCGCCGATGCGCCCGACAAGGGTCGCCCAGCGGTCGGGATCCGCGCCTGCGTCCTCCACCAGCATCTTCCCGACAGAGTCGACCACCGACCTGTATTCGTCGCTCGTGACGATCCGCTCTCGCTTCCAATCGCGATGGAGCGGTCCTCTCTTCGCTATCTGCAGGCCGTGTCCTTCGGGCAGCATCGAGAGCATCAAGTCCCAGGCGACCGGGCCGTGGCGCCCGCGGAGCGTCTCGACAGCCTGCAAGCGGGCATCGGCGTCGGCGGAGGTATGGGGGCTCCAGCCATACATGATCGACGCGAGGCTGCTGCTCGGCCGGTTGGACCAGGTGCCGCCGGGATCTCTCGCCGCCAGGCTGGCCAGCGCATCGACGGCAGCATGGAGGTGGTCGGGCGACCAGGCCAGCACCTCGAGCGCCTCAATGACATGCAGATGGGGCGAGTCGGGTCCGAACAGCGTGTCATCGTCGGTGCTGTCCGCGAACATCGCCGTCATGAAGGCGTGGCACTCCGAGATGCAGGTCCGCAGACCTCGCAGCACCTCCGACGGGGCCGCCTCGGCCAGCAGCGGCAGTTCCCGGGCCACCGCAGCCCAGAGCCTCGGGCTCGGGTCGCTGTTGGCGGTCAGCAGGATGCGACGCACGATGCCGTCCGCCGCGTTCGCGACCCGGACCGATGCGCCGCGAGGCCGTGGAGGGGTGCTGCCGAGCAGCGCGAGCGTGGTGGCCACGCCTCGTCTGAGCTGATGCGAGAAGGTCGCCTCGGCTCCCTCGTACTGCGCTCGCGTGCGCTCGCGGTTGCTCATGCCGTGGAACGGGTCGGCTTCGGTCAGCACCTCGTGGGCAACGTTGCCGAACGCCACGAGGTCCTCAGCGGTGAGATGATCAGAAAGCAGCGTCCAGGCATCAGCCGGGGACACGACATGCCACTGCTCGTCGGTGAGGATCATGGGCGCGTCACCGTGATCGAGCGCGTGCAGCGCTTCGGTGGCCTGGTCGTAGGAGCATCCCGTGAACCGCTTCACGATGCTGCGATCGCCTTCGCGGGTCTCGTTCCAGCCCGCTAGCAACAGGCTGCGTCGAACGGTGGTGTCGATGTGGCTGCCCGCCCAGGACGGCCGGCAGAGTTCCGGCTGCACCGCCAGCCTGCGGCGCAGCGCCCGCAGGCTCCTGCGGGCCAGGGCGCCGAGTTCGTACGCGGCGTGGGTGTTCGTGCCTGCGGCCTCAAGCATCCGAGCTACCGCATGGGAATCCACGGCCTCCAGCACTATGTCGGCCTTACCGGGCAGAGGCACAATGAGGCGATGCTGACTTCCGGCAGGCAGGCAGGCAGCGAAGTCCGCCGATGGGACCACGATGGTCATGGCCGGTGCGCGCGAGCCGGGATCACCGGGACCCAAGAGCGCCTCGCCGGCCATGAGGCGCCGAGCTTCGGTGATGTCGTACACATGCAGCGCGTCGCCCGAGCATGAACCGGAAGCGTCCGACCCCACGAGCGCAGCGGCAACGAATGCGAGAATCTCATCACGATGGACGCGCCCGCCGACCGTGATGACGCCGCCCCGCTGTCGAAGACGGTCTCGAAGTGCCTCAGCCTGCTCGTCGCGCCCGGCGAGCACTACCGGCGCGTCCAACGGCACGGTCGTCGATTCAAGCCACCTCGCCCACCAAGCTGACAGCAAGCCGACCCCGGCGACCGGCGGCTGGCCCATCTGCTCGCGCAGCCAGACCGTGGTCCGCGGAGCGCACTCGAGCCAAGCCTCAAGGTTGTCGACGTTGAGCGCCCGCACCAGGCGGAAGTCGCCATTATCCGACTTCTCGTCCTGGAAGCTCCGCGCCTTCGTCCAGGGAGCGCACATCACGGCGACATAGCCCGTCTCGGCGCGATCCAGCTCCGGTGTCTTCTCGAAGCGCTTGTCGTAGTCGGTGCGGGCCTTGCCGTCTGTGCCGTTCTGCTGGGCGGACAGCTCCCACACCGACCTGCCGTCGGGCACGAAGCGGTTGCCTGTCGAGCATCTCACCACGCCGTCCCAGCCGGACTGGGCAACACCGCTGCCAGCGGGCATGTCGGTCCAGGCCGCCGACGGCACGGTCTCAGCGATGAGGCTGCGAACCAGTCTCGGCAGTTCTCTCGCCGCTTCCGTCCAGCCGAGCAGATCGTCCCGGCTCACACGCCACGGCTCCGGCACCGTCGCCGGCAGGGGATTGGCGGGGGTCATCGCCGCAGCGAGGTCTCGGGCCAGGCCGGCGTCATCGCCGGAGACCAGAGCCATGAGGCCGCGACCACGGAGTTTCTCCGCCATACGGCCGAGGTCGCGGATCCGATCGGCCGCCAGCGGTGACCGGATCGCGTGGTCGTCCATCGTCTCACCGCTCGCCAGCGCGGTCCGCAACTCCTCCAACTCGACGCAGGCACGGGCGAAGGCCTCGCGCATCTCGACGACCGCCACGCTCGACAGCCCGTCGGCAAGCGAGCCCTCGCCGCGGGTTCGCACCTCCTCAGCCACCTGATCCAGCCAACCGCGCCTCAGGCGGTCGTCAGCCACGGCGCCGAATGCGTCAAGTTGCCGGCCGGCCGCTGCCAGGATCCGGTCCCGGTCGTGGGGGACCCTGAGCGATCGCAGGCCCTCCATCCATGCCCGCTCAAACTCGTGCGCGTCCGACGCGCTCTCGACGCGCTCGACCGAGTCGTCCACGGTCAGGGCCGGGGCCGGGTCGGCGACTGTCATAGCGCCCCCCAATCGTAGGGTCGGATGCAGCCGCGACGGACGGGAACGCCCCGCGTCTCGAACGCCTCCCTCGCCATAGTTAGATCATCAACTGTGTCCAAGGCACTGACACTGCTACGGCTTGGATCCTGCGTCGACGCTGCCCGTGCCGGCGCGGCCTCTTGCCCCTCCGTCTGCTGCTCGATTCTCCATCGGCCGCTGACACGGCCGCTCAATGCGGCATCTTCACCCGATGAGAAGCGTGCGAGCGGCCGGCACGGTGAAGCTCATGGCGACGGCCGGCGGCAGGCCCACGATGCGCACCGCCGCTATTGCCGGTCCCGGGTTGGTTGTACGGCTTCCAGCAGGAGGTACAAGCCCGAGGACGGGTTGTCGTCCGGAAGTTCCCGGCTGGCGCTCGCATGCAGCGTCACAAGCCGCCTTGCCCGCATGACGGCTTCGCGCCGCCGCGGCATGTAGGCAGCACCGTCGAGGCTCTTGCCCTGCGAGCCGTCGTGCTGGCGGCGGAGAGCACGGCAGGCGTCGTTGTCGATCCAGCTCTCATGGTCGGCGTAGTGAAGCACCAGCCACAACTCGAAGCAGGGATTGGAGATCGCCACACGGATGCCGTTGTCACGAGCCATCTGGACCGCGTCGTGCAGCCGCGCATGCTGCGTAGGCGCTTCCACATCGAACACGCACCAGTACTCGGTGGCCCCGGCCGACTGACGGCGTTCGCTGCGCTTGATGGCCCTGGCTTCCTCCACAAGCCTTCGGGGCTCGTATCCCAGTCCACGGATGTCCAGTGTCGCGGCGTTGCGAACTTCTTGCAGGGAGGCAAGCGCCTTCAGATAGCGCGGCTCTGTCAACTCGCCCTCGCAGAAGATGACGAAGCGGGCGAGCTCATCGATTCGCGGGGCGCGGCGACGCAGCGGGCGCGGTGCCATGCTCAGCCCTGGTTCGCGACGCCCAGAGCCTCGCGAACACGGTACTGGTCTACCACTGGGACTCCGCCGAAGCGGCCCTGCAGGTAGCCGCGCTCGAGGTTCGAGGAACGCCGTACGCTGGTGCTGCGGTAGTCCGAGAGCGGGGTCAACTCGGTGCTGCCGTCGTGCCGCTTGGAGGTGATCCAGACCTCATCGCGGTTCAAGCGGCCGAGCAAGCTCGTGTCATGGGTGGTGAAGATGATCTGTGCGCCGTGACGGTTGTTCGACGGATCTTGGAACAACTCGACGAGATTGCCCGAGATCACCGGGTGCAGGCTGGCATCGAGTTCGTCAACGACGATCAAGCCGCCTTCCTCCAACACAGCGAGCAGCTCCGGGATCAATCCAAGCCAGGTGAGGGTCCCATCGGACTCATCACCTAGCTCCAGAGGACGAGGGTCACCGGCGATGTCGTGCAAGAGCCTCAGCCTGCGACCACCGCGGCCCGAACTCGACGCTTCGTCGACCACCTCCACGCCCTGAACCCCCAAGTCAGCAAACATGAGCATCGCCAGAGCCAGGTCGCGATGCTGCTGGCGGTTCCGGCGCGTCGGCACACCGCCGTCGTGTCGACCGCGCGGCGGCGATTCATCGAACACGTCGATTAGGAACTCGTCCCAGCCGTGACGGCTCCATCGAACTCCGTGACGGTATAGCCGCGCCTCTGGGGGGACCAAACCCCGAGGCCAATAGTCAACGAAGCTGACGTCGCGCAGCCAACGTGCCACACGGTCGATCTCCTCGGTGAGTCGGCTAGCCGCCGACATCACCAACGTCGTCGGCGTGATCAGCTCACGCCCGCCACCGGTGAAGCGTGTGCCGCGCCTGAAGGCTAGATCGTCGCCATCGCGCTCGAACAGTGTGCGACGGCGCTGCCGCGGATAGCTGTAGAGCGCCTCGAAGACCACTCTGGACTCGTCTACCTCCAGTTCGTAGCGGTACCGCACGCCGCCGACGACCAACTCAATCCCGAAGAACGACGGCCGCGGTGGCCCGGTCGCGAAGCTGAACGGATCGCTAGGGATCGCGTCCTCCCAGGAGCGCAACGACACTCCCACCGCATGCGACAGCCACGCGAACGCGTCGATGAGGTTGGTCTTTCCGGACCCGTTGGCCCCGTAGATTCCAGCAACGGCCAGGGCCTTCTCGTCCAGTCCCTCAAGCTCGCGCGCCGCGGCGCGATCCTTGTCCATCGCCACCATCGACAGTTCGACGGGCTCATGAATCGATCGATGGTTGCCCACCTCGAAACGCAGCAGCATCAGGAGTCTCCTCGCTAAGTGTTAGCATGCTGAAAGGATCTCGCGTCGTTCTTCTGCGAGAATAATAGCTTACATGCATCTGATCTGCTCCGTGATAGCCGCTGCCTCGTCTGGTACCGAGGTATCAAGCCCGATCACCAGCACTCTTCGCAGACTCGGCCCGGGCTTTCTGCGCCGAGGCATCACGCGACGCCCGCTAGGGCTCCAATCGCGGCTCTTCGGTGGTGACCACGATTCCAGTGCCATCGCTGATGGCCTGTGCCCATGTTCGCAGCTGCTCCACGTCGGGTGACAGGCCGATTCCGCTGCACGCCGTGCGCAGCGCAGCCTCGACGGCCGCCACCGGTTCGCCGACATGGGTCTCGTGCATCTGGTCAAGCAGGCGCTGGAAGTCGGCACCGAGGTTCTCGATGGCGGCTTTAGCAGCCATTTCGACCGCCCGCATATCTAGCTCGAAGTTCGTCATCGCCTAGCCTTCCGAGTCCAGACTCTAGTGGGCAAGCAATGGCACATGACCCTCTCCGCGGCCAGTGAGCGTAGCGTGCACAGCGCGAGGGAGAGGCAGGCAGAAGATACAAATGGCACGAGATGAGCGGCAAACCGCGGAGCAAAACGACGGAGCGCGGCCGTTGTGGCTGGATCAGGTCGACCGCGAGGTCGAGGGGCTGGCCCGGGCGGAGTCGGTGGGGCTGGTTGCTGGGGATCGGGCCGGTGGGCTGAGGGTGCTCCACGATCTTGGACGGCTGTTCGGGGCGGCGCCTGTGTCGTTGACCGAAATCGTACTCTCGGGTGCTCCGTTCCGCCGCTGGGAAGAACTCGCGGGGCGGCTGGCAGGTTGTCCCCTGCTGTTCGACCTGGAGTCGCTGTGCTGGGACCGAGGGCTGGGGCTCGATGTGTTGCGCTTTCTGCGCTTGCACGCCCGCCAGCGCGGGACAGTCGCGCTATGGCCGGGCCGGATCACGGAGCAGGTTGCGACCTTCTCTGCGCCCGGGCGGCGAGACTTCGTGCGGTTCGCCTTGGGCGAGCTAAGCGTGTTGCGCCCCGTTCGGACCCGTTTCCCCGACGAGGTCCCGTTCGAGATTGAGAGGATCCCCTGATGAGGTACCGCGACCTGATCGCCTTCGAGCCGATTGAGTCGGTCAAGGTGCTGCGCGACGCCGAGGACCCCGAGGCGGCCCGGCGCGACGTGGAGACGCTGGTGGTGTCGCCGCGGCTGGCTGAGCAGTTGACCGGTGTGATCCTGCCCAACCTGGACCTCGACACTGCTCCGGACGCGAAGGGGATGCTGGTCGTCGCGAACTACGGCACTGGCAAGACGCACCTGATGTCGGTGGTGTCGTCGCTCCTCGAGCGCGCTGAGTTGGTGGAGTCGGTCCGCTCCGAGGCCGTGCGGGAGGCGGCGACGCCGGTGGCGGGCCGTTACCGGGTGATCCGCGCCGAGATCGGCGCGACCTCTATGGGCCTGCGCGACATCATCACGACCGAGCTCACCGACGGGCTGCGCCGTCTCGGCGTCGACTTCGAGTTCCCGGACCTGTCGGAGGTCACCAATACCAAGCGGAGCCTTGAGGAGATGATGGCCGCGTTCGAGGCTGTCCACGGTGATCAGGGCCTGCTGTTCGTGCTCGACGAGATGCTGGACTTCTTGGCGTCGCGGCGCGACAACGAACTGCGCGTGGACCTCGCGGTGCTGCGCGAGATCGGCGAGATCTGCAAGTCGACCCGGTTCCGGTTCATCGGCGGCGTGCAGGAGGCGATCTTCGACAATCCGCGCTTCGCCAGCGCCGCCGACGCGGTGATCAGGGTCCGGGAGCGGTTCGCCCAGATGCGCATCTCCCGTGAGGACATCGCCTTCGTTGTCGAGGAGCGGCTGCTGCGCAAGACGCCTGAGCAGAAGGCGAGGATACGCGAGCACCTGGTGGAGTTCGCCCCGGCCTTTGAGGGGATGGCCGAGAGCCTCGAGGCATTCGTCGCGCTCTACCCGGTGCATCCGGCCTACCTGCGCGTCTTCGAGCTGGTCACGCTGGTCGAGAAGCGCAGGGTCCTGACCACCTTGTCGAATGAGATGAGGGCGATTCTCGACACTGACGTGCCGGAGGATGCGCCGGGCCTGATCTGCTACGACACCTACAGGGCTCAGTTGGAGGCCGACCCGACGAATCGGGCCATCCCCGACGTCCGCGAGGTGCTCGACAAGGCCCAGGTGCTGAGCGCCCGAGTTCAGCGAGCGCTGCCCACGCCCGAGTACGTGTCCACCGCGCTGCGGATCGTGGACGCGCTGGCGGTGCATCGCCTCACGACCGGCGACATCAACACCCCGATCGGCCCCTCCCACGCGGAGTTGCGCGACGATCTGACCCTGCTGCCGCCGGGCCTGCCCGAGCGGGACTCGTTCTTCTTGGAGACGACGGTCGGGTCGATAATCGACGACATCATCCGGGCGGTCTCGGGGCAGTTCATCACCCGCAACGACGAGAACGGGCAGGTGTTTCTCGATGTCCGCAAGGACATCGACTACGACCAGCGGATCGAGGAGCGGGCCGCGTCCCTGGACGAGGGCCGGCTGGACGAGGCCTACTTCCGCGCCCTCGAGACCGTGCTCGAGCAGCGAGACAGCCCCTACGTCGCCGGGTACCGGATCTGGGCCTACGAGCTGAACTGGGCCGCCAAGCACGTGACCCGCTCGGGCTACCTGTTCATGGGCGCCCCGAACGAGCGCTCGACCGCGCAGCCGCCGCGGGACTTCTACGTGTACTTCCTGCAGCCCTACGACCCTCCTCGCTTCGCCGACGAGGAGAAGCCCGACGAGGTGTTCTTCCGGCTCGCCTCGCCCGACGACGACTTCACCGATGCGCTGCGCCGCTACGCCGGGGCCGTGGCGCTGGAGGCCGAGTCCACCGACTCGCACCGCACCGTCTACGCCGAGAAGCGCCAGAGGCACCTGCAGACGATGGTCGCCTGGCTGCGGGAGCACATGGGGACCGCAGTCACGGTCACGCACTCGGGCGAGACGAGCCCCGTCGCAACGATGCTTGCGTCGTCGCAAGGATCGAGGGCGACGGTGAAGGAGCAGATCGACACGATCGCGGCCGCGGCCCTGACAGCACACTTCGACGACCGGTACCCGGATTACCCGCCCTTCGGCGTGCAGGTGACCCGTGCGAACCTCGCCGAGAACGTCAGACAGGCGCTGCAGCAGGTGGTCACCACCCGCCCGAACCTGCTTGGCAGCAAGGTGCTGGCCGCGCTCGGCCTCGTGGACGTTCATGGGAACCTCGTCGCAGACGGCGTGCCTGCGGCGCGGCTTCTCGCGCAGGTGGCCGACGGGGCGGGCCAGGCCGTGAACCGAAGTGAGCTCCTGACCGAGCGCGACCCCGGCGTGTACACCTGGGAACCGTGGCATCTCGAGCCGTGCTGGCTAGTGGTCGTGGCCGCGGCGTTGGCCCAGCTCGGCCGGCTGGAACTCGGCTTCAAGGGTGGCCAACTCGACGCGCTTGGCCTCAATGCACTGCTGGGGATGAACCTCGAGGACATCGAGTCGGTCACCCACGTCGCACCGCCGAAGGAGCTGCCGATCAAGGTCCTCAGGGACGCGGTGCAGTTGGTGGACGTACCCCCCGGCCAGGTCGGCGCCAGCGGCGCTACCGAGGCGCTAGTGCAGAGCGTTGCCACCAAGTGCGCCGAGTACGCCGGCCGGATCGCCCGGGCGCGCGGGTCGCTCACCGAGGGCATCAACGTCTGGGGCGCCGAGGTTCTCGAGCACCGTGACGAGCGGTCTGCCGCGCTGCGCGCCCTCGATGAGGCAGTCAGCAACCTCAAGGCGCGCAACACGGTCGGCAAGCTCAACAAGCTGGATCTGACCGCCGAGCAGATCCTCGAGGCGGCACAAGGCAAGGCGGCCATGAAGTGGATCGAGGATGCCGTTGCGGTGACGGCCCACGTCTCCGACGTGGTCGCCTACTTGCGCGAGGCCGTGGACGCATTCGGCGCCGACAACCCGATCAGCGCGGACGCCGCTGCGCTTCGCAGCGACCTGCTCGATCTGTTCCGCTCCGACGCCTCGCCCGACGCGGGCCGCGCCGGCGCTCTCAAGGCGACCGCCGAGGACCTGCGGCACCGCTTCGCCGCCGAGGCCGTCTCCGCCCATGACCGCGACCGTCTCGACGGCCCGGGCGACGAGCGCAAGCGCATGATCCTCGAAGGCCCCGTCTACGGGAACCTCCGACAGCTCACCGCCATCGAGTTGCTCCCCGGCGGGCGCCACGCCGCGTTGGAGCTGCAACTGACCGAGCTGCGGACCTGCAAGACCTTCGATCCCGACGCCCTGGCACGCAGCGTCACCTGCCCCGAGTGCGGGCACCGGCCCGGGACCGCCGAGGCGGTGTCCGCTTCAACACGGCTTCAGCAGATCGAACAGCAGATCGTCGGTTTGCACAGCGAGTGGGAGAAGGCGCTCCTCGACTCCCTGTCCGTGCCCGAGATGGCCGAGCAGATCGGGCTTCTCGGTGCCGCGGAGAAGAAGTCGGTCGAATCATTCCTGGAGGCCAGGCACTTGCCCGAGCCGGTGACCGACGAGTTGGTCGGAGCGGTTCGGCGGGTTCTGCAGCGCTTCGAGGTCCGCGCGATCTCCCCGCAGGGGATCTGGGGCACGCTGTTCCCCGAGGCGGCACCGGCCACGCCCGAGGAACTGAGGAGCCGCTTCTCGGATCTGCTCAAGCAGCTCGCGGGCGACTCGTCGGAGGACCGCGTCCGCTTCGTCCCACGCGAGGATGATCCCCAGTGAGCGATCCAGCAGTCGGGCAGCGGCCCGTGGCAGCCAGCCTCTTTGGCCGTGATCCCGACCGGGACGCCGACGCCGAGGCCGAGCGCGTGCAGGCCGCGCGTGATGAGTTGCGACGACAACTTCCCGAGTTGCGCCGCCTGCCCGGCTGCCCCAGGGGCAGCGACGACGACATCGTGGCGATGTCGCATCCGCCGTACTACACCGCGTGCCCCAACCCATTCATCGCCGACTGGCTGGCCGGTCTCGACCGACCCGGTGACGACGACCGCTCCGACCCGGGCCCGTTCGCGGCCGACGTAGTGGAGGGCAAGGGCAACGCCTTCTACAAGGCCCACTCGTACCCGACGAAGGTGCCCCATCCGGCGATCATGCGCTTCATCCTCCACTACACCCGCCCCGGCGACGTGGTGCTCGACGGCTTCGCGGGGTCGGGCATGACCGGCGTCGCCGCCCAGGCCTGCGCCAACCCCGACCCAAGGGTGCGAGACGCCATCGAAGCCGACGTCGGCACCGGCAACATCGAATGGGGCGCCCGCCGGGCCATCCTCGGCGAGCTCGGACCATCGGCCACCTTCATCGCCGCGGGCGTCAACCTGCCCATCGACGGCAACGCCTTCGACCGGGCCTCGCAGGGGTTGCTGGACCGTTTCGAGAACGAGTACGGGTGGATGTACAAGACCACGGTCACACCGAACAGAGGGAAGCCCTTCGAAGCCAGTATCGACTATGTCGTGTGGTCGGAGGTGTTCACCTGCCCGCACTGCGGCAGCGAAGTCGTCTTCTACGACGCCGCCTTCGATCCGGACACCGGCCGCGTGGACGACGAGTTCTGCTGCACCTCGTGCGGCGCCACACTGACGAAGAGGCTGCGCGAGATCCGCAAGACCAAGATTCGCACTCTGGCCGGGGACACCGTCGATCGCGTCGACATGCGGCCGGTGTTGATTGCCTGGCGCAAGGGCGATGCAACCGGGAAGAAGCGGTTCGAAGAGTCGGACGACAAAGTCCTAGAGAGGATTGCCCGCCTGAAGCTGCCTCCCTTCCCATCAACTCCGTTGCCCGACATGCACATGACTCACGAGCGCACCAATCTTCCAAGATGGGGCATCTCCTCACTGCATCACTTCTGGCCCGACCGTCCGCTTGCCGCGTTGGCTGTGCTCTGGGCGTGGACCGCATCGGAGTCGGATCCGCTCACACGACTGGCTCTCCGCTTCTGGATCGAGCAGGCGTTCTGGGGCCTGTCGTGGATGAACCGCTACGCCGCCACTCACTACTCCGTAGTCAACCAGCACATGACGGGCGTGTACTACGTGGCATCGCTCACGGCAGAGTGCTCGGTCCGCTACAACCTCGAAGGCTCCTCACCGAAGCGGGGAAAGCGTCAGTCGCTGGTGAAGTTGTGGAACTCATCCCCGGTGTCGGCAGGCAACGTGATGGTCAGCACCGGTTCCTCTACAGCTCTGCCGGTACCAGATGCCAGCG
>MKWU01005828.1_pt1 | contig 13026 bp, 14 predicted proteins | sample 809101 | NCBI WGS metagenome assembly MKWU01 (sample SAMN05860141, study PRJNA318959) | sponge metagenome | host: Aplysina aerophoba | place: Slovenia: Piran, Adriatic Sea, Gulf of Piran | collected 2013-05-07 | reverse complement strand
GCTGAAGTCCTCGACCGGCCAGTCTTCGCCGCTGAAGTTCTTGTGCCAGGTCAGGCAGGCGATGCCGCGCTTCGCCAGCCGGCGGAACAGATCCGGGCTCCAGCCCTCGCGGTCGAAGACCAGGGTGAGCGCGGGCCGGCCGGGCGTCGGAGCGGTCAGGTCCGGCGCCTCGGCGTCGACGATCCCAAGCTCCTGCAGCGCCGGCACCACGTCGGCCTCGATAGCGGCGACCATCCGCGGATCCAGCGTCTTGTGCAGACAGAGCAGGGGCTTGCCGCCCAGGGCATTGATCCAGTAGCTGGCGCTCGCCGGCAGGCACAGCTTCTCGCGCGAGACGAAGTGCCTGGGCAGGCGGCCCTTGCGGCCGGTGTAGACCTTGACGTGTCCGTCGACGGCCAGGGTCGCCCAGAGCTCCGGCTCGTCGGCCTGCCAGCGTCTGGCAAGGGCGAGCTGCCAGGCCCGGACGCTCACCTCGTCATTGGCGATGAGAGCGATCTTGCGCCGCAGCGTCTTGACCTCGGGGCAGCGGTCGAGGCCGAGGATGGCGCCCCACTCGCCCGGCGGCTGGTAGCGCAGGCTCTCGGGGTTGCGCACCCGCGCCAGGGTCATGAAGGCCAGAAAGAGCAGGATCGTGGGCAGGCCGTAGTAGCCCTTCGGCAGCAATGGAAGGACGTCGCTCGAGGCTAGCAGCCCTTCCTTGAGCAGGGCCGGCAGGGCGGCGAGAACGCCGCCCGCACGCACGCCCCGGGCAGCGTCGGTGAACTGCGGCTCGACCGGCCCCGCCTGTCCGCAACTGGCCAGCACGCGAGCCGGGACATCGCAGGTCGCTCGCCCCATCGGCGCTCGCCGGTCCCGACGATCGCGCGCGCTGCGGTCCGTCTGCGTCCCGGCCTCGAACGGACCTGGCCCGCAGGCCTGCGGCGCTCCCGCAGAGCGCCACGCTTCGGTCGTCTCAGGCCCGGCTGCATCGCCAGCCTCTTCATCGCCACGCGCCTCGCATGGCGCACCCGCCGCCGAGCCGCCAGGCTCCCGCGCGCTCGTCGGCCCGCCGATCAGCCCCTGCCGGCGCCACTTGTTGACCGACCCCACCGACACGCCGAGAACCCGGGCAACCGCAGAGCCGCTCATGCCCGTTTCCAGCAACGCTGTCGCCTTCTCGGCCAACTCCGGCGTGAACACCGAAGGCCCGCGGCCGCGACGCGGTTTCAAAAATGCCGCTTCACCCTCGGCCAGGTAGCGACGCCGTGCGCGCTGCACGGTCGCCCGCGAGACACCGAAAGCGTCGGCCAGATCCTGCGGCGAGATCGCGCTGATCACCGCGAGGTGTCAACGGCGGCGCGGTCATCGGCGGCGTGGCTGTCAAAGGGAACGAGGTTGGAGAAGTAGGTGAGGGTGTCGTCCGAGATCAGGACGGCGAAGCAACTGTTGCCGATCGGAACCGCCTCTGGAGGGCAGATTGGGAGGGTGACGGGCATGGCTGAGACCGCGTATGCAGTGTCATATTATAATACCAGACCTGGGGCGCGACGGCCACTGAGAAACGGCCCGAGAAAGCCGAAACCTGGCAGAATTCAAGGGGTTCGTGCCACGCCAACCGCAACTGCAAACGCTAAGAGGTCAGGAAGTCTGAAACTTGCGACCGCCCGATAAACTAATGGGGGAGTGCCAAACAGTGATTAAGCTGAAAATAAGCAGGACGACGCCGCAAGCCGTGCCCGTAACAAGGCTGTCGTCTCATAACTCACGCAAGTACGGCGCACTGCTACGCAGCTTTAATAACTCGTGTCATGTCAGAGTCCGAAGCCACTTAAACCAAGTCACGATTACCGGGATGTTTGGTCCTCAGAACCGCGTGAACGACGTGGACCGCTATCGCATCTCCGTTTGTGGAGGCATATGCCGTGTTCAGCCACATGCGAACCGTCAGACAGTGGCAGGATACAACAGATATCACGACCTCGCGCCCGACGACGCAGAATCTGACGGCACACTCCTGCTTCTCCTCGAATCCCCCCACAAGGACGAGTACCGGAGCGGCGATCCTGGTCACCCGATTGCACCCGCACAAGGACAGGCGGGCACGCGGATACATTCGTATCTGGAGTGCATTCTTAACGCCACGCACAATGCGCACGTGAAGCAGAGAATCAGCAACAACTGCCGAGTGATCATCGCGAACCCGGTTCCATTCCAGACGTCGCTTTGGATAATCCACCGAAGATCATTTCGTTGTTGTGGTTCGCTGCGCAACGCAATCTGGAAGACCTTGTGGGATGTGCCCGCAATACGACAGGACTTCTGTAATCGTCTTCAGTGTTTCCGCCCTGACGTCGTACTCAATTGTTGCACGTTCGAGCTACAAAAACAACTGACACCTTTTCTACGCCAATGCGGTTTAGAGCAGCGTACGTACCTAGGTCACCATCCAAGTGTCTGGAACTGTTCAGTCAGGTTGCGCAGCTGACAAATCTCTGAGAAATGATTTATGCACATAGCTATAACTAGAAACTGAACGTGGCGAAGTCTTCTATATCACTCGAAATCGCTGCGAGTGAAGTCCACTACGGTTCAATACTATAAAGCGCGGAAACTTGACACTCTTGAACCATTAGAGTTGAAAGTGTATTGACACTCTTGAACCATTAGAGTTGAAAGTGTATTAACGCATACTGGCGGTGATGGCAGAATTGCCAAACTGAAACTCGGCCAAAAATGCGCGTCGCTGGAGAATTGAACATCCCCCTTTCGCCCTGCCGACTTCTGCTTGGCTGTACTCCCACCCCCTAGCAAAGGCGCTTCAAGACGGCGTTTTCTTGTTTCGCATTCCGGTCTGGTTAGACAACGGACACCAAGTTTGTTGTTCGGCGCGCACGTTGGGCACCGATCGAGGGTGCACACTTAGAATTTGTCTCGATTTCGAGGGATCAAACATCCGCGCTGGACAAAAGCTTGAACAACGTCGACGGCCTCGTACCGAAGCCGCGCAGACAGCCGTTTGCCGATCCGACTTGCGGTGTACCCACCTTGCGGGCCTCCCAGAGGCCACTCAAGCGCCTACCAGCCGGTTGAACAGACTTACTTTGCGCACCCCGGGCCCCGGTGTTGCATCAACCGTATGCCGAATGCTGAGCATCGTTGAGCAGTCAACGGAAACGGGCTCGTTCCGGTCGCCGAGGCACCCCACAAGCTCGCGCGTGTCCGTTAGGATGGACAGGACGCCAATGATCTTCCCGGCACGCCGAATAGCCCAGAATTCTGCTACCCCCGTTCTGAGCTCATCGTGGTAGTGGCTCCCCGAACTGTTCGCAAGACAGTTGTGCAGTGTCTTGCCCACAGACTCCAAGTCGGAGGGTGTTCTGATTTCGAGGACGCTGTGGATGCCGTCTATGTCAATCTCTCGCGCCTCGTGGCGCAGGTGCCGTTCCCTGGCGGTACGAAGTGCTTCGTGGTGTTCACGGCGAAATTGCTCCGCATGGCGCGCAATGTCGTCGAAGTTGCTGCAGTGACTGGCAAACCTGAGCAGCTTCCTTGCGGTCCGACAACCCGGGCTGTTCTCGGCGCTGCACCGTGCAGCGGCGGTCATGTCGGCGAGTACCTTGAGCGCGTCGACGCGAATCGATGCAGGAACGGCAGACCTCGCCTTTTGCTCGCAATGCTCGCGCAGCAGAAGCGAGAGGCGCCTCTCGACCTGCTCGATGCAGCGGGGATTGAGGTCGGAAGTGTGCAACGCGGTGAGAAATCGATCGAGCTGGGCTTGCACGTTTACGTCTCCCGCAGGTGTGAAAGGAAGTCAATCTCATGGGTCGCGAACAGGTCCGCAAGATCTTCGACGGTCAGGCCGAGTATATCGACCGCGCGCCGAGTGGAGAGGCAGTCCCGCTCCAGTGCCAGACCGATAACCTCGACGAAGGGCCGCGAGAACAACGGCGCCGGTGACTCTTCCTCAGTCTCGTGGCCGTTCCTGCGCAACGCGGCCTCCGGCAGCGCCCGCGCCGTCGGGGCGTCGATTTCAGCCCGCTCAACCAAGCGCCACCGGAGCGCCGAGGAACTCACACGAAGCTCGTCGGCGACGACATTCAGGCGTGGGGTCAACTGCTCTTCCGACAGACCCGACCAACGACCGAAACGCTCCAGCGCTTGACCCGGCATCAACACCCCTGCCGCAAACCTGTTCGCGAGCCGCTCGACCCTCTTGCCGCCCGTCTCCCGCACCGTCTCCGAGCGACCGGGCGGCATGGTGTCCCAAGTGAGGATGTGGAACAGCTCGTGCGCGAGATCGAAATGGCGGCGGCCGGGGAGTTCATGGCGCGCGATGAGAACCGTGTCCAGGTCGGGCAGGCGGCATGCCGCGCCGGAGATACCGGGCTCCGCGTCCACCATCAGCACCAGAATGTTGAAGTCGCGCTCCATGACCTTGGCAAGACGCGCCGCCGGTACGTCGCCGAGTCCAAACTCGTCGGCAAAGCGCTCACCGGCTCGCGCCGCGTCCTCGAACGGCGCATGCGGTGCGAGAGCAAGCGTCCGCCGCAACGATGGAGGATTGTGGCCGACCTGCAGAGCCAAGGTGCGGTAGGCTGCGATCAGGGGGGCCGGCCTTCCGTTCGTACGCTTCCAGCTGATTGTCGTCGGCACCGTCCCGCCGCCAGGAGAAGCGCCCTTCGCCTACCAAGAGGAACGGATCGGTGAAGTAGTCCAGGGAAGCCCCCAGCTTCTCGACCGCGAGCAGCAGTTCGTCTGCCGAGACGCGCCTGATGCCGGTTTCGATGGCGGACACCGTTTGCCGGTCGCGAAACCCGAACAAGCGTGCGAGGTCGTCCTGCGAGATTTGTCGTGCCTCGCGCAACGCCCTGATCCGCTTTCCGATATGTCCCTGCATCGGTCGATCGTCGAGTATTCTTGCATATCATAGTTCGCAAGAACTGTATGCTAGACGTTTCAGGCAAGCAAATGCACAATGCTGGAGCGCGGGTTGACTCTGGTTAGACCGAGGGGCGGGGCTGGTTATCCTGGTCCAAGGCTTGGCGCAGGAGTTGTATCGTGTGCCCAGTAAAGCCGTTAGGGAAGCAAACGACCCAACGGAGACCCATCAAGTAAAGAATAAGATCCCCCTTTCTCCTGCCAACTCGTCACGATGCTTCAATGGGCGGATTCCATCGGCGCAATCGTGAACGAACGGCGCCTACCTGACGGGTCTACCAAGATGTCCACCATAGAACACCATCCAAGTCTTGCTATACCGGGCGGGGTTCTCTGATGGCGGATTACGAGTGTTTAGATTCAATGGCTTAGGGCTTGCGGATCGGCGGCGATGCGGGATTACGTGACAAAGTGGCCGACTCGGGCGCGATCTTGTCAGAATTGGGGATGCGCGGCATCGGAGGGCGGGAATGCCCCAGTCCGCAAGATGCGGCGCGATGTCGTCTTCAACCCCAACATCCGGAGCATTCCCATGGCAGTGTCGCAGCCTTCCACTTCCTCGTCCATCGTCCTGTCGGACTTGCGGATGCTGCCGCTGAGGCGGTGGCACGCGTCCTTGCGCTGTTTGATGACCGTGTCGGCTGCGGTAAGGGTCCCGACGACTTTGAGGCGGCCGAGCAGGATGCACTCGCTGCGATGAAGGAAGTCTCCTGCCTGGTGCTGCGCAGCGTCATCGAGCTCGGGATGACGGCGCGCCCCGCATCGAGCGGGAGGGGCAGGTCTGGTACCGGGTGGAGGAGACCGCCAGGACGGTGATGACATCGTTGGGCGCGGTCGAGTATCGGCGCCCGCGCTACCGCCGGGACGGCGCGTCGGCTTCGATCGTCCCGGTGGACGAGAGCCTGGATCTGGTGAACGGCTGCCTGACACGGACGGCGGCGCATCTCGGCGTCTGGCTGATGGGCCATTGCACGGCGCGGGAAGCGGAGGCCTTTTTCCGCAAGGTGGGCACCATGACCCCGTCGGCGAGCACCCTTCAGCGTCTGGTCAAGGCGGCACACGGGGACTGGGAGGCGATCGGCGAGACGGCGCTTGACGGGATCCGGGCTGCGGAGGGCATTCCGGCGGCTGCGGTCACGGCTGCGGTCTCGCTTGACGGCATCATGGTTCCGCTGCGGGCCGGCGAGGACGGCCATGAGGAGGCCTCCTGGCGCGAGGCGTCGTGCGGCACGGTCTCCTTCCACGACGGCGACGGCGAGCGGCTGCACACGATCTACCCCGGAAAGCGGCAAGGTCGGCCTGAAGGCCCAGCTCAGGGCCGAGGTCGCCCATATCCAGGTGTCCCGTCCCGACATTGAGATCGTCGCCATCGCCGACGGGGCCCCCGACGACTGGACCTTCCTGAAGACCCTCTCGCCGATGGAGGAGGTCGTCGACTTCTGGCACGCCTGCGCACATCTCGCGGTGGCGTCCGACCACGCGGTTGCCCGCAACTGGTTCGAGAAGTACCGCGAGACCTTGCGCAACGATCCCGACGGAGTGGACAAGGTCATTCGCGCCCCGCGCCACCTGCACAGCAAGGCGCCTCGGGCAGGCAAGGCCGAGGTCGAGCGGGAACTGGCCTTCTTCCGGAAGAACCGGCGCCGCATGCGCTATCGAGAGCTGAAGGATCGCAGCCTCCCCATCGGCTCCGGTGTGGTCGAGACAAGGGACTCACGATGCGCACCTCTCTATGTCATTGAAAGAATGGGTGTTCCAGTTGCAGGCAACCCTTTCCGCGCCCTTGGCGTTGCGGCGTTTGACGGCCGGTTTCGTGACTGACGGCCACCCTTCTGCGCGGATCCGTCATCTGACCCGGCATCGAACAGGGACGGCTGTGCCGGATCCCGCTCCCGGAAGAGATCGTCGGCCTTGATCACCCAGGGGGCGCCCTTGCACACCTGCCAGGCTGGCAGCTTCCCGCTTGCGATCCGGCCGATGACCGTCCGTTCGCAGACGCCGAGGATCCTGGCCGCCTCGCGCACGCCGAGCTCTCCCCGTTCCTTCTCCTCGCCTTCGCGGTAGGCCGGAATCTTCCGATACGCGCGAAAGCTGGCGACACCGGCCTTCCGCCAGCGGCGGGCCTTGCCGGGGTGGCGGGCGCGGGCGGTTATGATCGCCGACGTCTCCTCGTCGGTGGCGTAGCGGTGCCTGCCGGGGGGGCTTTTTTCGACGGAGACCTCGCTGTGGTCGCCTCCCTGCCAGTGCAGGACAAGCCGGACACGCCGATCCTCGACATGTGCCAGCGCCTCGACGAGGGCGGCGCGCAGGATCCGCTTGCGGATCTCGGGGGAGACCCGTTCGTGGCACCAGGCCCGTTCAAGGTCAGCGCCGAGCTCAAGGCAGGCGGCCCGCTCCGCGTCACCCATGCGGAACTCCCGGTCGGTCTCCTGCGCACGGGCCAGCGCCGCCTCCATCTCCGACGCCGCAACCAGGCGCCCGTTCCAGCGGCGCTCGAGCTCGGCCGCAACCTGCCGGTTCTCGGGGTCGACCCCGTCAAACTGCCGGAACGCCCGATCGGCTTCGTAGCGGGCCCGCTCCAGCGCCAGTTCCGCCTGCCGAACGGCATCCGACTTCGCCTCGCGATCCTCTTCAACCGCTCGCAGCGCCGCCTCCATGGCGACCGGCTCGATCGCCCGCAGAAGCGCCCCGCCCACGGCCTCGTCCACGCGGCGGCCGTTCAATGAGATGCACTTGTCGTCGCCACGGTTCACCGCTCCGTTTCCGCAGGCGTAGCGGAACGTGTTCCATCTTCCGGAGTAGGAGACCGTCAGCTTGCGGCCGCAGTGGCCACAACGCAGAAGCCCCGCAAGCAGAGCGGCGCCGCCTCGAACCGCGCCGCGCGCACCTTCCCGGCCCAATCTCTGAGCATTGTCCGCAATCACCTGCCGGTTCCGCTCGTACCTCTCCCAGTTGATGTAGCCCTCATGCGTGTCCTTGATCAAGATCGCCCAGTCCTCCGGACGCGGGATCTTCTTCTGAACGGCGTGCTTGCGCCCGTCGCGCACCTCCGTCCGCATGACGCTGCGGCCGAAGGCGTAGGCGCCGGCGTAGACCGGGTTCTCCATGATGTCACGGACCCGGCTGTACGTCGGACGGGTCCAGTTCACTTCGCGCCCTGTGCCGCCATGCGTCCGGGCCGGCAGCTCGATCCCCTCGTCGAGAAGCCAGAGCATCACCTGCCGCAGGCTCTGGAGCTCGTCGAACCTGCGGAACACCAACTCCAGGACCGAACGGACCCGCTCGTCCGGATCCTTCTCGATCCGCTCCTTGTCGATGCGCACGTAGCCCGCCGGAACCGACGAGAACAATGCGCCCCGCTCGGCCTTGCGAAGCTTGCCCTCCATCATCCGGCGGCGGATGTTCGACGCCTCAAGCTCGCTCATCGCGCCCTGAACTCCGAGCATGAGGCGGTCTGAGGGAATCCGGGGGTCGTAGACCGACTGCTCGTCGGCCAGAAGGCAGCCGACAAGGGCGCAGTGGTCGATTAGCCGGTGCCACTCCGTTCCGTTCCTCGCGAGCCTGGTCGCGTCCACCGCCAGGATGATGCCGATCTCGCCCCGGCAGACCGCCCCGAGCATGCGGTCGAAGCCCGGGCGCACGCTGCCGTCGCCGGAACGGCCGAGATCCTCGTCGATCACCACCGGCTCCGACCATCCCAGGGCCCCGGCCCGGTCACGCAGGCCGTATTGCCACTCCCGGCTTCCGGGATTGCCAAGGACCTGCTTCATGGTGGATTGGCGGACATATACGATCGCTTCGCGGGAAATGTGATCAGTGGTGATCCTGCTCACCTCGCACCTCCTTCCCAACCGGATCCCGGCTGGTCGCCGCCTGCCTGATCATTTCCGCAACCAGCAGGACCAGCCGCTCCCGCCTCTCCCCCTTCAGGACGCCGTCCGGACCCTCCTCCCGGTCGAACAGCGCCCTCTGGCGGACCTTCAGTCCCCATCGTCTCCTCCTCCTTCTCCATCAACGGACAGGAGAAAGTCAGACACGATGTCATGAATGAGCGCCAGCGCCCGAGGCGCGATCGCAGGCTGGAGGACCGTCGGGAACAGCTCTGCTTCCGGCCGCGTCATCCAGTCCTGCAGGGTCAACGGGGATCCGTCCGGCAGGCGGACAACAAATCTGACCGAACCCAACGACGCGTCGCGCCGCAGGAGCTCGACCGACTCGCCGTAATGGGGATGGTGCCGATATCTGACGGTTAGCCGGGCACCCTTTCTGTGGGCATTGTCATCGCCCGGTCGAAGCCGCCAACAAGACCCTGGTCGCCCAGGGCATGAAGCGCTCGGGGATGCGCCGGCGGATCCCCGGTGGACAGGCTGTCCTGAGCTTCCGAGCGCTCATCAAGTCCGGACGCTTCGAGCGGGCCTGGGAAGCCTTGGTCTCCGCCGTCAACCCACCCGCCAATGACAACCGCAGCGCCTATGAGATGGCGCTGGCTGCCTGAAAACGATGAGAATCAGGCAGAAGCGATCTCTCCCGCCATACGAGAATCGCTCCCGCTATACGCTATACCGGTAAACTCTCCGCCCGTTCAACCAGACCTTCAATCCTCTCAACAATGCACTCCAGCTCTTCGACTTCCTGCTGCTCGAACTCTTCCCACAGCTTCAAGTGTCGTTCCATCAAAACCCATTTGGCAGCATGGAATCCGTTCCACACAAGACCGAGCCAAGCCGCGTAATTCAAATTGAGGATGTTCTTGCTGATGTATACCTTACCTACATTCACCCCTGCCACCGTTCCATAACCAATGGCAAGCATCATCCTGAATTTGGGGTTCATCATTCCTGGCATCGTTCCTAATAGAGCTTCTCCCAGAGGCGCTCCGGCAACCTTCACGTGTTTCACAGCGTAGAACACGCGCATCATCACTTCCATAATCAACATGGGAATGCTAGTTACAACAAACTGACGAAAGTCGTACCCCCTGATGTACATGTACTCGACTTGCTTTCCCAAGTCTGAGTCTCCTATTGGAATGCTGTCAAACATTCTAAGGACGCCCATGAAGGGAGCGGGAAGACCCATGCCCCTGTTGCCGTTCGCCGACGGAGCATTAACATCGGACAGAAGGTGCCCAAACATTCGTCCAAGCAACGAAAACAAGCTGTCCTCAAGGGGGTTCGCGACGCTCTGATATCTTTGCACACGACCATCCGAGATTACGGTACATTTGCCGTCTAGCATGTCCAACACACCGAACAAGAACCCGAGAACTGGATCGTGAGCTAATGATCGCAGGCGATGGTTCATAGGATTCAGTGTGCCTGACGGTGCTCCCATCAACTGTGCTACTGTACTTGCATCCGCACCGTGGATGGAATGTAGCTTTCCGAGTTCCCTGCTTACCTCGGGTGGTAGCGTGGCATTGAAAGCGTCCTGCACCCACCTGTTGAAAACGCCATCTACTCTCTTTGACCATCTGGCTGTAGGCTTGACTGGAGCCTTGACGCACAGCAGGTCTAGCATCGACGCAACCAACCCACATCCGCCGGCAATTGCATAGTCCCATTTGTCCAGAGCATAGCGGGAGTCAAAATCCCGAATATGAGCAGCAACTCGTTCGTCAACGATAGCCAAGTCATTTTGAGACAGAATGTCACTTAGAGAGACTTGCCCCGGAAATGCAACCTCCGCCTCATTGTAAATTGTTTCGGAGTTTACTGGCGTTAGTTCCGTTTGCTTGCTCATCTCGCATAGATTAGCCTGCTTGCTCGTTAAATAATGCGGAGCGGACTCATCGACATCTCCCAGCGACTTCAACTTCTCCTTTATGGCTTGAATGTCGTGCCGGATGTCGTCGTGACTTAGATCAATGTCCTCTGCCCGGCTTTGCAAATACTTGATGGCCTTTATGTTCCTTCGCACGTCTTTGTTACGCATAAAGCCCCCCCTACTCGAGCATTGACTTCCACTTTTCCATGCTAGCCTTTATCACCGCAAGTTCTTTACGGAAGTACTCGGCGTTTTGCATAAGACGCTCCTGAATCTGATACAACCCCTTGATAGCTTTACGCAGAGCGGCGACCTGTCGGGCCTTTTTCCGATTTCGAGCAATGGCATAACCCGCTATTCCCAAGACTGCAACCGGAGCCGCCAGGACAAACGTGCCAGCCACCATACCGCCACCAACCAATGCACCTGCGAATGCCAGCCCTGAGGTGATCCCAGCAGCCGATAAACCCGTGATTCCTCCAAAGTAGAGGGCGGCGTAAGAAGCCGCGCCTCCGAGAGTAGCTCCTACCGCTGAAGCTGCGGCTGCGACTGCTTCCGGGTATTCACCATTTAGCTCTTCGAGTACTTTGCGAATCCCTCTATTCGCTTCGTCCTTCATCCTTTGGACTTCTTCCTGATCCAATGCCATGCCTCAGACCTCCATTAGCTCCTGCGCTTCCTTGAGAAGAGAAAGCTGACGCCTGACCCATGACTCAATAGCTTGCAGAGCATCCGTGTCCATTAGGATGCCAGCTATCTCGTTAATCATCTTTGACTCTCGGGCAACCAATTCTTGGTCTGCGTAACCCATACCAAGCAACTCCATCAACAAAATTACTCTGCTCGGTCGATCTGAAAATAGATCACATAACTGTTTCAACGAAACTGCTTCGCTCTGAACGCCAGGGCGCATTTGTCCGCGCAGCACCTCCATTTGCAAGCTCTCTTCCGGATCAATCGCACTATCGGCTACCATGACTTCGCGAGCATAGTGCAGCAGCGCGGCTTGCTGCCTTTCGTTCAGATAGTGTACAAACACTTGTCGCTCTCCCCGAAAGTGTTATGGACCGAACCGCGTGCCCAGTTGCAGAAGTTTGGAAGTGTAATTGTGGAGGGCCAATTCCAACGTGTTTATGCGATCCGTTCCTTGGTAGTCCAATGTACCAGTCTGGGGAACGAGTGGCAACCGCAACGGCACCACTGCGGTCGGGTGGGTGGATCTCAAATACTGACGCGCAGATTCATTGGGCCGACCTGTGAATTCGCCATCGGACCTTGCCAATCGTCAGAGTGTCACCAATATTGGGCATAGCACAAACAACGAACAATGGGTATTGGGCAGGGAGGCGATAATGGGGCCGGATAAGAAGAGGCGCGGCGGTTCGGAGTTCAGGGAAGACCATTTCGACGGCCGCGATCTTCTTGTCGGCCGACCGGAAGGAGAGGCGGTTGGCAAGCCCGCTACCAAGGCCAAGCGTTCGCCACAGTCACCCCCATCACCACAGCCCGACGCACACGGCGATGCCATCGTGGAAATTCTTGAGGCTGTACGGGCCACCGATGCACGCATCAACGCGCTCGAGGATACGTCAGCACCGGCGCCAGATACGGCCGAGACGCTTGCCCGCGAGACGGCGGCGCTGACCCAGGCTGTCGCCGATGCGCGCGGTGCGCTGGCCAAGGCAGCGGAATTGGCCGCACGCCGGGACGGGCAGCGGACGCGGCACGAGCGCTGGCCGGGACCACCGCCGCGCTGAAGACGCAGGGCGAGGCCCTGGACCAGCATATCCACGCCACGGACCGGCAGTCGGCGGTAGCCGCCCACATCATGGAGGACGTGAACCAGTCCGCGATGGCGCTTAACGACCAGCTGCGCACCCTCGGCAACGACTTGCTCCGCATCTCCGACAGACTGCGATGGCGGCACTGGCGGTTCGGTCTCGCCGTGGCGGGCGCGGCATTCGTCTTCTTCGTGCTGGGCCTGGTGCTGCAGCAGGAGACGAGTCTCGTGTCGTTCGGCGATCCGCGAGACGCGTGGAACGACCATGTGGAGGAGCATTTCACGCCGACCCTCGCCGCCTGCGCATCCGAGATGCGTCTGAACGACGAGCCCGTGCTTTGCAGCATGATCATCGACCCGCTGCCGGAGTTGACCGTCTCCCACTACCCCGGCGTGATCCTGACCGAACAGCCGCCGCAGAGGCCCCCCAACCTTCAGCGGAGCAGTAGGCAACCATGGTCGCGACCGTCACCCGCCTGAAGGCCGCCGCCACGACGGTGCACTACTTCGAGGCGGACGGCTACTACGCGAAGGGAGACCCGGAGCACCGCAAGGCCAGCGGC
>MKWU01005826.1_pt1 | contig 13029 bp, 7 predicted proteins | sample 809101 | NCBI WGS metagenome assembly MKWU01 (sample SAMN05860141, study PRJNA318959) | sponge metagenome | host: Aplysina aerophoba | place: Slovenia: Piran, Adriatic Sea, Gulf of Piran | collected 2013-05-07 | reverse complement strand
GGGCCGTAGTAGATGAACAGGTTGGCGATCAGATCGTCGAGGCCGTCGCGAGTGCCGCCTTTGGCCAAATCTACGGTGATGATGTTGCTGTTCACGTGGATGGCGTCGATCCCGCCCCTGTCGAACAAGCGACGGGCCAGTTCGTCCACCGGCCGCTCTCCGGGAATGTCCCGTCCGACGGCGTAGTGCTCGTGGCCGGTGCCGGTGATGCTCCGGTTGATCTCATAGCGAATCACCCCCGGACGGCTAGTAGCCCTCTCCACAACAGTCACCGGCTGTCCCATACGCCCCCGGATGGTACCCGCTCCCCGCAGCCGGACGGTCAATCAAAAGCATGGTGCCTGAAGGGCGGTCGCCCGACAGCCATTGGATTGGGGAACAATAGAACCAATGCGCTGCGGACCAATTCCCCGCCGCTGGCTTCGAACGATTGCCGTGGTTGTGGCTGCTGCGGCGCTTGCGTTTAGCTGCGTCTCAGCTGAACAACAAGAACAAGACACCATTGAGAACACCCCTACTCTGGCGTCCACTCCAACCGACATCTCGGCTCCTACCCCGAACCCAACGCCGCCACCCACGGCGCAGCCAACACCAGACCCATTGCCGCCACCCACGGCGCAGCCAACACCAGACCCATTGCCGCCACCCACCCTCCAACCCACACCAAGCCCAACGCCGCCACCCACCTTCCAACCCACACCACGGCCTACCCCAACTCTTGTCGCCACGATTCGTCCACAACCCGACCCCACTCCTGACGCAGCTCCGGCCTCAACGCCAACGGCACTGCCCTCCCAAGGATGGATCACTTTGGCCGAGCTTCTCACCCAAGTCACCATCACCTCTGAACAGCAAGTGGGTTACGACCGAGGGGATTGGGAGCATTGGATCGATGCGGATGGCGACGGCCTTGACACTCGACAAGAAGTTCTCGCTGACGAGACCCTGGTCGACCCTGTGGTGGCCAACGGGAGGATCCGAGAAGGCCAATGGTTCAGCTACTACGACGACCAGGAATTCACAGTCGCCCGACAGCTAGACGTCGATCACGTCGTGGCCCTCGCCGAGGCTCACCAGTCCGGGGGCTGGGCCTGGGACGCACTAACCCGGCAGCTCTACGCCAACGATCTGAGTTTTCCCGACCATCTCATCGCCGTCTCCGCAGGCTCGAACAGAAGCAAGGGCGCCCGGGACCCTGCCGAGTGGCTGCCTCCCGATTCAGAGGCCCTGTGCACTTATCTGGCTTGGTGGACCACCATCAAGTACCGGTGGGGGCTGAGCATGGATCAGGCTGAATTCGACGCCATCCACCATTTCGCCATCACCGACTGCGCCGACACCCAAATCGACCTTGCCGCCGCCCAATCAGGGATTATCCGAGCCGATCCGTCCGGCTGACCTCACTTGAGGCGAATTTCCCTACCACTGGCTACTCGCCTCCTGGGGCGATGGTCAGGGTGAGACCTTCTTCTTGAGATGCAGCCACCTCAATTCGCCAGTCGTGAGCGGCCGCACAACTGACGAGCTCAGATGGCGCAGCCGCATCCAGACAGAGTTCGGCACCCGGACCCGTCAAACGGGGTATAACCAGAGAACCGCCATTCCAGGTATCTGATTGGCCCCCCACTTGTACTTGTCGACGATTGAGGCCGACTCCGTTCCATCCTCCAGACTGATCAACCCAGTGCACCAAAGCCCCGAGTTGGTTACCGACCCCACTTTCAACCAAGCCCCGCTCCCATTCATCCTCGGGATCCCGTACTTCGACGGCCCACCACCGTTGGTGGTTTCCGCCAGCGGGCTCCGAGCTGTTTGGGGGCAGCAACGCGAGTAGTTGATTGCCCTCAGTGCAGCAAGGAGAAAGTGCGTACGACCTCGCCGATTCCCGGTGGACATGCACCTGGTTGGGATGAATCCACCCAGCGGCGTATCGATTCACTGCGATCGTGCCTACTGGCCAATTATGAGCGAAAGACATCACATCGGTGGGGTTGTCATACTCATTCCCGGTCACACCGGAGTGAGAATGCGGCCAGCACTGGGCATGGCCCAATTCGTGTACAGCGATTCCCTCCCTACTGCCACTTGAGTGAACCGCAATGGCAACCCTTCGACCCGTATTATCAAACTGCCTGTCGGCTTCAGTAGCGTCCAACCCGCAGGTCCCTACTCCGACTGCTCCTGCATCCACTATTCCGACATTGAGCTCGGGCTCGTCGACCAAGATGACTGCACCGGTGCGAGACTCGCCCCACCCCAATCTGCGTGCCGACGCAAAGCAGGCTTCGTGATTGGCCCCAATGTCTGTTACCTGGATAGTCCCGTCGCCAGCTGAGAAATCGATGTCGTACTGGCCTCCGCTGGCCCAGTCGAACCATGCCGCCGCTTCTCCCAACACATTGTCTACATATTCGACCCGGTCCACGAGGTCTGTGTCCCTGGTTGTGCAGACGAATACCTGCCAGGTTTCCTCGCCGCACGAGTGAAGCCGATCGGCTGTTTGATCGAAGTTGATCAGTTTATGGGGATCGCGACCTGACTGGTAGGCGCAGCCTCTCCACACCTCAACTCCGGGCTCGCTGGTAGGCGCGGAAGTGGGCTGGGGAGTGGGGGTAGAAAGTGGCGGATTGGGTGTAGGGGCCGGAGTCGGCCCCGTGGTGGGGGTGACGGGCGGGTCGGTCGGAGGCGGTGTGGGAGAAGTACCGTCGCCGGTATCGGTGCCCGAATCGTCTGCGTCATTGTCAGCTTCAGCCACCTCCTGTGACCCATTTTCTCCCCCTGACAACGAGACCACAATTACCGTGGCCAAAGTCGCCACCACCGCGATTCCGCCGACCACAAGGCCCAGCAAGTTGCGGTTGCTAACCAGAAACTCCCTCCACCGGAACCCGTCTCCTTGCCGGGGCCTCGGAAAGGGGTTCTTCCAAGCTCGGTTATCGGACTGTTCGCCAAACGGATTGCCGGACTCTTGTTTTGGTGTGAGTGTCGGCCCCGACGGAGCGAACGGATCTTTCCGGCTCTCTCGGTCGGGCCGATAGCCGAACGGTTCGTCGGGTCGTGCCAACGTCGGTCACCACCGGCAGGGGCTTTGCGGCTTATGCCGCACTCTTGGTCCGGAAGGTGCGGCCGAACATTTCCTGGGCCTCACACCACCATCCTCTTTGGCCCCTCCGGGTCGGTTTCGTCGGAGGCCATCTGCCAACCCTTCAGATCTTGGGGCCGAACTGGGCCAGAAATATCCATGTGCCACGCCACCACAACGGATCGATCTTCGGGGACATCGGACACCAGCCAGGGTTCGCCCGTCGTCCCTACGGGATCCACTCGGGGTGTGTCGGCTCCCGGGGCCAGGACGGCGTTCCAGTCAAACCAGTGGCGGCGGTTGCCCAGTTCCATGAAGAGCAATGCGTCGTGGCCGATACCCGCTGGCGCCCCGTGGACCGGGGCAATTGAACTCAGCAACCCCAGGTATGCGGCAACCCCGCCCTCGATGTCGGTGATCAGTCGGCCGAATTGTTTCTCCGCGGCTTTCCGCACAACCCATCCGCCCACCGCTTCACCTTGGTTACCCACCACGCTTTGCACGAAGTCGGTCCTAGCACCATAAACGTCGCTTCCGTCGTGGCGATCGCGGTGAATCACCGAACCGGGAGGGCTGGTGTCGCTGTCGGGATCTTCTGCCCCGCCAACAATGCGCCACTGGTAATGCTCTCTCCACACGGCCATCGCGTCTCCGAAAATCCTTACCAGCCACCCCTGGTCCATAGAAGAGGTCTGACGCTGTTGGTGCAGGGTGTCAACTCGCTCTGAGGCGGCCTCAGCTCTGGCCACCAGCATTGAGGGCGGGGGTTCGTTGCCGAATTGAAGCTCGGCGGTGGAAAGCGTCGTGTTTTCGGCGCGTTGGGGAACCCCGAAGGGGCGGTAAAGGAACTCGGTGACTATCAGGCGGTGGTCGGCGAATTGCTCGGCCATGCTCCTCAGTCTCAGCACCTCAGATGCAAAATGGGATGCGTTCTCACCGAAACGCCTTCTCAAGGCATTGCCTTCTTCCAATCGTCGAAGATTGTCCAATAGGCGAGAGGCGAGAAAGCAGAACAAAGTCAAACCCACCGCAAGCGTGATACCCCCGAACAGCGCGAAGTGCCACATAGCGGGATGGTAGAGGCGCCGGGCGTCGAAGGGCGTGACGAATTCCCAGGCCGCAGCCAAAAACGGCCACCAGTGGTCGAGGGCGAACACTGCGATTACAGCCAGCGCGATCCCCAACAGCATCAGCAATCGGCGGGCCCACTTCTGGGCCGTGACCGCTCCCTCGTACTCGCTACCAACCGAACGCAGCGCGGCATGGTCCCTGAATCCTCGCTGGGCCAACCTCACAGCCTGGTGGAGTGTCTCGCCCAAACGTGCCATCAGGGTGTCGCCGTACCCACCCCCAGCATGAACCCGTCCAGGTTCCTCAGAGTTGCCAGAGTCATACAGCGAAGAAGTAGACCATCGGACAGCCGCCGCAGGGTCCGACTCCGACTCATCCTGTCTAGGCTCGCCGGCATCGGTGTCTGGATTCTCAACCTCAGTAGCTTCGCCCTCTTCGCTGCCTTTAGGCGCATCTTCCATGGGGGTATTTGAACCCAGCAAGACATCCGAGGCGTCTGCTGGTGCCCACTCTGGGGCGATGCCCGCAGGATCAGTCCACACGAGGCGAACGGCATCGCCTCTTTCGCCCTCGTGAGGTGCGGGAACGCCGCCGGGCAGCGTGGTCCCGTCCACCAGGCCGAACATCGCCTCCCGCAACGTTTGCCAGGCAACCGGGGTCGACCGGGCGGCGCCAGCAGAGCCCCCAGGCAGCGGGAAGTCGCTGCGCTGAAGATGCGATACCAGTGCAACGGGTTCATCGGCGCCCTCAAGCGCCAACCGTGTCATTCCCCGGCTGTCCTCGTTGTCCGCCAAGCCTCCAGTGCGATTGGCCAGCCGCCGCAGGGCATCCTCGTGTTTCGAATTGGGCGCGGGCGCAGGCAGTGAGCGGAACAGTCCCCGCCAGAGTTGGGTGAGCACGAACTCATCAGCGGTACCGGGCAGCCGAGGGGATTGATTGCAACGAAAGCCGCAGGCAAGGGCGAGCTGATTGGCCATGCTCGCCGGCGGTAGGGCGTCGGGCAGTGCCCGCTTCACTCCCGCCGCGTTCGGTAGCGGCCACGGCGGCGACGCAGGCATGGACGAAGGCCGGGCAATGCGGGCTGCCGAGGGGGTGTGAAGGATCCGCACCTGGCAATGAACGAAGCGCACTGGCTTGAACGGCCCATCAGCCCGGTCAGGCGTCAAGCCAATGCCGCTCTGGGCCCCCCTCCAGCCGCCTGAGGCACACAAGGCAACCAGAGCACACAACCCCAACGGAGAGTGGTCGGCCGCCGCCACCTTTGGGGCCCGCTCATGGGCTTCTGATTTGGGACCGTGAACCAGATGAAAACTCCACAGTGGCGAGCAGTCGGCGATGCCGGGTCTGGCCCCTGCCGAGGCCACGCCGACGGTCATGGACACAAAGGAGGCGCCCGGACCCAAGAGGCCGCTCACCGCTTCATGGGCATTTTCCTCCTCTCGGCGAACCTGCCCAATGGCGTCAGGCCTTCCCGGACCCTGCGGATGGCGGAGCGCGGCCAGCCAGACCTCCGACAGAGGCAAAGCAGACATCACTTCCCCAAGAGTGGCTTGAGTCCACTCGCCGACAGCGCTGTGCCAACAAGGTGCTTCATAGCCACCTCGACTCAGATCGAGCGCAGACGACCAAACTACGTGTCCGAGCAGCCCGGCTCTGCACCACTCAGCCAAGCTGTCCAGCAGCGGCGCGGTCAGGTCTTGGGAATCAGCTGAGGTCAATACCACCAGCCGCTGCCCTTCCGTCATACCACGCTTCCCCTCGGTCCCTGATCCTTCAACAATTCATGAAGCTGGCTGTAGCAGGTGCTAAAGAGTCCGGCCAGTTCCATGGTCGGCACCCCCGCCTCTGCACTGCCGTCCATGCCGCGGAGGGCCACTCCATTGTCTCGCTTGGTTTCCTGGTCTTTGAACCAGGCCATGTTTTCCTCCAAATACCGCCGGGCGTTGTTTTGGCGCTCCTCAGGGGAATCCCCTTCTGCTTTGGGAAGCTCGTTAGCCACGGTTCCACAGGGAGGTTTGCCGACAGCGAGAACCTCTCTTAGGTCCTCGTGCAACCTGCCCTGTCCCGAAGGCTCCCCCAGCTCGTATAGCCTCCTATACCCCTCATATGCCGAGAAGCCTCTGCCGTCAACCATTCCGAAGGTGAGTGAGAATCCCTCCAGCAAGCCGGCGAGGATGTCGTTGGGATCATCTAGCTGGCTGAGCAATGGCCACGGGAATTCAACCACATCGGAGGCAGCATTAATCAGTACCGGACGCTCTATGTCAGCCGTCACATACCCGCACAGTCGGGCAACTGCGAAACCACGGACGATCGACTCGAGAACCCTGCGGGGTAGGGGTACGAACCCGTCCAACCGGCGTCCGCGCCGCCACATCCAAAATGACGCAGCCCTTTCACCCGGGTCCTCGTTGGCTGCCATGGCCTCCATAATCGGGTTGGTGAAAGATCTGACGGCCAGCGGATGGAGCGGGCTGTCGATGTACTGCGAGATCAGGACCGAGGCGGTGTCGCTGCTGCCCGATTCATAGGCCTGCTCGCCTACAATTTTTCGGGCAGGAGCAGCAGCCGGGTGACCCTCGGGAAAGGGAAACTGCGAGCATACTGTAAGTAGCGAAATTGGACTGCCGTGACACTCCCCGTAAAGATCCGAATTGATACTGACCAGTGGTTCTGACTGGCGCATCGCTTTGCCTAGCTGGAGTCGGAAGGTCTCCAAGCGCTGTGCATGGTCAACTCTCCTCTGTCCCGTGTGGGGATCGCTGTCCTTTAGGTACGAGGCAAGGCCCTCGCTGACCACCCGCGTAAACCTGCCGCCCGAGGAGCGAGTCCACTTCCGCACCCGCTCCTCAATGTCATCTCTAGCGGCCTGACAGACCAAATTGGCAGCCTGACCGGGCACCCACCGCATGAGAGAGCGGTAGACCAATGGCTGAATGTCATCTTCGCCTGCCACCAACGGTGTGCCAGCCACCAGTCGATAGCGCAGGGGGTCGGTAGCTCGCGAACCGCAGTTCACGCCTTCCACTACTGCCTCCTGACATAGCTCGGCCAGCATCTTCGGCCACGCTTCGTGGCCTTCTAGCGGAAGTTCGACGCTGGACGGCATATATCGCTTGGACACGCCTGAGCTGTCCGTTGGCCATGCCTTTACGTCGTCGCTTTCAAGTGCATTGGCGACTTGACCGAGAGCTGCCCGCAAAGCATCGGAAATGACCAGTAAGACTTGGTCGCCAGCTAGCTCCATCACCTCTGCCGCAGCATCCAAGCGCAGCGACTGCCAGCGAAATGCGATGCCACGGGCAATCTTCTCCACGGCTTCTTGGGTTCTCTTGTCTTCGCCCCCGATTTGACCGTCCGTTCTCGAGAGCAAGTCCAAGCCTGCGGCTATGTGCTGCCGGTAATACCTGTCAGCTGTCGATGCATCCTGTCTGACACGGTTGATCTCTTCTGGGTTCAGCTTGACGGCGGCGTGGGTTAGCGCAGCAGCCGCAACCGGCAGAGATGTCACCGCGGCTACCTGGGAGGCCGCTTCGCAGGTGGCATCCACCATGGTCTGACACCACTCACCGTCCTGCGCAGCTCGGGCTTCCCCTTCGACTCTTTCAATCTGGCGGCGACCCAGTCTTTCGAGTTGATCTCGCCATTGGGCCCCTGTACCCGTTTGGTCGGCTGAGAATGCCAAATCCCGCTTGACTCGTGACGCGATCTCACGCACCTCCTCGGCTGGCGCAAAATGATCAGAGGCGCCGTAGCAACCTGGCACGGGCTCAGGGGCCGGGCCCACCAGAGGAACTGCTTTGTGGACACCCTCGGCGTATTGTTCGGCCAGCTTTTCCACCAGTTCTTCATCGGTGTCGTAACCGTCGGAGGGGCCGCTTGGGCTCATCCTTAAATGGCCTTGGTGCAGCCCCTCAAGTACTCCGCGGGCCAGCAGGTCCTCAGCCCACTGGGCAAAGCGATCCCGTCCCACTGTGACCTTGGCGGCGCCAAACGACGAGATAGCACCGAACTGCTGCTCTCGGCCGAATGGATAACCCCCGTAGTTCTTCCTCGCGTCGTTGCGCCAATTGACATTTATGAAGTTATGAATGCGCTCCTGCACGATGCTTGAAGTAACCCAAGTAGACAGGGCCTCGCCCACCGCCTGATATACCTCAGCCGTGCTGCCGAGATTCGCACCCCTGTAACCAGACCTGCCCAGAATGAACACCGAGTGGGGTCCCACACCTGGCTTCTGCACTCCCTCGGTGGAAAGAGGAGTTTCGATTTCCCCTGGCTCCGACCAGTACGCCGCAAGCATCTCCGACATCAGCCCAAGCGAATTGGCCGCCATGGCCTGCTTGTTGTCCAGGTCGAAAATGTCGTTGGCGAACAGCACTAAAGACGGATGCCCACCCAGGGGATCGCATAACCGCAAGAGGTCGACCACATCAAGGGCCACCCCTGCGCCCGTGCCGCCGGCCATGGACGTACACACCACCACCAGCGGTTCGGGGGCATCTGACCCCAGCGCGGCGTCCACTCCGAGGTATTGGCCCGCCTCATAGAGCTCTTGGGCACCTGATTGGGCCCGTTCGAAGGCCTCCTTTAGCCGAGGAAGCAGCGTCCTCTCCAGCGATCTCAGACCCGAGGCCCGTCCGATGGCCCGGTTCTGGCCGGCCCCGTCCTTGAGCGGAATGCGCACCTGATCATGGTTGGGCAGCCACCCGCAAAGAAGATCTGGACGGCCCTGATGTCCACCGTGATTGGCAATCAGCGAGCGGTAGAGAGCGCCGTAGGAGTCGTGTTCAGCGGAGAGAGTCAAGAAGTCTCGAACGGGAATAGTGGGGATCTCTGTTGGCGACTCCTGAACAGTAAGCGTGTCAAGGCCGATGAACTGCCACGCTTCGGGCATCTCTTGGGTCCAGCCGCAGTGCTCTAGACGCCTCCTAACGGCGTCTCGCACATAGCGAACAGCCTTTTCTCCCGATCCACCGCATCCGATGAAGATCACTGGTCTAAGCATTCTTCCTGCCTTTCTTGCCGCTATTGGTCAAATGGGTCGATGTAGCGCGAGTCGCCGCCGCGCTCAGAGTCGTCGGTTGCAAATGGATCGCTGTCCAGTTCGGACTCACCGGCGGCTAATGGATCGCTCCTCCGGCCGTTTGGCGAATCTGGTTTTCCGGCAATCTGGCTGTCGGTGGACCCGGAAGTAGTGCCCTCGGAGAGAATCTCGCGCCTCTTCTCGAACAAGTGCGACGCGGCCTGTTGCGCCTCGTCTAGTCGAACCTGGGCCTCGAAATCCTCAGCCGGGAGATCCCACACGATGAGGCTGTCGCCAACTGGAGAACTCTCCAGTGCCCAGCCGCCGTCAAGTCCGCTTCCGATTAGTCCGACCTGCTCGCCTTTGCGGTTACTGATGCTGCCCTGGGGCCCTAGGCACTGTCCGTTGAATGACTTGGCTGCTAGCCGCGGTGGTCCGCCAAGCAGCAACGGTCTCCACAGGGAAAATAGGTGCAATCCGCCGATCTGTGCTGAGGTCGAACGCCGGGTTAGAGCCATACAAAGCTCGCGCCCACTTCCGGCAATCGACGCCGGATAACCGACTGGATCGCCATCCAGCGGCATGATCAGATATTCCGGAGTGGCAAGCGGTGGCCAGGGTCGTAGCCTCCATGCGGAAGACACTCTCAGCAGCAGTGCCAGCACAACGAGAGCAATCAGAATCGGCAGGAAATTGCGGAGTTTGTCACCGGTGGTGGGCAAATCCACATCAACTGTTGCCCCAACTGTTTCTGATGCCGACTCATTGATGGAATTCCAAAGGGCCGCCCAGTCGTTCTCGGGAGGCGCCCATGACAGGAAGTCGCCTTCATGAGTCACGCTGGCCCAGAGGCCTTCTTCCAAGCCGTCGACCAAGGCGATGTCGAAATCCATTTGCACGTCAACGACGGCATCCTCAGTCAGCACTAGGTCGATTTCCAGCGAATCCGGACAGTCAACCTCTCCCTCGTCCCCCTGGCCGCTGCCGCCCTGGTCCCAGGTGCCGGGAATCGAGCACGACCACCTCTGGTCATCGGCCGAGCCCTCTACAGCGTGGCCTTCGATCTGGGCCCCAAGACCCCCAAGAGTGATCACCCCCGAGAAAAGGCCAGGACTCGCAGCGACTCCAAACTCCATTTTGCTCTCGGCGACGCGGTCGGGCCCGGTCAATTCCAATTCGGAGGGCAACGAGGAGGTCTCCCCGACGGCTTCCTTCAGGAGCTCCCACCGGCGTTTGGCATCCTCGACCGCTGGTTGGTCTGTCAGGAATTCTCTCAAGTCCAGTTCGATATTGCCGATATCGCGTCGCCAGAGAAGGGGTTGGCCGCGTTCGCCGTTTGGGCCAAAGCCTTCGGCACCGCCGTACAAGAACTCTTGCTCCAATACCGCGACGGCCTCAACCGATCCGTCGGCCTCAATAGCCGCAGTCAGCCTCGCACCGTCTCCGCCAGCCTCATCCGTGTCCCACCGCAAGACCTCATCCTTGATGCTCGGGACCTCGAGCCGATACCCCATCTCGCTCGACACTGATACGGGATCACAGGGGGAGTGCTGGCAGGCCAAGTACGGCCGAGTCGGATATACCGGGGCTCCCGCACCGTCATCCATCCTCAGCCGAAGCTCGACCGACTGATACTCCAGGGGGAAGTTCTGGATGAATCCAACCAGATGCCCCTCGTCATTCAGGGAAAGGTCAGCAGACGGGCTGTCGGTGGTAATGACTTTGATCGCAGCCGCGGCCTTGGAGGCGTCCTGAGCAGTGTCGCTATTGTCGCCCCAAAAGAGCATCTTCCACACTCCCGCCCACTCCCAGTCGGTCTCTCGGGCCAACTGCTCAGCAGCCTGGTGGCCGATGATCTCCCAGCGGCTCTCATATAAACGGCGAGACAAAAACCAGAATGGAACCACCGCTTGGTAACCCGCAGAGTTGTCCTCGGCGTAGAAAATGGGGTTGCTCTGCCTGCCTGACGGTGCCTGTAAGCGCATATTCACGCCATCGGGATTTCTGATACCCCGATTCAGAAAGGTCATATCCAATGACAGCCGGAAACTCTCAACATTTGGGTGCAGCGTGAAGTGGTATTCGCAGGGGCTCTCAGCAGTGCCGTTTCCAGGGATGCTGTTGTCGTCAGTACAAGGTTGTGGATTCTCCGAAGGACACGCGTGCTCCTCACCAGGCAAGAGGTCTGGGGTCTGTTGACGGCAAACCACATCACGCACGGCTTCTGCAATCAACTCGTGGAGCTCGGATTCCAATCCTTCAGCATTGAGCTGCGAGATCTCCCCCTCGAGGGCATTTGGGCAATCACCTAGTAGGTCCCCGAACAACAGCCTCAATGGATCTTCGGAGGGAGACCCGCTGGACAAGAGCACCGCCTGCGTCCATGCACCTCTATCGGAGACAAGCCTCATCGCATCGGACCTGCATAAGTCCCGAAGCTCCCCCCACTCCGCTAGAGACACTTCCGTGCTAGGGCTCTGGGTGGCGTGTTCCCCGTCGGTGAACCACAGCAGCAGGCTGCATCCCCTAGACGGAACCTGGTTGAACCGCTGAGAAGCACCCCGGAGGGCTTGGCGGTAGTCGGTGAGAGTTGTCTCGTCACCTGTCGGCAGGGCGGTGATGTCGCCGTACTTTCCGATCAAGTCCAGTTGGGCGACACCAGCGCCCTGCCAACCGTGGTGACGGGTGTATCGGGTTGCAAACGTGTCCACAGCAACATTGATCTCGAAATTGAACTGAGGAGTTTCGTTCAGGTAAGACCAAGTTCGCTCCAAGCTGGCCAAGCTGTTCACCACTGCCTCAAGACCATCTCTCCGAGCATTTCCCGGATCTGTTCTTCGCAGGCTGAGTGATGCATCGAGCAGAAAGAGCACGTTGAAGCGAAGTGAGTCGGCGTCGGGAGCGCACTTGTCAGTGACGGCAACGCCTGTTTCCGCCCCCGCCGTTTCATGAGAAGGCGGCACCAACAGGAGCCCCGTGCCAACCAAGAGCACAACAAGGGCACCCAACGTGATCCGCCTCATGCTGCACCTGCCAGAGATGAGGCGGTTTCCCACCCAACCCATATGGCGAGGCCAAAGGTCAACACTCTCAGAGCTACCAGAACCCGCGGCCGCCGATAGTTCCTTTTGGCGTGTCGAGTCCGTCGGGCAAAGAAATCTGCCAACACCGCAAGCAGGTAGCCGCCCGCGGCAACTCCGACGGCTGCATAGCCTTCCGACCCATCCAGGGTGGCGACGAGCGCGATGAGCGCGAGCACCGCCGCGGCAATGCCGAGTAGTACCGCTGGGGTGCGCAACCTCCGCTTAGAGGCATCCGACCCTGCGCCGGATGAATCAAGCATCTCCCCACCTGAAAACAGGTCGGCCTCTGTACCCCAAGGGTCGTTGCTCATCAACTCTCCATCTCGTTATCGCTTATGCAGTGCAAGGAGCGGCAACATAGCGACGACCAGTGACAGTTTGTCCGTGTTGCTCCAACCCAGGGCTCTGACCAGGGAAAGTTCGGCTGGCAGCGTTGCACAGGTACTCCAACCCAGGTTGTCCACAAGAGCCCAAGAGTGGCGACGCCGGGAATCACGGCTGGTCTCCCTTGACACCGGAGTGCCGACCGAAGTCAAGTCCACTCAATTCAGCAGCTGGCCGTCAGCAAGAAGGTCGTGCATTGTTCCCATGGCTCCCCGCTCAAGGTTGCCCAGTCCCCTTCTGCCCGCGTAGGGAGTAATGAGGTTCCCCCCTTTTTGTGGAGACATCGTCTATAAGGAGATGCGATGTCTAGACAACGACGAAGGTTCGATTCGGAGTTCCGTGCTGGAGCGGTCCGGATCGTCAAGGAGACCGGCCGGCCGGTG
>MKWU01005824.1_pt1 | contig 13033 bp, 14 predicted proteins | sample 809101 | NCBI WGS metagenome assembly MKWU01 (sample SAMN05860141, study PRJNA318959) | sponge metagenome | host: Aplysina aerophoba | place: Slovenia: Piran, Adriatic Sea, Gulf of Piran | collected 2013-05-07 | reverse complement strand
CAAGGGTGCATTTTTCCTACAAGAACAAAGGCAAATCAATCTATTCTGAGCCAAATCACAGAGGCTTTAACAGGGCAAACTTCAGAGACATATTCACTCGTTTATCATACACAGTGTATGGGCAGTATTATTTTAGTACACTCTCAAGTGTACAATTAGTTAGTGCCCTCATGAAAACTGGTATCTATCCTTGCTGGACAAGGTTATCAGACTAGATTACTAAACTATGCAGCAGTCTGAAGCAATATTAGATGATTGCATACATTTATTGGGGTGTGTAATCTGTAATTGGTCATAACTCTTATACATATCTATCAGTCAATGCACCCAGTATTGGGTTGGGTGCAAGACATGACCAGCACTCAAACAGCATACTTGCAGGATATGACAATCCGTGTTGCAGTGAAATGTTAACTATCTCGTCGGGCCTGGTAAGATGGATCCTACCATACAAGGTTGAGGTCCTCAAGATAGTGGTTGAACCACTGACAGCTACCAAAGGGAATAGATGGTGTCCGCATCAGATGAGGAAACGAATAGCTCTCAATTCATGACCAATGCGCAGTTGGAAGGACGAAGGATGTCATGCGCCAGTGTTAGGAAGCAGTAAATCAGTGGAAAACAACTGCGGCTGTAGGATCAGCTTTACTCTGGACATCCAATCAAGATTCCTGGGTGAGTAACTGCCACTTTGTGCTTTCTCCAGTACTACTGAAATTCACCAAGATATGCTTAATGTTCACTCAATTGATCATCTCCTGCTCCTTAGATTCCAGCCACTCCACGGCAATTTGGATTCTTCTCCAAGGCATTTTTAGAAACAATACAAGTGAATTCACACATAGCGAAGGTGTTAACATTCGTGTACTTCTGCAAGTCCTCGCAAACAAAGTAGAGCAACTTTGATGACGTTGGGTCTAAAGCGACAATCGATGGCAATAGGTATGACATTCTGTGCTTCATTTTAGCCATGAATATGCCAGCAAATCAATTTTAACAGAATATCTCATGTTTGACCTCGACTGCCACTTGTTTAATAAACACTTAATAAACACATGCAACATTCATTGTATCCTGCATCTGTACACCACACTTTCTTGCCATAGACAATCCATAGCATACAGCACATGAAGGAATATAGTTGTACAATACAATATCAGGTAAGTTCAGGCGTATTCTGTACACTTCACACACATAATATGCATTGAAATACAGGGTGCCGCCACCAATTTCTAGATGTTAAGCAGTTAGCTCATCCACTTGTGCAAGCATGAAGACAGACACCTTTTGGTTAGGGTTTGAGTAAAAGTTACTCTGCTACTGAAAATTATTCATTAGCGCTCCAATTGTATCATAATAGGCTGCCATGTATTAACTGTGCAATAAACATTCACAAACCCTTACATCTTATCCTTTACAGAGAGATCAATACTGCAGCGCTCCCACAGATAATGCAATACATGTGGCTGTCCTGCTTCTGCAGCATAATGGGTACAGGATTTACCATCAGCATCAACCAAGTCCACATCAGCACCAGCTTCCACTAAGGTGTGGACCATATACAGGCTTCCCATCTGAAAAAATGGATTCAAATAAATACACATCTCAACAGGCATGCCATTACATACTTTTATGTGTATGCCTACAACACATGCACACATTCAATTTACAAAAATTTTAAACTAAAACACAATTCTTCAAAGGACAGAGCACAAAGGCATACACATTTACTCAATTTATACCCAAACAAATCAAACTATGAACCACAGGGAATCCATGATAACAAATGAAGGTTAACAGCACTTAGCTGCTACTATCATGTCAGCATATGTACTGCGTATTTATTCAACTGTGCTATTGAGGTCCCAAGACTTCACCTCTATATTGCTCAGCGTCTGCAACATGTGTAAGCCAAACTCAAAGATTTGCATGGATCAATAGTGCACCAGCATCATTGTTTTCAGCAGTGTTCGAGCCGTACATCGTACTTTCAGCTAAGGAAACTAACACAATTTTTGTACCTCTCAATGGCTATCCCCTAATTTCCTGGTTGGGCATATGAGGGCAGGGATGGGGATTTGATGAGTCTGATTCTCAATGCCCCTATGCACGGGGCTTTCTCAGGAATTGAATCCTGGGGTTGCAACACTGACACATCTATACATAAATTATGTTGCATAGATGCAAGTAGTTTTGTGCTAAATTACCTTTATACCATATGCCCGGCCTGAGACGGGGTGGGGATAGCCATTTATAGGTGGATTATTGTCAACACCAGAATGTATACCAAACAGACTAAAGCCAAGTCATTGCACTGTGTTGTCTCTAGATGAAATGCAGTGAAATAATGGCTTACTTAGCATATTCTGAACATGGCAAGTGTCAAAAGCACGACAGTTCACCTCATTACAAGCCTGAACAAGTCCACAGGAGCTATACCCGTTTCAATCCATCAGCACTGTACATTGTGCATGTACCTGCAGCCCTGTGTTTGATTAAGTGTAATACTAGTACTTACCGCGCAGCCTAGCATTAAAGGCGTTTCCCCTTGTAACCCTCTGGAGTCCACGCTTGCACCAAACCGAATGACCGTTTCAACAGCATCCACAAAGTTGCGTTGGGCAGCAATGTGCAGAGGACTACGGCCATTGGTTTTGGCTTTTCCGTCAAGTACATCCTGAAAATCACTTCGTCCTGTGCGCTGACACTGCAGCAAGTATTGCTCCATGTGATTATTGTCGAAATTAGTACTCTGTAGCATGGTACAAATCGCTTGGTTAGCTTCTTCAGCCGCTAGACTCCCACTGGAACCTTCCATTTTTCCTGCGTATCAAGGTCGCGCGCGATTGTCCCAGCATGCAGCACATGCACGCTCTGGTAGGATTCCAAACCCATTCCCATTTCAAAATTCTCGCGTAGTGCACCAACTTCCGCAAACATGGCTGACGCGCGGAAGGTTGGGTCGGGGACTATGTGCATAATAAAACGAATAAATGATATAATACATAGGGCAGACATGCGCACTGCCCTGAAAAGCAAAGCACAATAGGTCAACATCAAATACAACATTCCATGTACAAAAAGGTGAGTATATAGCTGTTAAATATTGAAAGTTATCTGTGTTTAGTTGGGTTAGGCTGAGGGGATACGACCCTCAGCTGCAGCCAACTCGATTTGTTGGGTGCTTTCACGGTTGAATCTCACAGTCCTAGAGTCTCTGATTGCTGTGATAGCGGATCTCAACAGGCTGAATGAAAGCCTACATCTGAGCCATGTCATCACTAGGCTGTACCTTTGCCCTCTCTTCTCTGCTAGCAGAGCCGCCAGCCGCTTGTATGCAATGGTGGTGGAGGGGCCCATTCCACCAGAGGCCAAGAAGACGAGAGGTGTGAATGAGCCATGTTCGACTTCCCTGATTCGTTGGTCGTATGCTCTTCTCTACTGTCGTTCATGCCGCGTGAAGACTGTACTGAGCGCGGGGGTCTGATTGGAAGATGCCTGACGTCAAAAAATGCATCTTGCTGTGGGTTCCAGAATCCCCTGCACCTGATGTCAACACAGCTGTCATCCTGGATGTTTGCTGAGAGCCCATGCATCATCTCACCACTGAGTGGCTGCAGTGCTGGTTCTGTTTCCGTCAAGGTGCGTACTTCTTCCATGAGGGAGGCCGTGAGGTCGCGGATGTCATTGTGTCGATGTATAGGCAGACCTCCTTTCATGCAACTTAACGCATGCTGCACATTGTTTGCCTTCCCACAGGCACAGGTGGCAGGTAGCCCGTTTGGTTGCCAGCCATACCTTAGAGCAAGAGCGTCTCTAAAGGCACCCTTATGGAGCGCTAATCCATGCTCTTCAATAGGCAGTGTTCCAAGCCACGCAGATGCCCCTTTCTGTTGCGCCAGGATGACGGCTGTTTGAGTGGAGCTTGTCAGTAGGCCGAGTGTTTCTTTCATGTCTTCCTCATTTCTATGCTTGTTTGCATCTTTGACATATTTCTGCGCTTGTTTCTGTTGTGCTTCTGTCTCGAAACCACTCTCTTCGCTCTGCTTCAAGATGGACCTCACCAGGGGTTCTGTTACAGCAATTGAGTTTGATAGCTCATGGCTTGCAGCATCTGTGCATAATACTGGCGGTGATTGCGCAATATCACATGATGGGCACATACTTTCATATCGCATATGAAAGCCCAAGCACAGCTATCGCGATGCTCCTTCTGTGCACAGCCTCTTAGCGATACGAAGACAAGAAGACGCAATCCATCTCCCTTCTGCACGCTGGTAGCATAGTTGGAAGCTTAGTGAAGACGGTTTGGCTTGCATTGTGGCACCAGTTGACAGCGAGTACGCAAACTGCATACGCTTGCCGGCGGGGCTTTCAAGATTTGGACACAGGCGCAAAGGGGATTGAATCGCTAAGTCAATCCATTTCTAAACTGGAAGGATCACTTTCGGAGAAAGGCGGTTATGGCGTCAGCTTGCTCAGTGGTAAGCGATTCGTATCTCAGGTCCCTAGCGACATCAGCAATGACTCTGTATGCGCAGTGGCTCGACCGTTAGCTTGACCAAAGGAAGCTCCATCTCCGCTGTTCGCACACCCAACGTACGCGCATGTGACCGACATGTGATTTGCTCATTATTATTCAGGTCTCTGCAATCTGATTGGAGTCCGCACATAGTCCCCAGACCCACCTTCCGTGCCTTATAAAATGGCGGCCAGAAGTGGGGATGGGTACGAGATTAGGTATGGATTGGAAACTTCTGATCACGTGACTTTCATCCGTGTCTCGGAAACATGGCCGCGGCCGCGATACCTAGTTCGTTGTTGACTTTGCTCAACATTAGTCACGATCATTTCGGTTAGCCATTCTACATAATATGTCTGTCTACTTTATTGCACTAAGTTATTCTACCAATGGGGCTAGCTCCCGCTTAAGTGCGGGGCAATGTAGCTAGCAGTTGAAGGTTTACTCAGGCCGTTCGACCTAGGCGGCCTTAGTCAACTGTTAGACAGCCGAAGCATACTACCCCTAAACATTTAGCTGCTATGCTATGCCATTCTTAAGCCGGCGCACGCACCCATGCACGGATTGTAAATGAATAAGTCTTAGGTGGAACATAAATAGGAGTGAATGATGTATAGTCATAGGGCACTCAACTTCATACCAATGAGTCTTTAAAGATATACGCTCAGTTAGCTATCAGCTATGTTAGCTATAGGTATGTATGAATCAATCATTTCCTTCTGCAGGAGGATTAGATGAATTATCTGACTGTTTGTTTACACGTTCTCAGTATTCTCCATAGCTTGTCTGCACATCAGCTACCTGGCAGTGCCGACTCCTTAGTTAAGGCAAATGCACAACATGTGTTGCAAAGGGCTTAACATTGACAATGCTGAAATTTCATGGTCATTCTTCACATACTGCTTATCCTTGTCAAAGAAGCTGCTGCCACCACTTTTGCAGTATAGTTGCCACCCATCAAAGTCCAGCAAGGAGCAAATTTCGATTATATTTCATTCCCTCAGTTCAAGTGGAGTGTTGCAAAATGAGTGGGTTCGCTTCTGTGTAACAATTGATCTACAGAGAATAGTTATACAAGGAGTCCTAGGTACATACATCTGCCACCTGGTCTTGATCAAATGTGTGAATTGATTGTTTCACATCAGGTATATATGCTTCTGCCACCTGGTCTTGATCAAATGTGTGAATTGATTGTTTCACATCAGGTATATATGCTTTCAAGAATCGGCACAAAACTTGCCAGTGACAAGCTTGCTGCCATAATGTACATAGGTGGCTATGTTGTTCGGTGCACTCGCAGGCGTACAACAGAAAGTGACTTTGAGGCAAGACAGCACTGACTAACTCTTGACAACGTGTGCACTTTTAGTGAGGAAGATAAGAATGAAGAAAGTAGTGAAGATTTTATCAAACGTTAGATGCATCTTAGTAATCTAGGAGGACTAGTCCTTCTTAATGACCAAGCCTCTGACTTCTTTGTTTTGCTTGAGAAAGAATGTCAAATGTATTTGAACATTCACACAATTGCAGCTAGCCAAAACTTTGACATTAAAGGAATAACTGAAGATTTGATTGGCTCAGATGAGATTGTGGTGCCGTGGTCAGAAATGACGTGACTATTTGGAAGGAAATTACAGTGTCACTCTCCTAAGGAAAAATTGTACTCTTGTTCTTAACTGTGAGTGGTTTTTCCTTTGCAAGAGGATGGCTTAAAAAGTACAAGTCACAACGATGTGATCAGCTACCTACGGCAAAGTCCCTCAGAGTTGGGTTAAAAATGAATCAGTGATGAATACACACTGTGTTTATACACAATTATAGTAATGTGTATGACTGTAAACCATGCAATAATAGTAATAATCACTGGGCTTTCTTTCGTTTTGGTAAAGGAGTAGCTAAATGAGGATTCCTTGTATCAATTTCATTGTCTGTTTGTACATTGCCTCTTCTCGGGGGAGCAGCAACCTGCTGATGAACACAGAGGCTTTGGGTATTGGTCAAAAACCGTCCCACACATTTGGTGCTGTACATCCACCACCCATTTGTCGCTGTAGACCAAAGAAGCGCTCTAATGGATCCTGAGCCAGCCCTTCAGAAAAGATGCACTGCACACCAGGGTAATTGGTGAAAATGTATTTGGCCATTTCTAAGAATTAAAGAATGAACTGCAACAGAGTACAGAAAGATAGGGCGATTGCGTATTAATCTATGCAAACTACTAATCAGTGTGCATGTAAGTAACCTGTTATTCGCAATCTTTCCACTGTTTCTTTGCTAAGGCACATGTACAGCTTCTCTTCTTTGGAAAATCCTTCTCTGTTTGCAACTCATTTTTTTCCATTCGTTCAAGTAGCCCAAGAAATCTTCTTTTAACCACGGTAGGTAATAAAGACAGTATATATATACATTATGTAAAATAGTAGATGCTTCTCAAAATCCTATCACTTGCCTTTAAATGAGGATTGTTTAAACTTGAGTAAGGTAGAAGATCTGGATTTCTTCTGGTAATTCCCTCTGAGGTACTACGTACATTAAGCAGGTCAAAGAATTTGTTCATGATGCGGACAAATCGTTCCGTTTCCTTCCGTTCGGGTCTCCCCCTTGCCAATAATGCATCAGCAACTGACTTACTTCGAACCTGGAGCCCACACATATGTTGGAACAGATCCATTTAATATGTACAGTATGATATATACATGCAATAGTTATTTACTTATATCATCTTGTATATACCTGAACAGCTAGATTGTCTTTCATCTCTGAATAGGAAGTGAGATGGATGTGTTCTTTCTCAGGTTATGCAATGTGGAAAGACCTGGTGACGTAGATTGGAGACTCAATGCTTCAGTCCAAAGTTCAACAAGATGGAGCCAGCTTATATGATAACCATTGATCTGTGAAGGAACGATACACTGTTGTATACAGCACGTTCACAGATCTATGATATATGATGCAATTCAAGCATACCCATAATTTCTGTGAATGTGAATGAGCAAATGAGTTGGCCCAACAGTTTCTTACTGTCTTCATTAGATGAGGAACGTCACAGTAGAAAAGTAAGAGCCGCTTAAATGGGGAATAGTAATTGAGTGTGCTGTGGGGTACTGTCATGTTGGGACAGCACATCCGGTAGAACTTCCTGTTGGTGGATGCACCATCACTTGTTATACCAATCACCTATGTGCAGTGCTCACGGTAACTTTTAGAAAGTGCCAGGACATTTTGTCTGGACAATGTTACATTTCTCCAGACACCTGCTGAATATTTTGTCTGAACAATATCACATTTGACCAGACACCCACACATTTTGATCAGACTTGCAAACTTCAATAAATTGATCATCAACAATCAATATACAGTAATGCTAGTACATTCGTGCAAAAAGCAGAACAACAGTAGAAACAGAATAATGCCAAACTGTCCAGTAAGAAAAAGTGTTAAATTAACTTTGAGAATGCATAGCTTGTTATATAACTTCAAAAGATTACAGTCATGATTGGATCTATTCCTCCCAGTCATCGAAGGAGAATGTTTCATCAGCATCAGCATCTTCCTACAAATTGATAGCTGCAGGAGTTGCAGTTGAGTGGCGTTGGGGGACCTGCAGGTTGACTCTTCGTACCTTTTACTTCATCCATAGCTCAAAAGTGCCACTTGCATCCCAATCTGAGAGTGGTGGGCCTTCCACATTGATTTGGACCAGCCGATCAAGGGTATCTTCCTTAAGGGCAGGTTCTTCTGTCATTTTCAATCAATTTGAGTTGTGAAAACACTCTTTCAAGCCGACCATTAGCCATTTGCAGGCAAAACAACAGCTCAATGATGGCCAACACACATTGGTCCACCCCTTCGCATCTACGGTGTTGAAGAGTTTCCACCAAATGACCTTGTAGTCTTCCTGAACAAGGTTCAGGTACTGCTTTCTATATCCCACCATATCATCCCACTCTTCCTACACAAGAGTGAAATCAACAGAGGCACTCTCCAGAGGGTCTATGAATCTTACACAGACTGCTTCCAATGCTGCATACCCAAAAGAGGGTGACTCGCTTTATTCCCAGCCATTAGTGGCCAAAAGAGTCATGGCGTGGATAAGCAGGTCAGTGTCTTGGGATCTCATGCACTCACGAAGGCATTTCTCTGCAGCTTCAATCCACACAGTGTAAATGTCTTCAGGTAAGCTAGAGCTCGATCATGACACTTCAACTCAATCCCTAGGTGAATGTACGATCAGTCTTCTTCCTCCTGAATCCGTCCAAGCACCTTCTTCACTGAAGGCAGCTCTTCAAACTGCACAGTTGCAAGCTCTTGGTCTTAAAAAACAGCCTCAATTGCTCGCACTGTACACAGCTGATCCTCATGAAGCACCTTGCACAGGGTGGCCAGTGACTTGAGCAAGTCATGGAAGAAGGCACAACCAAGCAGGACCTTGGAGTCTTGCCACTTCTTAACGTATCCCTTCATTGTTGCCTTGTCAGCTGGCTTGACGCTGGCATCCTCTGTCATGGCAGTCAGGTGACTGATGTAGGCACAAACCTATCTATCATCCTCTTCAGTGCAGCCACTTCGTGCACAACAAAGCGTGTTCCACACGCACACAGGGAACCTGTTCCTCCTTTGCTGGGCATCTCTGTGGGCTCCAAACATGCCTTTAGCTCACTGACGATGCCTTCCAGCTTGCGACACTTCTTGGGTGACTTTTCATATATATAGTAAATCGCAAAAGAAGCTCCTCCACCGTAGCAAAAAGAGTGGGTTTCAGAGCATCTTTCACTGATAACTCAAGGCGATGTGAAAGACACCAAAAGACAAAAACCCATGGCATTTCACATGTAAGCAGGCCCCTCAAACCATCCTGCGCAAAGTTGGCATTGGTTCCATCACAACCAAAGCCAATCATTTTGGTTCTCCACTTGTCAAGCTTCATGTATTCAACCACTCTCTTGAGGGAGTCAAAAAGACCTTGAGCTGTTCCACTACTGAGGTGTCTGATGTCGAAAAACGTATTCCTAACACACACCTTCCCATCAGTGGAGAAAGGATCAAAGTGCAGGACAAGAAACACTTTAACCTCTTCATTGCCAGCATCAGTGCTTGCATCTGCTTTTAGGTTAAAAAACTTTGACTGCTGAAGTGATTTCAGCAGAATGTCTTGCTGTTCTCGAGCTATAAACTTGATAAAGGTGGCACAGGCCTTATCATTCTGATACTCAGACCCCAAATCAGCACCATGACGTTCCTCCAGCTCACAGATAGGCTTCATCTTCGCAAATGCAAGCTTCTCTTTGGCTATAACATACGCCGTTTCAAACTTGCGCTTAATCTTAGTGGTAGAAGCAGCATCCATCGATGATTGACCCAGCGCTCTCGCAATTGGCGCATACTCGCGAGGCCCGCTAGATTGCGCCTTCTTAAGAAGAACCATAGTGTACTTGTGCATGTCGGTGTCGGCATGGTCCTTGAAGGTGGATGTGCGCACATTAGACATACCTTCAATGAATCCAGGCCTGTAGTTTCGCATTGGCTGGAGTCTTTCCCGAAACCGAGAACAGACAGTGCACTTCAGTGTTACCACGCGGTCACAATCATCAGCTGCTGTCTCGAATTTGAGCCATACAGAGGTGTTCAGCTCTTTGTCGTTCTCTCCACAACCCACTTCTCTATGGTTTTCTTCTGTACGGAACGTTTTTTGGTCTACGGGTCACTGCACGGGGCGTCTAGATCTATAACTGAGCTCTCCTCCAAAATGCGCTTTCTTTGTGCGGACATTTTGCCAGAACAAAAAACTATTGACCGGATACTTCCGGAAATTGACCAGAAATTCTCCGGTGTCCGAACGTTATTTTGACTAATGTATGTGTCACACAAATAATTTGAATGTATAATAATAATATAAACCATCCCTACATATAGGCAGCACTACTTACCTTGAGTCCCAAGAAAATCTCTAGACGACTAATACCTTCCTTCCCATAACACAGAATAGATTTCAACCCCAGCAGCTGCATCACTTGGGAACACAGCATATACAAGGTTCAACTTCTTGAATAGGAATCGCACCATGATATCCATCACATGGCTTGCAAGGGTTGGGCTGTCGTCATGTACATTCTGCGCCATCAAGTGCAATGCCTTGTCTGCATCTCCTAGATTTACAAAACCACTCAAACTTCCAGTGTGCTTGTTGAATACTAAGTCTTGCTTAATTTTCATTTTGTCTATAACCGAAATTACTAGCTATTGATACGGAGGACTACTGAGCAAACTAGCCGCTGTAGCTAGCTGTTTTTCTACATCTTCGTGATAGCCAGGCTGTGCATCAGCAATATGCGTGTAGTCCCACAATGTCCTTTCAGATGGTAATACAAGAAAGCCATTTTCTCTGAGGGTGCGATAAGCTGCTGGAGACTTTAACTTGAGACTCAAACACCATTTCACAATCAATGGATGCCACCTCATTCCTTTGGCATTCCTTCCTAATGCCTGGGTTTTGTTGCTAGAGTCTGTCTGTTCAAGTTCCACATTGGAATGTTGCAGGTCATCCAATTTTCCTTGCAGTGCAGATGCTTCACGCTGGATGGTAGCAATTTCTGTTTTCAAGCTTGCGTATTTCTGATGTTTCTCCAGAGTGTTTAGGTAGCGTAAATTTACATGGCTGGTGGCAGCTGTTGACTTACCCTTTGGTTCAGTAGATCTGGACAGCATTTTCCTTAGGCTGTCCCAATGGGAGTTGCAGGCCAGACACCGATTTCCTTCTGTTATAAGCATTTCACAGTTACTTGTACGCACAGTGCCAAGAACTTCGCCCTCATCTCCTTCAACAGGATATTGCCTATCCAGGACAGCCATGATGGAATCTCCTCGGTGACTTTTGAATACCCCTTTTCTTGCTTCTGCCAATGGTATAAAGGATGGATACCAGCACATACTTTGCTCTTTGTAAGGGTTTCAAGTACAGCAGAGTACCAGAGACACTAGAGCAATCCAGAGTACTTTCAAAGGAGCGTAGAGGATGGTATTGACACGGATTTAAATCACGACCATGTACCGTTACCAACCAAGTGCCATTGCGCATAACAGTTAAAAAATGTTGGGAACTGGGTGTGTTATGGTGTTGCAATAACAGAAGTGCTCTGCTGTTTGCTTAACACTTAGCAATGATAGGCCACAAAAATGCCAGAGCAGTGCAAACGCAAGGTGCAAAGGTAAGTAATGGCATATAGTTTGCTCCAAGAAGTACTTCTTCAGATCTTAAAACAAGATGACCTTTAGCTGCCATCCCCTAGGAATCGTTTAGTGCTCAGCGGAGTAGAGTTTTTATTGCGTATCGCAAAGGAAGGCTCCCAAAACGATCGAATGGTGCATCACCAAATTTTCAGTCCATCTCCTTAACAACCTACAATCCAATGTCAGCGAAGCCCTTCACAGTGGAAAGCTTCAGCGAGTGAAGATGTATCAATCTTACCATGCCTACACAACTGGTTCTCTACTAAGTGCGTGGAGACAACTAGAAGAACAGCTAGAGCACAGTTTCGATACATCTTTGCCACAGATGATCGCTGACAACTACCTGCGCCATGCTGTAAAGGAAACTGCAGATGCTATACCAGTACTAATTACAAGTGGCAAAGAAGGCAGCTCACTGACATTGAAGAAAAAGCCATCATGTATGCTGCCAGCTATGTTGTTTGAGTCCTTATTGAGAAGTACAAAAAGAGCAAAGATTTAGCAGCTGCTAACTACAAAGCATCCATAGCGGCAGTTGGTAAATCTGCACAATGTGTACGAGGTCAGAGTGTATACATGTGAACACACACTTGCACACAGCCTATAATACCATGTGGTATGCATTTGAATGTGTGTATGCATAGATGTAGTTGTAGACTATGCACACAACTACTACATGCATATATATGTGTGCCAGCTTGTATACATATGGAGCATCACTTTATCTTTGAAGTTGCTGGTGTGAAACCACAAACACTTTTGACACTGATTTTAACTTCCTGTCATAGGGTCAAAGCATGCTATGAGTGCCTTGGAGCAGTTGTATATTGAGGGCCAGTGGTTGCTTCCTTGGAAGCAAGGAAACAATTTGAAGAGAAAGACAGGTTTGTTAGTAGCAATAAGGTGATTTTACATTGTTTCCAACAAATACAATGACCAATACTAATGTCCAATTTGGTTCAATAATTATAGATACTGATAGTGATGACTGTGAAGAACTTGATGGTGAAGAAGATGATAGTGATGACTATGTTGTTTCAAAGAAAAGAAGCGAAGTAAAGGAACTAAGAAGTAAAAAGCCCAAAGGTAATTTTACTATGTATCCTATCCTGGAGAGCACTAGGCCTGTGTACAAAGACTGCATTCAAGTCAGATCGGAAGATGATAGTGATGACTATGTTGTTTCAAAGAAAAGAAGCGAAGTAAAGGAACTAAGAAGTAAAAAGCCCAAAGGTAATTTTACTATGTATCCTATCCTGGAGAGCACTAGGCCTGTGTACAAAG
>MKWU01005823.1_pt1 | contig 13036 bp, 10 predicted proteins | sample 809101 | NCBI WGS metagenome assembly MKWU01 (sample SAMN05860141, study PRJNA318959) | sponge metagenome | host: Aplysina aerophoba | place: Slovenia: Piran, Adriatic Sea, Gulf of Piran | collected 2013-05-07 | reverse complement strand
GCCTCGCTACGCTCAGGACGAACGGTTGTGGAAACCTGTTCCCGTTCGTCCTGAGCGTAGCGAGGCGTAGCCGAGCGAAGTCGAAGGACGCAAGCTAGAACACCACCACGCCCCGGGCCGCCTCCCCTTGCCTCAACCGCTCGACCCCCTCGTTGATCTCTTCGATCTTGTAGCGGTGGGACACCAGCCGGTCCAGGTCCAGCCGGCCCGCCTTGTAGTGCTCGACCATCCTGGGGATGTCGATGAGCTGGCGCGCGTTGCCGTAGCCCGTGCCGGTAAGGGTCTTCTGTTCCCTTACGAAGCGCAGGGGGTTGATGGACGCGGTGTGGTCCATGGGAGCCATCCCCACCACCACGACGGTGCCGCCTACCCGCGCGCACTCCAGTGCCTGCTCTACCGTGGGGCCGAGGCCGATGGCCTCGAAAACGTAGTCCACGCCGCCGCCGGTGATCTCGCGGACGCGCTGGGCAGCGTCCTCGCGCGCGCTGTTGATCTTGTGGGTGGCGCCGAACTCCTGGGCGTACTCCAGCTTCCCGTCGAGGATGTCGATGGCGATGATGGTGCCGGCGCCCACCAGCCGGGCGCCCTGGATGCAGTTGAGGCCCACGCCGCCGCAACCGATGACCGCCACGGTGTCCCCGGCTTCCACCCGGGCGGCGTTGGTGACGGAGCACACGCCGGTGGTGACGCAGCAGCCGATGAGGGCGGCCACCTCCGGCGGAACGTCGCCGGAAACCGGAACGGCCTGTTCCGCGGGGCACACCACCTGCTCGGCCCAGGTGCCCAGCCGCGCCGAGATGAACAGCGGCTGTCCCTTGAGGCTCACCCGCGCGGTGCCGTCGTGCATCATCTGACGCGGGGAGTTGTGGCCGTTGCAGAGGACGGGGATGCCGCGCGCGCAGTTCTCGCAACGGCCGCAGTTGGCACGGAAGGAAAGGATGACGTTGTCGCCGGGCTTGACGTGGTCGACGCCCGGGCCCACGGCCTCCACCACGCCGGCGCCCTCATGGCCCAGGATCACCGGGGTCTGGTTGTCCCACTCGCCCTTGATGTTGTGCAGGTCGCTGTGGCAGATGCCGGTGGCGCCGATACGGACCTGCACCTCCTGTGCCTTGGGACCCTCGATGTCCACGTCCTCCACCACCAGAGGAGTGTTCTGCTCCAGCAGCACCGCGGCCTTCATACCTGCACCTCCATCACAAGGTTTTCGGGCATCCGCGTGGGCGACGACGCATGAAATCTGGCTGCTACTTGACCGTCATCTCCCAGGTACGGATCCTCTCGTCGGAACGAGGGTCCCACTCGATGGTGCTGGCGAACCCGTAAATGTCCGCCAGGTTCCACAGCGGCACCCACGGGGAATCCTCTTTCAGGATCCGGCCGATCTGGTGCAGAATCTTGGCGCGCTTCTCGGGATTGGCTTCCGCCATCTCCGCTTCAATGAGTTTGTCGAGTTCCGGGTTGCTGTAGTCTACACGAACGCTGGCACCGGTTTTGAAGTATTGTTCGACATGCGTGTGGACGTCGATGACGCTGCCCCGGCCGATGTAGTAGAAGGGCATCTTGCCCCCGTTGACGCCGGATCTGCCCCAGAACACCACCCATTCCTGGGAGATGAGCTCGACGTTGAATCCGCCCTTCTTCATCTGGGCGGCGATGGCCTGGAGCACTTCGCTGTCCTTGGGGTAGCGGCCCTGCGAGTAGTAGAGCTTCACCGAGACGCCGTCCGGGTAGCCCGCCTTGGCGAGCAGCTCGCGGGACTTCTTGGGGTCGTAGGGATAGCGCTTGGCGTTGGGGTCGTGGCCGATGTACGTTTTCGCGCCGGCACCTTCCACCACGAAACCGAGGTTGTCAAAGATGTTCTTGACGATGGAGTTGGCGTCCACCGAGTAGTTGGCCGCCTGCCGCACCAGTTTGTTGTCCCAGGGCTTGAACCCCGGGTTGATGGCCAGGAAGTAGATGCGCGATCCGGGAACGGATTTGATCGTAATCCTGGAGTTCTTCTTCAGCCGTTCCACCTCGTGGGGCGGCACGGCGTTGATGACGTCCACCTGCCCGGACTCCAGGGCCGCGACCCGCGCCGCCTCCTCGGTCACCTTGCGCCACACCATGGTCTTGACCTGCGGCTTCGGGGAGCCCCAGTAGTCGTCGTTACGCTCCAGCACCAGGTCGCCGTCGCGCTTGAAGCTCTTGAACTTGTACGGTCCGGTGCCGATGGGGTGCTTGTCCACGTCCTTGCCAGCCTTCTCCGCGGCCGCCTTGCTCATGATGAAGCGGCTCTGAAGCTTGTCGAGGAACACGACATTGGGCGTCTTGGTCACCAGGACGATGGTGTGGTCGTCGATGACGCGCATCTCCGTCAACTCCCTCAGTTGCCGCCGCTGCAGGCTCTTCTTGTCCGTCTTGATGCGGTTGAAGGAAAACTCCACGTCGTGCGCGGTCAAGGGCGAGCCGTCGTGGAACTTGATGCCCTTCTTGAGCTTGAAGACCCACTCCTTGCCCTTGAACTCCCAGGACTCGGCGAGCTTGGGGACGTACTGGTTGGCCTTCTGGTCCACCTGTACCAGCGGCTCCATGATGTGCTCCCAGATGCCGTAGGCCGGGCTCAGGCTATGGTTGTAGGGGTGGAGCGAATCAATGCCGCCCGCGTGGTAGATCACCACCTTGTCCTTGGAGGCGGCCCAGGCGGAGCCGCAGGCCAGTACGCCCAGAAGGAGCGCCGAGCCGACGACCAGCACCCCTGCTTGTTTCCACAGAGTTCCGCGAACATTTGAATCGAGTTTCATTGAACCGTTCCCCTTTTTTTGTTTCGCCGTTCTTTCTGCGTCTCTACGTTCCAGCGCGGTCCGACCTCAAAGGGATGGGGTTACTCCTTGATCCTCATCTCCCAGGCACGGATTCTCTCGTCGGAACGAGGTTTCCACTCGATGTTGCTGGCGGCGCCGTAGAGGTCCGCCAGATTCCACAGCGGCACCCACGGTGAGTCCTCTTTCAGGATCCGGCCCAACTGGTGCAGCAGTTCGTCGCGTTTCGCGGGATCGGTTTCTGCCTGCTCCAGTGCCATGATCCTGTCGAACTCGGGATTGCTGTAGTCGATACGGCGGCTCGCGCCGGTCTTGAAGTACTGCTCGAAGTGCGTGTGCGCGTCGACGACGCTGCCCCGGCTGACGTGGTAGAAGGGCAGCTTGCCGCCGTTGACTCCGGACCTGCCCCAGAACACCACCCATTCCTGGCTGATCAGCTCGATGTTGAAACCGCCCTTCTTCATCTGGGCCGCGACGGCCTGGACCACCTCGGTGTCCTTGGGATACCGTCCCGCGGAGTAGTACATCTTTACGGAGACACCGTCCGGGTATCCTGCCTTGGCCAGAAGCTCACGGGACTTCTTGGGGTCGTAGGGATAGCGCTTGGCGTTGGGGTCGTAGCCGATGTGTTGCCTCGCGGCGCCGCCCTCCACCACGTAACCGAGGCCATCGAAGATGTTCTTGATGATGGGGTAGGCGTCCACCGCATAGTTGGCGGCCTGTCGCACGAGTTTGTTGTCCCAGGGCTTGAATCCCGGGTTGAGGGCCAGGAAGTAGATACGCCCCCCGGGCACCGACTTGATGCTGATCCTGGGGTTGTTCTTCAGGCGTTCCGCCTCGTGGGCCGGCACCGCGTTAATCACGTCGGCCTGCCCGGCCTCCAGAGCCGCGACCCGGGCGGCCTCTTCGGTGACCTTCCGCCACACCAGGGTCTTGATCTGCGGCTTCGGGGAGCCCCAGTAGGCGTCATTACGCTCCAGCACCAGGTCGCCGTCGCGCTTGAAGCTCTTGAACTTGTAGGGTCCGGTGCCGATGGGGTGCTTGTCCACGTCCTTGCCGTACTTCGCCGCGGCCGCCTTGCTCATGACGAAGCGGGTCTTGAGCTTGTCGAGAAACACGACGTTGGGCTTGTCGGTCACCAGGACGATGGTGTGGTCGTCCACGACCCGCATCTCCACCAACTCCTTCAGTTGGCGCCGCTGCAGGCTCTTCTTGTCCGTCTTGATGCGGTTGAACGAAAACTCGACGTCGTGCGCCGTCAACGGCGTGCCGTCGTGGAACTTGATTCCCTTGCGCAGCTTGAACACCCACTCCTTGCCCTTCAACTCCCAGGACTCGGCCAGCTTGGGCACATATGCCCCACGCTCCTCGTCCACCTGCACCAGCGGCTCCATAATGTGCTCCCAGATGGAGTAGGCCGGGCCCAGGCTATGGTTGTAGGGGTGGAGGGAATCGATGCTTCCCGCGTTGTATACCACCACCCTGTCCTTCGAGGCGGCCCAGGCGGAACCGGATGCGAGCATGCCCACCGCGAACGCAAGCGCCGCCGCCAGCGTCCCTACCGGCTTCCACGAGATCCTGCGAATACCTGTTTCGAGTTTCATCGCGTAGTCCTCCTTTGGAATCGGACCCGGTTGTGAGTCGTACCCGCGATACATAGGTAATTGTCGTGTCGAAAGTCAACCCGATTCGTGGTTTGACGTTGTTGCGCGGGGCCTATATTCATGGGGCGCAGCAGCGACGCAAGTCTTCGCCAACGGAGGTTTCAATGCCCGGACGTCATTTGCCCTATCCCGACACCGTGTTCTTCAACGGAAAGGTCCGCACGTTCGCACCGGGGACGCCCATGGTGCAGGCGGTCGCCTGCTCCGGTGGGCGGATCGTCGCCGCCGGCGCATCGGACGAAATCCTGCGGTTGTGCGGCGCCGACACGCGGGATGTGAACCTCAAGGGACGCACGGTGATCCCGGGACTGACCGACGCTCATGTCCATCTGGCGGACAAGGGGTTGGCGGATCGGGAGCTGGTGGACGTCCGGGACTTCTACGGCCCGGTATCCAACATCGACGTCGTGCTCACGCGCCTGTCAAAGAAGGCCGCGGAGACTCCGGCGGGCGATTGGGTGGTGGCGCAGGGAAGCCCCATGCAGGACTACCGCATGAAGGACAAGCGCTTCCCGGACCGCGTCGACCTCGATGCCGCCGTCCCCGTGCACCCGACGTCCGTCTCCTTCGGCGCCCACGTCACCGTGGCCAATTCGCGGGGCCTGACGCTCGCCGGTATCGACAGGGATACGCCGGATCCGGCCGGCGGCGCCATCCAGCGGGACTCCAACACCGGAGAGCCCACCGGCATCCTGCACGAACGCGCCCAGCACATCGTATCGGCTGTGATCCCGGACTTCGACGCCACCCAGCGCAAGCTGGGCATCGCCTACGCGGTCCGCCAGAGCCTCGAACGCGGCGTTACGACGATTCACGACATCGTCAAGGACCCGGCCGCGGTGCGTGCCTACCAGGAGCTCAAGGCCGAGGGCGGCCTGCACATGCGCTCCAGCCTGCTGCTGCGTATCATCGAGTCCGAGATGAGCACCGACAGCGTGCTGGAAACGGGTCTGCAACATGGCTTCGGCGACGAGTGGCTGCGGGTCGGGGGCGTGAAGATGAGCATCGACGGCGGCATCACCGGCCGGAACGCGCTCTTCTACGATCCCTATCTCGACATGCCGGACTACCACGGCCTCATCCGCATCCAGCAGGACGAGCTCGACGAGACCGTGCTCCGCTGTCACAAGGCGGGCATACGGTGCTGCGTGCACGCTATCGGCGACCGCGCCTTCGACATGTCGCTGGAGGCCTACGAGAAGGCGCTGGCCGCGTTGCCGCGGGAGGACCACCGTCACCGCATCGAGCACATGGGAAACTGGCTGATGTCGCCCCAGCGCATCGAAAAGCTGGTGCGCATGGGCATTGTGGCCATTCCCAACATCTCCCTCGGCTACTTCGTCGGCGATTCCATCCGCGAGGCCATCGGAGCCAAGCGCATGGTGAAGGCTTTCCCGCTGAAGACGTTGCTGGAGGCGGGGGTGAAGATGGCCGGCGGCTCCGACGCGCCGGGCTACTGGCCGGTGGACCCGCTACGCGACATCGGCGCCTACGTCTTCCGCCGCATGCTGTGGGGCGAGACCCTGGCCCCCGAGGAAGCCCTGAGCGTGCAGCAGGCCTTCGAGCTGCACACCACCCACGCCGCCTTCGCCGGCTTCGAGGAGGACCGCAAGGGAACCCTGGAAGTGGGTAAACTGGCGGACATGGCGGTGCTGGCCGAGGACCCCTTCGAGGTGCCGCCGGAACGGATCAAGGATCTCAAGGTGGAGATGACCGTGGTGGGAGGCGCCATCAAGTACCAGGCGTGAGGCGTTCGATGCGGTGGCCCTTCCCGGCCCCGTGGCGGATGGTCCCGCGGGTATGGGCACAGGCGGGTTTGAAATCTGTCCGTCTAGCATGCGTCCTGCAATTCAGGGCCGGTAACCATTTGAATATAAACGATAAAAACGTCCTTCGAAGAACCGGATTGTTGGTGCCAAGACACAATCAACACCAAGACAAAACCGCACACCGACTGTAAACGTAAGCCTTCGGTAACGCCGTGATGATGGCGGATGGCGCTGCCCGGTTTGAGCACTCGATTAGAGGGCCCCTGTTTGCCTGGCATGACTTCGAGACAGGCACTTCTACGTGCGTCGATTCAGAGTGACCTGCGCACCGCGGGAGCCACTCGCCGTACCCAATTCTCGTGAAGGGCTTTCCATTTCGGATCGTGGTGTCCCAAACCATCGGCCTGCCTTGGGTGGACAAGCGGCAGCAGCTTTAGGGCCCGACCCTTGATGACGACATCGTGCAGTAGGCCATACGCCTGCGAGTCCTTCCCATACCCTTTCAGTGAGACTTTGGTGCCGAACACCCTTCCGAACCATTTGAGGGGGTAATCCCCCAATGTGACTAAGACATCAGCCGTCGATTCCAGCAACTCATCGGCAATTTCCTCCCGTCTTGTCATATCGGCCAACTTTCTGGGTGGCGTGGGCCAGTTCACGGGCGGCAACAGGAATTGCTCGACAAGCGGCAAATAGTGCTGACGGATGGCCTTCGCCTGACACTTGTTCATGCAGCTGTGTGGGAGCAGATCACACAGCCAGGCATCCTCACGCCTCAGCCCAAGGGGCTCAAGGAAGTCCTCGTCGACGGATCGGCCCGAGGGGCCGTTGAGGTCGGCGTCCGCGGGCACCAAGCGACCGACATCGAATGGCACATCGATGGTCGAAAGGATTTCCTCCACCCCTTCGCCGCGCCAGAATATGTAAGGTTCCGATGCCACACCTAGGGCCTTGACCATCTGTGTGCCGCGCGCGTCGCACCAGCGGGCGTGAACCTTACTCGCATATACACCGAGAACAAACACGCGTTTCGGACTACGGTCCGCCTGTGCCACGCTCTGGATTGGCTGCCCGAACGGAAAGGTGCCAACCATCACGCACGTCCTCCTCTTGGGGTTTACGCACTAGACTATAATAGTAGCTTGGCGCGTCTGCCATCCACACCCTTCGACCAAACGAGTACGCTTTTACATCACGGCGCGACCGAAGGGTTACCTGTAAACTGTAAACCCAGCATCGCCTGACGCCTGATGGCGCCGCCCGCCTGCGCTACCCGGCGGAACTCTAGCGCACCGCATCGCGGAGGGTCTTGCCGGCCTTGAACGAGGGCGCTGTCGAGGCAGCGATGTCGATGCTCTCGCCCGTCCTCGGGTTCCGCCCCCGGCGGGCCGGTCGGCTCGTCGTCGAGAAGGCCCCGAACCCCGTGATGACGACCGGTTCTCCTTTCACCAGACAGTCCTGGATGGCCTGGGACACCGCGTCGACTGCGGCGGCCGACTCGGCCTTCGACAGGGAAGCGCTGCTCGCCACGTGGGACACGACATCGGATTTCTTCAACTCTCTTTCCCCCTCAAGCGGAACCGATGGAATATCGCACGCGCGGCGGCGGTCACGGTTCCTCCCGCTTCGAAACGGAGACACTACACACTGGGCCGTTGGGTGCGATTAACACTGCGGTTGATGGGGCTACAGGCCATCTACCAGGCCCGTGGACCACCAAACCACGGCCCAGCTCAGTGCCTGGTGCACTTGGCGTTGAGCTGGGCGCTCTCCTTCAGCTTCTTTCGAGCATATTGACCTTCCCGTAGAGGATGCGGATCAGCGCATCCTTCTCCTTGCAGCCCTCACACTCGCAGGGCTTTTCGTGGGTACACCCGCAGTCGGACATGGGGCACTTCCTTTCTGAGGAGGAGCCTACCAGTGCGCGCGTATTGCCTCGATTTTAGAATCACACAGTGCCAAAGAGTCGACCCTGGTGGCCTGACTGACTCACACCAATCCGTCTCCGGTAAACCCGGCGCGGTTCAGTCAACACCGCGCCTGGGGGCGCGGGCGGCAAGCCTTCGGTCGTACTGTGATGGATCACCCTTTGCATCTTCCCTCTACTTCCATGGTGGCCGGAGAATCAGGCGTTTGCGCGACATGGCGTATATTTGCGCGCTGGAGACCATGTTCAAGGGCCCGCCGTCCAGCGTGATCCGGAAGCCGGCCCCAGGGACCGTTGACCATCACACAAGGGCCCAACCAGCGCTGGTCGATGGACTTCGTCCGACCCTTTGAGTGATGCCCGGGTTGCCGTGTGCTCTGCGTCATCGACGACTTCACCCGGGAGCGCCTGGACGCGTTAGGAATTCTTCGATGAACGCCTGGAGATGAACCTACACAGTCACCTCCAGGAAGTCTCCAACCTCAAATAAGCTACGGTAGGTTCCTCGGTGTATATGCCAAGTTGGGTTATGACCGTCATTTACTAATGTTCCGTGTACCACGCCGATGAGAGACTTCGGAAGCCTTGGTACACCGTCGATCAGCTCCGCGTCATTGAATGTGCCCGTTCGGACGGCGATGCAAGCAAACATATTGTTCGCGGTTGGAAGGTCTCGGACATGGGGGTCCAGTATCCTCTCAGACAAGACTACGGTAGGAAACACCAATCTGGCACCGCTTCGCAGTATGTTTGACAGCTCTGAGAGCGACAACCATTGGTGTTGGGTTCCAACACGCACCAGAATGGCTCTCAGGACTTCTCTAGGGTCGTAGTCGAACTGGCAAAGCGAGTAACTTGCATAGAGCCGGTCGAGGTCGGAAATTTTCTGGCCGCTGAGCAACTCGACCTGTTCCGAAAGCCACTTCTCGAGTGTGTGCTTTGGCGCCGCTATTTCTCCGGGGGCTCGTTGGGCGTTGGCCGGCAGGTGGTCAATGAGCCCGACAAAAGACTCGTTTTGCTGCGGGTGGTGCGGTGTCCCTATACCGCCAACGCTCATCATGGACAAGAAGCTACCCAGCGGTGGTTGGGACACGGCGATGGCGGCCAAGCCGTAGCATCCATCTTCGTCACGTATCTCTCGAAGTCTGGGAGCCGCGGCGCTCACTAGAGGGAGCGATCCTTGATTAACGCCGGCGGTGATGTACGAGACAGTGCGCAGCCACTGCTCCCGATTCTCCTGTCGCGGGGGGAATCCACCGTGGACTTGAGAGGAAGTGGCAGCAAACTCCACTGTCACCGGTACGTCGAGGCCGCTTACTAACGCGGCAGCGTAGTCGCGGAGCGACACCAATAGCTGGCGTTGACGAGGTTGATTGGTTCGTATCGGCACTTGATTGGGGTCGTTGAGAACGCCCGGCTTCAACTCGATCTCGATCCGGGTAGTTGTGTCCATGTGCATATCGTTTGGCCGCCGGTTGCTAAGGATAGGGCGAAGCGACACTCCGTTGTTGAACGACAAGCACCGTACCTCCATGATGCCGGCGTCATGGCGACGAGAGAAAACGTTGACCTTACTTGCCGCCATGAAGACGGAAAAAAAGCCAATACCGAATCGCCCGATAGAGGAGTAACCGGAGGAATGTAGACCGGGAAACTCCTGAGCGGCGCGTTCGCTTGCCCAGAAACTCTTTCCGAAATCGAGCATGTCTTTGACCATCGTGGTCTGAGACATTCCGGCTCCGTCGTCGTCGATCTGCAGGATTTGAGGAGCGTTGGTTTCCTGAATTAACCGTACTGTGACTTGCCCGCGATCGTAAGACTTGTCGATAGCTCGCCTGGCGATAATCGCGTCAGAGGCATTCTGTATTAGCTCCCGGAGCGCTATCTCAAGGCGATCAACGTCCTTGCCGTACAGGTTCTCTCCGCCGAGACTCGACACGAGTGCAGCAACATCGGAGACATGAATATCGGAGTCAGTCGGCTCCCATCCGACAGTTTGGACATGCTTGGCTGTTTCACTTGCCCTACCCGCACCTGCGACGCGAGTCCTTGCGAAACGGGGGCGGCGGAAGCCGGCGGCACTGGTGAGAAGGTCGTTGCAATCTTTTATCTCCTTGTCCAGCAGGACGATGGCGTCGAAGGCTACCCACCAAGCCCGTGCTTCAGCTTGGGTGAATGGACTCATTGACGACACAAGCAACAACGTTGGATCTTGTGGGCTTACCATTAACCGGCCGAGGTGGTTTTGGGCCACCCAGTGGTCGCGGGACAAACAATTCATCTGAAGAATCTTGAGAAGGAACGTGGGCGCGCGAAGGCCGTCTATGTGCCCGGCATCAGCAACCCTGAGGAGACAGGCGACTTTCAGGGCGTCGACCGACCAATCGGGCGCGAGGAATGGCGCAGGTGGTCGAGGCTCTGCGAATTGCTTAGTAACGTCTTCAATGTCCCAATGGTGAGATGCGGCGATCTGACCAATGAGAGGACCGTAGTGCTCGCGTAGTTCCGTATCATTGATCATATAGACGGTGGAGCCGTGTCCGTCCTCCCAGGCTGACACCGCCAATCGCTCAGCCTGGTTCGCATGCAAGCCCCGAAGTGCTTCGAAGTCTGCCTCGCGGTCCACGTCTTCCACGAGTCCTGATGACGCCAGTCGTCGTCGAGCGTCCCGCCATCGGACGGTCTCCCTTATCGCGGCTTGGCCTCCAGAGAAAGCCTCAAAGCAAAGACCAGCGTCGTGCAAAAGGACAGCGCATCCGAATACGTAGGCCTCGAGCGGGTTTAGTGGGAAGTCATCGCCAGCGATGATGTCTGCCACGTCCCAGAGCGCATCCAAGTGAGAGATATCGTGGATGGTGAGGCCTGGGAGGGCAGATGCAACGCGGGTTGTCAGATGCTTCGCCTGTTTTCGGGCGTCGCGCAACGAGACCACGAGCCTTTCAACGTGGGGATCTTGGTTACTTTGGCCAAGGGTGCGTTTCCACAGGATAGACGTTTCCACTAAGGTTTCTCCCGCTTGCGAATCGACAACCGACAGTGTCCAGGGAAATGGACAGTCCAGGTTGACCTCCATTAATCGTATACACCCGGGTCTTTCTTTCTCCTTGTGCTCGCATCGCCTCCAAGAATCAGATGGACCCAACGATCAAACTCTTGACCCGAAGACTGCTGCACCGGCAACATCGTATTCAAAGCCGCTTCAATCTCTTCGGTTGTCTTGGTGGCCAGATATTGGATGATCTGGTTTACCGCCTGCTCCCGGCGATTTGCGAGTTCTTCCTTCATGCCGAGCGAACTGGCAAACTCTCGGATGTAAGCGAGCGTCACGGTTTTGTCCTTGTCGGCGAGCCGTGACTTTAACGCAGTCAGGGTCTCGGCCTTTTCTTTGTCCTCCTGCGCGACTCTCGCTAGCTCGCTCATGCTAGGCTTGGGGCGCTCTTTCTTCACCTTCTGCGGTAATTTCGCGGTCAGCGCTATCGCGTCGTCTATTGCCGTCGCAATGTTCTCGACCAAAGCTCGGTCTTTCAAGTAACCAGCCAGTTCTCTCCAGTCCTTTTCTGGATACTCGATCAACAAACGACCGATCTCGGCCACCAAGGGGGGGCGCTTCCTCCTTGCCACGGCTAACCTCCGTCCGACAGTCCGACTCGCTCCATGAACTCCCGAGCGACGACCTTCAACTCGTCCTTCTTGCGTTCACGAGCGTAGTCCGTCAGGAAGATGGGTTTGCCCGCGCGAGCCCCCGCCGGGTATGAGTCAGAGTGGCTCAACTGCCCCTTGAAGATGTCCCATCCCTGCTTCTTGGCGACCTTCCCTACGGTCTTGCGTGATCGCTCGTGTTCGGGTTTGGAACTGTCGGCGTCGTTGAAGATGATTCCTGCCAGCTTCGGATGCGGTTCGTTCTTGTACGCTTTCTTATAGTCGGCGAGTGAACGCACGAGCAGCGGTAGACCGATGGTGGAAAGATACTCAGGTCGCACGGGCACGACCAAGTAGTCGCTACTCATGTAGGCTGCCGCCGTCAGCATTGACTCCGTTGGTGGACAGTCAATCAGAACCAGGTCGTAGCTGTCCTTGATGTCCTGGATGTAGTCGCGGACTAGGTGCTCCTTTTGATGCGGGTTCTTCAAAGTCCAAGCCAGCTCTAGTTTCGACGGGATGACGTGAATCAGGCTCCCATCGTTCCATTCCTGGGCGACGGTGATCGCTTCCGTCCCCACGTTTTCCTCAGTTGTGCTCCCCGGCGTGTGCTGCTCGAGGATTTCGACAATCGTCGGCATACCCTGCTTCAGATGCTTCTCGTAGCGGGCATTTCCCAGGACATACTGACTTAGGTTGAATTGGGGGTCGAGATCGACCATCAAGACTCGCAGGTTTCCATGATACGCACAGTACCAGCCGATGTTCGCCGTCAGAGTTGATTTGCCGACTCCTCCCTTCATGTTGACCACCGAAACGACGACACATTTGGCCTCCGTGCTGGCGCCAGACCCCAACGCTTCTGCCTTAGCAGCCTTCACATGCATCTCGCGCTCGTCCGCCCAAGCGAGTATGTCCGGCAGCTCCCACACCGGGCCGCTCTTCAGAGAGGCTGCGGGCGCTGGGAAGTCTGCGTGTCGCTCGCGCCAGTTTGAGGCAACCTGTCTAGACACCCCGAAAAGGTCTGCTATCTCGGCAACGCCAACCAGTGCCGATCGATCCATGAATGCCTCCTTTCATCTCAATACAAAGTGGAGATGTCTTACTTTAAATTATTTGGTTGCTGTTGTCAAATAACTTTTTTGTGTATGATATCAACACTCCAAGAGATGGGAGGCGCCCGTGTTACGTGTTACCCTGCCATGACGATGGGCCACCGCCTTGGTTCGGACA
>MKWU01005822.1_pt1 | contig 13037 bp, 11 predicted proteins | sample 809101 | NCBI WGS metagenome assembly MKWU01 (sample SAMN05860141, study PRJNA318959) | sponge metagenome | host: Aplysina aerophoba | place: Slovenia: Piran, Adriatic Sea, Gulf of Piran | collected 2013-05-07 | reverse complement strand
CGTCGTATCTTCTCTCATGGTGGCGCATCTCCTTGTGCTGAAATGACCGGGCTTGTTGACAAACCCATTTCAGCAGGGTGCGCCGCCTTTTTCAATTTAGCTCATACACAACATCTGACAGTAACTCATCTTATCGAGGTCATCGGCATCGCGCTGGCCTCTCGGCTGACGATACGCTCGCCCGACCCTGTTCGCCGCTTCCCTGGACAATGCAGATACACCCATCGAATTCAAAGCCGTAAGTGTAGCAATGTTATATATTTTGTACGTATATTATTTCTTTATATTCATATCTATAATATGTATTTACGCGTTTTTCGCTGTTTTCAGGCTCCGGGAGGCAGGAACGATGAATGGAAACGACGAAGCGGGGCGCATCTCACGTCTGTGCGCGGCGCTTGCGCGGATCACGGGGACCCTGGACCCCCCGGCCGGGCTGCGTGAGGTAGTGGACGGCGCCCGCGCGCTCACGGACACGCGCTACGCCGCGATCACCACGGAGGACGAATCGGGAGTGCCGCAGGAGTTCGTCACCTCGGGAGTGAGCCGAGAGGAGAAACTTCGCCTGACAAGCTGCCGGCCCGTCGGGCCGGCGCAACCCCCTCGGAAACGCATGACGATTCAGGGCCGCGCGGCGGATGAGCGGCGCAAGCGGCAAAGACGTCTCTCGCGTCTCGAAGCCGCGTCCTGAACGCCCGGGCGCTCCACCCTGCGGGGGTCGCGATGCGGAATTCAGAACGAATTCGCCGTGATGAAGTCATCAATTAGACTGAGCATTTCGCCGAACCGCGGGTTGTACGTCAGCCGCGCCAGTGCCTCTCCGCCGGGGGTGGCCGCCGCGCCGCCGCCGAACACCTCTCCCCGCCAGGGGCGCGGGGCCGCGAGGCAGCGCGCTACCGCTTCGGCGCTCGCGCCGGAATTCTGGCCGCAGTTCCTGTAGTCGCCGTCCACCCCGTAGTGCGGGTTGGCCGGCGCGACATGGATCGATTGATGGGAGAAACCGGCGATCCGCCGCCCGGGCAGGAAACTGTTGCGGTAGCTGATCCGCGCATCGTCCGGGTCGGCCCCCTCTCGCGGGTCGCGGCGGTATACGACCAGCCGGCTGCCCGGGTGGGAGAAGCGGTTCACGAAGTAGCCGCGATTGGCGGGGGCGTCGATCACGGGGTCGTCCACGCTCTGCGCCATGAAGACGGGCGCGTCGACGCGTCGCTCCTCAAGCAGTCGCGCCAGCTCCCGGGTAAGCAGGAAAGTTTCCGCAATGGCGTTCACCGGCATCGCCTCATAGCGGGCGTAGTCGTCCCGGGCGTCCCGGTCTGCCCAGTCGATGACATGGCGCAGCCAGACCGCCTGTCGGATCAGCCAGGAGCGCTCGAGCGCGAGAGCGGGCGAGAAGACGAAAGCTCCGCGCACCGCGTCGTCTGTGAGCAAGGCGTGTATGGATAGCAGTCCTCCGAGCGAAAAGCCGCCCACGAAGACATTGTCGACGTCTTTTCCCAGCGTCTTGAGCCCGAAGTGGGTCGTCGCCAGCCAGTCGCCTCGAGTCACGCCTAACAGGTCTCCCGCCCGCGTGCCGTGGCCGGGCAGCAGCATCACGCGGACCAGAAAGCAGCGCGCGGCGAACGCATCGGCCAGGTCACGCATGGCCAGGGGCATGTCGGACAATCCGTGAAGAAGCAGAACGCCCCGGCCCGGGCGGCCGCTCGCCGACGGCGGGCATCGCTTGGCGGGCGCGCGCTCGAATGGAGCGGAAGCGGTGAACTCCATCTCCACCCGGTGCGGGTCCATGTACACCTTGTGGCGTTCGAGCCTTTTGCGCGTTTGCCGGACGTAGTCTTTGAAATCGCGGTACCGGCCGGCATCGAACGGCAATCCCTCGCCCGAGGGCTGAAACCGCGCGCCATCGGCATTCGGGTCCGGGGAAGACGTATCGGCGGAGAACGATTGGCCGATCACGACGAAACCAAGCACGATCAGCACGCCCGCCGCTGCTGCCATCACTCTCATGGTCACGCCGCCCAACCGTTTCCGCTCCCGGGTTCTAATCATGTTCCGCTCACGACGGCGTCTCATGCGCCACGCCTCAAACCGGTAACCGGGAAACGTCGGGATGATTGCCCGGGCCGCCTTTAAGGACACGGCGGGTTCCTTGCCCTCGATAGCGAAACGGCACGTCTTGCGTGGTTCCCGCGCGGCGCCGGTTACGGCTTCAGAATTTCATCCGCCATCCGAGCGAGACTCCACTGTTCGAGCTTTCGCTCTCGTATTCGAGGCCGAGGGCGAATCGCGCGCTTTCTCCTAAGGGAAGGGAATACCCCAGGGCATAGGCCGTTGCCGGCCGGGCTCGCAAGTCGACCCCGATCCGGCGACGCTCGAGCGACTGCGGGCGCCCGAGATAGAACGCTTCGGCAAAACCGGCCCCAGTCGCGACGACGTGGCTGATCCGGGCCCGTCCGCCGCTGATCCTCATTCCCTGCCGGGTCGAAAACCGGAATCTGTCACTGTCCCGAAATACGCCGCGCCCCTCGATTCCCGCCGAGCGGCCCGCCGCCCGCAACCCGGATATGCCGGACAGCATGCCGCCCCCCACGGACACCTTGCCGGCGGCGTGTTCGTATCCCAGGAAGACGCGCCAGTTCCCGCCCAGCGCCCTTGACAACAACAATCGGCCCTGGCGGGTCGCGGTCCGGGCCTCTCCGAGCGCGCCTGGATGCGTCCCCCAGAAGCTGCGCTTTTCATTGATGTGGGAGACTTCGGCCACGAGGCCGAAACCGCCGCGGCTCATGCTCCACTGCAGGCCGAGCTGCCACCACGGCGTCCGGCTGTGGTTGCTCCCGCTCAGCGCGGCGAACGGCCGCACGCCATTTCCCTGTCCCTGAAAGGCGAACGTGCCGCCGGCCACGGCGAAGAAGGGGGCGGCGGCTGACGGGCCGGTGGCGTCGAACGCGTCCCATTCCCGCCAGGGGGATCGTTCGCAGCCATCGCACAGGTCGTAGCGGAACCGCACTGCGCCCAGCAAGTCGTCCGAATAAACCGAGCCCGCCGAGCGAACCCCGCCGGTTTCCGGGTCGGTCGTGATGAACGCGCCATGGGTTTCATGGTAATGGCCTTCCATCGGCGCGAACATGCTCGCCGCCGCGCGGGTATGCGCCGGGAATCTCTTGCGGGTTTCCCTGACGTCGACGATGCGCGAGAGCGCCATGTTGTAATACGCCCCGCGGACACCGCCCACCGCGACCGGGACGGCTTTCAGACCGCCGCCCACATGGGCGAGCGCCGGAGACAGGGTGATGCGGGCGTCGCGCAACGCAAACGAGCGCGCCGTTTCAGCGACCGAATACGGCAGGCGGACCGTCCCCTGCATGGCGATGGCACTCCCCAGGTTCAGCCGCCCCCAGCCGTAGACCGGATCCGGCTCGTCGGGGTTGTTCACACGGGTCCCGAGCGGGTCCGCGGAATAGAGCAGCACGGCCTGCACCACCTCCATCGGCAGCGCGCGCAGCCGGCTCTTGAGCACCGCCAATGCCCCGCTCACCAGCGGGGCGGCGAAAGAGGTGCCATCGAGCGCCTCGTTGGGGCCCACCCTGAGACCCTGTCCCGGCGCGAACAGGCACCAGTTCCGCGCCTCGCCGCACCCGTTGGAGAACCTCGCGATCCCGCCGTTCCTGTCCAGCGCCCCGACCACCAGCCATTTCCCCAGCAGTCCGGGCTGGAACAACGGCGCCAGCGCCCAGCCCCCGATGGAGTTGTAGTCGGCGCAGTCGCCGCCCCCGCAGTCCGTTCCCCACATGTCCCTGAAAGAGACCGTGGGGCCGTCCCTGTCGCCGTCGTCTCCCTCGTGCAGCCAGCTGAAATTCTCCATGAACTCCTCGGCGGTGATGGCCAGTTCGCCCAGCGTGCAGCCGTCCTCGCCGATGTAGTTCTTTCCGCACATGTGAACCCTGTTGTTGATGGAGTTCCAGCTCTCGTTGCCGGCCGCCCACACCGCCACGATATCGCGGTTCCCGAGTACTCTCGCGGTTCCGGCAAATTCCCTCGAGAGGAAACCGGCGACCAGACCCCTCTCGATAAGCGGCCGGAACAGCGGTTTGGACGGCGCCAGCCATACGCCGTCCCTGCCAGCGTACTTCCCGTAATACCACTCCGACAACCCGATGCTGAAGTTCAGCACCTGCGCCCGGTTGGCGACCGCGTGCTCCATCGCCTGCATGGGCTGTCCGCCGCCGTCGAGCTGTATCGGCATGACCGAGGCCCGCGGCGCGACGCCGTGGACGTTGTAGGTGGGAACCGCACCGCCGCCGGCGTCTCTAATCTCGAAAGTCCCCGCGGCATTGTCCCTCGCCCCCGCGGCGAGCAGGGCGACATAGGTGCCGTGCCCGAACCCGAAATCCCCCGCCCGGCCCGTCTCGAACACATTGGCGTTGCTGTTGCGCACGTGCCGCGGCGCCCTGATCCTGCCCGCCAGATCGGGGTGCGTGGGGTCCAGGCCGTCGTCCGCCACCGCGATGGTCACGTCCTGGCCGAAATAGCCGCGCTGATAGGCCCCGTCCGCAGAGATGGCGGCCAATCCGTGATGCCCCATGAACTCCGGGCTCCGGTAGTTCCGGCCATCCGACGCGGCGGGGGCGCCGAGTTCGGTGGAGCGGAACGCGAGAGCGACCGGATTCGAGCCGGCAGGCGCCGCCGGGCCGCCGCCGGGCGGGCCGCCGGACGGGTCGCCCCCGCAGCCGGCCGTCCCTGGAAGGACGCAGGCCAGCAGCAGCAAACACAGAGCGAACCGAAGGAACTCCCGCGGGCGGCGAGGCGCACCGTTCACGGAATCCGCCGCGGGCCAATGCTTCAGTAACACCTTACAGCCAGAGGGGCCGTTTTCGCACGAACGCCACAGGGCGGCTGCAACGCATGTGAAATTCATTCCGAATCCCTCCGTGCAAGGTACATGGCCCGCGCTCATGACGCCCTGGTCAAGCTCATGATTGATATATTCAGCTAGCTGTCGGCGCGCTCTCTCCAGCTTTCGGAGAATGCCAGGGATGCCGTGCTGAAGGGCTGTCCATCATACCTGCACGGCCACGCCTGGCCCGATGCCTTGCGGCCGTTTAACGTCACCCCGGCCTCCAGGGCCGGAATCATAACGACGCTGACGCCGTATTTCCTTTCGGGGAGCCGGGCCGGCTGGTCGTGCGCCATCAGGAGCGGGTCAATCAGATTGCTCCATTCGAGGGTCATTTCATCGGCGCCCGAGCGGACCTTCTGGGTCCAGGCGCCCTGCAAATCACCCTGTCGTGAAAACACGGCCTCCGTGACGGCAATGTGGTCGCCGGCCGTTTCGGGGCTCAGCATGCCCTGGACGGTTGCTTGCAGCCAGCGCACCATTTCCGGGTTGTCGGAGTAAATGCGCCATTGGTTGTCCGTCAGTTCACTCTTGACGAACAGGGCATGTCCGGCGCCCCTGAGTGAATAAGTGATCGTCCACAGGCTGGCATCGGTGGTGAACGGCTCACCAGGCGCATGGCTGAGCCGAATAAACGGGTTCTCGCCGTTCAGAATCAACCTCCCCGGTACGATTGGGGGAAGCGCCGGCCCCGTCTCGCTGGACATATCAAGGCTTGAAGCAGTCATGAGCTCTATCCCTTACGGTTTTGATGGACAAGCGCGACGGACAGGGTGATTGTTTTCCCGGTTCCAGATGAAATCCGGACCCATCACCTCCGCGCAGCTCACCCGGTGTGGCGGCGACCCCGTGAACGTGGAGTCCGTGGCCATCGACATGCCGCCGGCCTGCGTCAAGGCCGTCGCCGCCCGGGCCGGAAACCGCCGGATCAACGGCCTCTTCCGGTCCGCCAGCCGCAGGTCCCGCGGCCATCGCAGTGTCCATGCCCTGCACACGGTCATCTTCCTCACCTCGGGAAAACTCCATTTCAGAAAGCCCGACGCCCATCTCCGCCAACCCACACGAAATTCCAGGGAACCCGAAATTACCAGCGAACCTGGTTCATGCCGCCATCGGCCTGGACATCCGAACCATACATGTACGAAGAATCATCCGATGCCAGAAAGAGTGCGAGTTTCGCCATTTCTTCCGGCTGCCCGACCCGCCCGGCCGCGAGCCTTCCACTGAATGTTTCACGAACGGCCTCGATACTCTCGGTCGAGAGACCCGAATTTTCAAGCACCGGCGTGTAGATTGGTCCGGGGCTGAGCACGTTGACCCTGACTCCCATGGGGGCCAAATCCGGCGTGATGGAACGGGCGAGGGAGCGAACGGCCGCCTTCGTCGAGTTGTACAGGGCATAACCCTGGGAACCCATCTCATGGACGCATGAGCAGACCAGTATGACCGAGGCGCCTTCGACAAGCAGCGGCATGGCATACTGAACGGCGAAGAAGGTGCCTTTCACGTTCACATTGAAAATATCGTCGAAAGTCGACTCCCCGGTTTCACCCAGCACCGATGCCGGCACGATACCGGCGCTTGTCATCAGGACGTCGATGCGGCCATGAGTTTCCCGGATGCCGTCAATCACGGTTTTCAGGGACTTCAGGTCGCACACGTCACCAACGACGGCCGAAGCATTACCGCTGATTTGCGCCAGAGCCTTGTCAGCCTTCTCCCGGGAACGCGCCAGAATAACGACTCTCGCACCCTGCGCTGCAAATTCTTGCGCGGAAGCCAGACCGATGCCGCTGTTGCCGCCAGTTATGAAAGCAACTTTATTTGCCAGTTTTAGGGTCATGGATTACCCCCTTTCCGTGAGCCGATGCAAATTACGGTCAGTTCCGGTCTACGGGCTGAATGGAAGAAGGCGAAGCATTTCTCCTGAAACGGGGTTTCCGGATCCGGTTATCGGCAAGAGGGGCGCACGGCCAAAGATGCCGTATTTTCCCCGGCCATGTCAGGGAATACCCATCATATCAAATCCGTCTATTCTTTACGTATCTGATCTATTTGATTTCATGCTTTTTTCGCATATATACAGGTTTTTTATCGTACCGTCCACTCCCGGGAGGGAGGAGATATGAACGGAAACGACGAGGCGGGGCGCATCTCGCGTCTGTGCGCGGCGCTTGCGCGGATCACGGGAACCCTGGATCCCCCGACCGTGCTGCGCGAGGTGCTGGACGGCGCTCGCGCTCACGGACACGCGCTACGCCGTGATCACCACGGTGGACGAGTCGGGAGATCCCAGGGAGTTCGTCACCTCGGGGCTGAGCAGAGAGGAAGAGCTTCACCTGACGAGCTGCCTGCCCGACGGGCTCGTGCTGTTCGGGCACCTGCGCGATCAGGAGGCGCCGCTGAGGGTGGACGATTTCCCCGCTCACCTGCGCTCGCTGGGACTCTCCGGGGAACTGGGCCTGTGCCGGACCTTCCTGGGCACGCCGATGCGCCACGGAGGCGCGCACGTGGGGAACTTCTTCGTGGGGGACAAGGATGGAGGACTTCACCGACGGGGACGAGGAGATACTGACGCTCTTCGCCTCCCAGGCGGCGTCTGCGCTCGCGAACGCGCGCGGGCGGGTCTCGAGGCCCTGGTGGAGACCTCGCCGGTGGGGGTGGCGGTGTTCGACGCGCGGACGGCCGAGCCCGTGACCCTGAACCTCGAAGCCCGGCGCATCGTCAGTGCGCTGGGCCTGCCGGAAGACTCAGCGGTGGACATGCTCGGTGAGGTCACCTCGCGGCTCTCGGACGGGCGCGAGGTCACGCTCGAGGACTTGAAGAGCGCCGAGAGGCTACGGGGCGCGGAGGTCGAGCTCTCACGCCCCGGGGGGCGCAGCATTCGGGCGCTGGTGAACGTGACGCCGATCCGCCCGGACGAGGAGGTCGAATCGGTCGTGGTGACGATCCAGGATCTGGCGCCGCTCGAGGAACTCGAGCGCCTTCGCATCGAGTGCCTCGGCATGGTGAGCCACGAGCTTCGCGCGCCGCTGGCCTCGATCAAGGGCTCGACGACGGCGCTTCTGAACGCCCCGCGGGATCTCGATCGCGCCGAGACGCGCCAGTTCATCCGCATCATCGACCGGGGGGCCGACCAGATGCAGGGCCTGATCGGCGACCTGCTGGATGCGGGGCGCATCGTGCAGGTGCTGAACAACCTCATCGGTAACGCGGCGCGCCACTCGCCGGAGTCCTCGCCCATCGAAGTTGGCGCGGCTCTCGAGGGCGATAGTGTCGCATTGTGGGTCGCGGACGAGGGCCGGGGCTTCCCGCCCGAGCGGCTGCCCCACCTGTTCCGGCGCTACGCCGAGGCCGGTGACGGCGATGCCGCGGGGTTCGGCCTGGGCCTGGTCATCTGCAGGGGGCTGGTGGAGGCGCACGGGGGACGCATCCGGGCCGAGAGCGCAGGCCCCGGCATCGGCGCGCGCTTCACGTTCACGCTCCCCGCGGCGGAAGAAGCCGCAGCAACCGCGCCGCGCGCGAGGGGCCCGGCGCGCGAGGCGGCCTCCGTCCTGGTGGTGGACGACGACCCCGAGCCGCTGCGCCACGTGCGCGACGCGCTCACCGGGGCCGGGCTACGCCGTGCTCGTGACGGGCGAGGTCGACGAGGCGGCGCACCTCGTGCGAACGGAAAGACCGCACCTGGTGCTCCTCGACCTCATGCTGCCCGGACGCGACGGCATGGAGTTCATGCGCGAGACGCCCAAACTGGCCGACATGCCGGTCATCTTCATCTCGGGCTACGGACGCGAGGAGACCATCGTGCGCGCGCTCGAGGCGGGCGCGGCCGACTACATCGTCAAGCCGTTCTCCGCCGCGGAACTCACCGCGCGGGTCGGGGCGGCGCTCCGAAGCCGCGAAGGGGCCGAGCCCTTCACCCTTGGGGAGCTGGCCATCGACTACGAGCGGCTCGAGGTCACCATCGGCGGCAGCGCCCTGGAACTCACCGCCACCGAGTACGAACTGCTGCGCGTCCTCTCGGTGAACGCGGGACGAGTGATGACCACCGACGCCCTGCTGCGCCGGGTCTGGGCGCAGCGCGAGGACGCGGGTGTGCAGGCGGTGCGCAACTTCGTGAAGAAACTCCGCAGAAAGCTAGGCGACGACCCCGTCTCGCCCTCCTTCATCCTGAACGTGCGCGGCGTCGGCTACAAGATGCCTGCGCCAGGCGAGGGGTAGCGTTGACACCGGCGTGGGCCTGCCTGCGCGGGGGTTGTAGTGAATCCACTTCCGGCTCGATTGCGGATTCTGGGGTGCCGGTTCGGGATCGGTTCGGGGTCGTATCCGCAGATGAATGTACGGCAATGATATCAACGCGATACAGGATTCTTGCAGTGAAGGAAAAAGGCCCGGCATCCCCGGATATATCGTAAAGCGTGATGTGCAGTCCCTCCCGCCAGGCACCGGTGGCGAGTGCGCTTCACCGAACGCCACGCTGACTGGGCGCCCCTCATCGCGCCTATCGATCGGAACGTGGACGGCTAATGAACCCGCCCCCGTATTCACGATTAATATCGCGGTAGATCGTGTGCACGTGATCCGCGGCGTTGCCGCCGCTGCCGCCTCCCCGCGCGTCGTTCGCATATTCCATGATGACGGACGGCCCCTGGATGACCCAGGAAACATCACTTCCGGCCGCGAGCGGGCCGCTCCAGGAGAACCACGTCTCACCAATCGCCTCTGAGAACCGCTCGCGCCGCGCCCGCGCATGGCGCGGCGGCATGAGCTCGAACCACTGCGAGGCCAGGGCGAGCAGCTTTTCCCTCTGCGCCTCGTCCAGCGCATCGCAGCGCATGCCGAGAGGCTCCGGCCTGACGCCGTCCCGGCCGGCCCCTGCCCGCATGGCGCCGCGCCGCTCCCCGATCACGGCCAGGGCCCGCTGCTCCGGCGTCAGGCTGTTCACGAAATAGAACGCAAGATCCGTTTCCGCACCCAGCGGCCGCAATTTCGCGCCCGCGACGGAGAACCCCTGCGGGAACGTGCCGATGAAACTCGGCGACATGTACCAGGCTTCGCCGTCGAGCGTAATGTTGAGCGCGACATGATGCCCGTCGAGTTGCACCGCCCATCGCGACGTCGCCGACGGATCGCCGAACACCGCGAAACGAAACGCCTCGATCCCGACCCCCGGGTTTGGCTTTCCGCCGATAACGGCGCGCAGGTCATCGCCCAGCATGACGTCCCGTATCTTGTAGTAGCCCTTCTCGGAGAGCACCGCCGCGAGAAGGTCCGAGAACGCGCGAAGCTGCGCGCCGTCCAGATCGCCCAGGGCGATGCCGCCGACCTCCCCGCGGTCCGGGGCATTGGTCCACCTCGTTCTCTCCGGGCTCTTCAGATCGTAGTGCGCGGCGCGCCTCTGCGCGTCGTTCAGCATCAGGAGGAAACGCTTCGCCGCACGCGCCATGCTCTCAGGCGTATACGCCGGCCGGGCCGGGCGCCAGGTCCCCAGGATGGCGCCGGCGCGGGATTCATAACCCGCTGTATTCACTGCGGCGGCTTCGTTATTACCGGCAAAGCCGTCCGAAGCGGCCGCCAGCGGAAGGAACGTGGAGAGAAAAATCAATGTAAGCGGCAGTCTCATCACAACCTCAAGCGGTTCGGGCCACGCCCGCGCGGGGACGAGTCGATTCCCGGCCCGCAAGTCCGGAACGTAAATCACTCGCCGGCGGCATTCATCGACCCGGCGAGGTAAGGCGCTAGAAAGAACGTGAGACAGATCGCGTGAATGACGTGATTGGCGATAATTCGCATCGTTTCCATCCCCGTTTCGTTAACGAATCGCATTCCGTCATTCATTGGCAAAAGCACCGTATCGACGACGCGGGGGTCGCCGGATGCGCTCGCCGAGCGCCCTCACACGAGTGTTTTAGTGGTGAAACGCCCGTTCAGAAATCAGTTGCCGTTTCCAGGAGGGAAACGAGACACGCCGTTCTCCCTGAAGCGCTCGCTCAGGGCCACGAACGACCCTACCAACTCGCCCGCGCTGCCGTCGCTCTCCTTGAAGGAGACGATGCTGAAGCCCGCCGCCAGCCGGGGATTACCGTCCGTATCCTGGCGGCTCGACAGGGTCCCGCCCCAGAAACCCTCGGATTTCGTGATGCTCCGCTCGGGGTGTCTCAGCGTCAACCTGTTGCGATCGAACATGCCGTCTTCCCTGATAATCGCCGTGGCGAGGTGGATTTCGTAGTCCCTGGCGATGCCCTCTACGTCCTTCACCTCCTGCCCAAGGAAAACGCCGAAATGACCGCGTTGCGTGACGAGATCGCCCACGCACCCGATACAACCCTTCAGGGTGCCGTCCGTGAAGTCCGCGGTGAGGATGACAGTACCCTGGTACTCCTCGATCACGAATTCGCCCTCGTTCTCTCCCCAGCCGCTGCCGAACACGTATGCGTAGAGCCCCCCGGCCGGACCCGCGTACGTGGCCGCCCCCCCGACCGGCAGTTGCGGCGCGACGCCGTGGTCAAGCGCCGGGCCGTCGATAATCGCGAACGGATTGAAATCCCGGAACGAAAGATCAGGCGGTTTCTGGTCAGGGAACTGCGCCCACCAGCCGGCCATCAGATAGTCGCCCGGGTCGTCCGGGTCCCAGCTCACGATGCTGTGGGCCACCGATGTTCCGCCCTCCGTGACCTTCAGGAACGTCCAGGCCCGCGCCTGATGGCCGGGAACGGGCGTTGTCCCGGGGACCGACTCGATGGCGTCGTCCGTCGTGTTGACGGATACCTCGGTTCCGTCGGCAAGATTCACGAAAAACCGAAGGTTCTCGCCGTCGAATTCGGTATTCCTGTACAGGTTGATAGGAGCTCCGTCAGGCGGGCCGCTGCCGCCGCTTCCCATGCAGGCGGTAAGCGCCAACATCATCACGAACAGCGCAGGAATGGATTTCATCACAATTCCCCTTGTCTGATCCAAAAGGTCATACCCAGCATGCCGCAACGGAAAATCGCTCCCCGTGAGCCCGGGAGACGCAACATCTTCATCACCCCTTGTCTTGCAGTGTGATAAGCCTTTGTTCTTGTTGCGCCCTGCGGAACCGTCGCGTACCGTTCGTGGACCCGCGACTGGCGCCGGAGCCGAAATGGTCACGCCTCATGCGCCTTTTCACGCATGTTGCGCCACCTGCGTACGCTCGACTGCACCGGTGAGGTTCCGATCACGGAACACCGTGTCCTTTGCCAACTCGAACTTCCGCCATCAGGTTCGTCATGAATCAAAGCCTCCGGCTTGGAGCGCCGGCCCCCGCCGGCCGGGGGAAGGTTACGTCTGATTGCAATCGGCTCGTACCCGATGGTCCGGACCCGGTGGACCACCGGTGGGAACGACACGCCGCTTCCTCCAAGGCAACACCTTCTCGAAGACGCGAACCTCGAAGCGGCTGAATCCTTGCAATTTCCTTGTTGGACCCTCTCCTGTCCGTTGCCGGCACAGGCGATTTCCGGGCTTCCGGTCATCATACATGTCCTTGCAGATAGCCGCCGGATTCTTCTTTCGAATTATACAAAATCTGTCTGTCTTTTACGAATCCTTTGTGTTTGCTTTCATTCTTTTATCGTGTAGTTCCGGATTATTCGTCGTACCGGCAGGTCCCGAGAGACGCGAGCGATGACAGGGTAGCGACGAGACGGGAGGGCCGCAGGAGTTCGTTGCCCCGGGCCCCTCCGTGGAGGAGGGAGGAGCATCTCACCCCTCCCCACGGGAAAGGCCTACCACCTCCTCGCGCCGCGCAGCAGGACGCCGCCCCCGGGCTTCACCCCGCCCGCGGGGTCGGTGAGGCTCGCCTCGAGGCTCACCTCGTATGCGGGACCCGGCTTCCATCGCGCCCCCGCGCGCCACGTCTCCCCGCTCTCTGAGACCGCCACGCCCGTATAGGGCGTCAGCAAACCCCGCCGGAGCGACACGCCGTAGGCCGCCTCGGCCTCGAAGCGCCCAGCGCCCGCCTCTGATTCCGCGCCCCCCCCGAGCCCCCCCGCCCGGCGCGAGCCCCGCCCCCTGCGACCACAGGCGCTCCGTCCCGCCCGAGGCCGTCCCCCAGGCCGAACCCGCGCGCAGCGTGAGACCGCGTCCGTCACCGCCGGGAGCGTATTCCACCGAAGCGCTCGCG
>MKWU01005821.1_pt1 | contig 13038 bp, 9 predicted proteins | sample 809101 | NCBI WGS metagenome assembly MKWU01 (sample SAMN05860141, study PRJNA318959) | sponge metagenome | host: Aplysina aerophoba | place: Slovenia: Piran, Adriatic Sea, Gulf of Piran | collected 2013-05-07 | reverse complement strand
GGTTATCGCTGAGGCGTGCGGCTTGGTCCAGATCGGCCAGTCGGCGCTGGCTGCGCTGCGGCGTCCGGTCTTGCCGATTGTTCGGACAGTCAGGCCGGGCTGGATCGTGAGCGCCTCGGCCGCTGTCGGCAGGCGCACGGGCGCGATGCTCGAGCCTTGGAACGGTCTTGGAAGCCTTAGCAGCGCGATGTCGGTTCCGACGTCCTCCCAGCTATCGGGGGGCGCGGGTTCGTAGGCCGGGTGCACGTGGATCGTGATGTGCCGCGTTTCGTCGGCCCGGTCCGGCGGGCGGGCGAATTTTCGGTCTTCGTAGCCGCTGATGTGCCGCACGATGATTTGGCGGCCGCCGGTTGCGTCTATGCAGTGCGCGGCGGTCACGATCCAGCTGTTTGAGATCAGTGTTCCCAGGCATCCGCCGTAGTAGCGCCCGTAGTTGGTTTCAAGGAACACCAAGAACGGCGCTGTGCTGGCGGTGACTCTGGCTCCGCCGCTGAGGTCCCTGCGGTTGAGCGGGTTTTCGGTTGTTGCCGCTTGGAGCTGCGCCAGCGCGGCTGCCCCGGCCAGCGCGAGTGTCGGCAGTGCTGATGTTGTCATGTGAGCCTATTGCAAAGTCCCGGAATTTCGCGATTATACTGCGGCTCTTGCGAGTGCGGAGGGCTGCCGGACTGTCTGCCCGGCGCGTCGCAGCTACTTGCCTCGTTGCCACCCTCAAATGCCATAATCTTGGGCGCTATGGCTTCCACAATCACCAGGAGGGGCTTCCTAGGCGCTGGCGGGGCCGCTTTGGCCGGCACTGAGGCTCGGTCCGCAGACAGGCGCCCCAACATTCTATGGATCTGTACCGACCAACAGCGCTGGGACACAATCCACTCCCTAGGACACCGGCACATCCGCACGCCGAATATCGACCGCCTGGCCGCGAGCGGCGTCGCGTTCGAGAACGCCTACTGTCAATCCCCGATCTGCACCCCCAGCCGGGCGGGCTTCCTGACCGGGATGTACCCGTCCGCCGTGCATGGCTGCATGAATGGGAACGAGACCTGGGACGCCGCAGCGCCCTTGGTCACCAAGACACTCGCCGATGCCGGCTACGATTGTGGGCTGGCCGGCAAGTTTCACCTCTCTGCCGCCCAAGGACGAATCGAGCCGCGGATCAATGACGGGTACCGGGTGTTTGACTGGAGCCACCATCCCAGCGACGACTGGCCCGAGGGGCACGCCTATATCGAGTGGCTGCGCTCGCTGGACAAGGACTACGATTCGATCTACAAGCGGCTCGGCTACATTCCGAGCGAGCTCCACCAAACCACTTGGTGCGCCGATCGGGCCATCGAATTCATGCGTGAAGAACGCTCCGGGCCTTGGCTGTTCAGCCTGAACTGCTTCGACCCGCACTCGCCGTTCGACCCGCCGGAGGAGTGGCTGGAACACTACCCTGAATCGGACATGCCCGGCCCGCTGTTCCGCGAGTCGGACCTGGCGGCCCAGCAACGCCTGGAGGCTGTCAATTTCCAAACACCGGCGCGGCGGCCGGAAGACTTCAACGCAAAATCCTACCAAGCGAAGTACTTCGCCATGATCGAGCTGATCGATCACAACCTGGGCAGGATGCTCGACGCCTTGCAGGAGAGCGGCCAACTCTCCAACACCGTGGTCATCTTCACCAGCGACCATGGCGAGACGCTGGGTGATCACGGACTCTTGCTGAAGGGCTGCCGCTTCTACGAGAGCTTGGTGCACGTGCCGCTGGTAATCTCGTGGCCCGGGCGCTTCCAGCAAGGTCTGCGCAGCCAAGCGCTGGTGGAACTCACCGATCTCGCTCCCACGCTCCTCGAGCTGGCCGGCCTCAATGTGCCGGGCGCTATGCATGGCAAGCCGCTGACTCCCCTGCTGGAAGGCAAGTCAGCGCCCGGACATCACCGGGAGTTCGTGCGCAGCGAGTACTACCGGGCGCTGGCCGGCGTGCAAAGCTTCGCCACCATGGTGCGCAGCGAGCGCTTCAAGCAGGTCGTCTATCACGGCCACGGCTTGGGCGAGCTGTTCGACCTGGAGGCCGATCCGGGCGAGTTTGACAACCTCTGGGACGACCGGCGGCTGGCGCAGGTGCGCCACGACCACATGGTGATGAATTTCGACGCGCTGGCCATGGCGACCGATGTAGGACCAGCCAGAGTCTCGCGGTACTAGCCCGCCTGGCGGCCTGTTGTGCTGGGCCGCCTGAAACGTTCCGGCGACGCTGCTTGTGCACTAGCCGGTGGCTTTCATACGGTCGCTGAGCCTGAAGCCCTCGTGCCAAGTCGAATCCGCTCCTGGTCCGATCCGGCGGATCATAGCCTCCACCATATAGGGCTCGCCGGCCCCGCAGACCTCCATGCCGCGCTTGAGTGCCGCTGCTAGCTCGGCAGGTGTCGCAGCCCGCTCGCCCTTGACCCCTTGGCTCGCTGCAAGCTGCACGAAGTCAATGTCCGGATCGCCCAAGTACATGCCGGCGTATTTGCCGGTCGCAGCCATCGTGCCGCCGTAGCGGTGAAATCCCCCGCGCACCGTTTGGTAGTTGAGGTTGTTCCAAACCACGGTCAGGACCGGCACTCCATAGCGCGCCTGCGACCAGAATGCACTCGACTGGTACATGACTGCTCCGTCGCCGATCGAGCACACGACTTGCCGGTCTGGCAGGGCCAGCTTGGCACCCGTGGCCGCGCCGAGACCCCAGCCGAGCGAATTGCCCGTGTACCCGATCCAGATCTGCTCGTCGTCGCCGTGGCCCCAGTGGAAGTTGTTGTGCTGGTTGTAGCCAGAATGCACCTCGCCCACGATCACGGCGTTGCGATCCAGCGTCTTGGCCATGACGTACGTCAGCTCGTCGGGATGCATGGGGCTCAGGCCGAAGTTGCCGCGCACTCGGCCGTCGAAGTCGTCCCACATCTTCGCCGCGAGGCCCCGCACTTGATCCCCGCGGTCGCGCCCGAATGCGCTCAGGCGCTGCTCTGGAATCCGCCCTTCCAGCGCCGCATCCAGATCCGCAAGGGACGCCTTCACATCGGCCAGCATCGCCAAATCCGTCGGATAGTTGCGCCCCATGTTGCCCGTGTTCAGGCCGATCCGCACGATGCGAGCGTCCATAGGAGCTTCCGCTCCGGCCGGCAAGCGCCAAATGCCGAAGTCACGGGCGCCGACCATCAGGGCAAGATCGACACCGGCCTGGGCGTAGTCCGAACGCATGCTGAAGCGACCGAGATGGAGCGGGTGACGCGCCGGGAAGTTGAAGTAGCCCCCCGTGCCGGATGTGACGGGCACGTTGTACTTGTCCGCAAACTCGACCAAATCCGCCTGGGCGCCCGATTTCCAGACCTCGTCGCCGACTACGATCAGCGGCCGCTTGGCCTGTACCAGCCAGTCGGCTGTCTTCTCGACCGCCGCGGCTTCGGGGCGCGGCCGTGCCGCCATTAGGAAGCGCTCGGCCGGGACGATCTCCGAGGTGACGTCCTTCGTTTCCAGCGCGCCATTGGTCATTGCCAAATACACCGGCCCGCCAGGCGGGGTTGTGGCGACTTTGTAGGCGCGTCGGAGCATCATCGTCAGGCTCCGCGCGTTGCGGGCCTCCCAGCAGAACTTGGTGAACTGTCTCGGGACATCCTTTTGGTCATAGCCGGGACGGGGTGCGAGGATGCCCTCGTCGCTCCACAGCTCGTTGTCCAGCATGCCCGCCGTGACCACCAGCGCAGCCCCGTCTCTGCTCGCGTTGTAGAGCTGTCCGCCCATCTGGGCGGTGCCTGCGATGACATGGACATTGACGAAGGCCGGCTTGAGGCTGGCACGGTGGTAGCCGTCCGCCATGGCGACGACAATGCCCTCGTGCAAGCCCATGATCAGCGGCACGCCGGCATTGATCTGCGCGTCGAACAGACCGACCTCGAAAGATCCGGGATTCGTGAACAGGTACTCCGAGCCTGCGGCTTTGGCCTGCTCCATGACCAAGCTTCCGCCGCTCCCCGTCGATTGCTTGGACGGCGGCAACGCGAGGCTTGCGCTGGCGCTCTCGGTGGCATCGAGGCTTTCGATGAGCGATTGTGCGGCAGCGGTCGAAAGCCCGAGTACGGCCAGCTTTCGAGCTAGGCCTCGCCGCGTAAGCTCCTTGTCGAGGAATCGCTGGATCAACTGCTGCACTGGCACACCTCCATGCCCTGAGGGCAGGGCCATCATAACGCCTCGTGGAGCCGCAAGCAGGGCCAGTTCGCTGTGGCAGCGACCGAATGCGCCTGCTGCAGCTGCGATCCGCTACGATAGGCAGGCGATGGTTCGCAGGATTCTCGTTTTCGCCCTCATGCTCTCCCTGGCCGGAGTCGCAGCAGCCCAAGACCGGCCGAGGCCCCGCTCGCTCGCGCCGGAATGGGTGTCGCTGTTCAACGGCGAGGACCTAACCGGCTGGAGGAAGGTCGGCCAAGAACGCTGGGAGGTCGTCGATGGCGCAATCTTCGGCCAAGGCATCACCGACGCTTACGGCTACTTGGCGACCGAGCGCACGTATCGCGACTTCCACCTGTCCCTGCGCTTCAAGTGCGAGGCAAATGGCAATAGCGGCGTATACATCCACACGGCCTTCGATGGTGACACGCCCCGCATCGTGGCGGGCCGCCAGATCGAAATCGACCGAACCCTGGGACATCACACCGGCGGGATCTACGGGGATGGAAAGGGCTGGCTTGCCTGGCCCGCGCCGCAATTCGAAACCGTCATCAGGCCCTATGACTGGAATGACATGCTCATCGAAGTGGAGGGCAACCACTACGTCGTGCATCTCAACGGCATTCGCGTCCTGGACTTCACCTACCCCTCCCCCGGAGCGGAAGAGGGCCTGATCGCCCTGCAACTGCATTCCGGCGGCGAGGGCAGGATGCGCTTCAAGGACATCTTCGTCCGCGACCTCAGCGGAAAGTAGGCCGGCGGCGCTACCCGGCGCACCGACGCGACACGCGCGATGGACTGCAGAACCGCCCCGGTGGCGGGGCCCCTCGACGCACCGAGAGGGTATTGCCGCCGGGATTCTATCGCGAGCGTCGGCACGGCCGCCGAGCCGATGGCCGGGCCGCTTCGCCAATCGTCGGGCGCGGCGACCAGGTGCTGGCCAGACTCTACCGGCCGGCCGCCCTGCCGAGCTAGGTTTCGAGGCAACTGCTATAGTTCCTCTCATCAGTTCCTGCCCCACCCCCGCAGCGGCGCGCCATTCGCGGGTGAGCGGGCCGGCCCGTCTCGGAGGAATCGGCCATGCCGGAAGACACCCCATCCGCTAACGACGCTGCTTCCACCATCAGCGCACTCGAACGCCAGGTTTTCGAGTTGACCGAACAGCTCAACGCGCTGCGGCGCGCCGCCGTCGGCAGTCCGATTCCGGACTATGACTTCCAGACCTTGGAGGGGGCGACGCGCTTGAGCGAACTGTTCGGAGGCCGCGACAAGCTGCTCGCTATCCACAACATGGGCCACGGCTGCCGCTACTGCACCCTCTGGGCGGACGGGATCAATGGCTTTCTGCCTCATTTGGAATCCGAGCTGGCGGTCGTGTTGCTATCCAAAGATCCACCCGCGACACAGCGCCGCTTCGCCAACGCTCGCGGCTGGCGCTTCCGCCTCGCCTCGCACGGCGGCGGCGACTACATGCGCGAGCAGACGACCGCGCCAGGCGTCGAAAACATGCCTGGCGCCGTGCTCTACGAACTCGACAACGCCAAGATCCTGCGCAAGAACGCGGTCGTATTCGGCCCCGGCGACATGTTCTGCTCGGCTTGGAGCCTACTAGCGCTCGCAGGCATTGGCGCCGACGACTGGACGCCGCAGTTCGCCTACTGGCAACGGCCGATCACCCTCGAAGACGGCGGCCTGAACGTGCTCGAGTAGCCTGGGGGGCACTAGCCGCGAAAGGCGGCGCAGCGCCTCAACCTGGGACCGAACCGCCCAAGGCAGGCATCCGTCCATGCGAGCTGAGCGGCGCCAGAGGCTGAAAGGGCCCGCTCAGGCCAAGATCCCATGGATGATCTCGCCATGCACATCCGTGAGGCGCATGTCACGGCCGCTGTACCGGTAGGTCAGGCGCTCGTGGTCCAGACCTAGCAGGTGCAGCATCGTGGCGTGCAGGTCGTGCAAGTGGACCTTGTTCTCGATAGCAAAATAGCCGTATTCGTCCGTGGCCCCGTAACGCATGCCCCCCTTGACGCCGCCCCCGGCCAGCCACATGGTGTAGCCGAAGGGGTTGTGGTCACGCCCGGTCCGGTCGCTAAACTCGCTGCCGTTGGTCTGCGCGGTCGGTGTCCGTCCGAACTCCCCGCCCCACATCACGAGCGTCGAATCCAGCAGGCCGCGCCTCTTGAGATCCTTCAACAGAGCGGCGATGGGCTTGTCCGTCCCGCGGGCGTTGATGCGGTGCCCGGACTTTAGGTTCTGGTGCTGGTCCCAGCGATCCTGTCCCTTGCGGGCAGGGGTTAGCAGTTCGATGAAACGCACGCCGCGCTCGACCATGCGCCGCGCCAGCAGGCACTGGCGGCCGAACTCGCTCGTCTCGTCCTCGTCCAAGCCGTACATGCTCCGCGTGGTTTCCGATTCTCCAGAGAGATCCAACAGTTCGGGCACCGCACTCTGCATCCGGAACGCGAGTTCGTAGTTGGAGATGGTCGCATCGATCTCGCTGACGCTGCCCAGCCGCTGCACCACTCCCCGGTTCAGCTTGCGAATCAAGTCGAGCTTGCCCACTTGCAGCGCCGGGTCATTCTCTAGCGGCACGATGTCGGCAATCGGATGCTCGCCGCGTCGGAACAGCGTGCCTTGATACGAAGCCGGCAGGAAGCCGCTGCCGAAACAGTCCATTCCGCCGGGCGGGATCAGGCCGCTATCGAGCACCACGAAGCCGGGCAGGTCGTCACATTCGCTGCCCAGCCCGTAAGTCACCCAGGCGCCCATCGAGGGCCGCCCTTGAAATCCCGAGCCGGTGTGGACGAAGTAGTTTCCGGCAGTGTGCTCGGAATGGTCCGCCACCATCGAATTGATCACGCACAGGTCGTCGGCGCATTCTGCCAAGTGCGGGAAGAGGTCACTGACCCACAAGCCGGACTGGCCGTGCTGGGCAAATTCAAACGGCGAGCCGAAGACCTTGTCGGTGATGTTGAACACCGTCGTGGGCAATTCCGGCAGCTGGATCGACTGGCCGTGCTCGGCCCGCAGCCGCGGCTTGGGATCGAACGTGTCCATCTGGCCCGGGCCACCGTCCATGTAGAGAAAGATGACACTCTTGGCTTTGGCCGGGAAGTGGGGCGGCCGGACCGCCATTGGGTCAGCGGCGCGTGCAGTGTCCGCGCCGCCGCGCTGCTGCGCGAGCAGTGCGGCTAGCGCCAGACCTCCGAATCCGGCTGCGCTGTTCGCCAGCCATTCCCTGCGGGTCATACCTCCTCATGGTAGGCCAAGGCGGTGCCCGACCAAGCCGTACAATGGGAATTCGCATGAATTGGAGAGTGCTCGCCCTGCCGGGCGATGGTATCGGCCCTGAAGTCACGCGCGAGGCCGTTCGCGCGCTCGAGCACGTCGCGGCGAAGTGGGGCCATGCGCTCGAGCTTCGCGAGGGCCTGCTCGGCGGCGCGGCAATTCACGCCACCGGAGGGCCGTTCCCGGAAGAGACGCGCAGGCTGGCCCTGGAGTCCGACGCCACGCTGCTGGGCGCTGTGGGCCTGCCCGAGTTCGACAACCTGCCGCCCTCCGAACGGCCGGAGAAAGGCCTGCTCGGCATCCGCAAGGCGCTGGATGTCTATGCCAACCTGCGCCCGGTCTACTGCTACGAGAGCCTGATCGAGTCCTCGCCGTTGAAGAACGACATCGTGCGCGGCACCGACATATTGATCGTGCGGGAACTCACCGGCGGCCTGTATTTCGGCCAGCCGCGGGGCGTCACTGGCGCGGGCGGCGCCGAAACTGCCCTGAACTCGATGGTCTACTCGCGGGCGGAGATCGAGCGCGTCTGCCGCATGGCCTTCGAACTGGCGCGCAACCGGCGCGGCAAGCTCACTTCGGTGGACAAGGCCAACGTACTCGAGAACTCCCAGCTCTGGCGGCGGGTCGTCAGCGAACTGGCCGCTGAATATCCCGACATCGAACTCGAGCACATGCTGGTCGACAACTGTGCGATGCAATTGCTCTTGCGCCCGACCGCCTTCGACGTGGTGGTGACAGAGAACCTCTTCGGGGACATCCTCAGCGACGAGGGCTCGGTGCTGGCCGGCTCGATCGGCATGCTTCCGTCGGCGTCGATCGGCGACCAACTGCCGAGCGGGGCTTGGCGCGGCCTATACGAGCCCGTGCATGGATCCGCCCCTGATATCGCGGGGCAGGGCAAGGCCAACCCGCTGGCCGCCATCGGCTCGGCCGCAGCCATGCTCGAATACAGCTTCGGCCTGACCGAAGAGGCAGCCGCAATCAACGAGGCCGTCAGCGCAGTGCTCGCCAGCGGCAGGGTCACCGCCGACCTCAAACCCAGCGGCCCTCCTGCTTCCACGGAACAGGTCGGCCAAGCGGTCTGCGCAGCAATCGGCTAGGCGATCGCCCCGATTGCCGCCCAACTCACGCGCGCGTGCAAGAGTTCCGCCGTTTGGGCGCAATCGCCAGGACTGATTGGGCCGCCCGCTCGATGCTTACCCGCGGCCCGAGACCGTCGCGTCCGATGTCGCACCAATGCCCCCACCGAAGATCATCCGGCGGCGTGCATCCGCCGATGCGCGAATCGTGTCCTGATGCACTTGGCCAAGCCCTTCGCCGAATGCAGCGCGCACGATCACGGTACGCTATGTCCGATGAAGATTCATTGGCTCCGCCTGATTGCTCCCGGTCTGCTGATGGCTGCGACGGGAGTGGGAGCGGGAGACCTGATGACCGGCACGCTCGCGGGCGCCGAACTCGGCACCGCAGTGTTGTGGGCCGCACTGGCCGGGGCGTTTCTCAAGTTCGTCCTCAGCGAGGGCGTTGCGCGCTGGCAGCTCGCCACCGGGACCACGCTGCTGGAAGGCTGGAACGACAAGCTCGGAGCGTGGATCCGATGGCCGTTCTTGATCTACCTATCGCTGTTCACGGTGATCGTTGGACGCGCCCTCGCCAATGCGTGCGGAGTCGCCGGGACAGCCCTGTTGCCGATCGGATCTCCCGAGACCTCGGTGATGGCCTGGGCGGCGCTGCATTCTATCGCGGGCATCGCGATCGTGCTGCGCGGCAGCTTCCGGGCGTTCGAGTCCGTCATGTCCCTCTTGATCGGGCTCATGTTCGTGACAGTGATCGGCACCACCGCCATGATCGCCCCGCCGCTCGGCGAGATCGCGGCAGGCCTCGTCCCATCCATTCCCGCCGGCGGCAGCTCGTGGGTCCTGGCCGTACTGGGCGGAGTGGGCGGCACCGTGACATTGCTGTCGTACGGCTATTGGATCGAGGAGGACGGCCGCCGTGGGCCCGGCATGCTCGGACCGTGCAGGATCGACCTAGCGGTCGGCAACGGCGTGACGGCGGTCTTCGGACTCTGCGTCATCGTCATCGGTTCCCAGATCGAAGTCCAAGGCAGCGGCGCCGCGCTCGCCACGCAAATGGCCGAGCGCCTAGGAGAAGCCGTCGGCCCGGCCGGCAAATGGGTGTTTCTCGTTGGTTTCTGGGGTGCCGTCTTCTCAAGCCTGCTAGGCGTCTGGCAGAGCATCCCGTACATGTTCGCCGACTTCGTGCGACTGCAAACCGGGGCGACCGGAGACTTGCGGTCGTCGAAGGCCTACCGCTTTTGCGTCGTGCTCGTGGCGATCGTCCCCCTATTCCTGTTGAACGCTCCAGTGCGCCAGATTCAGCTCACCTACGGAATCGTCGGCGCCTGTTTCCTGCCCTTGCTCGCATTGACGCTGCTGCTGCTCAACGGCCGCGGCCGCTGGGTCGGGCAGCAATCCCGCAATCCGCTCTGGATCAGCATCGCCCTCGCGTCCTGCCTAGCATTCTTCGCCGCACTGCCGCTGCTTGACGGTTGAGGACCGGTCCGAGAGGCTGACGAAGGAACCTCATGGTTGCTAGCCGCTGCCCCTTGGGAGCCGGAAGCTTGCAGCTCCGGGCTTCATTCGGGCCTCGACCTGCGAGGTCTAGCGTGCCGAGGGATACATATTGAGCATCCGCCAATAAGACGTGTCCTGGCTGCATTGGACCGCGCTTGACAGCCCGCGGTGCCGTGGGCTAGAGTTCACTTACCAGCCCGAAAGAGCCTCGCACTGTTCCGGTAGTCGCCATGTCCGATCCAACCCTGCGATTGCTGGATTTTCTTTGGTCGTCATTCCTACTGCTGGCCCCGATGTTGCTCTTGGGGCTGCTCCTAGCGGGACTCATCCACGTCCTCATATCACGCGAAGCGATTCTCAAGTGGCTGAGCGGGGACAACCTGAAGTCTGTGTGCGCTAGTGCCGCCATCGGCGTGCCGGTGCCGCTGTGCAGCTGCTCGGTCGTCCCTGTAGTAGCCGAAATGCACAAGAAGGGTGCATCACGTTCGTCGTGCATGTCGTTCTTGATCACGGCACCCGAGACTGGCGCGGATTCAATTCTTGTTACGCACGCGTTTTTCGGATTCGTCGCGGCAGTCGTGCGCCCGGTGGTCAGTTTTCTCACGGCGGTGACTGCCGGTATTTTCTGCGTTGGAATCACCCGGCATGACAGTGATGCCGAGCCGCCGCCCGAGCACCGCCCGCACTGCCAAGCGACTTCCGGCCACGACCACGAGGATAGTGATTGCGGCCACGACCATGGCGGGCACGCGTCCCTGTACGCCGACCAAGACGACTGCTATGTGAGCCCGTCGAAACTCAAGGATATGGTGGTCGCTTGGCTAGCCCATTTCGCTCATAGAATGAGAGCGGCCATACACGAGGCAAACGCATCCTCGCGGGTCACGCCGCACTTGAATCAAGAAATGGTGGCGCAGGAGCGGGGCATGGATCCCGCGCCCCGCTCCGACAAAGATGCAGGCGGGCCGTCCTTGCGAGAGGTCATCAAGCATGTCTTCCACTACGGATTCGTCGAGATTGCCGACGACATCTTATTCGCTCTATTGGTCGGCATTGTGCTCGGCGGAGTGCTCTTCTTGGCGGTTCCGGACGACTTGATGTCGAGCCAGTACGCGCGGTGGATTTCCTACCCAGTCATGATCTTGGTCGGCGTTCCCCTCTATATTTGCGCTTCGGCCAGTACGCCGATCGCCGCGGCGCTGGTCGCAAAGGGACTCAGCCCCGGGGCGGCCCTGATCTTCCTGATGACCGGCCCCGCTACGAACTCCGGCACGATCGCGATCATCATCGGTCAGTTTGGTGCGCGTTTTGGAACGATCTACGTTGGTGTCGTCATTGCCGTGACAACCGTGCTCGGCATCCTGATCGATGTGATCGTTGTGGCCGCCGGACTGACGCTGCCGGTCAATCTGTCTGGCTCGCAGGCACCGGCGATTCAACTGCTGCAGTGGGCGGGGGCCTTGGCTCTGGCAGCACTGATCGTCTGGCGTTTCCGCGCAGGCGCGCTTAGGACCGGATATGAAGAGCTCATGTCTAGTATTCGACCGGTCGGTAACCGCATCAAGCGGGCTTGGCAGTACCTGGCGTAGCGCCGCCCGACGATCCGGTCCGTTCCCAACCGGATCGCGATGCAGCGCGCTGTGTCCACGTTGATGGGGCCTTGGCCGCTCGTCGAGATGCACAAGTCGCTTATGCGCAGGTCGCTGTGCTCAGACCAGATCGCCTCCCCGGCGCCAAGGGTTCCGCGCGAGCCAGCGCGCAGCCAACCGCTTAGTACGGCGAACCCTCGAACACATGCAGGACGTAAGCGAGAGCAAGTCCGGCGATGAATGAAACCGTGAGCTTGAGGCGATCATGCCGGTGGAAGTGAATCTCGGGGAGCAGATCGCTGAGCGAGACACAGACGAGCGCACCCGCTCCGAATGCAAGTGCGCGGCCTATGGTCTCGTCGGCCGCCGGTTCGGCGAGCAGACCGATTCCCTTATACGCAACGAACGCACCCAGCGGGCAGACGAGAGCCGTCGCCACACTAAGCGCATACCCGTAGCGCCTGCCAAGACCGGCAACGCGCAGCATTCCGAGCAGAAAGAACGCGTCCAACGGCTTGTGCAGCACGATCGCGACGAACATTCCGAAACTGACCGAGTCGACCCCGGTAGTGACCCCCTCTCGGCTCAGGACCGCTGCGCCGAGGGCTGTGCCCTCAGTCAACCCGTGCAGTCCCATCCCAAAGGCAATTCCCATCCAATTCAAAGACGATGGATCGACACCGCTGTTCGCGCCGACTCGCTCGTATTTCTCTTCGGTCGGGTCGTGCTGGTGCAGGGGAAATACCCGCAACAGCAACACCATCAGTACCATGCCGACGAGCATCCAAGACACGGCTGTCTGGATCGGGCGCTCGCCGGAGATTCGCTCGAAACCGTGCGGAAGCAGGTGGTACATCGCCACGCCGATCACGAGACCTGCGACAAAGCTCATCGCCATTTGCACGCGAGTGTGCGTCAAGCTGATCGCGGACTGAACCCAAATGCCGAGTACGGAAGCGACTAGGATTCCGAAGGAGTATACGCCTAGGAGTGCGAGCGAACTCATGTCACAGCTCCTGTCCCGCAACTCGCGATGACGCTCGATTCTTTCCCGGTGCAAGCGTCGAGCTCCGAGCAAGCGCTTGAGCGCCCTCGGCAAAGCACTCGAACTCCGCACCAAGCCTCCCGAGGGCGAGCGGGGTCGACGCTTCGCTGAACAGAAAACTGGGGACCGAATGGCACCGCTTGCGCGACATTGAAGGGGTATCGAAAGGGGAAGTCCAGCCGGTCAGATCCCCTGCCGTCCAACACAGGAAGAGCCAGATCCGCCCACCCGCTGACGAACGTCACCCGGAGGGCGCGTCGAGCTGCATCACGACTCTACCACGCAACCAGTCAGGCAGCTAGCCTGAGAATCGATTATAGAGTATGCGCCAAGTTCGCCGTCTCATTCGCTAAGG
>MKWU01005818.1_pt1 | contig 13042 bp, 10 predicted proteins | sample 809101 | NCBI WGS metagenome assembly MKWU01 (sample SAMN05860141, study PRJNA318959) | sponge metagenome | host: Aplysina aerophoba | place: Slovenia: Piran, Adriatic Sea, Gulf of Piran | collected 2013-05-07 | reverse complement strand
GTTTAGTTTCTATCGGTGTATAGTAATTATATGGTGAAATGCCCGTTTTGTCAAATCAAAGTCAGGGGCGGAAACCTTGGGAGTCGGAGTTCCCTCCTACAGCGGGCGGGAAGTCGGGCGCGGGTTTCCCAAAATGTAAACTTATTTTCGGATTTTACTATAAACCTTTCGCTTGTCAAGCCTTTTGCCACTTGTCAAAAAAAGTGGACAACTGGGAGCATTTTTTGATACAATAGACGATTATGACAGAGAAAGCACGACAGCACATCATTGTGAGATTTGTTTGGGGCGAGTCCTACGCCAAGATCTCCAAATCGCTAAACATTCCGGTTGCTACCATCAAGAAGGTAAGAGGAGATTGAAACATGTTCAGCCGAAAGTATGGAGCATTGTTTTTATTCCTCGCGGTTGTTGGCGTTGTGAGTGCGGTTGTTCTGCTGAAGAAGAAAATGGAACCTCTTGTAGAACAACACGCGACGACTCAGGCAGTTGATCTGGGTAAGAAATATAATTCGGCTTACCGGTTATATAAAGAGGTTCACCTGCTGGATTACCCCGATTGCACACAGGCAGAGACACTGGAAGCAGAGGCGAAAAGCCATGCCCAATACGAATTGGATCGCGATCAATACTGGCAAAAACTCACGGTTCTTGCGAATGAGAGGATTCATTCAGTTCATAAAATGCTCAAGATTTACAATCGGCGTCTGCCAGGATTTCGACCTTACTACAAAAAAATTATTTCTTACATGAATGAAGATAATATCGACAAGCGGATAGAGGATGCCAATAAGTTGACAGCCGATATAAGAAATTTAAAAGATCGGATGCGTAAAAGAGAAAAGCGTAGACTTCAGATTTTAATGAATCCTCTTACAAAACAGGCTGATAAAATCCAAGAAAAATTAGATGCTTTAAATAAACAGGAGCCGGTAGAACCAGAACCCGAACACACTCACAAACATTCTGTTGAATTGTATATCTTACGGCATCGCATGAAGTATCCAGACTGTCGGAAACACGCTGTGGTCAGATGGGACGCTCAGCTGGATACACAATGGCATATAGATATGGAAAAGTGGCAGAACGAATATAACGCACTTTCTGCTGAACAAGATAAGTTAATGAGTGAAGGCAAGCGTTATTCCGAAAAAATGAGAGAAGTTTACAAGGGTTTGACATTTGATGAAAAGAAAGCAATGGAAACCGAAGTTGAGAATTGGAGTCAAGTGTGGCGGAAAAAGATGTTTGATGTTTCTAAGAGAAGGGAGGACCTTTATGAACGACACCCCACGAAGCCACAAACCTCTCATTACCATTATTAGCCGAAGTCGTGTCTGAGAGTCTTGCAATTTCGCAATGTCATAAAAGGAGATAACTTTTATGCGGAGCTTGCGATAGACTTGTTTTTGATTTTTACGATAAGCATCGTGTATGAGTTAATTGGGAAGTCATCCCGCAGATGTGCCATGAAACGTAAACACCCCGCCCCGACAGGGGAAGCCCTGGGTTTCAGTGATCTTTTGGATGCGACCTTCAGTCTCTATCGCACACACTTCCGGGTGTTTTTTCCGATTGCGGGCGTTTATTATGTTTCCGCGCTCGGCATGGATATGCTCATCGTGTTCCTCGTTGAGGACCTCAACGCAAAGGTATCCAATCTTCTTACCTACGTTCTGCGTTGCTTTTTCTTTACGGGATTCATTGTTGCGAGTATAGACACATATTTAGGACGACAGATCACAGGTCGGGCTGCCCTACACCGTGTGCTTCACCGTTTTCTGCCGTGCTTTTATGGGTGGCTTTTCCTACTGTTCGCCAACAGTGTCTCGACGACGTTCATCAGGAGTGTATACGCTGCGGTCCTTTTCTCCTACCTCAACAGTAACATCAACGGTCTGGTCTCTGACCCTCTATGGATGGTGGATCCTGCTCGGCAGGTAGCAATGATCGTCGTCTCTCTGATCTTCAGCCTGTTTGCCCTCTATTTTCTCATCCGATGGCTTTTCTACGGGATGTCTGTTCTCTTTGAGGAGGCGACAGCGAGAACCGCCTTGCGACGCAGCAGCGAATTGGTCTACGGCTCTTGGTGGCGTGTTTTTGGCATCGCAACCGCAATGTATTTACTCGCCGAGATGCTCGCAGTGATACTTGTCGGTGTGTGCGTGTCTCCGTTCCTGGTGACAGGTTTGATTGAAGAAGGCTTCTCGTTAGAGATGATTTCGCGTTCGTTCTCGTCATCTCCGAGTGAGGTAGGATGGCTTGTGTATGTCATTCTCCAGTTGATGCTCCGATGCGTTGTTGCGCTGACCATCTTGCCCCTCTTGGCAATCGGATTAACACGGCTTTACTTTGATATGCGGATCCGAAAAGAGGGCTTTGATTTTCAGATGCAGACCCCGCATCGGGAGAATATCTAATGAACTCATAGCGAGTACGCGTCATGAATCGTTGAAAGTTATACGAAAGTTAATCATAGAATATGCCAAATGCCGAAACCCTAAACGCGTCTCTTTAAGTTTATATGGTTGTGAGATTTTAGCAATGTTTTCATCTGTTGTGTCCCTTGTCTTCTGTAGGAGCCACCTCCCGGTCGCGATACTAACTTCGCAACTTCGCAACTTTCGAACACTTACCAACCTACTGACCGCCGACAGCCGATAGCCAATACTAAAGTGTATGACCCGCACCGGACGAGGGCATATATAAATGCAATGCAAAACTGATGAGACTCAGAATGCTCCGCGGGATATAATCCCCCAAAACCAAGCCGAGGAAGAATGGGATCGCTTTACGATACGTTTGCCAACCCGAAAATCGGAGAATCAAAAACTTGATGAGCCAGCTCACCATGACGGGGAACCAGAAGTAGATAAGTCCGCCCCATGACGCGCCTGAAAGTACGTAACCCGATGGATGAAGCGTCCACCATAACAAGCGTGTCCGTAGGAAGTTAAGGAAAAACACAAAGGCGAACCCGCCACTCATAAAAGCCATCGCGCTGACGTCCGGTTCTTTCGGGTGCTGCAACCAACTCTGAAGCGGGTTGAAACTCTCCCAACCGAAGCGTCCCACAACACCTTGGCATTGCGCCAAAACACCGTACTGATAAGCGACTTGCAAATACGTCCAGAACGTCGCCAACGCACCGACTGCGATGGCGAGTGCCATTCCTAAGATTAAGGTTTTACCGGGCATGCCTGAACGTTCCCCAATCCGCAGGGATTCAATCTGGTTCGGCATCGGGTGCGAACGGTTACAACGGTTAAAGGCGTAAAGAAACGTCATGACAGTGAGATTTGCACCACCCAATTGTCGCGTCCCGAACATACTCACCATCATCTGTCGTGGGTTAATACCGATAACTTCGTGGTAAGGGGGACCGAGTTCAGCGCGGACGCGTCCTATCGCAATGGCGAACGCTATAAATAGGGCATAAAATACACTGATTGCCCACAACGACATACCCGCCGCATAGCAGAACGCAAAGACAAGCCCCATACTCACCACAGTCAGGACTGCTGTTGTCCGATAGGAGAAGGGTTCTCTGCTGTCGTCCCCTTGTTCGCGTCCGATCACGTGTCGGAAGAATCGAGCGAAGTGCCGACGGCTCATCCAGAGCGTCAGCACGGCGATACCCACCCAGGCACCCGAAGCGCGGTCGTTGAAATGCAAGATGTTGATGTTTGTGACGCCGACTGCACTCGCGATTACGCGTTCTGCACGGGTGAGCCAGAAGAAGAACCACGTCGAGAACGCAAGGTCGAGCGGCATGAAATAGGTTAACCCGACGATTGCGAGGTTAAAGGACATCGAAGCGTAGCCGATCGCATTCCAAGGGCGTTCGGTAAAATGTCGGTCGAGCCGATAGTTCGGTGGCAACGCCGGGATAACGGGAAAAATGTCGTGCAACCCAGCTATCACACGAAGGAGCGCGGCGATTCCAAATCCGATCCAGAGGGCGCGGGAACGAAAAAAACTCCGATTGGTCGTCATTTGCAACGGCAATTGCGTGAGTGGGAAGCTCAGTTTTTCGCGTTCCATCCACTGTTTGCGGAGGAACAACCCTAAACAGAGCAGTGAACCGTAGAGCAGAAAGATAAAGCCCGACCACAGGAGTGCGGGTCGAATCCAGATGCGGAGATGTTCCACCCAATAGATGCTCGATTCGCCTTCGTAGTAACCCGCTAACCACTCGAACTCGTGGACGGTGAGCCATGATGGGATGTGATGGAGGAAGAGTTGTGCCCATTCGTTTTCAGGGCTTGCGAACCAGAAGGGGTGTGCGAGCGTTCCCATGAGAATCGCCATCATCGCGTGTCCTGAGATCGTGGACACCATCGTCACCATAATGTAGATGAGTAACAGTTCTGCAGCGGTGAAGGCGATGCGTGGTGAAAATTTATGGAGAAGGACGTTGAGCGCGAGCAGCACGAAGAGCGTGAAAACCGCGTTAGAGAACGGTGAAACGAGTGTGTAAACTGCATACCAGAGTTCACTCGCTATCCCAACCCAATACGCGTTAACGACAACCAGAATGAGTCCGACAATTAGTGCTTTTTTTCTGATGACATCGGGTGGGTTCGCGGTTCTGGAATTCATGTTTTTGGAATGGCTATCGGCTGTCGGAAAGCGTCGGTTAAGAGGTTCTCGTTTAACGATCCGCTCTTTTTGACTGCCGAAAGGGTTTTCGGAGAAAACCCGCCCCGACTGCCGACTGCTATTCTTGCTGACAACTATTCTTCCGTGATAACCTCATCTTCCAGAGGGGCATTCGCTTGTGTCGTCGAAGGCGGTTCGATTTCTTCCGGTGAAGGGTTGAGATACTTTCCAACTTCATCTGCATTAATGATGCGAATTGCTTCTTGCAATTGTCGATCGTATGCTAAATTGACGACCTGATCGATACCGACATATAGATTAAAGAGCCGCTCTGCCCGCAGTTTCAGCCATCGGAGACTGGCGGTGATATTTTCTTCTTCTTTGAGCGTTTGCTGTAATTTCGGAAGTTCAGGTTCGAGTCGAGAGAAATCTTTCGGCATTTCACCGGGGGTCTGATGCGCATCGTCGATCCATTTTGAGACAAAATTTTCGACGGAATCGGTTGTATCGACCTTTCTGAGCACTATCTCTTCTATCTCATCGGGTTCCTCAAGATCAACAGAGACCTGTGGCGTGATCCCTACCTCGTTAATTGAGGTGCCATTTGGTGTATAATAGGTGGAGATGGTGAGCGACAGTGAACCGCCGTCAGGGAGTTCGTAGCGTTTTTGAACGACCCCTTTGCCGTAAGTTTTCTTTCCAACGAGGATGCCCCGGCGCGTGTCCTTAATCGCACCCGCTACGATTTCGGAGGCACTCGCGCTGTATTCGTTAACAAGGACGACGAGTGGAATATCGGGCGGACACAAGATATTAGATGATGCCTCGTATTCTTCATTAAATTGCCTATTCGTTTCGCTTCTGGTTGACACGATGAGCCCTTCGTCAATAAAGGCATCAGTGATGTGATATGCGGCATTCAGGAGTCCGCCTTGATTGTTCCGCAAATCCAAAATGAGGGCTTTCATGCCGGCGGTTTTGTGTGCCGCAAGCGCGTTTTTAAACTCTACTTCTGTCCCCTCTTTGTTGCCGATGAACCCTGAAATCTGGATGTAACCGATATCCCCGTCAAGCATCGTTGATTTCACGCTCCTGATAGGAACGATCGCACGGGTGAGCGTTACATCGAAAGGTTCGAGAAATTTGCGTTGGACAGTGATTGTCACATCAGTGCCGGCTTTTCCTCTGAGTAAATCGACGACATCGTCCCGCGTCATACCGGTTTTTTCGCTCAGATGAATCCGTTTATCGTTGACTTTGGTGATATAGTCTCCTGCTTGGAGATTGGCGAGCGCAGCAGGTGTATTCGGGATCGGTTTAGATATCTTAATAAATCCTCGATGATCACTGTAGATGTGAATACCAAGTCCCCCGAATTCGGCATTGTATAGATTTTCAACAGCGCGTTGGTGGTCGCGCCGTTTGATGTAATACGTATAGGGGTCATCAAGGGAGGCGAGCGCGCCTTTGATGGAGCCACGGAACATGTCGTTAGGGTCTTCGATCGGTTTATAGTAATTTTTCTCGGCAATGCGGATAGCGGTTGTGAGAGCGTCGGTTAACATCATACGGGTAACGCGTTCGTCTCCGCTTATGGCATCTTTTTCACTGGGGGTAATGAGCAGAAACGGGATACCAATAGCAATCACTAAGATGATGAAGGACAAAGTGTATCTTTTCATGAGTATTTCCCTCTGCAGTTCAGAATATGAGGCAACGCTTTCACTGTTTTTTGAGAATTCTCACTATTCTAACATGGATTCAGTGTGGATGCAACACTATTTTTACGGCTGTGGTTGTGTTTTCCAACGGTTATGGAGCCACAGCCACTGTTCTGGGTATTTATGGATATATGCTTCCAATTGTTTCAGCATCTGTGTTGTGTAAGTTTCAACGTCTCTTTCAAAGTCGTCGGAGAGCGTCGGATGAATTGGGGGTGAGATATAAACGTGGTGTCGGTCATCGGGTTGGCGGATGCTAAGCGAGAAGAGGAGCGGTGCCCCAGTCTTAAGTGCTAATGTAGCGGGACCACGGACGGCTGAAGCCGGTTTCCTCAGAAAATTGACGAATATACCTTCTGGACCGGCGTTCTGATCTGCGAAAAAACCGACAGCTTCGTTGTTTTTTAAAGCACGCAGTGTCTCTCGGATCGCTCGTTTCCGAGGAATCAATCTTAAACTCATCTGTTCGCGACGTTGCCAGATATAGGTGTTAAGTGACGCATTTTTCAGAGGGAAGGCGATGGCTTTCGCACGATCGGGTATCAGCGCGCCGTATACCAGTGACAGGAGTTCCCAATTCCCGAAATGGGGTAGGAACACAATCGCGCCTTTGCCACCCGCCAAAGCGGTATGGAGATTTTCTGCACCCTCTACAGAGACTTCGTCCCAGATGTTTTCGGTGTTGAGTGTAGGGAACCGGAGAAACTCAATGCAGGTTTTGCCAACGTTGATGAAACTCGCCTTGCAGATTGCTGTCCGTTGCGAGTGCGTTAAGTCACTGCCGAACGCAATTTGTAGGTTGTTGAGGGCGATCTGTCGGCGTTTTTTGATGAGATAATAGCACAGCATTCCAACGCCATTTCCGAGTCGCAGTGCCCACCTCTTTGGAAGAAGACGACACCACCATCCGAAAGTAGACACTATCCGATGGACGCATCTATCTTGCCATCTCACGCGCTTGCTATGCATTCCGATCTCCCCTTTGTGGCTGGCTTCTATAGTCGGTAGAGTATACCACACTTCTCTGTCTGAAGCAACGCCTTTGACCTTGACATGACGGTGTGGGACCTGTAAAATGATTTTATAACAATAGAGACCTCTTTGGATTAGGAATGTATGTTAGACCCAACCGACTCGTCAAACTCAAATAATCGTGAAACGCTAATACTCCAACCTATGGGGTTTACGGACATTCTGGATGGCATGTTCAGTTTCTATCGACGACACTTCCGAGTGTTTGTAGGGATTGCCGCTGTTGATCTTTTTGCTGAATTGATTGGACAGGTGTTGATTGATTTTCCCCAGTTTATTCAGCCAGATTCTGTGCAACTGGTAGTGGTACTCGTCATTACGATATTTGGTTTGATTGTGAGTATAGGCGGAATCGTTGTCGCGAGTGCGATACTCTATTTAGGGGGACGGATTACTGCCCGCGATGCTTTAGAGCGAGTGCTGCAACGGTTCTTTCCCTTACTCGCGTGTGCCTTGCTCTGGTTACTTGTCGTTATCGTTTTGGCTGTTACGATTGTCGGTATCCCTTTCGCACTCTATTTTGCGGTGCGTTGGGGCTTCTTCGTTGAAACGTCGCTGCTTGAAGGTATCTCTGCGCGCCATGCTTTAAAACGTAGCAGTGAACTGGTCAGTGGTATGTGGTGGCGGATGTGTGGAATGTTGCTTGCTGTTTGCCTACTTAGTGCTGCGATCCATGCCGTATTTGAAATTTCTGTTGGATTTGTACTTGTTTTAAGCGGGGTCGTTATTGAAATTGATCTTATAGACATCATTGAATGGGGGACGATTGGTAATCCTATTTTCACTCCGGATGATCTTATCCTGTATATAGTAATGACGGGTCTCCATTTGGCACTTTCACTTTTCACTTTTCCTCTTTGGGTTATCGGTGTCACACTCTTATACTTCAACCAGCGGATCCAGAAGGAAGGGTTTGACATTCAGATGAAGTCAGACATTTCACGGAACCTTGATACCAGAAACAGTCTGTGATACAATAACCGTGTTCCAATAATCATTAGGACTTACGCATTCCCTCTTAAAGTCCCCCTGATAAGGGGGGTTTAGCGGGTTTAAAGAACGAAAATTACCGCTTTTTGCGTCTAAATATCCGATATTTGCTCAATTTGCGTAAGTCCTGAATCATTTAAAGGTAGGGAGAATATGCAAGAACACAACGATTTAGCACAGACCCATAACAGTGAGACCGGGACTACACCTATACAAGCGATTACACGAGCGATGGATTTCACGGATATTCTGGACGGAATGTTCAGTTTCTATCGGAACCACTTCCGATTATTTATTACAATCGGAGTGGTGTATCTCGTCTTATCATTTGGTGTAGATCTGATTTCTGTGTTTCTGCTTGAGACAGATGCCACGATGGTGGCAGGTTTGGGGATAATGGTATTCACGATCCTATTTAGTGTTGTCGTGTCTACGTTCGTTGTTGCTGGGTTAGCATACGCGAGTGCACACGTCTATTTAGATAGAGAGATTACCCCGGAAGCGGCTTTGCAGCGAGCGTGGCAACGGTTTTGGACGTACCTCGGTGTTGTTATCCTTTGGTCGTTAGTTGTCGGTGGCTTGACGATTACAATTGTCGGTATTCCGTTTGCAATCTATTTTTCAGTTCGATGGGGTCTCTATACACTTCCTGTGCTGTTTGAGGAGACCACGGCGAGAAATGCCTTACGCCGCAGTACCGGATTGGTTAAAGACACATGGTGGCGGGTCTTTGGAATTATGGTGTCAATTTCCCTAATCTCTTTCATGATATATTTTATCCTTGAGGCATCTTCAGGGTTTCTCCTCTCTTGGATGGGACTTACTGAAGCCCAGGAACCGGACAATTTTTTAGACACACTCCGTCAACTATTTGTTCCAACGCCAAGCGAAATTGGGTGGTTCTCTTATACAATTCGGCGTTTGGTGAGCCTCATCATTGCTACCTTCACAATGCCGATCAGTGTCATCGGCTCCACGTTACTCTACTTTGATTTACGGATTCGGAAAGAGGCTTATGATATCGAGATGCAGGTAACGGATTAGGCACTCGTTCCCGGACCTTTCAGACACAACGCCAAGGAAATCGTAATGCCTGAAGATCAACGCACCAACCTTGCTGGCACAATTGTCACACTTCAAATTCTTGAGTCGCTTCATCGGTGGTGATGTTGAGATAGTGTTGCCACAGTTATTGAGTATCCCTGCTACGGTGGCAATTCTTATCGTCAAAGGTTTGATCGCTACTTTTTTGGTGCCGGTATGGGCAATTTTGACGTACTATATTTGGAACGGGTCGGTGTGGAACCGGACGCTCTAAAAGAGGCGATATGACTGTGAAAAAAAGAATTTGCGTTGGTGTTATCGTCTGTTTTATAACGCTTTCTCAGCTTTTCGCAATGACGGTCGAAGAACGGACGTTTCGTGAAGAGTTAAAGACGCGGGCAGAGATGGATGTCTCTTACGAAGAATATCGGAAGGCTTTGGCGAAGATCCTTGAACCCAACGGCGGATGGGATGCGGATCTCAGGTATGTGTTGTTTCCGATTGGTGCCATCGCACTGGGACTTGTGATTGCCTTTTTTATTCGGCAAATCCGGATGAACCTGATTATTGAAGCGCGCGATGATGTGTCAGGAACCACGCAGGAGCAGGTAGCGACGGAACGAGCCGCCCTCGCCCGCGCGGAGATAGCAGAAGCATCGAACGATTTTCGCGGGGCACTCCGTTTCCTGTATCTCTCCGCAATTTTGCACCTTCAGGAACGCGGCGTACTCCCTTACGATAAAAGTCTCACCAATCGCGAATACCTCCATCAAGCACAAGTAAACATCGACCTGCAGGCGAGGCTCGGACCCGCGGTTACCGTTTTCGATGAAGTGTGGTACGGACACAAACCGTGCGATGCAGAGACCGTCGCGGATTATCGGAACTTGTTGCGAGAAGTCTATACAAGACACTGAATTTGCTATAATCTTGGTATTTTCGAGCCATCAAAGCAGTGTTGACAAGGACAAAAGATGGGAATCGTTCGGAACCCTATTTCCAGTTTCATTTTAATTGTGCTTATCTGTTTTCAGATTTCGTGTGATGCATTGGAGACAGGCACTGTCCTTCATCGGACTTTACGCAAACTGAAGTTCCGCGTCTCGGAAATATCAGAGATATATCCTGCGCGTCTCGAGAGGTACGATGCGTTGTTTCTTCAAGACCTCAACAAGGCTCTCACTGAGACGGAAATTAAGGATATACAGGATTTCGTCAACACCGGTGGCACCTTAATTGTGGTTGGAGACGATCCAGGATTGGACGGTCTTTTCAATGTGTATGGCTTGAAGTTACACGAGTTTCCAGAAAAACAGGAATTCTCACGACGAATTACGGACGAACCGTTCTTTCCGCTGCACTCGGTCGATGTGATTCGCGCCCGGACGCGTTTTATGCTTGAACCTATGGTCAGCGAGGTCGTTGCGCTCTATGGGACAGAGGATGGGGCAACGGTGGTGACGCTACGCCATGGTGAAGGACGGGTTTTCTTCATCGCCTCTGCTTATCTGTTCAGTAGAGATGGGCTAAAGTATGATGAGGGTAACGCTACGTTCCTCTATAACCTTATGTCAACGCTCCCACGTAACGCGCAGGTCGGACTTGCTGAAAAGAGATACTACACGCTTGAGACAAGACCTCCGAATCCGTTTGCGGCACTTGTGTTCGGGACACGGGGTGGTTTGGGGGCTGTTTATATCTGCCTGATCCTTTTCGTTTTTCTAACGTTAAGAGGTCGTCGGTTTGGAAAGCCGTTAGATGTGCAGGAGAGAAGTAGGCGTTTAAGCTCGGAGTACGTCCACGCGATGACTGCCCTGTATCAGAAAGGCAACACGCGCTCGGAAATTCTAAGGCACATTCGCGACAAATTCAGGTCGGATCTTGGTAATCGTTGGCGAGTCAATCCGAATTTGGACACGTCAGCTTTTTTGGCGGAATTGACGCAACGTGGTGCCGTTGATGAGGACGAAGAACTGGCACATCTGGTGACGGACTTGGAACCGTCCAGTGATATATCGGAAGCACAGTTGCTTGACATCGCGAAACGCGTTGATGCCTGTCGTGAAGAAGCGAATATTGGTAAGACAAGATTGGCTGTCCACCGGAATTTGTAAATTAACGTGAAGAGGTTACCAACCGTTAGGTATTTTTCCCTAAACTGCCAGGGGGTTCGCGTCTAAAAAACAACAAAACGCTTCTTAAGCTATTTTACGTAACCATAGTCTGTAACGAAGTGGAAGTGTTTTTGCTTGGGTGTTTCCCTTAGATATACGTAAAGGTACTTCAAACCTGAAACTCACCTGACCGAACCGCAAGGTATAATTAAAAATCCGCAAGGTATAATTAAAATATGACGAATCTCGTTCAAACGGTTTTTGAAAAAATGAAGCAAGAGGCACAAAAGGTTATTGTTGGACAAACAGAACTTTTTGAGCTTATTGTCGTTAGCCTATTTTCAGGTGGACACGTCTTGTTGGAAGGGGTCCCCGGGACGGCAAAAACACTCGTTGCGAAAACTTTGGCAATGATAGTCTCCGGGCAATTCAGTCGTGTGCAGTTTACGCCTGACCTGATGCCGTCAGACATTGTCGGTACCAGCGTCTACGATTTGACGACGAACCAGTTTAACCTCAAGCGCGGTCCCGTTTTCACAAATATCCTCCTCGCTGATGAGATTAACCGTGCACCCGCGAAGACGCAATCGGCGCTCTTAGAGTGTATGGAGGAGCAGCAGGTAAGCATTGACGGGGTTCGTCATGAACTCCCACCGCCGTTTATGGTGTTAGCAACACAGAATCCTATCGAATACGAAGGCACTTACCCACTTCCCGAAGCGCAACTTGACCGGTTTCTGTTCAAATTACGCGTGGATTACCCGCTCCCGGAAGTGGAAACAGAGATTTTGATGAACTATCACCACGGTTTTAACGCCACACGCTTGGAGACAGTCGGGATCGAAAGTGTGGTTGACAGCACGTCCCTTCAAGAATGCCAGAATGCGATCCAAGCGGTCACCGTGGAGGATTCGATCTTCAGTTATATCGTCAGTTTAGCGGAGGCATCGCGTGTGTCGAATGAATTAGTATTAGGGGGAAGTCCACGTGCTTCAATTGCGTTATTGTTAGCGAGCAAAACCTACGCCGCACTTCAAGGACGAGATTATATTCTGCCTGATGATGTAAAATTCTTGGCACCATCTGTTTATCGACATCGGATTCTCTTGAAACCAGATGCCGAAATTGAGGGACTAACCCCAGACGATGTGATTGATAGATTGCTCGCCGAGGCAGAAATTCCGCGTTAAGTTAGATGGGTAGGCTGTGATCCTGCACGGTGTCTCTCTTCAAAAAATTAATAACGCGGAAACTGAGCCTGCAACAACGGCACTAGCTTTTATAGTAAAACCCAGAAATAAGTGAACGCTCTAAAACACAAAACCCCGCGCCGCTTGAGAATCTGGTATGATATAACTCCAAAGACTAAGCCTGCAACAACGGCGCAGGGTTTTTGCTTGGGCGTTTCTTCAACTCGAACACAAAAACCGTTAAAATCACAGATGCTATCATTTATCCGCAAGGTAAAATTAAAAGATCCGCAAGGTAAAATTAAAAAATGCATTTGAGCAACCGTCTCCTCATTTTCTTACTGCCAGT
>MKWU01005816.1_pt1 | contig 13045 bp, 6 predicted proteins | sample 809101 | NCBI WGS metagenome assembly MKWU01 (sample SAMN05860141, study PRJNA318959) | sponge metagenome | host: Aplysina aerophoba | place: Slovenia: Piran, Adriatic Sea, Gulf of Piran | collected 2013-05-07 | reverse complement strand
CGACTGTCGCTGGGGAATTTGAAATCAAAAATATTGCCAACTTCCCGAATCCATTTGTGCCGGGAAGCGGCACCCATTTCGCTTACTACCTGACAGAAAGTGCGGACGAGGTCAGCCTGAAAATCTACACGATTACCGGTCGCCGTATCCTCGCCATTGACACACTCGATGCGTCCGTCTCATTCAATGAATTCCACTATGACGGCTACGATGCCGATGGCGAACCGCTTGCGAACGGGGTTTATCTCTATAAATTTACCGCCCGCAAAGGGGATGTCCGCAAACAAAAGGTGGGAAAAATCGCCGTGCGGAAGTAGTTTTTAATTTTACCTTGCGGTTCGGTGAGGTGGGTTTGGACTTTGAAGTGCCTTCCCGTAGATCCGCTTGCGCCGATGTTGCAAGCTACGCGCTTTGGACGATGGGAACCTATCGATGCAAGTGCTTCGATAGGGGTGCGCCCTTCCGCATCTCTCGCAGAAACAAGCGGCGGTTCAGCAGTGAGTAGGTCTGCTACGCCTTGAATATCGGCTTGCGTCAGATCAGGTGTTCGGAGTATTTGGAACAAGAGGTCGTTCGGTTGTTTATGTTGTATGAGGATCTCCTCTCGTTACACCTGTCGTCCGCATTTACAGGCACAGAAAGAAGATTTTAGGTGTTCGGAAGAAACAAGGCAGGTTGGACCCTTCCCGCGGACTGGAGGCTTCCTTGTGAACCTAAGAATAGGATACCACAAGCGTTAAGGATTTGTCAAATTAAAATGCACCCGTGTAAATATTGTTACCTTGCAGTGAGAGTTGAATGAGACAATGAAGACTTGTAGATTCAAAAATTATCACTTGCATCCCTGTGAGAATTCGTATAGACTAAACAGATATAAACCTGAAGGGAAAAACGAACAATGCACGAAACATCCCTTAAAATGGAAATCCAGCGCGGCCTCAACAATTTCGCGGACGGAGACCTTGCAGAAAACGCGACGCAACTCCTCAAAGTGTTAGGCTACGAAAGCCAACGCACCCTCAACCGAGACGCTAACACCCCTGAGGCATTCCTTGAAGATTTTGACACGCAGGGACAGATAAACCGAGAGAAAGCACACCTCCATGAATGGCACACAGCCGACTTTCTCTGCCAACTCACCGGTGACGAGATCCGACACCACACACAAGAAACGATCACCTTCCATGAAGACCGAGGCGTTGATGACACTATCTATTACTCTTATCTCTTTCTTGCCATCAAACTCAAGGGAGATACCTATTCCCGCACGGCACTCGCCGCTATTACACGGGAGCTTAACAAATGCTATGCTATGCCTGCGATGCTGATTTTCCAGCACGAACGCACGATCACCTTCGCGATTATCAACCGTAGGCCGAGTCAGCGTGATAGCGATCGTGATGTCTTGGAGAAAGTGACACTCATCAAGGATATTGATGTTGTGAATCCGCATCGCGCACACCTTGACATCTTGGCGGAGTTGTCGCTGGCGGCGTTATATCAAAAATACGAATTCAGCAATTTCTTGGAGTTGCATCAGGCATGGCAGAAAACGTTGGACACCTCCGAACTCAACAGACGTTTCTTCAAAGAGATCGCGGATTGGTATTTCTGGGCAGTTGGAAAGGTGACGTTTCCACCCGATGCCGGTGAATCGGTGGGAGCGGTTTCTAACCGCGATGTCCACAACGCCACCTGTGTTATTCGCTTGATTACGCGGCTCATCTTCGTCTGGTTTCTCAAGGAGAAAAACCTCGTGCCAGACTCACTTTTTGACGAAGCTGACATCTCGGAGTTGCTCACAAACCTGGATCCACAGGAAAGCACCTACTACAAGGCGATCGTGCAAAACCTATTTTTCGCAACGTTGAATCAGGAGATGAACACGCCTGAAAAACCGGACACCCGCAAGTTCCGAGGCGAAGGACGACAGCACTACAATATCACCTCGCTCTATCGCTACAAACCCTATTTCAGAGATCCAGCTGCGGTCCTTCGCTTGTTTGAGACGATTCCGTTCCTCAACGGGGGACTGTTTGAATGTCTTGACAAACCTGCACCCGACGACGAAAAAACAATCCTGCGCGTAGATGGTTTCTCTGATAGGGCGGATAATCCGCTCCACGTGCCAAACGAACTCTTCTTCTCCGAACCGCAATCCGTCAACCTCAACGCCGTCTACGACACAAAAAACAGCCGGTATACCGTGCGGGGTTTAATCCACATCCTCAACCGCTACAAGTTCACGATTGCTGAGAACACACCCATAGAAGAAGAGGTCGCCTTAGATCCCGAACTGCTGGGACAAGTGTTTGAAAACCTCCTCGCGGCGTATAACCCTGAAACCGGCACGACTGCGCGTAAACAGACAGGCTCTTTCTACACACCCCGTGAGATCGTCAATTATATGGTAGACGAATCCCTCATCGCCCATCTCAAAAACGCGGTTTGTAGTAGGGAAACCATTCAGGGTCTCCCGTCGGAGACCAAACTCCGTCACCTCCTATCCTACAACGACGAACCGCATCAATTCACCGATACCGAAGTGAAACATCTTATTAACGCCATAGACACGCTCAAGATCCTCGATCCCGCGTGCGGTTCCGGTGCCTTCCCAATGGGTATCCTCCATAAACTCGTCTTTTTGCTCGGTAAACTCGATCCCCGCAATGCTCAATGGCGACAACGTCAGATTGATAGGGTTCAAGGGGCAATCGCTGCATCAGAGAAGATCGACGATAGCGTCTTCCGTGAAAGTGCTATCAATGAGTTAGAAGCAGAAATTGACAGCATCAACGAAGCATTTGAACGCAACGAACTCGACTACGGCAGAAAACTCTATCTGATAGAGAACTGCATCTATGGTGTGGACATCCAACCGATTGCCACGCAGATCGCCAAACTCCGTTTCTTTATCTCTCTCATCGTGGAACAGAAAATTGACAATACACGCGAAAATAGAGGGGTCCGTCCGTTGCCGAATCTGGAGACGAAGTTCGTGGCGGCGAATACGCTCATGGATGTGGAGAAACCGACACAACTCCTGCTCCGCAACCCAGAAGTAGACCGTAAAGAGAAGGCATTGGAGGAGGTCCGCCGGAGACACTTCACTGCCAGAACCCCACGCACGAAGAACCGATACAGACAACGGGATGCCGACCTCCGTGCCGAGATCAGTGCGTTGCTGCAGTCGGACGGATTTCCGAGTGAGACGACTGAAAAGATTGCAGCGTGGGACCCTTACGACCAGAACGCCACCGCAGATTTCTTTGACTCCGAATGGATGTTCGGTATCACAGAGGGGTTCGATGTCGTGATTGGCAATCCGCCCTATGTCCGTCAAGAGAAGATTAAGTCACTCAAACCCATGTTGAAAAAACGATACACCTGTTACACGGGTGCTGCCGACCTCTACGTCTACTTTTATGAACGCGGCCTGCGACTGCTGAGTCCAAACGGCATTCATACGTTTATCTGCTCCAACAGTTGGCTGGATGTCAACTACGGCGCGTCCTTACAGAAGTATGTCTTAGACAATACGGCGGGTGCCGTTATCTGCCACAGTGAAGCAGAACGTGAGTTTGAAAGTGCCGACATCAACACCATTGTGAGTATTCTCCACAACGGGACTCCCCATGCGGATTCCCAGATCCGTTTTCTTACCTTCAAGACCTTCATCGGCGACCCAAATTTAGAAAACCGCCGTGAAAGAACCCGCACCTATACCGAGTTAGCACAAGCAGGCACACGTGAAAATAAATACGCCGGTGACAAGTGGGGTGGGAAATACCTCCGCGCCCCTGGCATCTATTGGACGATTCTGGAGAAAGGGAAAGATAAATTAGTGCGTCTCGGAGACATCGCAGAGGTGCGTTTTGGCATCAAAACGGGGGCCAATGAGTTCTTCTTCCTAAATCAGAACGATTTGTCAGAATGGAATATAGAGGATGAATTCTTAGTGCCAGCCATAAAGAATGTGCGTGAAGCTAATCAAATTGTAGTTAATCCCTTATCCTTTCCATTAAAACTGTTTCTTTGCAATCGCTCACGTAAAGATCTAGAGGGTACGAATGCCTTAGAATACATAAAATGGGGAGAATCGCAAGGATTTCACTCACGCCCAAGTTGCAAAGGGCGCCCTGATTGGTGGTTTCTAGGAAAACCGCAGCCAACATCTATTAACTGTAATTACCAAATTGGCCACACTCAGCATTATTTCATATCCGCTCAAACGTTTTTTGTGAGTAATAATTTTCAATGTATCCATTATGCTAAAAAACCTTTTAGTCTAGCTGCATCACTTAATAGTTCATGGACGCAGCTTTGGGTTTCTGTGATGGGAAGAACTAATTTTGGTGGAGGATTATTAAAAATTGAGACCTATGAAACAGCAAATATTATTGTTCCTAACCCATCTATGGTTGACGAGCAAGATGCACGTCAAGTACTAAACGCAGCTGGCATGCTTGAGTTAAATGGGGAAGATCGAAAACAACTAGACGATGTCATTTTTAACGCGTTTAATCTCACACAAGGCGAACGAGATGGCGTGTATGAAGCGGTTGTGAATCTCGTGGAGTCACGCCTTCGGAAGGCGAGGAGTTTGAGGGGGAAGTAGGAGTTAGTGGGAAAATGTGCCGTATCGCATTTCTGAGCTTTCGCTCCAGCGGAGCGATATGTCTATAGCATGTGTGATGTCTCCAGTCTTCCGCTCCAGTGGCGCGGTATGTGACGATTGAAATTAAGTAGGCATCAGATATTCAAATTCAGTTGATATTCGCTTACCGAATGTGTTATCATTTTTTAATAAAACCAATCAGCATTCCAAGAGGAAATGCGACAAATGCAGCACGTTTTTATATCCTATATGCATGAAAACACGGATATCGTTGATAGGCTTTGCCAAGAATTAACCTCACGCGGTATCAAAGTCTGGCTTGACCGGGATGATATAAATCCGGGAATCCGATGGAAACAAGCAATTCAGAAAGCTATTCGCGAAGGGACTTTTTTTATAGCATGTTTCTCACAGGAATATAATAAACGGAATAAGACTGATAAAACATACATGAATGCAGAGTTGACGATCGCAGTTGAAGAACTACGTCAGCGAGATACTGATGGAGTATGGTTTATTCCAGTACAATTGAACAAATGTAAGATCCCAGATCGTAACATTGGCGGAGGTGAAACCTTAAAAGATCTCCAACATGTTAAACTCTACAAGGACTGGGACGCTGGCATCCAGCGCATCGTTAAGGTTATTCAGTCTAAATTGTCTGAACCTACCGGAAATGAGGGTGACAACTCAAAGTTTTCTGGGAACTTTACTGATCAAGAGAGCGCAGGTACAAAGAGTTCTCAATCTAATGGGAACCAAAGCAGAGAATTGACTGATTGGGTGTTTCAACAAGCTGACGACTTGGTGAAGCGCGGGGAAATAGATAAGGCATTAAACGGTTATTCACACGGTATTGATCTTGACCCGCATCGTCCTGATGTTTATACCAAACGCTCTGCTGCTTACCGCCAAAAAGGCGATGTTGACCTTGCCATTATAGATCTTAATGAAGCAATACGCCTCAAGCCTGATGATGCTGATGCTTATTATAATCGCGGTTCTGCTTATCTCAATAAAGGTGATGTTGACCTTGCCATCGCAGACTTTGACGAAGCAATACGCCGCAAACCTGATGATGCCAAAGCATACAATGACCGTGGTGTTATCTACTATAACAAAAATGAGCTTAATCTTGCCCTCAAAGACCTTAATAAGGCAATACAACTCAGTCCGAATGATAGTATAACCTATAGCAATCGCGGTGCTGTCTACATTATAAAAAATGAGCTTAATCTTGCCCTCAAAGACCTTAATAAGGCAATACAACTCAGTCCGAATGATAGTATAACCTATAGCAATCGCGGTGCTGCTTACGGGGAAAAAGGTGAACCTGAGCGGGCTCTCGAAAACTTTACTAAAGCGATACAACTCGATCCTAATGATGCCATGGCTTATGATAATCGCGGAAAGGCTTACCGCGAGACAGGTAATATTGATCTCGCCATCAGAGACTTTACCAAAGCAATACAACTCAATCCCAGTGATGCTATAACCTATGGTAATCGCGGAAAGGCTTACAGGGAAAAAGGCGACTTTGATCGTTCCATCGAAGACTATACCGAAGCAATAAAACTCAAACGAGATTACACCGAGGCATATAATGGTCGTGGAACGATTTACATCGACAAAGGCGAATTGGATCGCGCTATTAAGGACTATACTACAGTCATAACGCTGGAACCCAAGAATGCTTTAGCTTATAGCAATCGCGGTATTGCTTACGAGCGAAGAAGGGATTTTGATCGCGCCATTAAAGATTATACGAAAGCGATACAAGTTGATTGCAGTTTTGCTGATGCCTATAACAGTCGCGGTGTTGCTTACGGAAAAAAGGGTGAGGTTGATAGTGCAATCACTGACTTTAATAAAGCGATACAGATTAATTCTGATCGGGCAGAGTATTATAACAATCGAGGACTTGCTTTCAACAATAAAGGCAATTTTGAACAGGCTATCACAGACTTTAACAAGGCGATACAACTCAATCCCAACCTTGCCAAGGCACATAACAATCAAGGGCGTGCCTACAACAATAGAGGGGACTTAGATAAAGCAGTTAATGCTTATACTAAAGCAATACAATTCAAACCCGATGATGCTAATTTCTATCATGATCGCGGCGTTGCTTACTGGGAAAAAGATGAGGTTGATAACGCAATTGCTGACTTTACTAAAGCAATACAGTTGAAACCCGATGATGCTGAAGCCTATACCAATCGTGGTGTTGCTTACGCCACTCAAGGCGAACTTGATAGAGCCATCAAAGACTTTAACAGAGCAAGGCAACTCGATCCTAATGGTGCTCAAGCCTATATGAATCGCGGGAGTGCTTACGGGGAAAAAGGTGAACCTGAGCGGGCTCTCGAAGACTTTACTAAAGCGATACAACTCGATCCTAATAATGCTGGTGCCTATATGAATCGCGGAAAGGCTTACCGCGAAACAGGTAATATTGATATCGCTATTAGAGATTTTAACAAAGCAGTACAGTTAGATCCTAATGATGACTTAGCCTATTATAATCGTGGAAATGCTTACCGAGACAAGGGCACTCGCGATATTGCTATTGCAGACTATACGCAAGCGATAGCACTCAATCCTGATCTTGCCGAAGCATATAATATTCGCGGCATCGTTTACAGTGAAATAGGCAACATGGAACTTGCCATTAAAGACTATACGCAAGCGATAGCACTCAAACCTAATTCTGCCGAGGCTTATAACAACCGTGGTATTGCTTATCATAACAAAGGTGAATTGGATCTTGCCATTCAAGATTGGACCGCAGCGATACGACTTGATCCTACTGGTGCCGATGCCTATAGTAACCGTGGTGCTGCTTACTACAACAAAGGCGATTTTGATCGGGCGATTGAAGACTTTGACAAAGCAATACAGCTGAAACCTGATTCTGCCGATGCCTATAGTAACCGTGGTGCTGCTTATCGTAACAAAAGCGATTTTGAAAGTGCCATCAAAGATTATACTCGCGCGATAGAACTCAAACCTGATTCTGCCGAGGCTTATAACAACCGTGGTATTGCTTATCATAACAAAGGTGAATTGGATCTTGCCATTCAAGATTGGACCGCAGCGATACGACTCGATCCTACTGGTGCCAATGCCTATGGAAATCGTGGTGCTGCTTATGGTGCTAAGGGCGATTTTGATCGGGCGATTGAAGACTTTGACAAAGCAATACAGTTGAAACCCGATTCTGCCGATGCTTATAACAACCGTGGTACTGCTTACTATAACAAAGGCGAGTATGACCTCGCTATTAGGGATTATACCGAATCAATACGTCTCATACCGAATAACGCCATAGCCTATTGTAATCGAGGCATTGCTTATGACAAGAAAGGCGACTTTGAAAGTGCCATTGAAGATTATACTAAAGCTATACAATTTGACCTCCAGTATGCTAATGCCTATTACAATCGAGGCATGGTGTGGTTGCAAAAGCACGCATGGGAAAAAGCCGCATCAGACTTGACCACTGCTAGGGGTTTGGGAACAGATATCGTCACAGGTTTTCATAACACCTACGCGGGCGTTGAAAACTTTGAGCAAACAACAGGCATCCAATTGCCAGAAGACATCGCTGTCCTGCTGACACCTCCATAAGTTTAAATATGAATTCACCCATTGAGATTGCTGATTTAGAAGACTACATCGGTTACATAGGCAATATTGCGACATCCGAAAAGAGTCATCTCTATCGTGGACAAGAAAATGCCGAATGGCAAGTGAGAAGTAGTGCTCTCCGACGGCTGGAATTGGAAGAAGAACACACAGTTGATGATGATTCATTTCCTTATGTGTATTTGGACTATCTTTTAAAGATCATCTACGAGGTCAAACTCAATTATCCGTCTACATACAGAAACTTGTTTCCACTGGAATGCATGGCACATTTACAACATAACGGTGTTGCTACTGGCTTAATCGATTTCACCTTCAATCCGCTTGTAGCTCTTTGGTTTGCCTGCACACATCAAGAGGCAAACACAAACGGCAAAGTGATTGTTCTGGAAAATGATCGAGATATAATTGAACAGATAGAAACGCCAGAGAAACTTGAAAGTGACTTGGAAACATTTTTTGGTGTCGATGAAGCGAAATGGTATCTTTGGTCACCTGCGTTGGACAGCCAATTCGTTGATACGCAACGTATGACTCGGCAACACTCGGTGTTTCTGTTCGGTTTGCCCGAAGTGGGAGACGAGATGGTTGCCAGCGAAATTGTAATTCCTTATGTCCACAAAAGACAATTAAGAGCAGAATTAGCGAAAGTCGGCATCTCGGAACAAACTTTATTTGCTGATCTGCTCGGCTTTTTTGACAGAAACACACCTCAGCACGCTTATGATTCTCTTTTAAGTGAATCTAACACCGGGGGAAATCTACCATGAAAGACCGCTTACTGAAGGGTGAGGAAAATCTCTACCTCGACTATATGATGCGCGGCAGCGTTAGATTGGGAAAAGGGTTCTACGACCCAGCAATTCAAGACTTCAACGAGGCTCTTAAACTGAAGCCTGATCTTTTGGATGCCTATCACATTCGAGGCGTTGCTTATCGAAAGAAAGGCGAAGTCGATAAAGCCATTGAGGACTTTAACACGACAATAGACCGCAAGCCTGATTTTGCCGAAGCCTATTACAACCGCGGTATCGCTTACTCTCATAAGTCACAGATCGAAAAGGCTATGGCGGACTATAACACCTCAATAGATCTCAAACCCTCTCTCTCGCGCGCTTATTACCAACGCGGCATCGTTTACCACGATAGAGGTGAAGTCGATAAAGCCATTGAAGACTACAGCACCGCCATTAAACATAACTACAATTTTGCTGATGCCTATAACAGGCGAGGACTTGCGCATCGCGATAAAGGTGAGATGTATCAGGCGATCAAAGATTTTAGTAAGGTGATAGAGTTCAGACCCAATTTTGCTGAAGCGTATCACAATCGTGGTGAAATTCATGCTCTTAAAGGCGACTATGGCTTTGCTATTGATGACTATAATCAGGCAATAAGCCGCAAATTTGATTTCGCTGAAGCCTACTACCGCCGCGGTCAGGCTTACTTTAGGCAACACGATTTTGATGCTGCCATTCAAGACTTTAGCAAGGCAATACATCTGAAACCGGAGTTCACCGATTCCTATCTTTCCCTCGGTAACGTGTATGAAGTCAGAGGCGAACATTCCGAGGCTCTTGAAAACTACACCAAAGTCATAGAACTGAAGTCAGGAGATGCAGGGGCTTATACGAATCGCGGTCACGCTTACTGCAGGCAGGGTAACCTTAAACTCGCCATTAAAGACTACAACAAAGCCATTAAATTAGAACCCAGTCATGGCTTCGCGTATATAGGACTCGGCAATGCTTTTAAGGAAAAAGGTGATCTGGAGCGTGCTCTCCAATACTACAATAAAGCCATTGAATTAGAACCCGATCATCCTATGGCCTACTACAACCGCGGCAGCACTTACAATAAAAAGGGTGAGGCAGATAAAGCGATTGCCGACTATACCAAAGTCATAGCATTGCAACCGCTGATTAAGGAAGCACATTACTGCTTAGGAGAGGTTTACATGCAAGTTGAAAATTGGTCAGAAGCCAAATTAAATTTGATGCTTGCCAGAACTCTTGGTGTGGAGGTTACCCGTTTATTTCATAAAAAATACGGAAGTGTTGCAAACTTTGAACAGACAAAAGGTATTCAAGTGCCTACAGACATCGTCTCCCTACTAACACCGTAGTTAACTCACAAACCGACTATAGACATATCGCTCTGGTGGAGAAGAAGATCGGAAAACCGAATAATAACAGGATGGACCCCATTTTGACTATGGCACATGCGCATCTTGGGGAAAAAACATGAGAAAAAAACACAGTCAAAAACCTGCCGAGGTGTATTACAAGCACGGGTTCGCTCAAAGGAAAAAAGCGGATTATGAGCGTGCTATTGTAGACTTTACCAAAGCGATAGAACACAATCCAGAAGATGTCTTTGCCTATACGAATCGCGGCATAGCCTACTACAACAAAGGCCGGTTTTACCGAGTAATTGATGACTTTAGCGAAGTCATAAGCCTCACCCCCGACGATTCTTTTGCCTACCATGTCCGCGGGATGGCTTACCGCAGCCTCCTGGTTTTTGAGAAAGCCATCCAAGACTTTAGCACAGCGATACGTCTTAAACCCGATGTGGCTGCCGATGCCTATACCGAGCGCGGTGTAACTTATCACAACAAAGGTGACGTAGACAAGGCGATTGAAGACTATAACGCTGCGATAGCGTTGAATCCAGAATTTGCAGAGGCGTATACGTATCGCGGACAAGCTTACCGTGATAAAGACGAGGTTGATAAGGCAATCGAAGATTACAACGAAGCGATACAACGCAAACCAGAACGTCCTGAACCTTATACCTACCGCGGGATTATCTACAAAGAACAAGGCGAGATAGACAAGGCGGTTGAAGATCATAGCAAAGCAATAGAATTGGATCCAGAATTTGCCGAAGCATACCTCAATCGCGGGCAGGCTTACTACGACAAAAATGAATTGGACACAGCGATTGCGGATTATGACAAAGCGGTAGAACTCAATCCAGAACTTGTGGAGGCATACACACATCGGGGCAACGCCTATCGCACCAAAGTCGAGGTAGACAGCGCAATTGCGGATTATACGGAAGCACTGAAACGTAGACCCAAGGTCGCCGAATCCTATTGGACCAGAGGAGAGGCGTGGTTACTTGCGAAAGAATGGGAAGCGGCGAAGACCGACTTGACAGCTGCCATCCTACAAGATGTAGATGTCGCCGCTGCGTTTCAGAACACCCATGAGAGCATTGCTGCTTTTGAACAGAAAATCGGGGAGCGTTTACCCAAAGAAATTGTGGCACTGCTAACACCACTAACAGGACCCTTTGAGATTGATCAGGAAGCGCGGATCGCGTTGGGAATGAAATACTACGGAAACGATGAACTCAGCAGTGGACTTGCCTCTAAACTCGCAGGAGTCCCACGCGAAGAATTCTGGTATCTGATGGCGGATTATGGACTCTCCCTCTTTACTCTTGATGAAGAAGAGGCTTGTCAATAGCGGATTTAAGAATGCCAATACAGCCAGTTATTAGCAATAACAGTCCGCTTGTTGGACTCTTCGGGCTTAATCTTCTTTCTCTGTTGCATGATCTTTATACAGAAGTGTGGATTCCACGAAAAGTTGAAAAGGAGTTTCTCAGAAAAGATCCGATAGTTCGTCGGGAAGCTCTCGAAAATGCACCCTGGATTAAAACCGTCGATTTAACAGATCCGGAAACCGCTGCGGTTTATGTGGAACTTGATGACGGTGAAGCCGAGACCTTGGCTCTTGCGAATGAACACGATGCTCGTCTCGTTCTTCTTGATGAAAAGGTGGGAAGACAAACGGCGGAAGATGCTGGATTAACGGTTAAGGGGACAGTCGGTATTTTGATTGAGGCAAAGGCAGAAGGCTTGATTGATGTCATCGATCCGCTTTTAGTTCGGTTGCGGGATAACGGAATGCACCTGAGCGAATCACTCATTAATAACGCCCTGCAAAGCACAGGTGAGACAGAACACAGGCGTTCCCGCTGTGGATAAGGCAGCTAACGCCGCTCCCAAAAAATCCGCGCAATCCGTATAATCCGCGCCAATCCGCGATTCAGACAACTACCCCCGCCCAAACACCAGAACATCGTAATGCTGTCCGCCGGATGTGAATTGGTCTTTGAACCGACCTTCGCAGGTAAAGCCTGCGGTTTCTAAAACCGCCGCCTTCTTCTCAGCACCACTATCAACATAACACTGAACCTTTGCGTCAGGAAACGCTACGGCTGAAAGCAACGCAGGAACAGCGTCCGCAAAATTCGGATGAAAGAAGAGATCCAACACCGCAGTTACGGGTCGCCAGCGCGCATCGCGACCGACAGTTGCCCACCCAACAATCGCACCACCTGATGAAATTAGTAACTTCGCATCAGCGTAGGTATCTTCGGTTTCCAGATCGTGTTTGAAACTGAGAAAACCGCCTTCAAGGTTCGTGGGACCGTAAACATTCCACGCAAGGCTCCGCAGTGTGTCCCATCCGACAATGCCCGATAACGCCGTGACTTTCGGCCAATCATGCCATTCCACGGACTTCGGATGTACAGACGTAGGTGCGAAATAGCGTTCCTCAAAGTCTTCACCCACCTGATACTTCATAAAACCGGATTCTGGATAGACACTCTCAAATCCGAAACTATGGTAGATATAATACGGAGGGCTATTGTAGCCTGTACCGAGATAGAGCGCGCCACCTGACCGCTGTCGGAAATCCTCCATCTGATACGCCATCACGCCTTTGCACGCACCCTTCCTCCGCTGTTGCGGGAGCGTGA
>MKWU01005815.1_pt1 | contig 13047 bp, 10 predicted proteins | sample 809101 | NCBI WGS metagenome assembly MKWU01 (sample SAMN05860141, study PRJNA318959) | sponge metagenome | host: Aplysina aerophoba | place: Slovenia: Piran, Adriatic Sea, Gulf of Piran | collected 2013-05-07 | reverse complement strand
GACCAGACGAACCGGCGGGGCAGTCGGAGAGACTGCCCCGCCTCGCTTCAGACGGATTTGAATGCGCGGGGCTCGAGTCGGCTGCGTGAGCCTTCGCGGCTCGGGCAAGAGACGGGGTATGGCCCAATCGTCGGAAGTGTCCTACCGCACCGGCCGCTCCCCCGGCTGCAAGAGAAACCGATCATTCGAAACGAATTACCGAATCCGCGCCCCGCATCTGCTGGCGTCCCAGCCCAGATGCTTGTCGCACGGCCCCGGCGAGCGAGCCACGATGTCGGTGGCTCTTGAAAGGGCGGCACCAAGACGGCGGCAGAGGTCGTGGAACGCAGGGCTGTGATGCGGTTGTCCCGCAATGCCGCGCTGTCTCCTTGTCCTGCGCGAACGATCTACAGAGCAGCGTGCAGCTTACTGTAGACATCCCGCCTGTGGCCAATCGCCACGATCAGCACCTCAATGCGGGTTTCAATGGGGATCTATATACGGTGCTAGACTCAGGCCTGCTCGTAGCGATCTTTCAGTGAGTGGATGCGAGCATTCGCCCTGTCGGACGCCTTCTTGGCAGCATCAAGCTTCCCTGCTCGCTTGAACCGTTCCGCTCGGTCGCGGTCGGCCTTCGCGAACATGCCCTGCACCGCAACCTCTGCGGCTTGATCGGGCGTGAGCTTGACTACCTTCTTCATTCCCTACATTGTACCACTTGCGTTAACAACACTGTTACACTAAACGCGCAAGTATCGGCGGAAGCTGCCCGTGCGTCGGGTTGCCCTCCGAATACAACAGTCGTGCTTCAAGCCGCAACTGATCATTGCGGCTGCGGCGAATAGGTGGGAGTCTCAGCTTCCGCGAGATACTTGCATGGCCCGGCACCGCGAGGTGCCATGCATGCAAGCGGAGGCAGAAGTCATGTATACGAAAGTGGTCCTAACATCGCTCGGAGTGGTGCTGCTCGCAGCTTTGCTTCTGGGGCAGACTGGCAGTCAGCCGACAGGCATGGATTGGGAAATGATCAGCCAGCGCGTAGCGGTCGGCGCTGGCGGTGGGCAATCCACGTTTCCAGGGGAGCGGTTGTCGGGAGAGATGTTCCTCTACAACAGGCGAACCGGCAAGGTCTACCTGCGCTTCACCGGCTGCACATCCAACGGGCAGGACCTCGACGGCGGCTGCTTCGCCTCGATCGCGGTATTCGGGGACAACCCCGCTGTGGATGTCACGCCCACGCCAACGAACTACAGCAGAGGGCAGGGCTACTGAATGAATCAAGAAGGCGCAATCTTAAAGCTCGCTAATGAGCTAGACATTCTGCGGTACAACCATCGAGTTTTCAGGAGGGCTGTGATGCTCATCTTTTCGAGCATGACCCCAGTCCGCCGCCAAGAACTCGTCGATAGTTTTGAACGGGACCCTGGTCGCGCGATACTCTTGCTCAAGGCGGTCGAAGATCGCATCAAACCGGATGACGTCCTTAATGAGTTGCGCAGCCTCTTGCTCTGACATCATGACACCAACTCCCTGTAGGTGAGTCGCTTGCCCCGCCAGCCTGCAAGGATCATGTCCATGCGCTCTAGGGCCGGCAGGGGGCGAATGTTGTGACGACCTGCAAACTCCGCGACGTAGCGGTGCAGGTGCTTGGGCGACATCCAGTGGAACGTCGCGTAGTGGCCGCGCTTGAGCAGTGCCCAGAACGACTCGATGCTGTTGGTGTGGCAGTCCCCGCGGACGTACTCGCCGCGGCTGTGGTTGACCGAATCATGGTTGCCCAGATGGTTGTAGATCGAGGACGTGTCGGTGTAGATCATCGCGTCCTCGTCAACACACCTGTCCAGCATTCTATCAGCCGTGAGGCTGTCGGCGCTCACGGCAGGGGCCGCGACCACTGAATTGGTGTCTCGATCGACGATTCCGAACACGGGAGTCTTGCCCACGGCACCGCGACCGGCGCGGAGCTTCTTGTCCCAGTGCTTGTTCTTCTCTTTGCCGCCGATGTAGGCTTCATCGACTTCGACAGGTCCGTTGAACGCTTCATGCTGGATGTCGAAGCCCTCCCGGATGCGGTGAGCGAGAAACCAGGCGCTCTTCTGCGTGATGCCCAAGTCCTTGGCCAGCTGCACGCTGGAGACACCCTTCGGGCGCGTCACGATCAGGAAGATGGCGATGGCCCACAGGCGCAACGGTAGGTTGCTCTCTCGCATCGGCGTGCCGGTCCGGAGACTGAAGTACTTCTTGCACTCCCCGCAGCGGTAGGGCATGGGCTTCGCGGACTGGACGCACTGCACGCATTCTGACTCGCAGTGCGGGCACGAACGACAGCCGTCGGGCCACAGGTACTCCTCGAACCAGCGAGCTGCGGCCTGCTCGTCTGGGAACTTGGAGAACAGCTCAGGCAAGCTCATGGCCTGAGTCTAGCACCGTATATAGATCCCTTTCAATGACACGATAGACGATTCGATAGTCTCCCGTTCGCCAGGATCGCAGGCCTCGGAGCGAGAGTTGCAGCGGCTTGCCACGGTCGGGCTCCTCGCGGAGCTTCTGAAGAGCTGCATGGAGCCGCCGTCGAACAGCCGGATCAATCTTCCTGATCGCCCGCGCGGCACTAGCGCTGTAGACCAGGGCCCAAGCCATCCCACACGTCCTCGTGGCGCAGCAACTCTCCCGAAGCCGCCTCCTTCAAGCCGAGTTCGATCTGCTTTGCAAAGTCCCGGTCACCTAGAATCTCCAACGTTTCGAGCAGCCCTTCGTACTCGGCCAAGGAAAGCAGCACTGCTACTGGACGTCCAGATCGTGTAATGACCACCTCTTCGCCTAGTTCCTCCACCTCGGCTAACAGCTTGGCGAGGTGAGTCTTGGCTTGTGACAGGGGCACTGCAGTCATCAGAATATGCTTTAGACCATATTATAGGCCTTCCCATTGGTCGATATTGATCGCCCGGAAGTCGAGCACGTCACGTTTAGAAGCAGAACCACGACTGTATGCAGATACAGAGTTGGCACAAGCAAACGCACCTCCGCTCCGCCAGTGGACGCGACCTCCGCCCAAACCCTGTCCTTCGTCACAACAGCATGCCTGCTTGTCAGAGCTAACGAGCGCATGCCTCCGGCGTCAGTCCGTAACCGCTTGTGCTTTCTCACATTGGGTCCGTCGCAAGGTGAAGAGGTCAGGTTCGACGTCGATAGCCGAGCCGCAGGGTGGCCGATCAATAGTCCGCGGCCGACGAGCGTGGCGGCAACCCGGGATCGGTTCAGCGCCAAGATAATTGTGCGAGCGAAATGGCCCCGCATGCGCTCGGAACACCCGGATCTTGGAACATCGTTGCGAGGACAGCCGATACATACAGCCCCGCCCCGGCCATTTCCGTGCTTCAGCGCGGCGTTCCCCGATTAGCTCTTCGGAAACCAACGCCCATCGTGCAGGAGCGATTCGAGCCATCTCCTCTTGTACTTGTCGCACTGACCGCGGCCGAGTCGTGATTGTGACTCGGGTGCCGACGGCCTTGACCAACTGGGCTGCCCGACACCCATCCACGTCGAGCAACCTGCTCGGTTGCGCCGGGGTCACTATCCGACCGTTCCCCGGCAGCGTCACGCCGAACTGGACACTGCGGGAGGTCAGCGTGGCTGAAGGTCCGAGTTTCGCGCGAATCCAGCACGATATTCCGAACCTCTTCACAGCGGCGAATGGCTGTCCCGGATGACCGCTCGGTTGCGGAATCGAGCCGCTTCGCCGCCGACTGGAACGTGATTCTTCTCAACGTGAGATACTGCGCCGAGAGCCCACCGAGACCACGCCCTGTTGTTTGAGTAGCATGGGTGAACGGGGACACCTTGAGTCAGTCGGATCGCGCCGGGAGGAGAAGAATTGATTGATCCAAAGCAGCACCAAGCACAGGCTCGCCTGTGGGAGAAGTACCAATCACTCGACAGCGAGTCCAAACGAGCATTGGAGCTGCTCTCGGTCGTTTACCGGCCGGTCCACCAGACGACAGCGATCAACTATCTGAAATCAGCCAAGGTCGGATGGAGCGCCAAATCCCCGTCAGCAGAAACCCAGCGAGCTCGCTTGGTCGACGGCCTCCGGCGCAGAGGCTTGCTAGTGCGCCGTAATTACGAGATTGCTTGCGATGCGCGCATCGTTGACTGGGTGACGCGCGAGGCTGAGCGGTGCGGCCGCCTGCAGGAGGCTGCCGAGGCTGTGGCACGCTTCGAGCAGGGTGGATCTGGCAACTATTCCGTTCGGAAGCAATTTGGCTATTGGAATACTTTCGAGTTGATTGCGGACCTGCGGGCGACGGTCTTCTTGAACGAGCCCGGCGAGTTCATGCAGGTTCTCGATAAAGGCCGGACTTACGGGGACCACATAGCGGCGGCCATCGGCGCGCTGATCGAGATCTGCAATGACCCGCGCGACGCTGACTGGTTTGCTGCGAGGCATCCAACGATCCGTCGGACTGTCTTGGTCCCGATCATCGCCGGCGCGCATGGCCAACTCGCTCCCGCAGAGACGCATTTGGAGATGCTGAGAGGGGTGGCGGGAGATGAAGGACACGATGACACCGAAACGGCCCTGCTCTTCGTGCATGAGCTGCTGTGCGGTCGACTAGGCCGCCTAGAGTCGCTGAGATTTCGCGAGCCCGACTTGGTTGGCAGCATGTATCGTGGCTGGGAGCGCTGTGTGCGCGGGGACTACAGTGGCGCGGTCAAGGAATTTGAACGATCGCTCAAGGCGCTCAAGAAGGCTAGCCGGCGGAGGCACGTCGACTTGCCGACGGATCTTGCGGCTTTCTACATACACGCCCTGCTAGCGGCGGGCGAGGGCGGCGGGAGCGGCCGCGCCCAGAAATATCTCCAAGCATCGAAGGTGTCTGAATGGGAGTCTCCTCACCTGAAAGACCTCCAGCTCAGGGTGGTTGATTTCGTAGACGGCAAGCGCTGGCGGCCGCTTAAATCGACCGACATACGCGACGAATTGCCGCTATTGCTGCCCGTGCAGCAGATTTATGCGTACGCCGCGCTGTGTTGGGGAGATATCCGGGCCGCTCGCAAGTTTCGCCCCCAGATCTCGGATTTGCGCAAGCGGGCCAGTGAGCATGGCTACGCGTGGGTCGCTGCGGAGGCCTCATCGCTGCTGGCTCGATTGAGTGGCGAGGCGAGCCAGGTCGCGTCCGGCCGCGAGGCCCACCGGCGGATCGGCACCGTTTCCGTCTTGGATGGCCTTGTGGAGCAGGAGCCGTGGGAGCGGAGCTTGGTCGCCTTGGAGCGCATGACCGAGCGGATGGCAATTGGTGGCAGGGCACCCGCGGGGGAGTCGCGCCTCACCTGGCGCGTCGATCTGTCGCTGCCTCAGTATCCCAAGGTCCTGCCATTCGAGCAAAGGCTTGGGAAGACAGGACGCTGGTCGGCCGGGCGGTCAGTCGCACTCAAGCGCCTGTTCGAGCGCAATGGAGTTGACTACCTCAGCGAGCACGACAATCAGGTCTGCAAGGCGATCTCTTTGGACCAGGACGGCGTATTCGGCGGGAGAGCAGGGCACTACATCAACGACACGAAGGCGCTGCAGGCATTGGCTGGGCACCCCTTGGTATTCCGCGCCGATGCCCCGAAGACAGCGTTGGAGATCGTGCGCCATGAGCCGCAACTGAGGGTCGCGGGCGCGGGCAGCAAGGTCCGTGTCGAGATCGTGCCGACACCGCCCGACGTTGGCAGGGTGCTGGTGACCGACGAGGGTGGCAACCGCCTGAGCGTCACGTCATTCGAAGACAGGCACAGGGAGATTCACGCCGTGCTGGGGGCCGGGGGATTGGTCGTTCCCGAGCGTTCCAAGGATCGGGTTGCCAAGGCAATTCTGTCAGTCAGCGATCTGGTAACGGTCCACTCCGATATCGAGGGCGCTGCCGACGACGCCGAAACAGTCGCATCCGATCCAACGCCCGAATTCCACCTCACTCCGTTGGACAGCGGCCTGCGCGTGGAGGCGTACGTGCGCCCGTGCTCGGACGAGGGGCCAGCTTTCACTCCCGGCGAGGGGGGCAGCGTGGTGTATGCGACAGTCGCGGGCAAGCGCTCGCGGGCCAGTCGTGACCTAGCCGAGGAGACTAGCCGCTATAAAGCGGCGGTGGCGTCATGCAAGACGCTGCAAAAGGCCACATGGGACCGCTCGGGGTGGACCCTGCCTGATCCGCTCGAGTGCTTGGAACTGGTGGACGAGCTAAAAGGGCTCGGCGATGCTGTGAAGGTGGCCTGGCCGAAGGGCGAGACGCTGCGGGTTCTGCACCGGGCCACTTCTGATCGCTTCTCTATCAAGATCCGACAGAGCCGCGATTGGTTCAGCATAGACGGCAAGCTGGAACTCGAGTCCGGGCTGGTGCTGAGCCTGCGCGAGTTGCTCGATCACATGGAGAACGCCTCAGGCCGCTTCGTGCGGCTGGGGGAGAAGGACTTCATCGCTCTAAGCGACCGCTTTCGCCGCCATGTCGAGGAACTGGCGGCTTACGTGGACCGCCGCGGAAAGGGCATGCGCTTTCATTCCACCCGCGCCCACGTTCTGGAAGGGCCGGTGGGTGACGCCGGGGCCGTGGACGCCGACGCGGCTTGGTCCAACCGCCTGCGGCAGTTTCAAGAGGCACTGGCGCTGGACCCGAAGATTCCCTCGACGATCCAAGCAGACCTCCGCGAGTACCAGGCGGAGGGGTACCGCTGGGCAGCACGGCTGGCTACTTGGGGCGCAGGCGCCTGCTTGGCTGACGACATGGGACTTGGCAAGACGCTGCAGGCGCTGACTGTGGCTGTCGCACGTGCTCCCCAGGGCCCGACGCTGGTCGTGGCCCCGACTTCGGTTTGCCCCAATTGGATCGATGAGGCGCGTCGATTCGCGCCCACGTTGCGGCCGATCATGCTGGGCCCTGGCGATCGTGCAAAGACGCTGCAAGCGGCCCGGCCGTTCGACCTCATCATCTCCAGCTACGGCCTGCTGCACCAGGAGGTCGACCTGCTTGCCGAGGTGAAGTGGGAGACGGTCGTGCTGGACGAGGCGCAAGCGATCAAGAACCGCTTAACGATGCGCTCGCGCGCCGCGATGAGACTGAACGGCCGCTTCAGGATGATCACCACCGGAACGCCCGTGGAGAATCACTTGGGCGAGTTGTGGAATCTGTTCCAATTCATCAATCCCGGGCTGTTGGGCTCCGCCGATTCCTTCAGCCAGAAGTTCGGCACGCCTATCCACCAGCACTCTGATGCGGAGGCGCGGCAGCGGCTGAAGCGGCTGATCCAGCCGTTCATCTTGCGACGCACGAAGTCAGCGGTCTTGGAGGAGTTGCCGGCGAGGACTGAGATCACCATTAAGGTGGCGATGAAGGAAGAGGAGCGGGCACTGTACGAGGCAGTGCGGTTGCGGGCCGTGGAAGCCCTCCAAGACGAGTCTCCGGAGGAGGCGGCGAAGAGCCACATCAAGATCTTGGCGCAAATCATGAAGCTGCGGCGGGCATGCTGCCATCCACAATTGGTCATGCCGGAGACGAGCATTCCTGGATCGAAGCTGGAGGCCTTTGCCTACACTGTCGAAGATCTGCTAGCCAACGGCCACAAGGCCTTGGTGTTCAGCCAGTTTGTTGACCACCTGCGCATCGTACGGGAGCACCTTGACCAGAAAGGCATCGAGTACCGATACCTTGACGGAAGCACCCCTTCCAAGACCCGCAAACAAGAAGTGGATGCGTTCCAAGCCGGCCAGGGGGATCTGTTCCTGATCAGCCTCCGGGCCGGAGGGCAGGGACTGAACTTGACCGCTGCCGACTACGTGATTCACTTGGATCCTTGGTGGAATCCGGCGGTCGAGGACCAAGCGTCGGACCGGGCGCACCGCATCGGCCAGACGCGGCCCGTGACGATCTATCGGCTAGTAGTGCGCGACACCATCGAGGAGAAGATCATAGACCTGCACGGTGCTAAGCGCGACCTCGCTGAGAACCTTCTCGAGGGGGCGGACATGGCCGGGAAGATGTCCGCTGACGAGTTGCTGTCGTTGCTGCGCGAGGGATGATCGATTCGCTCCCTTGCGTGCGATAGCGTTTTACGTCGGACACATCTTGAAAGCTGGCACCGAGTCGGTTGGACTCGGCGGGCGGCGAAGGTGCAGAGTTCCCCGCCAACCTCCGTTCGTTGCAGCAGCGACATAGCACCCGCCGTGACTCCCAGATTGCCATCAGAGCAGCGGACGCCAAGACCGCAGGCGGGTCGGATCTCGTCCAAGATTCCGACGGCGTGCAGCTTTCCTGGAATGAAAACCGGAAACCCCCGGATGCGAGAGTCCGCTGAAGGCAGCGAGCCTCACGGGCTGAGTTGCCGGCACAGGTCACAAGTGAATTGCCTGAAGTCGCGTCCCCCGGCAAAGAGCCTGGCTGGCACCTCGGATATCATGAGGCATGCTCAATCTCAGGCTGGGCCGCGCTGTTCTCACGCTTTGCTGGGTCGCGGCCCTAGGCGGAATCCAAGCGACCCTCGCGCAGGTCCTCGCGCCGACAGTCCCCGAGACCGTAGCGGTCTCCTCCGAGCGTCTCGAACGCCTCACTGCCACCCTGCAGCGGTACGTTGATAACGGGCAGTTGGCTGGAGCGGTGGCCCTCGTTGCCCGACATGGCCGAGTGGTCTACCACGAAGCCTTTGGAATGCGCGACATGGAGTCGCGCGAGGCGCTGCAGAAGGACGCCATTTTCCGAATCGCATCTCAGTCCAAGGCACTGGTCAGCGTGGCCGTCATGGTCCTGCAAGAGCAGGGCAAGCTGCTGATCAGCGACGACCTCTCTAAGTATCTCCCGGAATTCGGGGCAACGACCGTGGCAGTCGAGCAGGACAAAGGCGGCTACAAGGTCGAAGCGAGCCGCCGCCCGATCACGTTGCGCGATTTGCTCACGCATACTGCGGGCATCGACTATGGCAACGGTATAGCCGAGGATCGTTGGGCCAAAGCCAACATTCAGGGATGGTATTTTGCCCACCGGGAGGAAGCCGTGCGGGACACGGTCGCCCGGATGGCGTCGTTGCCGTTCTCCGCGCACCCTGGCGAGCGTTTCGTGTACGGCTACAACACTGACATATTGGGCGCAGTGGTCGAGCGCGTCAGCGGCCAGTCCCTCGATGATTTTCTGCGCAAGGCGATCCTCGACCCGCTGGGCATGGAAGATACACACTTCTACCTCCCGCCGAGCAAGGCGGACCGGCTGGCAACTGTCTACTCGGCGACTGAGAGGGGCCTTGAGCGGGCACCGGAGCCGGGACTTGGCATCGGACAGGGCCACTACGTCAAGGGCCCGCGCGTGAGTTTTTCCGGGGGAGCCGGCCTAGTGTCGACTGCGAAGGACTATGCGCGATTCCTGCAAATGATGCTGAACGGCGGCACGTTGGACGGCCGACGCGTGCTGAGCCGCAAGAGCGTAGAACTCATGACTGTCGACCACCTGAACGGGATCGAATTCAGACCTGGCCAAGGCTTCGGGCTAGGATTCTCGGTAGTCACAGATGTGGGCGCACGGGGTCAGCCGGGCACTATTGGCGAGTTCGGATGGGGCGGGGCCTACCACTCGACCTATTGGGTCGACCCGCGAGAAGGGCTTGTCGTGGTCTACTTGACACAGCTAATCCCGACCAATGACCTGGACGAACACTCGAAGCTCCGAGCGCTGGTCTATCAGGCACTCGCGGACTGACGCTCTGGTTGCCATGGAGCCAAGTCGCGAACTCGCGGCGATCGACCATCCGGGGCGGGACTGGTGATGGACCCTCCCTTGCGGGTTCAAGCTCCGGAAACGCGCGGGGTGTTCCACAATGGAGTCATGAAACGTGCGCTGCTCGCACTCCTGCTTTGCTTGCCCACGCTGCTGGCAGAGACTTTCTCCCTGACCGAGGACGGCAACCGCATCAAGGTGGCGATCGACGGAGAGCCATTCACGTCGTTTTACTTCGGACCCGAGGCGACTAAGCCGTACCTCCACCCGCTGCGATCCGCAGACGGAACGATCGTGACGCGCGGCTACCCGATGGAGGCGATCGACGGCGAGCAGACCGATCATCGCCATCACCGCGGCGCGTGGTTCAGCCACGGAAACGTGAACGCTATCGATTTCTGGGCCAACGAGCCAGAGCAGCGCAACCGAGGCCTGAAGAAGGGCGTCATCGCCCACACGTCGATCAACTCGGTTAAGTCCGGTGACGACAGCGGCAGCATCTCTGCCACTTTCGATTGGAACGACCTCAGCGGGCAGACTCTCGTATCCGAACGACGAACGATGGTCTTCCGTCGGGTTGACGGAAACAACGTCGTGGACTTCGACATCGTGCTCACCGCGGAGAGCGACGTGGTGAAATTTGGGGATACCAAGGAAGGCACGTTTGCGGTGCGGATTGCGACCGAACTCGAAGAACAGCACTTCCGGGCCAAGGGGATCGCCCGTACCGGCACGATCACGAACGCGCACGGTGCAGAGACCGAGGCCAATACGTGGGGCAAGCGTTCGCCGTGGGTGGACTATGCCGGCAGTATCGCGGGAAAGCCCAAGGGGATCGCCATCTTCGACCACCCGGCCAATCCCAAACATCCGACCTACTGGCACGTTCGCGGCTACGGGCTGTTCGCCGCCAACATATTCGGCGAACACGACTTTCACGCAGACGCCAGCCGCGACGGCAGTATCACGATCACGAATGGCGAGAAGCTCCGCTTCCGCTATCGCATCATCATCCACCAGGGCTTGGACGGCGGCGACGCGGTCGAGCGCTTGTTTCGGGCTTGGGTCGAGGCCGAGTAGGACACTATCGGCCTACAGCTACAGAGGCTCGGCCCCGGGCCGACGTGTCTGTATTCCAGTATGGGGGTATGCACTTGACTCAGGTAACCACTATATATTGTGGTTGGTGGAATCGCGATTTGTCAGCTCGTTGACTCGTTGACTGCCTGCAGCGCACTGCGAACGAACCCCTACGAATCCGGCTTTGCCGGCTTGCCTCCCACGATCGACTGGTAGGGTGTCGGCTCAATGGCCGCCGCCTGCTGGACCAGCCTGTAGAAGAGTTTGCCTCTGCTGCGCGAGTTCCGGCGGTTGAACCGGAAGCTGAACTCGTCCAGGTAGTAGTCCGGGTGGCGGGCACGGATCGCCCCTTGGTGAGTTCCGGCCCACCAACGCTTGAACAGCGATGCGATCCGATGCACATGCGGCAGCAACTGCCACGCCAGCTTGGGATCCCGCAGGACGCTCACCTCGTGCGGATAGCCGAGGCCCTCCAGCGGGGAGTAGCTCGGCCAGCCGTCGGTATGCACCGTAGTGCCGGGCTCGACCGCCTCGCGCACGAACCCCAGCAGACTCGCGGCCGAAGCGTCCGCCACCACGCGCATGCGGATGCGCCCGATCCCAGGGCCGTCCTCGGGGGCTTCGACCGCGATCGCGACCAGCGCCTTGGTCACGGTTTGCCGACCCCGCACGCCCTCTTCCGCACCCCCAACGTAGGTCTCGTCGACCTCCACGCGAGCGTGCGGCCGATCCCGGCCGGGCCGCACCATGGCTCGGCGCAGCTTGTGCAGCCAGGTCCACGCCGCCAGATAACTGCCCAGACCCAGCACCCGCTGCAAGCCCAGTGCACTGGTTCCGTGTTTGTGGCCGGTCACCGACCACATCGCTCGAAACCACAGTCGCAAATCCAGCTTCGAGCGATGAAACAGCGTGCCAGCCGTCACCGAAGTCTGCCGCCCGCAGGCCGCACACTGCCAGGCCCCGTCCCGCACGGGCCATGCCTTGCTCTGGCCACACTGCGGGCAGCGGAAACCCTCCGGCCAGCGTAGCTGTGCCAAGTACTCCCGGCAGGCTTCCTCGCTGGCGAACCGGGTCTCAAACTCAAGCTGATTCCGCGGGTAATCCTCCACTGTCCTCAAACACTACATGCCACTACATGTAGTGGCTACCTGAGTCAAGTGCATACCCCCATTCCAGTACCTGATTCCCTATCTGCGTCATCCTGAGCTGCGGCCCGAAAGCGAGACCGATGCGCCGCTGGCAGCTGGATGCACGAGTCGCACGGTCCTCGTCGCACTGTCAATGCCACCGCAGGCCCCGGAGCAGTGTTCACGGTGTTGACGCCCGGTTTATCTTGACGGCAGGAACCCGGATTATTCCGGCAGCAGGATTGTCTAGCTTCTCGCACTAATACTCTACAGCCGGAAGAGAGACTGCCCAGTGGCAGCGATATCGCCACCCAGCGAAAGGGGTTATGCCCAGCTCGGCTGCTCGGTAGAGTCGGGGAGCGACGCGCGCACCTTAGCAAGAGGGACTAGCTGTTTGGGGTTGTTCCCACGGCTTTCGCCATCTGTAGGTGCCTCACTGACAGCGGGAGCGTAGCCGGAGTGTGGCGGTGCGGTGCGGGTCGCTGGATGCGGAGAGTTGTGCTGCGAGGCTTACCCTTCCGCCAGTGTTGCAAGCCACCGATCTACGCAGGGCTCCACAGCCGACGGCGACCGAGGCTAGCGTGGTTGTGACTCCAGTTCTGCGCTCAGGATCCTAGCCGCCGACTGCTAGGGCTTGGGATCGGGTGGCGGGCTTGGGGCCACGAACTTCCGCAGTTGCTGCTCCAAGGCCCGCACTCGCTCTTCGGCCGCCCGCCTGCGCTGCGCCTCGGCATTGGCCCGCTGCGCCTCGGCATTGGCGCGCTGCGCCTCGGCATTGGCGCGCTCCTCGGCTTGTGCTAGCGCACCGTCGAACTCGTGCCCCGTAGCCGGGTCCCGGAACACCAGCACCGTCGCCCCAGACTGCCGCGCACTGCGCAACTCCAGCCCCAGCACCGCGCTCCGCAAGGCCCGCCGCCGACCGCCGCGCAGCTCTGTCGCCGGCCGACCACTCACGCCCCCGCTCGCCTCATAGCGCTCCAAAGGGCTGCTCATCAAGCTCCCCTCCGGGTCCAGCCGCCAGTATTCGCGCACGCCGATCCGCGCGTACTCGTGCGCCTTCAGCAGCGCATCGCGGCGCTCCGTCGACGGCGACGCCACCTCCAGCACGAAATCCGGGGCCTTGCCTT
>MKWU01005814.1_pt1 | contig 13047 bp, 9 predicted proteins | sample 809101 | NCBI WGS metagenome assembly MKWU01 (sample SAMN05860141, study PRJNA318959) | sponge metagenome | host: Aplysina aerophoba | place: Slovenia: Piran, Adriatic Sea, Gulf of Piran | collected 2013-05-07 | reverse complement strand
ACGCCGCATCCGGCAACCGCTGGTGGCCACGGCCGCGACACTGAGACCCCGGCCGGCCGGGGGCGCGGAACAAGGCCGGCCCGCACGGCCCCGCACAGGCCCCGCGCGCTGACACCCTGACTGGAGAGCCCGAATGGAAACCTACGGATTCGACGCTGGACCGATCGCCGTCGCCGTCATCGCCTTCCTGATGGCCTGCATCGCGCTGAGGAGCTGGATGCGCGCCCCGAAGAACCAGGGCGCCGACGCCGAAATGCTCTTGCAGATCCGCAACGAGTTGCGGGACGCGAACGCCTCGCTCCGGCAACTGAAGAGCACCATGCAGCACCAGGAGTCGACGCTGGAGCAGACCGCGCAGGCAGTGGAGTCGATGCGCCAGAGCGCGAACGACCACGCCAGCGACGTCAAGACCGGCATCGAGGGGATCTCGGGCGCCGTCGACGCGGGGCGCGCCGAAGCGACGGCGCGCAGCGAGTCGCTGGCCGGAAAGATCGACGAGATCCGCGGCACGGCCGCCGACGCCCGCGAGAACGCCACCAACGCATACATGGCCGCCAACGGCCTGCGGAAGCAGATCAATGAAATCGCCGACCAGATCGGCGGCATTCCGGAGCTACGCGGCGACATCCAGAAGCTGCAGCAGAGCATCACCGCGATCGCCGAGACGATGCCGAAGCCGGAGGCCGCAACGACGCCCCCGCCGAAGGCCGAGCCGGCGCCGAGGCCGAAGGGAACCCAGAAGCGCACCCCCAGGAACCCCCGCAAAGGCAGGAACAAGCCCGGGAACCAGGCGCCCGCGGAAAAGACACCGCCGACCACCGCGGCGCTGCCGAGCGACAACGCCGCGACCGCCGACGCCGCGACCGCCGACGCCGGAGCGCCGGCCGGCGCCAGCCCGCAAACGGATGCGGCCCCGCAGGAGAAGCCGCCGGCCGCCGCCGCCGCGCCCGACGAGGGCTCCGCCGAACCCGCGAAGCCCAGCGACGAGACCGCCGCCGGCGACGCCGCCCCGGCCGATCAGAAACCCGAAACCCCCAGCGCGGCCACCGGCGATGCCGACCCCGGCGCCACTAACGATCCCGCCGACGGCGCTCCGGCCAGCGGGACCGGGAGCGACACGGCAGCCGAGCCCGCTCCGGACAACCCCACACCGGCCAGCAGCGAAGCGCCCGCCCAGGCCGAAGCGGCCGGCGAGGACGGCGAGGACGGCGAGGACACGGCGAACACCGGGGATCCCGTCCCCGCCGCGGAAACCACTAGCGCCGCCGAATCCGACGCAGACGGCAACGCGACCAACGCGCCTGCAAGCGCCGAAGCGGATACTCCGGACAAGCCCGCTCCGGAGACTCCGACACCCGACGGCGACGCAGCAGCCGAAACGGGCGGCCCCACGGCCGACGGCCCCGGCGCCACCCCCGCGGAGCCCGCGGACACCGGCGACGACGCCGGACGAGTTCCGCACGCCGCTCCCGACACCGGGCGGCAGTAGAGAAGGGACCCGATGACACGAGCGCAGTTCACCGCGGCCGCGGCCGAGGGAAGGCAAGTCCGCCTGCTCGACCGCAGCCGCACCTTCTACGTCGACGAGTGGTACGATCCGGCCGTCAACGACGACGGGACACTGAGCATCGGAACCCACACCGGGGAGAACATCGACGTCAACGACGATCTGCTCGCGCAGCTGACGACCGAGCCGACCGTCATGACCGTTGGCCAGCTCTGCCGGCACCTGCTCGAGCGGTACCCCGAGAACATCCCGGTGGTGCTGAAGAGCGCCGACACCGTCTACGGCGGCATCACGCCGGAGAGCATCGACCCGGTGCTGCTGCGGCCGCACGCCGCGGCGCGTCCCCGCGAGGCGCGCTACACGGAAGCCGCGTTCGGCGACCGGCACTCACCCGACGCCTTCGACGCCGTCCGCATCGGCCACGCCACCCGCTGAACCCGCCGGAGCCGGCCGCGGGAGATCACCACCGACGCGAACAACCTGATCCTCGGCAAAGGCTGAGCGGACCGCAGGCTCGCCGTCCAACGCGTTGGATGATCCGAAGGGGACCATCCAACGCGGCGAGACAGCAACTCCTGCAGTTCCCGAACGGGCTGCCCAGGCTACCGCGGGGACAAGGGAAGCCCGACAGCCGCGAGACCGCCGCTGACGGCCTCGTACAGATCCGCCCCGCGTGGAGGATCCGAGGTCAACTCCCGGGCAGCCTGGTGAATCGCCGCCGAAGCCCTCGGCAAATCCAGATTGTTGGGAAAGAACCGCCGCAGCGCATGGAACCAGATGCGCTCGACAGCCTCACGGTGGGCGTCACCCACACCCATGACGTAGCTCTCGGCACCCACCTGCCCGGAACCCTCGACCGCCAGGTGGAACGCTCGCGAGAGGATCGTCGAGTTCCAGTGCACAGCACCGTACGGAAGCCTCTTCAGATAGGCGGCATCGACATCCAGGACCGGCACCGCCTCGGCGTGACTCACGACGTGACCGCCACGGATGTACAGCGGCACAGGACGGAGAACCGGAAACCGAGCATCACACGAGCCCACGCATGCCACGGCCAGCTGATACCGCTGGCCGTACGTTGCCGCATGGCCCAGGTTCCCGAAGCCCACGGGGACGACATGCGGCGACGAAACCGACCGCACGGGGCGCCCACCCGGACCATCCAGCACCCAGTCGACGGACACGGGAGCACCGCGGCCGGCCGCGTGACGAGCCGCCGACAGCGCGAAGATATCCGCATACGCCTCGTGAACCGCACCGCCTTCGTCCGACCACAGCGCGAAACGGTCATCCGGACAGTGCAACGAGCCACGGGCTACAACGTCGCCATCCGAAACCCAGCGAACGGCCACCTCGTCGCAACGCCACGGCCGGCCGACCGCCGCCTGGTACACGGGGCGGCCGAGACGAAACGACGAGGTCCAGAAGTCGGGAAACCCGGTCCGGCGCTGCACCGAGTACGCCACCACGGAATGACCGAGCTCATGGGCGACGATGTCCAGCTGCACGAAGGGCCGGGCATCGGAACGCCCGAGGACAACAGCTCCTCCGCCCTCCGGGCCGTACGGCGGAAGGTAGAAGAAGGCGCCGCGTTTGGGAGCATTGACGATCCCGACGATACGCGCATCGTGACCATCGAAACCCCGCCAACCGAAACGCTCGACGAGGTAGTCGTACGTCCAGCCGAGATGCGCATGCGCATCCACGATCTCCGACGGCCAGACGTTGTCCCCGTCGCGAGCAATGAACCGCCGCTGCACGCCCTCGATGGGCCGTTCGAGGAACCTGCCGAGACGGTTCCCGTTGAACGCCGCATCCAGCAGCACCACGCCGGGTTCGCGGACCCGGTCCTCGGCGAGAAAGCCGAACGAACCAAAGCCGGACGAATCCAGCGTCGTGAACACGTTCTTCACGTCTCCGGCCAGACCCACCCCGGAGCCGACGGCCGTACGGCCGTCCTGAGAGACGACCATGTCGTCGGCCCCCAGCACAACGGGAGGGCCGGCGGCCGACACGAAGTACGCAACTCCGTCACCGAGATAACACCGCCACGCGGCGGCAGGCGGAGCCGCGGGCGGCAGATACACCACCAGCGGAAGCCCGAAGTCGGGAGAGAGTCCCTGAACGTCGACCAGGGAAGCATCCTGCTCCGCGGCCACCGCGCCGCAGGCGGAGCGCCAACCCCGCCATCCGGACGCCGACGCCGAGGCGACCTCCCCCTGCAGACGCGGAAGATGCGTGTCAAGGGACGGCAACGACCCGATGACCAGATCCGAAGCGACGCCCCGGACCACCCGCGTCACGGACCCGCCATGCACCGGCGCCTCACCAACCCGAAGAACGTGGTACTCGAAGCGCCGCTCCGGATCCGACGGATCCGGCTCCACGCCGACCAGCTCGAGACGACCCGCAGCGATGAGGGCATCCACGGCGGCGGACGATTCGGACACCGCCTGCGCATCATGAAACCAGGCCGAGGCGAACACGCCCGCCCGCTCCGGCGAAGACTGCGCACCCAAACTGATGACGGACGCCGCGGCCAGGGCCGCGAACACCGGAACCCGACGACAGGGACTTGACATCGCAAACTCCTTGATTGACGCCGTGGCGTCAGAACCGCACCCGGAAGCCACCGACCACCTCGACCCCGCGCTGGGACGCGGCGACCGGCTCCGCCAGATAGCCCACCGGCCTGCCCGGATCCAGCAGGACATGGCCCCCGCTGTAGCGGACCACCGAGCCGATACCCACGCGTCCGCCAAGCCAGTAGGTCAAATCCAGCGCAGCGTGCCAGCCGAAAGCACTGCCGACGCCGACGGTCGACACCGCGTCACCGAACGATGCGACATCGAACGGATAGCGCTCGGTGAACGACACGTCGGTGATCAGGTCCTGCCGGACCCGGAACCACGACGGGCCCGCCGAGACCGACAGCTCCATCCGTTCACCGAGAACCCGGGACCAGGCCGCCCCGACATGCAGGACCTGACGCTCCTGGTCCACGGCCCGGGCGCCGGCAACCTCACGGAAACCGCGGCCCGGATGAATCAGGGACGGCAAGGACGCGTGCACATCCGCCTGCAGCGACCGCCGCGCCCACTGGCCGGCCACCGTGAAGCCGAAACCCCCGACGAGCCGGACGCCGACCCCCAGATCGGCCAGCGGCGCCACCGCAAGCGGATAGCCGGCGTCGATGCTCGACACCGTCGAAGGAACCACTCCGGCCCGGCAAGCCGTACGGCCATACACCTCCCCAGAGGGCGGAGGACACGCGGCCGACACCGACAAGGGGGTATCGCCTCGGGTGACGCCGACGCCGATGCCGACGACCACCGTCGCCGGCGCCGGCGAAGACTCCTGCGCCGCGGCAACGGCGGGAGCCACCGCGAGGACCACCGCCGCCAAAAACCCACAAGACCTGCAAGTCACCAGCACACCTACCATCCCCGGTCGAAACGGACACCCACCGATACCCCGCGACCCGACCGGTCGGCTGCGGAGAAACCCTGTCCCAACGTCACGACCGCCTGCCCGCCGCCGACGAAGCCGTACCCCACCTCGGCGTCGAGAGTCGGAACCACCGACGGGAAGGAAGCCCCCATGCCCCCGAGCACGGCCGCGTCCCACCAGGCCGACCGCCGGAGCGAGGCGAGACCGTAACCGGGCCGAAGCGCGAGGGACCATCCCCGCCCCGTCTCCGACGAGCCCCAGCGCAGACCGCCGCTGGCCGTCATCCGGCGCACGGAGCGCTCCGGCGCCGAGCCGCCGCCATCGACGAGGCCCGAGCCGGACGCGCCCCCCGCGACCTGCGTCTGAACCGTGGCCGTCCAGGCCAGTCGGGACCTCGGCCGGCGGAAGCGGTAATCGACGGCAGCGTCGGTGGCGCCTGCCGCCCCTCCACCGGCCACGCCCCGGACCCAGTCGATATCCGCGCCGGCATCCCACCGCCGGGCGACAGCGAAAGACACGTACGAAGACGACCCCACGCCACCCAGCCGCGTCCCGGCCCGCACGCCGACCCGCAAGCGCGACGCCGGCGAGGCGTCCGCGATGACGCCCGCCCCGCCGTGAACCACGCGCACGCGGAACAGATCGCCCTCGAGATCGAACTCGAACGCACCCACCGATCCGAGCGAGAACGACCCGCCGCCGGCATAGAGCCGCAGCCCCTGCGAAGCCCCGGAACGCCCGTAGTGGAGAACCGCCACGGACGGTTCCGGATCCGCCGCCTGCGAACGCTCCGGACCATCGGCCACCGGAAGACGCGATCCGCCCCACCCGGCGCCGACCGAGGCCCAGAAACGAGCACGGTCGGTAGGGACGAAGCCCACATAGGGCGCGACCAGGTGCCAGCGCAGCGGGACATCGGTCACATCCTGGGCGAACGAGCCGGCGGCATGCTGCCGGCTGTACGACCCGAAGGACCAGCCGTAGACGCCCCCGATCCGCAACCGGCCGACCATGCGGTCGACCCCGGTCAGCGCGGTCACCAGCCCGGTCTCCAGCGCCGACCCGCCAGCGGTCGCGTCGCGGTCGGTCTGCGCCGAACCCCGCATCCAGAGCGACCACGCGGAGCGGGCTCGGGGAGCGCCACCGAAAAACCACCGCTGCGGGTCGCCCTGAAAGGCCAGCGCCTCGACCAGGCGCCCGGCGCGCTCCAGCGAGCCTGGAACGTGCGCGGGACCCGTTCCGAGGCCGGGACAAGCAGGACCGACGCAACCGGCGCCAGCGCCGCCCGGCGCACCGCCAGGAACCTGCATCGGCCAGAACGCGCGCAACGCGCCGGCGAGCCGTTGCGGAAACAGCGCGTCGCCCGATTCCTCGAACGGGGCGCACGCCGAAGACCCGGCGCAGGAGAACCGGGCGGCGACCGCATCGGTGACCGCCGCGCCCAGGAGGCGCCCCGCGCGCACCAGCGACGCCGCCCTGCCGCGGGCCGCCTCGACCGTGGCCTCGAAGTCCTCGACCACGACGCGAAGCCTCGTATGCCCGCCCTGTCCCGTGCTCAGCAGAAGATCGAGTTCCTCCCGGCCTTCAGCCAGACCGTCTCCTCGCACGAACAGCTCGATCGGGGCCGGCTGCCCCCGATAGAACACCAGACGGCGCGAATGGTCCGGAAGGACCACGTCGACACCCGCATCCCCGGCGTTGGACAACCCCGGCGAGACAAGGTCCACCCGCACCTCGACGGCCGCGGCGGCGGGAAGGTCGCAGGAGAGCACTTCAGCCACCTGACCCGATGGGGCCTCCCCCTCGCTGCGGCGCCGGACGCGGTAGGCAAGGTCCACCCTGAGCAGGGCGAGACCGTCGGTCACCGAAGGCTCCTGGACCGCGAGCACGGAATCGCCGTCCCCGCACAGCTCCCCATCCGGCCCGAACCAGGGAACGTCCGTGCCGTCGGCAAGCTCGTCGTCGTCCTCGATGACGATCCGGATGCGCTGCGCGAACGCCGGCACGGAGTTGCCGGGATACCGGCCATAGAGAAACAGGGACAACGCCTCTTCCGGCTCCGGCAACAGGTCCGGCACGACCCGCAGCTGAAGCGGCTCATGTACGTCGAACGACACCAGGTGCCCCTCGCGCACCACGAGACGGCGGCCGCGAATCGACTGATAGTCGACGTCCGCCCGCGCCGTCTCCGCCAGCGTGTACAGCTCGAACTCGAGGTCCTGGGAGAAACGCTCGTTCAGCCTCAGAAGCAGCGGCACGCCCCGCGCGCACGCGTCCGGAAGCGGACGGTACGGATGCGCGCCGCAATCGGCGCCGAAAGGAGGGTCCCCTTCAGGCAGCTGGGTCGGCGTCTCGAGAGTGACGATCTCGTCGAAGTAGACCTCGTCGTCGAGGATGACGACGGTCATGGACCCGCGCAGGCCGGCCGAACCCGAGTCCGAAACGAGCTCGACCGACACGGAGAAGAACTCACTGGCAGGTTCCGGACGGTTGTCCCCGAGCACGACCGTAACCGGGACCTCGACCTCGAAGACCCCCGCGGGGACGACGTGGGCAACGCCCCTGACCGGCTCGAAGTCCTGGTTCGGAGGAGACCCGCGAGCGGCATTCGGGCCGCCGGCCTCCGAAGCCGAGACCATCACGGTGCGGCGCTCGCCGATCAGGCACCCGACCTGGACCGGAACGACCACGCCGGAACGGGCGCCGGAAGAACCCTCGGAAACCTGGACCTCTTCCGGAACGGAGAGACACTCGCGCTCGGATTCCGTGATCGTGATCTCGAAACGCGCCTCCGAAACGACGGAGACGTCCGCAGAGCGCACCGAGCGGACCGAGACGAAGAAGGTCTCGTCCGGCTCACGCACCAGGTCCCCGAGAAGAACGATGGAGATGTACCGCCTCGTGATGCCCGAATCGAAGGTCAAGCGGCCGCCCGCAGGCTCGTAATCGGGAGTCGAACCATCGGTCTGCGCAGTGCCGACCACGGTGCTCCACTCGACGCTGAACGAAGAGGATGCAGGCCCGCCGGACTGTACGAGATCGAAGACGACGGCCTGCCGGCGGCGGACAGGCTCCTCGACGACGAGCGGAGTGAGAGTGAACTCGATCGCCCCACCCTGGTCGTCATCGGTGATGGTGACGGTGAGAACGGCGACGACGGTCCCGCCGGCCCCGCACGAAGACCCCCGCTGTCTGTCGTAGACGTCGATATACAGCGTCTCCGACCCCTCGGCGATGTTGTCGCCGGCGACGATCACGTCCCGTACCACGATCTCCGTCAGCCCCGCCGGGAGCACGAACGAACCGCCGGCGGACCGACCGGACCCGACCCAGGCATCCGCCGCACCCGCCGTGCTGCGCCCGTACGCCAGCTCGAACGCGAAGCAGTAGTCCGCGTCCGCCGCCTGCGCGAACGTCAGGGCCAGCGCGGCCGGCGCGTCCGCATCCGTCTCCACCACCGTGAACTCGGTGGGCGAGATCCCCGAAGAATCCTGGTCGTCATCCTCGATGGTGACCGTGAGCACCGCCGTTACAGGGCCACCGGCACTGCACGACGAACCGCGCCTCCGCTCGTACACATCGATGTAGAGCGTCTCGGTCTCCTCGACCTCGTCGTCCCCCGCGATGATCACGTCGCGCAGCACCGCCTCGGTGAGCCCCGCCCGCAGGACGAACGAACCGCGGGCCGATCTGCCGGAGCCGACCCAGGCATCCACCGCGCCCGCCGTACTGCGCCCGTAGGCGAGCTCGAACGCGAAGCAGTAGTCCGAATCGGCCGCGGCTGCGAAGGTCAGCGCAAGAGCCGCCGGCGCGTCCACGTCCGTCTCGACGACGGTGAACTCGGTGGGAGAGATCCCTGACGTGTCCTGGTCGTCGTCCTCGATGGCGACCGTGAGCACGGCCGTGACGGACCTCCCCGTCCCGCGACACGAACTGCGACCCCGCTCGCGCTCGTACACGTCGATGTAGAGCGTCTCGGTCTCTTCGACCTCGTCGTCCCCTGCAATGATCAGATCGCGGATCGCGACCTCGGTCAGCCCCGCATCCAACACAAACGAACCGCTCGCGGAACTACCGGACCCGACCCACGCGTCCGCCGCCCCGGCCGTGCTGCGCCCGTACGCCAGCTCGAACGCGAAGCAGTAGTCCGCGTCCGCCGCCTGCGCGAACGTCAGGGCCAGCGCGGCCGGCGCGTCCGCATCCGTCTCGACCACCGTGAACTCCGTCGGCGAGAGCCCCGAAGAATCCTGGTCGTCATCCTCGATAGTGACCGTGAGCACCGCCGTTACAGGGCCACCGGCGCTGCACGACGACCCGCGCCTGCGCTCGTACACATCGATGTAGAGCGTCTCGGTCTCCTCGACCTCGTCGTCGCCGGCGATGATCAGATCCCGCAGGACGACCTCCGTCAGTCCCGCAGGGAGCACGAAGCGCCCGCTCGATGATTTTCCCGTGCCGACCCAGGCATCGCCGCGGCCCGCCGTGCTGCGGCCGTACGCTAGCTCGAAGGCGAAGCAGTAGGCCGCATCAGCCGCCTGCGCAAAGGTCAGCGCCAGTGCCGCGGGAGCATTCGCATCGGTCTCGACCACAGTGAACTCGGTAGGCGAGATACCGGACGCGTCCCGGTCGTCGTCCTCGATGGTGACCGTCAGCACGACAACTGGTGGAGCGTCAGAAGCACCGCACGAGTCGGTGACCGACAAGACCTGTACCGGTCTATAAACATCAACGTACAAAACCTCGTCCGACTCCACATCGTCATCACCCGCGATAACAAGTGCATCAAGCACGAGACGGGTGTACCCCCCAGGAAGAACGAACGAGCCAACATCCCGGCGACCGGACGAGCCCGGAACACCAACCCAAGCGTCCGACGACGTCGCAGTGCTGCGCCCGTAGTCCAAACGAAACGGAAAACAATAGTGCTGCAAGAAAGCAGATTCGAACTCGAGCCGCACCGCCGCCGATGCGTCACGATCCGTCTCCTGAACAGTGAAGTCCAGCGTGGAAAAAATGTCCGGCCACCGGTCCTCGTTGTCGGAATCGTCATCCTGGATGAGGACCATGTGCTGAGAAACAGGATGGTTAACAGGACCCGCACCAACATCACCAGACTTAAACCAAGCAGTGACAAGGAACTGCTCCGTCTGTTCCTCGAGGAAATCCTGGCACAAGATGCCAAAGGACACGGTCGCAACGCGTCGCACAGGTTCCAGATCATCTCCATCCCGTTCATCGGAACCTGGCTGATAGCCCGTGGTGGCGCCCCCCGACAACCAAGCCCCGTTGCGGACCATGACGTCCGCAGACGACGAACAACGCGACCCACCAGATGGCCAGACCTCCAAAGTAGCCCGAGACGAACCAACGCCGAAAGGCTGGACTCTGAAAAAGAGATAAGGCCCGGCGACGTACCCAGGATCGATCACATACTCAACACGAACGTCCAAGATCCGAGGAGCATCACGCTCATTGAGAACCGAGGGATCCTGAGCAACAACAGCGCTGCCGTCAGCAACAACCCGAATACCGGTCACAGTCACGGTCACAGACCCCGGATCCTGCGCCTCGGCAACCGACGCGACCAGAGCGGAGGCCAACACCGCCAGACACGACAGAACGGCCGAACCCGACCACGACCGAGGACAGAACCCGCGCCGCTTCGTCTCGAAGATCACGACCACCACCACCCCTTGACCGCACCACGACCCCGGCGACCACCGCCGGCGCACGCAAGCGTACGGACCAGCGGCCAACCAGCCGCCAACCCGAACGGATGGCGGAGCCGCAGACGCGGCCCCCCGAAGCAGAGGGCGGACCACCCCCGAACCCGGAAAACAGTGCTATCGTGAGGAACGAATGACCGACAACCGCATGATCATCGCCACCGTCGTCGGGACCGGGATCGCCATGACGACCGTCATCGTGACGTTCGTCGGCATCATCGCCGGCGGCATCAACAACCGCATCGGCGACGTCAACGACCGCATCGACGACGTCAACACGACCGTCAACAACCGGATCGGCGACATGAACAGCCGGTTCGACGACCTGAACGACAGCGTCAACACGCGGTTCGACGCCGTCAACAGACGGATCGACGACATGAACGCGAACCTCAACCAGCGCATCGACGACCTGCAGGACCAGATGCGCGAGCTCCGCGCCCTCGTGATCGACGCCCTCAAGGGCGCCGACCCCGCCGACAACGACGAATAGACGCCTGCCAGCACGCCGGCATCACCGCGCTCAACCACCCGACGAATCCTTCTCCGTGCCGCGCGACGACGGCCCGGTCTCACCCTCGGACCAGGCGACCACCCGGTCGGCGAACCGGTTGACCACCCCGACCCGGCGACCGCCGCCCGACCCGGGCGAAGCCGCTTTCGACTCCCCATTCTCCACCTTTGCGGCCGGAGCCGGCACGGCCTTCTGGCCCCAGGCGACGACACGGTCGATCAGCCGCGACACCGGCCCCATCCGCTCCCGCTCCCGCTCGGTCGCCTTCGCCGCCGCCGCCGGGTCGGGACGCCACCGGCGGCCGTCCCACGGACGCTCCGGGGCCACCTCCGCCGTCTCGTCGTCCCACCGGGGCCGGACCACGCCGACAGGAGCCGCCACGCGCCGGCCGCCCGAACCGGCCCCGGCGCCGCCGGCGGCCCCCGGATCGCCGCTGCAGACCACCACCAGTCCCGCCAGCGAGTCATGCGGGAAGCGCCGCTGCGGGTCGAACCGGCGGGCCAGCGCCAGCAGCACCGCCAGGTTCACGAAGAAGGCGCAGAACACCGCCGCGTCGGACCCGTCCAGCTCCACCGGCGTCCCCGGCGGCAGCCCCCCGTACTGCCGCACCATCGTGAACCACAAGGCCAGCGCCGCCACGGCGAGGACCACCGCCTCGAGGCACGCCCGCCGCACGGCCACACGCCATAGCGCAGGCTCCCGGCCGCCGCCGCCTGCGACCCGCAGCCGCAGCACGCGCTTCCCCAGGGTGACCCCGGCGCACAGACCCTCGCCGGCGAGCGTGTGCGTCCATCCGACCGCGAAGAACACCACGACCGGCACCCATACCGGGGCCGAGACCTCCCCCCCTGACCGCAGCCACAGCAGCTCGGAGACCAGCAGCGCCACGCCGGCCGCGGCGAGGCTCACGCCGGCATCGAGCACCGCGGCGGCGGTCCGCCGCCACAGGCCCGCCGGCACGGGCTTACCGGCGACAGGCGAAGAATCAGCGGCGGGAAGCTCCCACGCCGCCGGATCATCCAGGGCATCCGGATCGACCGCCTCTGCATGCGCCGCTTCGTCTCCGTCTTCCCCGCCGGACACGCCGTCCTCGGCCGTCAACGCCGGGGGCTCGTCCAGTTCCGCGACCCGGCGCGCCGTATCGACGGCGGTCTCGAACTGCTGCCGCTCCTCGTCGCCGAGCACGACCTCGCCCTGCTCGTTACCGTCCCCGCTCATCGCAACGCCCTCCGCTCCACGCGCACGCGGGCAACCCGCCCCCGCCCTCGCAACCGTACGGCACCACGGTCCGGACGCGCGCTGCGCGGCCCGGACCCAACCCAGGAAAGGCGCACCGAATGGAAACCACGAACGCCCCGAACCGCTCCCGCTCCATGATCCTGCAGCCCGAGGACATCGTCGCGCTGACCGCCGACGAGGCCATCGCCGACATCGAAGAGGCCATGCGCGCGCTCGCCCGCGAGAACCGCGGCGACGCCGGACGGCAGCCCGCCCCGGCGGTGAGCAGCGCGCCCTGCATGCACGCCGGAAACACGGATCCGCGCTAGCCCTCGACGGGCCGCCGCCGCCTCTCGAACGTCGGCGCGGAACCGGAAACGAACCACGAGGGAGGCATGCGGACGGGCGACAATGGGACATACGGACGGGCGGAACGGCAGCGTAGCCGGGCGGCCAAGGCAACGCGTACGCCACAGGCTCATTCCCCACGCCCGCCCGCGCCAGCGGCGCGGTTCCGGTCCACGCACCGGGGCCTTGCGGCCCCGAATCACGAGCCGGTTCCCGGCTCGTCCTCCAATCACGCCGGCCCAGGCCGGCCGAGGTGCATCCCGATGCAGAGCACAGAGACCGTC
>MKWU01005813.1_pt1 | contig 13047 bp, 14 predicted proteins | sample 809101 | NCBI WGS metagenome assembly MKWU01 (sample SAMN05860141, study PRJNA318959) | sponge metagenome | host: Aplysina aerophoba | place: Slovenia: Piran, Adriatic Sea, Gulf of Piran | collected 2013-05-07 | reverse complement strand
TGAGCGTTGAAAAATACGACCTGATCCCAGACATCAGGGTCCCGCGCCCAGAGACCGCAAAATACGGCTATCGCCTTGTGAAAATATTGTCAGAGAAGCCCGCGTCCCAACCGCCATCGGCCAACTGACCGCACGGTTTATCTGGTGGAAAGTGCGCGTAGCCCTTCTTCCAAGGCTACCCAGGGCAACAGCGCGCATTTGATACGAACGGGATACTGCCGTACCACTTCCAGCGCGCCCAGCTCTCCCAACTCTTCCAACGCCACCGATGGCAGCGGCCGGCCGTGCATCAGATCCCGAAACAATTGCGATAGGTCGCTGGCCTCGTCCACGGTGCGGCCCTGGACTCCGTCGGCCAACAGCGACGCTGAAGCTTGAATAATGCTGCAACCTTCGGCGACAGCGCTTACTCCCGAGATTACCTGGCCGCAGCCGCCGTTTTCGCCGAGTTGGAGTTGCAGATTGGCCCGGTCGCCGCAAAAAGGGTTGAATTCCTCAGCCTCTGCGTCGGGGCGCTGCAAACGTTCCCGGTGCCGGGGACTCCGATAATGCTCCATGATAACGTCGCCGTACAACGCATCGGGATTGTCAGGCAACTGGGCCATAGAGGATCAGGGATCAGATTCGTAGGAGCGAATATGTGAGCGCCTTACTCCGTCGTGGCTACGGGATCGCCGTCCATCGCTGCTTTCAGAGTGTGCCACGCCAAGATCGCGCACTTGATGCGCGTCGGGTACGCAATCACGCCGGCGAGCATTTCCAGGTCTCCCAGAAGATCGACGTCGATCTCAGCATCCGGCTCGGTCAACATCCGGTGGAATTCCTCGAACATCGCCATGGTTTCATCCGAAGTTGATCCTTTTACCGCCTGGGTCAGGAGCGACGCGGACGCTCTGCTGATGGCGCATCCGTGGCCCTGAAATGCGACGTCATCTACCTTCTCGGTCCCCAGTTTCAGTTGCAGGGAAATCTGGTCTCCGCAGAGCGGATTGAACCCATCGGCCTGGTGGGTAGCATCATCAATCGTTCGGAAATTCCTGGGTCGGCGATTGTGCTCCAGAAGGATTTCCTGGTACAGGTCGCTCAAATCCGAAGTCATCAGCCGAACACCTCAATCACTCGGTCAATTGCCTTGACCAACGCGTCAATATCATCCGTCGTGTTGTAGAACGCCAACGACGCTCGCACAGTAGCCGGGATGCCGTAGCGTGCCATCACCGGCTGGGCGCAATGATGGCCGGTGCGAACCGCGATGCCTTCAGCGTCCAGGATAGTCCCGATGTCATGGGGATGCGCAGTCTCCATATAAAACGATAGGACCCCGCCCTTCTCCTGGGCTGTGCCGATCAATCGCACTCCCTCAATACCTTCCAACCTTTCGGTTCCATATAGGAGCAAAGCGTGCTCATAAGCTGCTATGCGGTCCATCCCGATGGCTTCCAGGTATTCTATGGCCGCACCCAACCCGATGGCTCCGGCTATGTCTGGCGTCCCTGCCTCGAATTTGTGAGGCAGCGTGTTGTAAATCGTCTCCTCGAACGTGACCGACCGGATCATCTCGCCGCCCGACTGGTAAGGGGGCATGTCGTTAAGCAGATCAGCCCGACCCCACAGGGCTCCGATACCAGTAGGCCCAAACAACTTGTGGCCCGAAAAAGCCAGGAAATCTGCACCCATCGCCTGGACGTCGACCGGCATGTGTGGAACCGATTGAGCGGCGTCCACCATCACCGGGATGCCTTTGGCGTGAGCCAGTTCGACCATAGCGCTGATCGGGTTGACGGTGCCCAAAGCGTTTGACTGATGCACTACGGAAACCATGCGGGTACGATCGTTGAGGATGCTTTCGTACTCGTCCATGAGCAGTTCGCCGTCGTCATTGAACGGTATCACCCGGAGTTTGATCCCGATCTCTTTCCCCAATATCTGCCATGGGACGATGTTGGAATGGTGCTCCATTCCGGTGATGACTACTTCATCGCCCGGCGCAAAGTATTTGCGACCGTAGCTACTGGCCACCAAGTTCAACCCCTCAGTGGTACCCCTGACGTATATGACCTCATCCGCTGAGGGCGCGTTGATGAACCTCCGGACTGCTTCGCGCCCGGCCTCGTAGTCGTCCGTCGCCCGTTGGCTCAGGGTATGCACTCCCCGGTGTACATTGGCGTTGTTGAGCAGATAGTAGTTCGTGATCGCGTCGATCACGGCTCGTGGCTTCTGCGTCGTGGCGGCATTGTCGAGGTAAACCAGCGGCTTGCCGTTGACCTCCTGGTCCAGGATGGGAAAATCCTTGCGCAGCCGACGCGGATCGATCGCCGTCAGCCCGTCGTCGCCGAACGGCGTGCTGTTGCCGGGGCCATTGGGAGCGGAGGTCACTATCGACCTCCTAGGGACAGCGTGAGATCGGCGTCCGGAATCGCGTTCTCCAAACGCGCGTCCAGATATTCACGGAGCGGTTCCAGCGCCACGGTATCGATAATCTCGCTGGCGAAAGCATGGATCAATATTCGGCTGGTAGTGGCCAAGTCCAACCCACGGCTGCGCATATAGAACACTGTGTCGGCGTCGATGTGCCCGGCCGTGGCGCCGTGTCCGCATTTCACGTCGTCCGCGTAGATGAGGAGACTTGGTTTGCTGTCAACCTCCGCCTCGGGGGATAACAGCAGGTTTTTGTCGGTCTGCTGGGCGTCGGTTTTTTGCGCGTCCTTGCGCACCGTGACGTTGCCTCCGAACACCGCACGCGAACGACCGTCAAGAATGCCCTTGTAAAAGAGCCGGCTCGTCCCGTGAGGTTCCGCGTGGTCAATATTGATGTAGTTGTCGACGTGCTGGCTGCCTTTCGTCAGGTACAGACCGTTCAGGGCGCATTCGGCGCCAGTGCCTCCGAGGCGAACTCCAAAGTCGTTGCGACCCAATGCCGCACCATCGGCGATCGCGACCGACGAAAATCGGGAATCCTTGTCCTGTTCAACTCGGCTGATGCCGACGTGGTAAGCATCCCTACCCTCGAACAGCAACCGATAATGCTCCACGTTAGCGCCTTCCCGTACGTACGCCTCCATCACTGAATTGGTGAGATAGCGCACATCGCCGGGCCCGACGAACGTTTCTATCACTGTCGCTCGTGATTTGGCCTCCGCGTTGATGAGTGTCCTGGGATACGTGGCACGGGGTTGTTCGCGGCCGGTGGTCAAGTAAACGATGTGAATGATCCCCGCATCCTCGCCCTCTCCGATGGATATCCCCACACCGTCCCGTACGAACGACGTATTCAGGGCGGTGAATCCATCCTCATCCACGCTCGCCAGATTTCCCAGCAGCTTGTCGCCGAGATCCGCTTGTGCCCGTATGGCTGCAGGGAGCGAAGCTACGATTGCTCCACCTTCATCCGCGTTTGTTCGGTGTTTGGAAGACAGGTCTGGAGCGAATATTCCGTCCACGACAACGAGGGTCTGCCACTGATCCTGCCACGGCACGGTGTCGCGCAAGGTTTGGGGCGTGATTCCCGCTTGAGCCGTGGTGAGTTCCCCGGAGAACCCAAAGGTCTCCCGGGCAATGGGGGCCACGTTGGTGTATTTCCAGGGCTCGTTCCCTCTGCGTGCGGTGGGCAATCCCAGCCTCAGGAACGCATCCCAACCGCGCTGGCGCGACTCGCGCAGACTTTGCAACCCGTTGCCTTCCTGGGATTGAAAGGCGCGAGCATAGTGAGGGTAGGTGTCTGCGATGGTAGTCATGCTGGTGGTCATTACCCCTGGCCTGTTGGTTTCGGATCGTGTGGGAACGGGCTTGATGGTTGGTGCGTCTCAGCGGTCAGAAATCTGGGACCGTTTGCTTCGGCGATTTGTTTGCTGGATGAACTCGGGTCGTGATTCTGCAGGTCGGACGGTCCGCTGAAATCAAAGACAGTAGTCAGGAGTTTCCCCATCGCCCTGTGCCCCTATCGTCAGAATGTGGGCGCTCCGCCCTGCACGATCCCATTGCCGAGTTCCGTGGGCCAATCAACAATATGCAATGGATCAAATTCCCGTCAGATGGCGCGGGGTTTCGGAGGTTACTCCGACGCCAGACCCACCTCGGCGCGGATCCAATCGTAGCCTTGTGCTTCCAACTGTTCTGCGAGTTCCGGCCCTCCGCTGCGTACAATACGTCCGTCAACCAGCACATGCACCTGATCGGGTGATATGTAGCTCAAGATGCGCTGGTAGTGTGTCACGATGACGGCGGCATTGTCGGGTTTGCGCAGCCGGTTGACCCCGTCGGCGACGATCCGAAGAGCGTCGATATCCAATCCGGAATCGGTTTCATCCAATAGCGCAAGAGTGGGCTCGAGCAGCGTCATTTGCAGCACTTCGTTGCGCTTTTTCTCGCCGCCGGAGAATCCTTCGTTCACCGAACGTCGGACCAATTCAGGGTCTATTTCAACCTCGGCGACCTTATCGCGCAACAAACGGTCGAATTCCCGCGCTCCCATCTCCTCTTCGCCCATATGAACCAGTTTGGCGTCGACTGCTGCCTTGAGGAACTGCCAAGCCCGAACTCCGGGTAACTCCACGGGATATTGAAACGCCAGGAACACACCTTCACGAGCGCGGTCCTCGGGTTCCATGTTGAGGAGATCCATCCCCTGGTACATCGCCTGGCCGCAGGTCACGGTATATTCTGGCCGGCCCGCAAGGGTGTTCGCCAAGGTGCTTTTTCCAGAACCGTTGGGACCCATGATCGCGTGGATTTCGCCGGGTCGAACGGTGAGATCGACTCCCCGAAGGATTTCCTGCTCATCGATGGACACATGAAGATCCCGCACTTCGAGAATCGGGACGTTGTGGTTAGGGGTGGTCATCAAAGTTCCTTGATTCGTTTTGTCAACAAACGGTGCCATCGGGACGGTTTTGCTATCCCACTGTTCCTTCCAGGCTAACCTTGAGCAACTGCGACGCTTCCATGGCGAACTCAAACGGCAGTTCCTGGAAGATCCCACGACAGAATCCGTTTATGATCATGAAATGAGCGTCCTCAACGCCTATGCCACGCTGCTGCAGGTAAAAAAGCTGGTCGTCGGAAACTTTCGAGGTAGTGGCTTCGTGTTCCATTTGGGCCGATTGGTTCTTGACCTCGATGTAGGGGACGGTGTGAGCGCCACATTTATCGCCCACCAGCAGCGAGTCGCACTGAGTGAAGTTTTTGGCGCCATGCGCAGTCGGGTTGATCTTTACCAATCCCCGGTAGGTCTGTTGCCCCTGACCGGCTGAGATCCCCTTGGCGACGATAGTGCTGCGAGTGTTCTTGCCAACGTGGATCATTTTCGTGCCGGTGTCAGCCTGCTGCCAGTTATTGACGAGCGCTACCGAATAGAATTCCCCGACAGAATTATCGCCCTGCAAAATGACGCTGGGGTATTTCCATGTGATGGCAGATCCGGTCTCAACCTGGGTCCACGAGATTTTGGAATCGTTGCCGGCGCACTTCCCGCGCTTGGTAACGAAGTTGTAGACACCGCCCTGCCCGTCCTTGTCGCCCGGATACCAGTTTTGCAACGTGCTGTATTTAATCTCTGCGCCTTCCATGGCCACCAATTCGACCACAGCCGCGTGCAATTGGCTGGTTTTCCGCATGGGGGCCGTGCAACCTTCGAGGTAGCTCACATACGCGCCTTCGTCAGCGACGATCAGCGTACGCTCGAACTGGCCGCTATCCGCCTGGTTGATGCGGAAGTAGGTCATCAATTCAATGGGACACCGAACGCCCGGCGGGATGTACGCGAACGAACCGTCGGAGAACACTGCGGAATTCAACGTGGCGTAGAAGTTGTCCGCGTAGGGGACGACCGAACCCAGGTATTTCTGCACCAGTTCAGGGTGTTTCTGGACCGCTTCGCTCATCGAGCAGAAGATCACGCCGGCTTTTTCCAATTGCTCCTGATAGGTGGTAGCAACGGAAACGCTGTCCAGGACGGCATCAACCGCTATCCCTGCCAACCGTGCTTGTTCCTCGAGAGGGATGCCGAGTTTGTTGAAGGCTTCCAGTACTTCCGGGTCCACCTCATCCAGGCTTTTCGGTCCATCGTCGGCAGACTTAGGAGCCGCGTAATAGTGCATGTCCTGGAAATCTATGGGCGGGTACTCAACGTTCGCCCATGTGGGTTCCGCGTAGTCCTGCCTGCTCCAGAATCGGTAAGCTTTCAGGCGCCATTCCATCATCCATTCGGGCTCATTTTTCTTGGCCGAGATCAGGCGCACCACGTCCTCACTGAGGCCTTTGGGGAAGGCCTCTTCCTCGATATCGATGGTGAAACCCCACTTGTAGTCGGAGTTCAACTCCTCGGCAGTGGTGTCCCGGGAGATCACACGTTGTGGCTGTGTCGTCATCGGACGAGCATCCTCCCAACCGGCGGTTTTAGCGGCGTTGCCGGCAATGATTTTGTAATTCCCGACTTAAACGGTCGACAATTATCGTAGACCAGCAGCAGCATCCTGTCAAACACAATCCAAGTCCCCGGATCATGCCAAAAAACATAGTCCCGGGGCCATGCTAAACTGGATACATAATCAGTCAAATCGATACTAGCCCAAGCTATAACAAAACTAGGAGATACAGCATGAACGCATCGGACATAAAGTTGATCAGGGGATCTTTCGCCCACGTCGTTCCCATCGCAGACACCGCCGCAGATCTGTTCTATAACCGGCTGTTCGAATTGGACCCGGACCTGCAGCCCATGTTTCATTCAGACTTGGAGCGGCAGGGACGACTGCTTATGAAAATGATCGGAACCGCTGTGGATCACCTGGACGATCTGGCGATGTTGGTTCCGTTGGTGCAAAAACTCGGCGAGCGCCACCAGACTTACGGTGTGGAACCCACCCACTACGAAACCGTCGGGTCGGCCTTGATCTGGACCCTGGAACAAGGACTCGGAGAGCATTGCACCCCGGAAGTGAAACAGGCCTGGGAGAATGCTTACGGCCTGCTTTCTGGCGTGATGCAGGAGGCGGCAGGTTATGCCGATGAGGGGTTGGCGGAACCGGCGGCCATGCGGGCCTGAGGGCCAAGGGAATGTCTTCACAAACGCCGCAATCTCCACGAGGGCGAAACGGCGTGATGGTGCCGAGCCCGACTTCTTGCGAGGTTAGGCATTGGCGGTGGTGCGAGCGCGGCTCACGTTGCCGCCGCCGGGGCGGAATACCATCCTGACGTGCGGGACGCATGGCAGATCGGCGGGTGGCCACGCCATCGGTCGGTGATCTGCATTGTTCGACATTCACTCCCAGGTGGCTAGATTCCACGTCGGTTTTGATTCTTCTGGTACGCCGACGGGCATGCCAGATGCTATAATTCTGGCGTCAATCCGCCCGCCTCTGCCGGCGCATCCTCGGAGTGCCAGTATGACGTCCAATCCTATTTTCTGCGACGCTCACACCCATCTGGATCAGTACGAACAATACGATCCGGCGGAACTTCCCGGAATTCTTCAGCGCTCGCAGGAAGCAGGAGTCGGGTTCATAGTCTTGGCGGGCACCACGTTCGAGTCCACCGAGCGCTGCATTGCATTGGCTGACCAACACCCCATGTTCTACGCCGGTGTGGGAATACACCCGATGCATGCTGACCATCCCGTCGACGATGCTGCCTACGCACAGTTGGAATCGCTGGCTCGGGACAATCCCCGCGTAGTGTGTATTTCGGAGGTGGGGTTGGATTACCTGCCCGATTCTCCCAACCATTCGGTTCAAGACCAGGTTTTCCGGCAGCATATCCACCTTGCCAAGAGCCTGGATCTGCCGATCATATTCCATTCGAGGGAGTCCCACCCTGAAGTTTTCAAAGTCTTGCGGGACGAAAACGCTGGGCAAGTGGGTGGCGCCATGCATTATTTCCAGGGGGACCTGGAAACCGCCCGCGCCGCCATTGATTGCGGGTTTTTCATATCCCTCGCTCGCCCGTTGACCCGGCTGCCCGAACTCCGGGAAGTCGCGCGAACGATTCCACTGGAGCATATGGTCCTGGAAACGGACGCGTACCCGCAGCCTTTCAAGAAATACCGGCACAATTGGACCGAGCCGCGCCACCTCGCCGAGGTTGCCGAATGCCTCGCGTCGGTCAAAGGGATCTCGGTGGAAGAGGTAGCAGAGGTTACCACTGCCAACCTCAGCAGAATGCTCAAACTGGACGTTCCGGAAAATCCGGGAGAACTGGCAACTCCCGCCTAGTCCGCGAACTACGTAAGCCAGGAGACACCCCACATGCCCGACCAACCAGAACATCAACATCCGGATGCCCCTGAGCAGATCGTCCCGGAGAGTCTGAATGATTATCTGGAAGTCATGACCAAAGCCGTATTCCAAAGCGGCATGTCATGGAAGGTGGTCAACAGCAAATGGCCGGGATTTAAAGCCGGATTCCAGGAGTTTGACGTTGCCAAAGTCGCCTCGATGGACGAGTCTGCCATCGACGACTTGGCAGCCGATACCCGCATCATCCGAAACCGGAGGAAGATCGTAGCTACCGTTTACAACGCGCAACGGTTGATCGACCTGGATGAGGAGCATGGGGGAATCCGCAACTATATCCGGTCTCACGGCGACTTCTACGGCGTACTTAAAGACGTGCGAAAGCAGTTCAAATACATGGGAGATACCGGGACCTATTACTGGATGTACGTGCTGGGGGAAGAAGTCCCCGACTACGCCGAATTTTGTTCCAGGGGCAAATGACCTTTACGATTGCAGTCCCACGCCGCAATCGACGAGAAATCGCCTACACCGGAGGCCCAGATCATGAGCGTACCAGAGACCTGCCAACTAGCCTTGAAAGAGTGGGCGATCACCGTCGAGGCATTGGCTGAGGGTGATCAAATCCTGATGATCCGCAAAGGCGGAATTCATGAGGAGAGCAAGGACTTTCGGGTGGTGCATCCGGAATTCCTTTTGTATCCGACCTATCTGCACCAGCGCGAGGATCTGCTGAAAGATTCTCATCAGCCGAATTTGCAACGCCTGCTGGCGAATAGTCCCAGTGATACCGAAGCGGTAACGTTCACTCACTGGGCCAGCGTCCACGAACTTTTGGAGATTGACCGGCTGGACAAGGTGTCGAGTCTGGCGCCGCATCATATCTGGACCGACACATACGCCGAATCCAGGTTGCATTGGAAACCCATGGTGCCGTTGACGATCATGTTGCTCCGCGTTTACAAAATGGAGAACCCCACGACTGTGCCGTTCATTCCGGAGTACGGTGGATGCAAGTCCTGGGTGGATGTGATTCCAACCGTTCGCCTGGGAGAAGCATCGCCGGTGATCGACGACGGTCGATTTGTGGAGATGGTGGGCGCCATTCATGACAGCCTGGGCCTGGTTCCTGCCTAAACTTCCTAGCTTTCCCCTTTGGTTGGAGTTGTGGAAATTTGCGCTGCGCTGGCGGTGTCAGAACCGCCTTTGTTCGATTTCCTATTCGACCTGATGGTCGACCCAGTATGTGCAGGAATTGTCGACCGAGATGGCACATGCCGATGTACATCCCACTTCCGATTTCATCGTAGTCAATTGGACTCACTCGCATTGGAATGGGCGAGTGAGGAGAATTTGAACTGGCCCGACCGGGTGGCATTGCTGTTGAGACTGGACCAACTACCCTGGCACCGCGACCAAATCACATTCCAATGGGACAATGTGGACGAAATCGATTGCCAACCTGGTTGATCGTGCAGATGCGTTCTAACTACCTCTAAAAGATGGCAAATCTCCGACGGACCCTGCACAACTGATATATCCGCGATGCCCGAATCATGCGCGCAGGTTGTCAAACCCCCGCCCAGAAATTGCCTAGAAGGACTCGTAACCATGCAATACCGCCAACTTCCTCGTACCGATCTGCTGCTATCAGAGGTGGGCTTCGGCGTTTGGACCGTAGCAACCAACTGGTGGGGCCGAATACCGGAAGAGACTCGCCGACAACTTTTGGAGGAGGCCTTCGAACTGGGCATCAATTTCTTCGATACCGCCGACACGTACGGGGACGGTTACGGAGAGGAAGTGCTCGCGAAGTTCATGGCCCATCGCCGGCACGATATGATCATCGCGACCAAGTTTGGTTACGACATTTACGACCAGACGACGCCGCGTATCGGACACCAGGAGAGGCCGCAGAAATTCGAACCCGATTTCATCCGGTTCGCGTGTGAACAGTCCCTCCGCCGCCTGAATACCGACTACATTGATCTGTACCAACTGCACAACCCACGCATAGCGGCTATCGAGGACGACGACGTCTTTGAGACGCTGGAGGCTCTGAAAGAAGAAGGCAAGATCCGCTACTACGGTTCGGCTCTTGGCCCCGACATAGGGTGGTTCGAGGAAGGGCAGGCCAGCATGGAGGAAAGGCACGTCAGCAGTTGCCAGATCATTTACAGCATCCTCGAGCAAGATCCGGCCAAAGATTTCTTCCCGATCGCATCCAAGGAGGAGGTTGGGCTCCTGTCACGCGTGCCCCACGCGTCGGAAGCGCTGACCGGACGATACGACGAGGCGCCGGAATTTGACGAAAATGACCACCGTTCTTACCGCCGCCACCAGTGGCTGAGCGAGGCCTTGGTCAAGGTTGACCAGGTCAAGTTCCTGGCGGGGGAGGAGGTCGGACGCACCATGAGCCAGGCTGCCATTCAGTTTGTGCTGCACCAACCGACGATTACCAGCGTATTGCCAAATTTCACCAGCCTGGAGGAACTCAACGAATACTCCGCGGCGGTGGAAACCCCGCCAATCACGGAAGGGGATCAGGCAATCATTGACGACCTGTGGGCGAACAATTTTTATACCGGGGAACCGGAGCCAGAGTTCCGGGAGATCTAATCGCGTAGTCTGTATCCATCCAGCAACACTAGAGGGGCGGATTTCTGATCCGCCCCTCAGTCATGAAACCGCCGTTGTGACAAGGATCATTGGACCGGCAGGATTCGTGAGAGCAAGGGCATCGGACTGACGGCGTGCCCACACTCCGATGCAGGTTCAGTCGCGAACGGTCAAGTAGGAACGAATAACCTCAAAAACGGCATGTTTGCGGGGCCCGGATAGCGAATGCTATACTCCCGGCTAGCGTCACGACGGTTTCCAAGGGGTCCGGGTGATGCTGTGGGAGGGTCTCATGATGCAAAACGCAGTGGTTCAACAACTTCGGCAGGGCGGCGTTCGCGTGACGCCTCAACGCCTGGCGATAGCAGAGGCTGTCCTGAATTCCACTGACCATCCCACGGTGCAACAGATACACGAACGGGTGCAGCAACACTTCCCGTCCATGACTCTGGCGACGGTTTATTCCACTCTGGGAGTGTTGTCCAAAAGCGGTTTGATACAAGAGTTGCCGTTCGCGAAACAATCACGGTACGAAAGCAACGTTTCACCCCACGTCAACCTGGTGTGCATTGGATGTGGGAACATCGCCGACGCGGACGAAAGCAACGAAACCATCGTCCAGCTGCGCGACCAAGTTTCCTCGGAAACCAGTTTCCAAGTCATGTGGCAACGAATCGATTTCCACGGATGGTGCCCAGCCTGCACCGCGGCAGGCATTTTGGAACCTGTAGACACCGGTTCATGATCAACGAGATTGTGGGCATCACGGTCTGGACCGCCGACCTGGACCGAATGCTCCGGTTTTATCGCGATACGCTGCGTCTCCCGCTACACTCGTTTCATGAAGATGAGGGATTTGCAGCCTTCCAGCTAGGGGCGTTGCGCTTCAACGTGGGGCGACATACTCAGGTGAGCGGCCATTCGCGCGATCCGTTCAGGATGATGCCGCATCTTGGAGTCGACGACATCCATGGGGAGCACGCGCGATTAGCGGCCGAAGGCGTGGAGTTCATACGCGCCCCTGAGCAAGAACACTGGGGCGGTTGGGTTGCGACTTTGAAAGACCCCGACGGCAACGTGCTCCAGTTACTGCAATTCCCTCTTTGAGGCCTGTAACCGGGTTGCGGTAGAGTCGAAGGCTCCGAAACCGACCCCGGTTCAATCGCAACTGCGGACGGGGCCCGACGTACTTACGGAACCTGGGGCCTTTCCCGAACACTGCCCGCCGGCACTCCCCTTCAGACGCGGGGCAGCATCTCTCGGGGAATGGCAGTACCCACACACCCCTGATTCCGGACGCCCCTCTGCGGGCACGTCGAGATGGTTAGCGTCCAAGGATGAATATAGTGCCGTTGGGTCGCTCCAAATCAGTCGGCGACGCGGCCAGCGGACTCTTCCTCCGGCACGTACGAGGGCCTCACCAATTCGTAGGCATCGTCGGTGTGGCAGTACATGTTGCCGGCCAAACGCCCTGTGGGACGCAGTACTTCATGGTTGATGCGGAGACCATTGGGGCCTTCGTACAGGATGTCGTCGCGGACGTGCATCCTGACAATCTCGCCGATTATCAGACCGTGAGCGTGGGGCTGCTCGCCAATATTCACGACCTGCATCAACCGGCATTCCATATTGACCGGGGATTCGAGCACACGTGGTGCTTTAACGATCTCGCTGGGCGCTTCGGTCAGGCCAGCAATGTCAAACTCGGAAACGTCGGATGGGTACTCAGCGGCCGTGGCATTCATCGCAGCGGCGATGTCGTCCACTACGACGTTGACCACGTACTCACCAGTCTCCTCGATGTTGGTCAACGTGTCCTTGCGCTTGTCCTGCCATCCTGCGGCTTTACGCGACGATGAGAAAATCAGCGTCGGTGGGTTGTACGCCATAGCGTTGAAGAAACTGTATGGCGCCAAGTTGACGACTCCATCGGTCGATATGGTCGACACGAACGCGATGGGCCTCGGCACCACCACGCCGGTCAAGATCATGTTGAATCGGTCGAAGTTTTTGGGGTCGATCAGCATTTTGCAAGGCTCCTGTTGCCCGGAGACAGGTATTGGTGTCAAGCGGTTGGGAATTATCATACCCGCCATAGTGCATAGCTGGGCAAATTGCGGGCGCAGGTGGGTTGGGATACAATCCCCACACTCGATCCGACAAAATCCCAACTTACGGAAAGGGCTTGGTAGGCGGTTTA
>MKWU01005811.1_pt1 | contig 13051 bp, 10 predicted proteins | sample 809101 | NCBI WGS metagenome assembly MKWU01 (sample SAMN05860141, study PRJNA318959) | sponge metagenome | host: Aplysina aerophoba | place: Slovenia: Piran, Adriatic Sea, Gulf of Piran | collected 2013-05-07 | reverse complement strand
GCCCTCGGCGACCCTCTCCGCGTCGCCCGTGAACGGGTTCCGCTTCGTCGCCGCGGCCTGGTCCGTCGGCGAAGCGTCGGCCCGCGGCGAGGTCTCGGCCTCCGGCGCAGACTCCGCCGCAGGCGCGGCCCCCGCCCACGCTCCCCCCCCACCCCCCGCGTCCCCGCCCGCCGTGCCGGATCCATCGCCGACGGGGACCAGCGGCACGCCGTACTCCTCGAGAATCGCAAGGATGTCAGGCTGCCGCCGATCGATCGCTGCCTCCAGCCGGTCCCTCAACGCCTCGTTCCCCTTCGCGACCCCCATCGAGATGTCGAAGGAGAGCGGCACCCCCGGCTCGTCCGCCAGCGGCACCAGCTCCAGCGGACCCTTCAGGACCGTAGCGGTATAGCCGGCCAGCGGGCCCCACGCGACGGCGACGTCCACCGTGCCGGCCACCAGGTCGTCGAGCAGCTTGCGGGGCCGGTCCCGATCGCCGCGCGGATCGAAGAACAGCGAGTAGGTCGCGACGTTGTCGAGCAACCCACGCCGCGCGAGGCTCTCCTCGGGCGGCGTGTTGACGTGAACGCCGATGCGAAGCTGCTGCAGCTCCGGCGCGTCGAGCGAGCGGAAGTCGTAGCCCCGGTCGTTGCGGTAGGCCATGACATAGGACGAGCGGTAGTACGGCTTCGTCCAGAGGACGAAGTCCAGACCCTCGGGGACCCCGAAGATCACGTCGCACGTCCCTGCGTCGATGGTGTTCCGGACGAGCCCGCGCTGGTGGGGCCACCAGGCGTAGACGGGCGCGGCGCCGAGTTCCGCCGCGACGACCGCGGCGATCCGGTTCTCGAACCCCTCCAGACGCTCGTTCGAGTACGGCAGATTGTCGGGATCGCCGCAGACGCGGAGGGTCGGCGACTGCGCGAGCACCGGGGCAGCCGGCAGCGAATGCGCCGCCGGCAGCGAATGCGCCGCCGGCAGCGAATGCGCCGCCGGTAGCGAATGCGCCGCTAGCAGCGTATGCGCTGCCAGCAGGGCGCAGGCTCCGACCGCGGCCGCAATACTGCGGGCGACAGCGCGGCGGTAGGCGACGCCCCTGGATGTGCGGGTCACGGCAACCTCCGTGCGCCCCGGAGTCCGCACCGCAGAACGGCACGGGCTCCGGGAGGGTGGTTCGGCGGCGAGCGGAGCCGCAAGCCGACGACGGCTGCGCTAATCCTCGAGGGCGTAGACGTGCAACGTGCCGCCCACGGAGGTCACCTTGTCCAGCCCCGACTCGTAGGCGGCGCCGACCGCGCCGAGCGCCCCGAGCGGATCCTCGCGCGAGAGGTCCGCCGCGACGGGAAGGCCGAACCACCCGCCGATGCCGGAGTAGATGGCGACGTACTGCTTGCCGTCCGGCGCCGTGAACGTCATCGGGTTGCCGATCGATCCCGACGGCAGCCGGGACTGCCACAGGATGTCGCCGCTCCGGGCGTCGACCGCCTTGAACCAGCGGTCCATGGTCCCGTAGAAGGCGACGTCGCCTGCGGTTACCAGCGTGCCGGTCCACACCGGGAACGGCTCCGTGATGCCCCAGACCTTCTCGGCCGTCTCCGGATTCCAGGCCATGAACTCGCCCTGGTAGCCGCCCGGCCCCGCGAAGATGCGCACGTTGGCGCCCACGTAGGGCGCGCCGGCGATGTAGCGCACCTCGAAGCCCTCGTAGTTCATGCACAGGTTGTTCGTGCCGGCATAGATGAGGCCGGTCCGGGGCGAGTACGAGACGGGCTGCTGGTTCTTGGCGCCCATGGCGGCGGGGCAGATGTCCAGAATGTTCACACCCTGCCGGGTGCGCTTCTCCGGCACCTCCACGGGGCGCCCGGTTTCCAGATCAATGCGCTCGGCCCAGTTCGTCGACTCCACGAACTTCTCGGCCGACAGCAGCGTGCCGTCGGTGCGGTCGAGCACGTAGGCGAAGCCGTTGCGGTCGAAGTGCACGAGCGCCTTCACGTCGCGCCCGCCGATGGTCAGATCGAGCAGCACGTGCTCGTTGATGCCGTCGTAGTCCCAGGCGTCCCACGGCGTCATCTGGTACGCCCACTTCGCCTCACCCGTATCCGGGTCGCGGGCGAAGATCGTCATCGACCACTTGTTGTCGCCCTCGCGCGGCGTCGGGTTCCACGTCCCCGGGTTCCCGGTGGAGTAGTAGACGAGGTCGAGCTCGGGATCGTACGCATACCAGCCCCAGGTGGCGCCGCCGCCGTTCTGCCAGCGGTCGCCCGGCCACGTCTCCGTGCCCGCCCCGAAACGGCCGTAGTGCGGATTGGCCTCGTTGAAGTCGGGCGCCAGCAGGACATCCTCGTCCGGGCCCATGCTGTAGGCCTTCCAGAGCTGCTCGCCCGACTCGACGGCGTAGGCGGCCACCCAGCCGCGGATGCCGAACTCGCCGCCGGAGACCCCCACGATGTACTTGTCCTTGACCACGAGGCCGGCCATCGTCATCGTCTCGCCCCGCAGCGGGTCGGCGTTCCGTACCTTCCAGAGCTCCTGGCCGGTCTCGGCGTCGAGCGCGATGACGTGCCCGTCGAGCGTCGTCATCAGGATCCTGCCCTCGACGTAGTTCACGCCGCGGTGGACCAGGTCGCAGCAGGCGACCGGCACGGCGCGGTCGTCCTGGACGGGCGTATACCGCCACTGGATGGGCCAGCCCTCCTCTTCGAGGTCGATGGCGTAGACGTGGTTGGGGTACGCGCTGTGCACGTACATCGTCGTGTCCACGACCAGCGGCTGCCCCTCGTGGCCGCGCAGCGCGCCCGTGGAGAACGACCAGACCTGGGTGAGGTCGGCGACGTTGTCGGCGGTAATCTGGTCGAGCGAGCTGTAGCGCGTGGCCGCGTAGTCCTTGCTCGGCAACACCCACTGGTTGTCGTCGGTCTGCCGCGACTGCAGGTCGTCGTTGGCGGCGATCGCCAGCGGCAGCCCCAACGCCACGACGGCGGCGGCACAGATGCTTCGCTGCATGTTCATGGCAGCTCCCTTTCGCTAGAAGTCGGCCGGCGGCGGTGCGTTGTTGCCGTCCCAGTCCTTGACGGTGCCGTCCGGGTCCTTCAGGAACCCGAGCAGACACCCCGGCGAGCCGTCCCGCACGGGGTGGCAGCGCGCCTTCACGGCGTCGCCGGGCTGGAGGTAGCCGCGGGTGATGCCGCTCTCGGCCAGGTGGTTGCGGTCGCTGGCCTCCAGGGCCCAGATCTGCGGCTCGCCGTCGGGGCCCTCCACCTCGATGTAGAGCCAGGAATGGGGCACGAGCAGATGGACCTCGGTGACCACCCCCTCGACGTCGGTGAACTCCTCCGAGTAGTTGCCGTGAGAATGATGTCCCCCGGCCGGCAGGACGAAAGCGACCGTGCAGACGACGGCGAGTCCGAGCTTGAACCGCATGACAACTCTCCTCACTGGCTTCGACCGTCCGAGAGGACGGTGCAGGGCCGCGTTGACTCTCCTCTTCCTCAGAACACGGCGGGGACGCGGGGCGGCGCCGGGAACCCGTTCGAGTAGGGCGACTCGTAGCGCAGCCCGTTCCCGTTCTCGTCGAGCCAGCCCAGCGACTGCTGGAAGAGCGCCGGCTCCGGGTAGCCCCGCGGGACCGTGCCTTCCGCGACGTAGAGCTTGTCCTCGTGCATGTAGATCGACACGAAGGTCCGGGACTGGTCGGGGTTGGTCAGGTGCAACTGGTGGCCCTCGACGCGGTCGAGCGAGTTGTAGCCCAGGTGCGTCGCCTCGGCGTCCCGCTGCAGGAACGTCCAGGTCGCGTAGAGCAGCGCGCCCCGCACGTCATGGCGCCAGTACCCCTCGCCGGTGGATCCGCCGCCGCTGCAGCGCTCCGCCCCCGGCGGGCAGTCGCCGGCCCGCTCCGTGAGGATTCGCTCGGCGTGGCTGTAGTCGGCCACGGTAACCGTGTAGCGGCTCGGGCCGCGCTCGGCGGAGTACACGCGCGCCGGCAGCTCGGCCCCGAACTCGGAGACCCACGTGGTCTCGGTCACCGTCGGCTCGCCGGGAAAGTTGCAGGTGAACCGGTCCTCCTGGCTGGCGAACTCGGTCCAGTCCTGCGCCGAACCCGGCGCGGCCATGAACAGGACAGAAGTCGCCGCGACGACTGTAATCAGGCGCATGGTCGTTCCTCCCGTGAAGATCCTCGGGTCAAGGTCAGGGGGCAGGGGTCAGGGGTCCTGCCGGCAGCGGTCCGCGCCCACCCCGCGCCCCTCGGCGCCCACGTCGCGGTACACCTTGTGGCAGTTGTCGCAGGCCTCGTTGAGTTGGTCGGTGACCGCGATGACGGCGTCCCAGTCGCGGGACTGCGATGCCCGGTAGGCGGCCCGCCCCGCCTCGACCCCCGCCGCCGTGTACTCCTGCCCGCCGGCCCGCTCCACGGGAACGGGGCGGCCGCCCTCCCCGCCCTGGGCCACGGCCGCCGGGTCGTCCTGCCAGCGGGCCCGCTCCACGGGAACGGGCCGGCCGTTCTCGCAGCGCCGACCGGGCACCAGGAACAGGGGTGCCGACTCGGCGAGGGCCAGCGCCGCGAGGTCGATGGACTCCCAGCCCGGATAGACGGTGTCTCCCCACTCCACGAAGTCGAAGGGCCGGGTCCCCGTCGGCGGGGGCTCCTCGGCCCCGGGCTCCTTGATCTGCACGTTGAAGACGATGTTCGAGGCGGGGAAGGCGATGGCCCGCATCAACTGGGCAAGGTTGGCGATCGGCGCGACGGACAGGTCCCCGCCTCCGGCGGACGCGGAAGCGGTCGCCACCGTGGGGAGGACGATCCCCGCCAGCGCACCGTCGGTCAACTCCTCCGTTCCGGCCGGGAAGTCGCCCGCCTCGAGGATGTAGGCGGTGAGGTCGATCGACTCCTGCCGGGAGAGGGGCTCCGGCGCCTGCAGGGGCATGGTGTTGTGGATCTTGTCGACGAGCTCCACCACCGGCCGTGCGCTCCAGACCGCGAGGAAACCGTCTCCCGCCAGCGGGGGGCCGACGCTGCCTTCCAGTGCGTCCCCGTGGCAGCTCGCGCATTGATTCCGGTAGACCTGCCCGCCCCGCGCCGCCTGCTCGGCGGCGTACACCCCTTCCGTCACCGATCGCGAAGGCTGGGCGTGTGCGGTGGGGCCGAACGCCGCCGCGAGCGCTGCGGCGCAGGCCGTCGCAACAATCGAGCTCGTGCGCATTTGAGTCCTACCTTAGCCGATGCGCCGGTCTCCGCGGCTCGATGGAGATCGCCAGGAGGACCAGCAGTTCGAAGTCGGCCAGAAGGCTGCGGGCCATCTCAGTAGATCACGAGGAACCGATCGTCCTGAACGACCGCCGCTGCAATGCTCCCAGTGAGGACCATGTCCGGCCCGCCCCCCGCTCTTCCCACCGGCCGACCTGTGGAGTCGAACACCTGCCAGTGGAGCGAGCCCCCGAAGGCGAAACCCGGTCCGTCGCCCCAGGCGAGCAGCGTGTCCCCGCGCGAGTCCACCGCGACCACCGGGTTCTTGCGCCGAAAACGCGCCTGCCCCGGCGGCGAGCGCACCGCGTCGAGCCGTTCGAGGTCCGCGAAGTAGACCTGACCCGCGGTCTCCCACGCCACCGTCGTTCCACCGAGACCGCCGAAGAGGTGGGTGGTCGAGACGGGGCAGGCGGCCAGCGTCCAGGGGTGGACGAGCCGATCGGAGAAGGTGCGCCCGGCGTCCGTCGACGTCAGCAGGCGCTGCCCCCGCTGCACATTGCCGCCGGCTGCCCGGTACGACACGCGGACGGTTCCGGCCGGATCGCTCAGCGCGGAGAGCGCGCAACAGGCGCAGGCTCCTTCCTCCACCGGGCTGACGCGGCGAGTCGGCTCGAAGGTCGCTCCTCCGTCGCGCGAGACGGTCAAGTACACGCTCCGACGGGCGTCCTCGACTGCGCCGGCATGCCAGAAGACCAGGACGTTGCCGCCGGCGTCGACGGCGACGGCCGGGCCCGCTTCGAGGTTGCCCTCGTCGCCGGTCGACAGCTCCCGAGGCGGCGCGAAGCCGGAGCCGTCGCTCCGGCTTTGCGCGTAGACGAAGCGCGCGGGCTCGGCCTGGAGCCAGACGACATGGACCCGATTGCCAGGCCCGATGGCGAGCTGCGCCCCGTCGACCGGCCCCACACCGGAAACCGAGAGCTCGCGGCCGTTGACCCGCTGCGGGTCGGACCAGTTCGGGGCGCCGGGAGGGCGCGTCACATGGAACAGATCCGCGCGGTCGGTCCCGCCTCCGGCGTAGACGAGGTGCACCGTGCCCTCGGTGTCGACGACGGCGCGGGGCATGCGACCGCCCTCGGGGGCCTGCAACGTCGTGACCGCGGCGCCGGCCGATACGGCCGGGCGGCTGGTCGAGACGCCCGTCCAGGTAACGCATGCCAACGCCAGGGCCGCCACGGCCGCCCAGCCGGGTCGCAGCAGAGTGACCAGCACGAGGCTACCTTACCCCCATCGGTCGTCGGCGCCTAGCGGTACGTTCTGCGTGTCGCCATGACGCGGGGGAGCCCAAGGCTCGGCACGGCAGCCTCTTGATTGCATTGCAATCATAGGGTATAGGTTGAGATTGGGTCGGCAAGGAGGAGGCGCGGCCGCATGGCGAGCATCACGATCCGCAACTTGGACGACGGCGTGAAGGCACGGCTTCGCCAGCGTGCGGCGGGGCAAGGCCACTCGATGGAAGAAGAAGCGAGGCTGATCCTGGCTCGTGCGGTCGAACGGGAGGCCCCGCCGCAAAAGGGGCTCGGAACGGCACTTCACGAGCTGTTCAAGCCGTTCGGCAGCGTGGACCTCGAGATTCCGCCGCGCGAGCCGATGGGCGAGCCGCCCCGTTTCGAGTGAGGCGGTGGTGATGGTCGTGCTGGACACCAATGTCGTTTCCGAACTCATGCGCGACGACCCGCACGCGGACGTGCTCGTCTGGCTGGATGAGCGCCCGACGCGGGGGCTGTTCGTGACGGCGGTGACGGAAGCGGAGGTGCGGACCGGCATCGCTTTCCTGCCCGAGGGCAAGCGCCGCAGCGGCATCGCCGAGGCCGCCGACCGCGCCTTCCGCGGTCTGTTCGCCGGCCGGGTGCTCCCGTTCGACAGCGATGCGGCGCGCGCCTATGCGGAGATAGCGGCCGCGCGTCGAGCCGCCGGGCGCCCGGTCTCGCAGGCTGACGCTCAGATCGCGGCGATTGCCCGCTCGCGCGGCATGGCGCTGGCGACGAGGAACATCCGCGACTTCGCGAATACGGGGATTGACCTCGTCGATCCGTGGGCGGGTGCCTGACGCCCGAGGGCTGGCCCCGGGAAGTCAGGTCAGGTCCCAGCCGGGGATGGCGGCCGCCTGCCGGACCCACGTCGCCATCTGCGCCTCGTCGAAATCGTCTTCGTGGACGTCGACCCAGCGCGAGTTCTCGTCCTTGCCGCAGCCGGGGGGGAGGGGTTGCAGCGACGCGCCGTAGAAGAAGGTCACCTTCACGTAACGGGTGAAAACGTGGACGTTCAGGAACCAGCCCTTGCCCTCGACGCCATAGAAAGGGGAGTTCCACCGCACGCACTTGCGCACGTCGGGCACGGTGCGCACGATGAGCTGGTCGAGGCGGCGGCCGAAATCGCTCTTCCAGCCCGGCATGGCCGCGATGTAGGCCTGCACGGGGGCGTCGCCGTCGGCCTTCGCGATCTGGGGATTCCCGCCGGAGAGGAGGACCGGCCCTCCGTCCGCCGGCTTCGCGAGGGGCTTTCGTGCAGCCTTCGTCGACTTCCCCGACGTCTTGCCGGGCATGGCGTCTACTCCACTCTGCGCCTCACCGGGGGGCTGCGCTACTTCGCGAGCGGGTGCGGCCGGAACTGGAACTTCACCAGGATGGGTTTCGACACCGACCGGTACTCGCCGTTCTCGACCGCGAGGCCGTCCTCCGCGTGCCACACCGTGTCGGAGCCGGTCGACGAGTAGACGCCGCGGCCCTTCCAGCCGGCGTCGGGGTCGTCGATGCGGCCGTCGAGGCCGCGCGGGTGGAAGCCGGCCAGCGGATACGGCACGCGCATGACGACCGTCTCGCCGGTCTCCGGGAGCAACGCCACCAGCGAGTCCGAGCCGGTGCCGGTGGCGATCGGTACGTTCCGGCCGAGCCCCAGCGTGTCGAACTGGTCGACCCAGTTGTAGTAGTTGTAGTCGGCGCGGACGTCCGTCCCCCGAAGGGTGGGGCCCGGCAGCGGGTGGAGCGTCCAGCCTTCCGCGCAGTGCCGCCCGGTGTGGGCCTCCGGCCCCGTCAGCGGCCCGCACCTGCGGCGGTCGAAGCTAGCCAGGTGGTTCGTGCCCGACAACGCCGTCCAGAGGACGCCGTTCGTGTCGACGTCGAGTCCGCGCGGCATGAATCCGACCTCGCCGCTCGCCTCCACGTTCCAGCGCTCCGAGGGCACCTCGAACACCTCGGCGATGCAACTCTCGGGCGGGTCGTCGCCCACCACCAGCCGGACGATCCGCCCGGGGTAGGAATCCTGCGCGCCCCAGACGGATCCGTCGACCGGGTTGACGATGATGCCGTAGGCGCCCACGGTGACCCGCGTGTCGAGCGCGGGGTCGAAGTCGTAGGCGCTCTCGGTCGCATCCTCCTCGAACCGAGCGCGGCGCACCAGCTCCGGCTCGTTCCACGGCTTCGTGATGCGGCCGTCGCCGTTGGTGTCGACCACGGTGGGGCACCAGCCCTGCGCCAGTTGCCCGTCGCCCGTCTCGTCGAGGAGCTTCGTGTCGACCCAGCCGAATACGTCGCTGTTGGGACGGCTCAGGAACAGGGTCTCGCTCTCGTCGTGCGCGAACTGCAGGTGGTGGCTGCCGAAGCAGGTGTCCACCATCGTGAACTCCGCGGTCTCGGGGTCGTAGTAGCTCACGTTCCGGCCCGACCGTTCCACGGGGAAATACCGCGCGAACTCGTTGTCGGAGCCCTCCAGGCACCAGGCCGGCTGGTCCTCCGGGGGACGGAGCGTCGCCGTGTACCAGACCCGGCCCCGGCTGTCGAGCATCGGGTTGTGGATGCTGGCCGGGTTGAAACGCGCAAGGCCCGCGAGGCGCGACGGCGGGTAGCCCGACTGGGCATACGACGCCCGCATCGTCGAGCGGTCCGCCAGCGTCGGGATGCGCAGCATCGTGGCGGTGTGGGTGTTCGGGTCGAGCATCGCGAGGTTGTCGTTGGCGATGTCCACGCCGTAGATGGGGCCGTTGGCGTTCACCGTCGGGTCGCGCTTGTCGGTGGACGCCTCGTCGTGGATCTTCCCCATCTCGTCGGTCCACTCCCACTGGGTGAGGACCAGATTGCGCTCCACCCCCTGGGGCCGCGGGGGTGCCGCCGGGACCTCGCCGGTCGCGATGCGGTCGCTCCAGTCGGCGAACATCCGCAACCCCCGCTCGCGCCCGAACCGCGACATCCACATGCTCATCTCGGCCCCGCGCTGTCCCATCCGGACGCGTGCGTCCCACGCGTCGGCGCTCGAGTCGTAGTCGTGCCCCTCCGGGTTCTCGCGCGTGAACCGGCCGCCTACCTGGTGGCAGCGCAGGCAGGCCTTCACGTGGTAGAGGAACTCGTCGCGCGTCCGGAGAGCGGCGCTGATGCCGTTCCCCTCGGGGCCGGTCCCGGGGAACTCGCTCGCGGCCGGCGGCTCCAGCAGCGAGAGCCAGTAGCTGGCGGGGTAGATCGCGGCGCCTTCCTGGCGTGTCCTGGCGACCGTCGCGGTCAGATGCAGGACCGCGCCCGGCGCGGCCGTGACGGGCGTCGAGTCGACCAGCCCGTAGCCCCGGACCCAGACCGAGTAGCTTGCGGGTGGAAGCTCCGGCAGCAGGAAGCGCCCGTCGTGGTCGGTGACGACGATCTTGCGGAACTTCGTCGGCAGGTCACCGGTCTCGGCGATAACCCAGACGCCAGCCTCCTGGCCGACGCTGCTGGTCACGACGCCGGTTATGATTGCCGGATCAGGCCCTCGCGTCTGGCTGCCGACCGCGCTCGGGTGCACGGACAAGTGAAGCGCCAGTAGCGCGCCGAGCACCAGGAATCCGACTCGTTGCTGCATGGTGCACTCCTGCGCAAGGAAAGTCCCGGACATTGGTTGCCCCCGGTGGCCCGCCCTGGTCAGGGGGCTGGCGCCTTCTGTTCGGCAGGGGTACCCCACGACCGCAGCCAGCCGGCCACCTTCTCGTGCTCGACGGTGGCACGGCTCTCAAGATCGTCGACGCCGGCGGCGATCTCGCGGAGTTGCCAGCTTCCCGTCTCCGAGGCCGTGGGCCTCCCGGCGATTGCCGACAAGAGTCCCGTGCCGGACCCGGCTTCGGTCGATGGTTCACGCCGGCTGATGCGGATTCGACGCCGATGTGAGGACGACCGTGTCATCGTAGTGCGTGTCCCTGGGCGAGAATTCGCCCGCGCAGGGAACCGGTCCTGCGGGTTACTCCGTGTCAGCCATCATTCGGCGTACGCTGCTGACCAGATCCCTCACCAGTTCCTCACTGAACGCGTCATGACTGAAGCCGTGCACGATGGCGTTTCTGTACTGCTTCACCCGGATCAGTCGGAGGTACTCTTCACGGGAGATGAGTCCCAGAAAAGCCGCCCGATCGAGAAAGTAACCCGGTGCATGGATTTCCCGACTCGACTCTTCCTGCTCTGCAACCAGCATCCGTGTCGCGGCCTCGAACGCCGACCAGGCAAGCACAAGGGCAGACTCTGACGCACCCGACGCCAGTGCCCTGTCGGTTTCTTCGATTCTGCGCAGAATCCCCTCGCGATCGAACGAACGAGCACCTTCAGGAGAGTCCAACTTCTCCGGCTCGGCTACCAGCAATAGCTCGAAACTCCAACCGGGTCGCGCGTCCACAGCCCTCGCCAACTCGCTGATCCGGCGATCTGCCGCCAGCGACGACCGCGACTTGACTTCTACGACCTTCACTTCATTGGCGTTGCTTGCGAGCAGATCTACGCGACGCCCAGGGAGGAAGTCGAGTGGAGCGTCGAGGATGACCTCGTACCCCTTTTTCCGGTACTCCTCCGCCGTCTTGCGGGCGAGGAGATACTCGGCGTTGGAGGCTCCCGGCATCACAATGCGACCTCAGCAGTGGTCGCCGGGGCTACCACGACGTGAAGGACCGGCCCGGCAACTCGGAGGGATTCCAGAACGTCCGGTGAAGGGTCCCGGATTAGCAGTTCTTCGTTGCGATCTCTTTTGCGGCAAAGGAGATCAGATACTTGGGAATCGTCCTCGTAAACCAATCCGCTCAGAGCATCCAGGATCGGCTTTGCCATGTTGTCGACGTCGACCGGCGCACCGTCGTAGAGGTAGGTTATGGTCACCGCTACCGCCCCGGTGACCGCGGGTTGCGCGCGCCACTTTCCCGTGGCGGCACTTCGCACTCTCCGTGTCCACTCCCGCACTCGCTCTCGGCGACGGGCCTTTGTGACACCGGCGGTTCTCCCATGACGAGCTCGAACTGAATCGGCATCCGAGTGTCCGGGAGTCGTTAGCGAGCCGCCGATGTTCGCGAACTACCTGACCTCATCAGCCTTGCGACATTATACTGTGCAACCCGGCTAAGCCCTCGGCCGCTGCCGACTGCGCCAACGGTCTCAGGAGGCCTGGGGCGCCGCGTAGCGGTACTTTTCACGGGTCGCGCCAGCGAAGATCCGGGCGCCGTCGGGGGCGGTTCGGTAGGAGGAGACCGATGCGTGCGACCCCGTTCGTCATCGCGCCAGCGCTCGTGACACTCGCGGTCGGAAGCCTCGCGGCCCAGGGCGCCGGTGACTCGGCCGACTCGCCCGACCTTCCGCTGAAGCCGGAGCGGTACCTGTCGCTCGACACCGACGAGGGGACCTGGATCTCGCTCGACGTCAGCCCGGACGGCGAGACCGTCGTCTTCGACCTGCTGGGCGACCTCTACACGGTCCCGTTCGCGGGCGGCGACGCGACGGCGCTGACGGAGGGGATGGCATACGACGCCCAGCCGCGCTACAGCCCGAACGGCTCGCAGGTGGTTTTCGTCTCCGATCGCGACGGGGCCGAGAACCTCTGGCGGATCGACGTCGAGACGAAGGCGACGCGGCAGGTGACCGACACGTCCGTTCACAACTACGAGTCGCCGGACTGGCTGCCGGACGGCGACTATGTGGTCGCGGCGATCGGGGCGGGGGCGCTCGCGGGCGGCGACCTGCGCAATCCGAAGCTCTGGATGTGGCACGTCGATGGCGGAACGGGGGTGCAGCTCATCGACGAGCCGGAGTCGCGGCGCATCACCGGGCCGGCGCCGGCGCCCGACGGGCGGCACGTCTGGTTCGCGCAGCGGGAGCGGCTGTGGCAGTACAACGCCATCCTGCCGCAGTACCAGCTCGGCGTGTACGACCGGGAGACGGGGGAGCAGTACGCGCGGACGTCGCGCTACGGCTCGGCGTTCCGCCCGACCATCTCGCCCGACGGGGCGTGGCTGGTCTACGGGACCCGGCACGAGGATCGGACGGGCCTGCGGTTGCGCGAGCTGGCGACCGGCGACGAGCGGTGGCTCGCATATCCCGTCCAGCGGGACGACCAGGAATCGGTGGCGGGGGGCGACGTGCTGCCGGGGATGTCGTTCACGCCCGACTCGTCCGAGGTCGTCGTCTCCTACGGGGGACGCATCTGGCGCGTCCCGATCGCCCCCGGCGCCGAGCCGATTCCGGTGCCGTTCCGAGTCCGCACTGATCTGGCGATCGGCCCGGAACTGGCCTTCAAGTACCCCGTCGACGACAGCCCGCGGTTCGCGGTGCGGCAGATTCGCGACGCCGTGCCGTCGCCCGACGGCGGTGCGCTGACGTTCGCGGCGCTCGACCGGCTCTACGTGCGGCCGCTGCCGGACGGCGAGCCGCGGCGCCTGACCGACCTCGATGTCGTCGAGGCGCAGCCGGCCTGGTCGCCGGACGGCGAGTGGATCGCCTTCGTCACGTGGTCGCCCGACGGCGGGCCCCGCTACAAGGGGCGGGCGGGCGGGGGGGGGCCGCCGGTCCGGTTGAGCACGCGGCCGGCCATCTTCCAGAACCCGGCGTGGTCGGCGGACGGGGA
>MKWU01005810.1_pt1 | contig 13052 bp, 9 predicted proteins | sample 809101 | NCBI WGS metagenome assembly MKWU01 (sample SAMN05860141, study PRJNA318959) | sponge metagenome | host: Aplysina aerophoba | place: Slovenia: Piran, Adriatic Sea, Gulf of Piran | collected 2013-05-07 | reverse complement strand
CCGTCGTCCAGCATGACCACGTCCACCCGACCCGCCGGCTGGCCCGCGTCCACCCGCAGCGGGGCCCCGAAGGTGAGCGCGCCGTCGTCCGAGAAGGCGACGTTGACTCGCGGCAGGTTCTCCGGCGCGGTGAACCACGCCACCACGACGGCAGCGTCACGGGCGGCGAGGGCGGGACCGTTCACCGGGCAGCCTCCGATCACCCAGCCGTCCTCGTGCACGGGAACCCCGGGCGTCCACCCCGTGCCAACGAGACGACTCACGGCGATGTCGCGAACCTCGCCGTCCGCCCGGTCCCGGTACGCGAGCACCGGAACCCCGTCGGCGACGACAGCGTCGGTCTGGCAGCACTCGCAGGCGCGTCCGTCGACCAGCAACTCGGGGCCGGGAACCGTGACGGAGCGGCGCTCCACCCCCGCCACCGAGCCCGTCCCGCCCACCGCGGGAACCGCCAACGGCAGCGATCTGGCCCGCACCGACATCGGACCACCCGGCGCCGTCATGGCGCGCCCGTCCAGCCAGGCGGCCCACACCGCGCCGTCGCGCTCGAAGAAGGACACGAACCCGTGCTCGGTGGGAGTGCCGTCCTCGTGGGGCGTCCACGGAGCCGACCAGGTGGCGCCCCGGTCCACCGACCAGGCGGTCCGGACGCCGTAGTCGTAGGTCCCCTGCCCACCCCGCTGGAGCCAGTGGGCCACCAGGAGGCCGCGGTAGGGCCGGACCGTGGGGAAGTCCGCCCAGTTGACGAAGAAGTCGTCCCCCTCGGCTACCGTGGCCGGCGAGCTCCAGCTGCGGCCGTCGTAGTGCGAGACCGCCACCCGGTGGCCTTCGGACGAAGGTTCCGTCCAGCTCATCCACACGCCGCCGGCGTCCGGGGCGAGGAAAGGCTGGCCGCTGCCCGGGGCCGCCGGAGACGCGATCTCGGCCGCCTGGGGTCCGGCCGCGCCCCCCGCGACGGACCCGGCCGCACCTCCCTGGGGAGAGCCACCGGCGGCTGCGTCACCGCCACCGGGGCCGCAGGCCGCGTAACAGAGAATCGCCGCGGGCAGGAGCAGCGCGGCGGCGTACGGGCGCCTTCGCGGCGCAGCGTCCGCATGTTGCGGGAGCTTCGTTGCTGTGGTCATTCGCTCTCCAAGGGTGTATTCTCCAATGAGATGGAGAGACAAGTTCGCGAATCGGTCGCCCGGGCCCAAGGGACCCTGGACCCGTGCGCCGGGTATATGCATAACAGCCCGGCGCAGGCCGGGCCCACCAAACGACGATGCCGACGGTGCGAGGCGGGAATCGGACCCTTCCGCGCCGTACGCCAAAAGGGGAAAAGGTTGATCATGACAGCAGCACTCGGCACCCGACGGAACCGAGGGGCGCGCATCCTGGCATGGACCGGGGCCGCCGCGCTTCTGCTGACCCTCCCGCTGCCGGGGTCGGCGCAGTACTTCGGCCGCAACAAGGTGCAGTACGAGAACCGCGAGTTCGAGGTGCTCACCACGAGGAACTGGGACATCCACTTCTACCCCGAGGTGTACGACGTGCAGCAGGGCGTCATCGAGGATGTGGCCCGGCTCTCCGAGCGGTGGTACGAGCGCTTCTCCCGCTTCTTCCAGCATGAGTTCGACACGACCAAGCCCCTCATCATCTACGCCGACCAGCCGGACTTCCTTCAGACCAACACGCTCCAGGGCGCGATCGGACAAGGCACCGGCGGCGTGACCGAGTCGCTCAAGGACCGGGTGATCATGCCCCTGACGGCTTCCTACCAGGAGACGAATGCGGTGCTCGGCCACGAGCTGGTGCACGCGTTCCAGTACAACATCGCGCAGAGCCGCAGCGGGGGAGGGATCATGCGGCTGGCGGCCCAGCCGCTCTGGATGGTCGAGGGCACCGCGGAGTACCTCTCGCTGGGCCGGGAACACCCGCACACCGCGATGTGGCTCAGGGACCACATCCACAGGGACGAAAAACCTGATCTGATCGCGATGACCCGTGACATGAAGTACTTCCCGTACCGGTTCGGGCAGGGGTTCATCTCCTACCTCGGCGGCACCTACGGGGACGAATCCCTTGCGGACTTCAATCGCGCAGCGTTGCAGATCGGGTGGGAATACGCGATCCAGGAAGTGTACGCGATGCCGCAGGACAGCCTCTCGGCGCAGTGGTGGGATGCGGTCGAAGCCGAGTACCTGCCCCTGATGGCCGGTAGGACCGACCCCTACGAGACCGGGAACGTCCTGCTGTGCGTGGAGTGCGGTGGAGGGCGCGTGAACGTCTCTCCGTCGCTGAGTCCGGACGGACGCTACATCGTATACCAGTCCGAGAAGGACCTCTTCTCGATGGACATGTTCATCGCCGACGTGGAGACCGGACGGATCCTGCGGCCCCTGCAGCGCAACGAGAGCCAGTACATCGACGGCATCCGCTACATGGACTCCAGCGGCTCGTGGTCGCCGGACAGCCGCAGGCTCGCCTTCGTCGTGCTCGCCGGCGGCGACAACCAGCTGGCGATCATGGACATCCAGGGGGGTGGCCTCGAGCGGATCGAGATCCAGGAACTGGGAGCGCTGCAGAATCCGGCCTGGTCGCCCGACGGGCGCGAGATCGCGTTCACCGGGCTCAGGGGCGGGATCTCCGACCTCTACATCTACGAACTCGAGACGGGGACCGTCCGGCAGCTCACCAACGACAAGCACGCCGACCTGCACGCGACCTGGTCGCCTGACGGACGCACGCTCGCGTTCGTGTCGGACCGTGGCCCGGAGACCGACTTCGACGAGCTGGTCTTCAGCAACTACGTGCTTTCCTTCCTCGACATCGAAACGTCGCGGGTAACCTCGATGACGGTGTTCGCCGACGGCAAGCACACCAACCCGGTCTACGACGCCAGCGGCGAAGGGGTCTTCTTTCTCTCCGACCACGACGGGTTCCCCGACATCTATCATGTGAATCTGGTCGACGGCGCCCGGCGCAGGATTACCCGAACCGTCACCGGGGTGAGCGGGATCACGCCGCTGTCGCCTGCGATCTCCTATTCGCCGGCCAAGGACCTGCTTGCCTTCTCGGTGTTCCATGAACGCGGATACATCGTGAACACCGCGAGGCCGGACGAAATGGCAACCTACGTGGATGTGCTGGCGGACGCGGGGGGAAGCCGCGGCAGAATGCTGCCTCCGGCCCTGCCCGGGGTGCGCAGCCGGGTCGCCGACTACCTCGACGACCGGTTCATGGGACTCGTAGCGCCGGGCGTCTACACGGCGGACCAGGCCGAGGAATACCGGCCCTCGCTGGAGCTGGATTACGTCGGCCAGCCGACCGTCGGCGTCGGCGCCGACGCCTTCGGGTCATACGTGTCCGGCAGCGCCTACGCGTACTTCAGCGACATGCTCGGCGACCGGTCGATGGGGGTATCCCTGCTCGCCAACGGCTCCCTCAAGGATGTGGGCGGGCAGGTCTTTTACATGAACCAGAAGAAGCGGTGGAACTGGGGGGTGGGCGTTCAGCACACTCCCTATCTGCGGCAGTACTACGGCGTCGATAACAACTCCTTCGTCGTCCTGCGAGAACGCATCTACATCGACGCCCTCGACGGCCTGCTGGCGTTTCCGCTGTCGGCCACACGCCGGATCGAAGGTGGAGTGGGCGTGGTCCGCTACGGCCACAGCGTAGAACAGGAAACCTACTTCCTCGATCCCTTCGGGCGCGTCGTGGATTTCCGACGGGAAGGCCGGCCGGGACGTGATCCCCTCCACCTCGCCTCCGCGTCCGTCGCGCTGGTGGGAGACAATTCGTTCGCCGCCTTCACCAGCCCGGTGCGCGGACATCGCTACCGATTGGGCGTCGAGGGACAGTACGGTACGGTAAACTTCCAGACGCTCACAGCCGACTTCCGCCGGTACTTCAATGTCTCCGGCCAGCTAACCCTGGCGTTCCGCGGGCTTCACCTGGGGCGCTACGGCAACACCGCGGCCCTCGACAACCACCAGCTCGGCCCGTTCTTCCTCGGCTACGAGACATTCATTCGCGGCTACGCGTACAACTCCTTCGACAACATCCTCCAGGCACGGAACTGCCAGGTCTCGATCACCGGCTCCAACTGCGCCGAACTGGACCGCCTGTTCGGGCACCGGCTGGCGGTCGGCAACGCGGAACTCCGCATTCCCTTCACGGGGATCGAGGAGTTCGGCCTGATCGTCTTCCCGTACCTGGCCGTCGAACTGGTGGCCTTCTCCGACATCGGCATGGCCTGGGACGACCAGCGGCCCGGGGACTGGTCGTGGTCGCGCAGCGAGTACGACCGCATTCCGCTCGCGAGCAGCGGCTTCTCGGCGCGGATGAACGTGCTGGGACTCCTGATTCTGGAGACCTACTACGCGTATCCCTGGCAGCGCCCCGGAAAGGGCTGGCACTGGGGATTTCAGATCGCGCCCGGCTGGTAGGAGGGTCGGACGGTCCCGGACCGCAGGGTTCCGGGGCCGTCCGCCTCGCCGCAAGCAGGGAAGTCGCGTCGCGGCAGGCAGGCGGGAGGCCGGTACGGCCGGTCAGAAGATCCGCAGGCTGATGTAGCGGCGCGGGTTCTCCTTCAGGTCATCGGTGAGTTCGCGCAGGCTCACCGCCAGATCGGTGTAGGCGTCGTAGAGCGAGTCGTCGACCGAGAGTCGGCCCAGGGTGCCCTCACCCCGCTCGATGCGGCCCACGACGGTGTTGAGCGACGCCACCGTTTCCTCCAACCCTGCCGAGGAGCGCTCCAGGCTGGCGAGCGTCGCTTCCGCCGATGCGAGAGTGTTGCGCCATTCCTCCGCGCCCGTCACGTCCTCCACGTTGGCCGCCGCCCGCCTCAGGTCTTCCAGCACGGACCGTGCTTCCGTGTACAGGCTGTCGACGGAGTCCAGCATCCCGGCCGCGCCGTTGAACAGGTCGCGCACGGCCCTCACCGCGCCCTCGGTGCCGGCGATGGTCGAATCGGACAGAAACGCCTGGATCCTCGTCAGGACATCGGCGGCGTCGCCGGACATGTCGCCAGCCACATCCAGCACCCCCGCGACGGTCTCGCCCGGCAGCAGCGTCCCGGGCTCCACGAACCCGGGGCCGGGACCGGTGACGACCTGGACGACCATTCCGCCGAGGAAGCCGGTGGAGCGCACCTCGGTCCAGGATCCCGCCGGGATGTTCCAGCCGCGTTCGATCTCGAGCGACAGCACGACCCCGGCCTCCTGCGTGAGGTCGAAGTCACGCACGCGCCCGATGTGCACGCCGCGCATCGTGACCGCGTCCCCGCTCCGCATCCCGCCGGCGTCGTCGACGTGGGTCAGCACGGTGTAGCGTCCCCGGAAGGTCGCGGGGCTGGTCATCATGAAGAGGATGATGAAGAAGCCGGCAAGCCCGAGAATGACGAAGATCCCGACACGAATCTCGCGCACGCGGGCTGCGGGCGGAATGGCGCGCACGATCTCGTCGTCCGAAGGGCGGCGACCGGTAGTTTCCGCGTTGTTCATGACATTTCCACCACATCCAGGGCGGCCTCCGCGGCCGCGCGATCAACGAATGCTCTGACGACCGGGTCGGTCTCGGTCTGGAACTCCTCGGGAGTCCCGCAGAAGCGGATGTGCCCCCCCTCCAGCATGGCGACGCGCCCGCACATCCACAGCGCGCCCTCCACGTCGTGGGTGACCAGGATCGAAGTGACCCGAAGCTCCTCGGAGAGCCCCTTGATAAGCCGCTCGACCGCCGCGGTATTGACCGGATCGAGACCGGTCGTGGGCTCGTCCCACAGAAGAATGCGCGGCCGCCCGACGATGGCGCGGGCGATTCCGACGCGCTTCTTCATCCCTCCGGAAAGCTCCGCCGGCAGGATGGGCATGACCTCCACGGGATCGAGGTTGACCATCTCGAGCGCCTCCCAGATGGCCTTGGCCACCTCGGGCGTCCGCATGCCCCGAAGGCGCTCGGCCGGCAGTCCCATCTCGACGTTGCGGTAGACGTTCATGGAGTCGAAGAGGGCCGCGTGCTGGAAGACGTAGCCGACCTTTTCGCGGACCGAATCCAAGACGCCCCCGCCGCCATGGTAGACGGACAGCCCCGTCACCTCGACATCCCCACGGTCGGGGATGATCAGGCCGATGGTGGTCTTGAGCAGCACGCTCTTCCCCGTTCCGGAAGGCCCGAAGAGCGCGAACATCTCGCCCTCGTAGATGTCCAGGTCCACGCCCGACAGCACCGGCCGCTTGAAGGCCTTGTGGGTGTTGCGGTAGCGGATGACGGGGTCGGCGGTCATGGGTCGGTCACTGCAGGAAGAGGGGCGGGAACATCGCGTCGAGGATGAAGATCGTGAGGAGCTGGAACATCACCGAGTCCGTCGTCGTGCGGCCGACCCCTTCCGCCCCGCCCCTGGTGCGGAAGCCCATGTGGATCGCGATCACGGGGATGGCGAATCCGAAGGTGATCGCCTTCATGAACGAGTAGAAGATGTCCCAGGACTGCCAGAAGAGCCGCGCGCCGAAGAGGAACGTCTCGAAGCCGATGTCGAGGGACATCTGGGCCGAGATCATCCCCGAGGTGGTCCCGATCAGGTTGGCGATCCCCGCCAGGGCGGGCATCACCACGAGCCCGGCCAGGATCCGCGGCGCCCCCAGGATGATCAGCGGATCACGCCCCAGCGACCGGTAGGCGTCGATCTGCTCGGAGACGACCATGGTGCCCAGCTCGGCGGTGATTCGCGCGCCCACCCTGCCGACCAGCACGACGGCGGTCAACACCGGTCCGAGCTCGAGAACCACGCTCGTCACCGTGATGCTTCCCACCACATACAGGGGCACCGTCGAGGTGAGCTGGTAGCCGCCCTGCTGCGAGGTCACGATCCCTGTGAGTACGGCCGTGACCATCACGATGGGGAGACTTTGCATCCCCATGATCTGCAGCTGGCGCACGAACTCGCGGAAGGAGACGCGGAGACGCGCCGCGGCCGAGAAGGTGGCCCAGACCAGGAGCCCGATCTGCCCCGCGTGCTCGGCCCAGGACTCCCACCAGCGCGCCGCCCACCGCAGGGGTCGCTCGTACAGGGTGGCGCCGCTCACCGCGCCCGGGGGCGGCGAGGGGCGTTGCGCGCTGCGCCCGGACTGAACACGACGCCCAGCGAAAGCGTCAGCTCGTTGATGGTGGTGGACCAGATCTGCTGACGAAACTCGAAGAAGGGCACGACCATCGGCAGGACCGGGATACGGATCCCCGCGATCAGGTTCATGGACCAGTCGGAACTGGTGGTTCCGTCCGCCTGGCCGTCGCTGAAGCGGTGGTAGTCGGCACCCAGCCCAAGGTAGAGGGCTCTCGGCGGAGCCAGCAGGACCTGCGCGCCGGCGTTGAAGGCGGAACAGTCGGCACAGTCCGGGAAGAAGTGGTCGTAGGTGCCGGCAAACGTCAGGTTCGGGGCGATGAAGTCCATCGCGACTTCGGCGCGTCCACCGAACCCGTACGATCCTTCGAAAACTCCCGTCTGGTACACGCCGTACCCGCCAGCCCGGACCTGGGCGTCCAACCCCTGCGGCAGCCAGCCGGCCACCGCCGCCAGGGCGATGCAGAGGGCGCGCACGGCAACCCCGGAGCGCGACCGCATCATCCGGCCCGATCGGATCCGCACAGGCGAATCCCGAAGAGGAAACTTCAGCATCTGTCGAAGTCCAAGGTCGCGCACGATACCCCCCGGTTGATTTCTCCCCATCCGTGGCCACAGGTTTTACCCGTCACGCGCCGCTCAAGATCCCCAGCCGCACGGGCTGGTGCGCTCCTGGACCGTCGATGAAGCTAACACGCACAGCGAGGTCAATATAGGATGGACCCGGTTCGGACAGGCACCGCAGCTGGATGGGTCGCCGCTGGAGGGAGAGTCCCCCGGCGACCTGGGCGGTGGGGTGCCCGCCTGGGCACACTCGGCGCGCTCTTCTGCCTCGTGGCCGCCGACGGGGCCCACCCCTTCCGCCTTTCGGTTGCCGACACCGGCATGACGGGGCCGGTGCTGCACGCGCGCATCCGCTTCTTCTGGGACGACCTGCAGCTGGCCGTGATGCGGCATGCCTCGGACATGGAGTTCAGGCTCGCCGAGACCCCCGAGGTGGATGCGATCATCGAACGGTACATCAACGAAATGCTGGTGCTCACCGCCGGGGACGACGTGCTTCCGGGGAAGGTCACCGCCCGCGGCATCGACGAGGCCGACATCGTCGACGAAGTCATGTGGTGGTACAGGGTGGAGTATTCGCTGGACGAGTCCGTCGAGCGCGTTCACGTCAGCAACCGGCTTCTATTCAACGTGTTCGAAGACCAGCGCAATCTCATCCACCTGAAGACGCGGCGGGGCCGGGAGCGGGCCTGGTCCTTCTCCTGGTCCGACGACAACGTGACGATGCGGCTGAACTAGTCGGCCGGGCAGCAGCCCCGCCCGGGCCGGCCGCAATCAGCGTGGCACCATCCTCCAGAAGACGATCCCGCCGGCCTGCTGCCCCACCTCGACCTCCGCGACCCGCTCGAAGGCTTCCAGATCGAAGATGTCCACCTTGCCGGGCTCGGCCCCGACTCCTTCCACCGACACGAAGGCGTAGCGGCCGTCGGGGCTTGTCACGACGCCGTGGGTGACCGTGGTGGACGAGGGCGCCGTACCCAGGGAACGGCCCGTCGCGGTGTCGAAGAACTGCACCCCCGCGCCCGCCTTGAGCGTGGCGACGAGGACGGCGTCGTCGGGGGTCAGCGCGAGATTGTAGGGGCCCGCGCCCGTCTCCAGAACCCGTACCAGCGACCAGGAATCCCGGTCGATCTCCAGGATGCGCCCTGCGCGGTTGCAGGCGACGAAGAGCGACCTGCCGGTGCGCGCGGGCACGACCCAGGTGGGCGAGCACGCAGGGGACGGCCGACCGTCGTCCACCGCCACCGGGAAGCGCCGCGACACCTCGAAGGTGCGGGTGTCGATCTCGACGATCTGGTCGTCCATCATGCACGCCGAATACAGGTACACTCCGGCGGCGTCCAGGCGGGCGCCGTGCGGCATGGTGCAGGTCTCGACCTGGTCGACCTCGATCATGTCGGGTGTGTAGACGACCGAGATCGTGGACGGAACCATCTCCCCGTGCAGGTTGAAGTTGGCCACGAAGGCGTAGAGGCCGTCGGGCGTGAGATCGAGGGTGGCGGGGAAGTAGCCCAGCAGGATGGGGTCGCCGACCAGCGTGTCCGGGCCCGCGTGGAACTTCCACAGCTTGCCGTCGGGCACGCCGTGTCCGGTGGTCATGAAGAGGAAGCGCCCATCGGGGGAGATGTTGAGGCCGTGCGGCCCCTCCGTCTCGGTCGCCATCTCGCCGACGGCGATGGTGCGGTCGAGCGCGGCGCCTTCCGGACCGAAGCGGACGCGGTGCAGCAGGTCCGCCGACTCGGCGCCGACGTAGACGTAGTAGTCGGCGGTCGGGGGCTGCTGGGCGCCCGCGTGCACCGGCGCGCCGGTGCCGATGATGGCGAATGCCAGGAGCGTGCCGCCGAGCGTGGCCCCGCAAAGCACCGGTCGCCGGCGGGCCTCGGGCTGCCGCGCTTCAGGCTGCACTGTAAAGACCGCTTTACAGAATGTCATCTTCACGTTACACTCCGCGTCCTGCGGGCGAATCCGGTCCGGGACTGCTAGCTTACGGATAGCCCGTCGCCAGGGGCAAGGGCTGTCTCGCCGAAACCCGGCCAGGCCCGGTCAACCACCTGCCAACACCCGCCTCAATCACCCAAAGCACCCGCCTGATTTGCTGACTCAGCTGTTTGCGGTCGTGGGAATCTCCCTCGCGATCTCGTTCATGTGTTCGGTCCTGGAGGCCGTCCTCCTCTCCGTCAGCCACTCCTACGTCGCACTGCTGCAGAACGCGGGAGACCGCGCCGGCGACATCCTGCACGCGATGAAACGCAGGATCGACGAACCGATCGCGGCCATCCTCACCCTCAACACGATCGCCCACACGGTCGGGGCCACCTTGGCGGGTGTAATCGCGACCGCCGCATTCGACGGGAACGACCTCGCGGTCGGGATCTTCACCACGGGCTTTGTCATGGCCGTACTCGTGCTCTCCGAGATCATACCCAAGACGATCGGCGTCACCTTCTGGAAGCGGCTGGCCCGCCCCACGGCGCACATGGTGCGCGCCATGGTGGTCCTGATGAAGCCGGTTCTCGTCCCGCTCGGGTATCTGAGCCGCGGGATCGGGCCGCGCAAGGCCGGGCCCGCCACGGTCAGCCGCGCCGAGATCGAGGTGATGGCCGAGCTGGGGCGGCGGGCGGGAGCGATCGACGAGGACGAGTTCCATGTGATGTCGAATGTCATGCAGCTCGACGAGATCGCCGTCAGCGAGGTGATGACGCCGAGGATCGACATCGTGGCCGTGCCCGCGGGCGCTTCGGTGACCGAGGCGATGGACGTGATGCTCGACCGCGGGAAGCTGCGCCTGCCGGTGTACGAGGAGAGCCTCGACCGGATCGTGGGGATTCTGCTTGCGCGGGACCTTTGGCGGGCCGCACGGGACGGGAAACAGGGCATCCGCGAGATCATGCGTCCCGCGCCCTTCGCGCCCGCCTCCAAGGTGCTGGTCGAGCTGATCCAGGAGATGAGGGCGAACCGCAACAAGATGGTGATCGTGGTAGACGAGTACGGAGGGACCGCCGGCCTGGTGACGCTCGAGGACCTGATCGAGGAGATCGTGGGCGAGTTCCACGACGAGCACGAGACCGACGAGCCGGCCGAGTTCCGGGAGATGGCGGACGGGCGGCTGGTGATCTGGGGCGGAACGCCGCTAAAGGATGTGGAGGACCGGTTGGGTATCGAGTTCGGCGAGGAATTCGACACCGTCGGCGGGTATGTCTTCGGTGCGCTCAACCGCGTGGGCCGGGTCGGGGATTCGGTCGACGCGGGAGGGGGAAGGCTGCGCATCGTCAAGATGCTGCGCCGTCGGATCGAGTACCTCGTTTTCGAGTTGCCGCCCGGGGAATAGGTTCAGGGGCTCGCGCCCATCTCCGGCGCACCCGCGGCCTTCACCTCCGCGCTCTTGAGACTTCGCTCCTCCTGCCAGAAGGAGATGGCAAGCAGCACCGCTCCGCACGAGATCGCCATGTCGGCCACATTGAAGATCGGCCAGTTCATGAATCCCAGGTTGATCGGGCCGATGAAGTCGACCACGCCCTCGTCCCAACGGATCCGGTCGATGAGGTTCCCCAGGGCGCCGGCGATGACCAGCGTGAGTGAAACCGTTCGCGTGTAGTCGTCGCCCCGTGCCCGCACCAACAGCACGACCATGAGCCCCAGCGCCAGGAAGGCGACCGGGATGAAGAACCAGCGCGGATCGTTTCCGATCGAGATGCCGAAGGCGGCTCCGCGGTTGAGCGCGAACGTGAGGGGTACGAATCCACCCAGAAAGTCGGGTCGGGAGACCTCCTCCTGGAGCACGTTCACCGCCCAGCGTTTGGTGATGATGTCGGCGATGAGGATGAGCGGCAGCACCACGCCGAGCATCGCCAGCTTTCGCTTCACGTTTTGGGATCTCCAGGGAAGAGCCGCCCCGCCGTCTGCACGGACGGTCCGGAGCGGTCGGTTGAAGGGACTCAAAGATGGGGAAGTGGAGGCGGCGGGAGTCGAACCCGCGTCCGCGAATGGATCCTGCGAGACCTCTACGTGCGTAGATCACCGATTGTGTTCACCTTCGGCAGGTCCGGTGAACCAACCTGCCGGGGCTAGCCACCCGAGTGTCTCGTTCTCCGGTCCGGTGGCGTGAACCGGTGAACCAGCCCGAATCGTCGACGCCTCCGCGGTCCGCCTCGGGCGGGCAGTCCGGGAAGCGGGCTACCTATGGCTAGGCGGCCAGAGCCAGATCGTTATTGGCACTTGAGTGTTTTCCGGGAGGATTAGCGAGGTCCCCGGACCTCGGCACGCAGCCCCACGTTCACCAGACCCGTCGAAGCCGTGTCGCCCCCAAGCTTTCAATCAGCGGCGCGGCGCAGCCACGGCTGGCCCGCCGGCACCATCGTAACGATAAGATGACCCGGCCCGTCGCAAAACCCCCGCCCCCACGTGCGGATCTTCGCCATCTTCGTCCCGGCATCCGTCCAGATACCCTTCGAGCACCGCGCATACCTCCTTCAGATCGCAAACCTGGAACAGGCGTTGCCTCAGGCGGCGGCCGTCGGGGATTCCCTTCGTGTACCAGCCCAGGTGCTTCCTGAACTCCCGCACCGCCTTCCCGGCGTCGGGCTCGAAGGCGACGGCGTTGGCCGCGTGCCTGACGCAGATCTCGAAGCGCGTGTGCAGATCCGGCTCGCCCGGCACCGGTTCTCCGTCCAGCGCCGCGCGCGACTGGCGAAAGAGCCAGGGAGCGCCGTGGGAGCCCCGCGCGATCATGATGCCCCGGCAAGCCGTCCGGTCCCGCATCGCGCGGGCGTCCTGGCCGCACCGGACATCCCCATTGCCGATCACCGGGACTTCGAGCGCCCGGACCAGCGCCGCGATCTCCTCCCAGCGCGCCTTGCCCGAATACATGTCGGCGCGGGTGCGGGGGTGCAGCGTGACCATGCGGGCCCCGGCATCCTCGCAGACCCGCCCGATCGCTACCGCGTCGCGGGTGGCTTCGTCGAACCCGGAACGGATCTTCACGGTGACCGGAAGCGGCGTCGCCCCATCCACCGCCCGGATGATGCGTCCGACGAGCTTCAGATCCCGCAGGCACCCCGACCCGCCGTTGCGCTTCACAACCTTCTTGACCGGGCACCCGAAGTTGATGTCCACGAAATCGGGCGCGTAGGTCTCGGTGACCAGGGCGGCGGCCTCTCCCATGGTCGCGGGATCGGCCCCGAAGATCTGCACCCCGATCGGACGCTCCTCCTCGTGGAAGCGGAGGTAGCTCGCGGTCCGCTCGCTTCCGCGCACGATCCCCTCGGCGCTGACGAATTCGGTGAGCACCACATCGGCGCCGAAGCTGCGGCAGAGCCTGCGGAACGGAGATTCCGAGACCCCCGCCTGTGGAGCAAGCAGCAGCGGTGTGGCGGGGTCCCCGGGGACCGCA